>Ga0181529_10000190_pt1 | contig 90073 bp, 82 predicted proteins | sample PEATcosm2014_Bin_36_FD_119763 | JGI IMG/M metagenome (GOLD analysis project Ga0181529, IMG submission 119763) | Peatland microbial communities from MTU Mesocosm Facility, Houghton, MI, USA - PEATcosm2014_Bin10_30_metaG | ecosystem: Environmental > Terrestrial > Soil > Wetlands > Peat | place...
CTTCTCGTCCATCACACTGCTCGTTTTCCAAGGCATGAGAATCTTCTACGTCCTCACCCCTTCGCTTGCAGTGTCGGAGATGCGCCCGGTCTAAAACGTACGATATCCCCCCGGTCTGTACCAGACGCGACCCCACCCCCCTCCCCCCGAAAGTAGGCGATTTCCGGGGGCGCGGTCGGTCCGTTTGGATAGATAAGTTATCTTGAATCAATAACATGATGGATATGCCTGCTAACCACCCCATTATCTTAATGGTAAACATAAACCCCTGAAAATTGCCCTTTTTCGTTGCTTTTGAGGGCAATTTTGGCCGGCTCGACGAGAAAGCGAGGCGTTTTTGGGCAGTTCTACAGCGGAATCGCAGAGCGGACTCCGACACATCCTCCGATGGCGGATAATCGCGCGAAAGGAAAGCGGCGCAAACGATGGCCAAACGCGCAGACACGGCTCCGGCTGGAATAAAGGGCTAAAGAACCCGGCTAGAAAATGAGCTTTGCCGCCAGTTGCGCCCTGCGATTGTCTCCCATGGTGTGGTTGATCTGCCCGAATGTGCCGGAATTGAAGTCGCCGTCAGGATTGGAGTAATGCACTGAGTTCATCCCGTTGAAAGCTTCGGCTCGAAGCTGTAGAGTCCACCGGTTCTCAAGGGTGTACTCCTTTGCGAGGGAGCCATCCACATTAATGTAGCCCGGGCCGGCGATCGGGTTCCGGCCTGCGTTGCCAAAGGCATAGATGGCTCCCGACGGAATCACCGGCGCGCTGAATGCCGTGGTGTCGAAATATTCCAGGATGTTACGCTTGCCGCGAGCTAGATTGGGATTGCCCTTGACGTTGGGCCGCACTCCGGCCAGCGCCGACTTCGGATCGTTTCCAAGAATCACATTGACCGGTGTCCCAGTGTGCATCGAGAAGATGCCGCCGAACTTCCAGCCCCCCGCGATGATATTGGCAAGAGGTCCCCAGTTTGTGCCGAAGGTCTGGCCCTTGCCAAAGGGGAGTCGGTAGTCACCGCTGAAGACCAGGTTGTGCCGGATGTCTGAGTCGGACGTGGCATATTCGGCTGTCAGATTGTGCGAATTCTGGGGCACGTCGTTGTTGATGTGCCCCAGGTCGAACGGCGCCGGACCGTTATCGAGGTTGTGACCATATGTGTAGCTGAGGAGGAAGGCCGTGCTGCGCGACATCTGTCGCGTCAGCTTGACTTGCATCGAGCTGTAGTTGCCGTTCCCCACGTCATTCAGATACTGAATCTGGCCGAGATAGGGGGTAATGTAGTTGTCGTATTTCTTCGAGCCTTGTGGTTGGTTGGGATTCGCGTTGATGTCGCCCAGCGTGTACGAGAGGTGCCTGGAGATGGAGCCTACGTAGGCAACATCCATCGCGATCGTCCGACTCAACTGGCGCTGCACGGCCAGGTTGAAAGAGCCAGTCGTACCAGTTTTGAGCTTGGGATTCACAGCATAGGTGGTTTCAAGGTTGCCGTTGACTAGGTTCTGAGGCTGGATATAGCCGGCGTTTGGAACGTCGATCGCAGTATTACGCGGGACCCCGGCATCCAATTGGTAGGGCCAGACCTGCGGGGAAGATGGAGAGACGTCCCAGGGCCAGTTCGAATACGTAGCCTGAGTCGCGAATGGGTTGTTCTTGGTAAGGAAGTCTTCACGGCCGTCGTTCTCGGGCGAGAAGAAGATACCGCCGCCGCCACGGATCACTGTCTTTGGGTCGATGATGTACGCGAAGCCCAGGCGCGGCGAGCAGTCGTCCTTCCGCGGCCGGATGATGCCTGGCGAAACCCCGCTGCGGCCAGCGAGCACAATATTGCCGCTGGCCAGATCGTAATTGGACATGTAGTTGTGTGCCTCGGTCCACGGATCCTGATACTCGAAGCGAAGGCCGTAGTTTAGCGTCAGTTTTGGGGTTATTTTCCAGGAGTCCTGAGCAAAGAAATCCAAGTTCCAGCTCTTGGTATGTGGATTCGTCAGTTGCAACCCCATGCTCACGGCCTCTGGCAACCCAAGCACAAGGTCGGCAATGTCCGACCCGCCTAGCCAGTTCCATCCGTTGTCGAGACACCAGTTGGACGCGCAGGCATAGTATCCCCAGTAGGAGGCGGCTGCAGTTTCAGCGTACCCCCAACTTCCAAAGTAATCGTACCCGGTGGGGAAGAGCGAGAAGTCAGGATGGGAGTTCAAGAGGTGGAGGTCTGTCCCAAACTTGAGCTCGTGGCGGGGAAGTCCGCTCCAAGTGTAGACATCGGAAAACTGATAATTCCCGTCCAGCACGTGGTAGGGCTTCCAGGTCGAGCCGCCGGCCTCGTAGCCATCGGCCAGATAGATTTGAGGAAATCCGATCGTGGCGCTGTGACCGTTGACGGCCACGTTGCCGAGTCCGTACTTCGTCGAGTAATCGGTCCCGTTCAGCAGGCTGTACTGATCCTGTGAATAGCGCAGGTAGCCGAAGCGGACCTCGTTGAGCGCTGTCGGACTGATAATGTGGTCGCAGGTCAGCGAAAGCGACTGCGCACCGGAATATTCCTTAGTTGCCTGGTCGGCATCGCCGGCACCCGGCACCACCTTTTGGCCATAAAAGGGATCGTTGGCCAGATAGTAGAACGATTGCCAATGGTAAACCGCATACAGCCGGTCACTGGACGTAATTACCTGGTCAAATCGGGAATCGACCTGATCGTTGTTGGTGTTCACGGGTGTGTGGGCTGCGAAGTTGCGGAACCAACCGTTATGCGTGCCGGTCTGATTCGGTTGGGGAAAGAAGTTGATTAGCGTGTTCATGCCTGCTTGGCTCACACGCGACTTGGGGATGACGTTGCCGTCGAACTGCTGGGTCCACCAGCCATAGTTTGCAACCGTAATATTGGGATCAAAGATGGGATCGACGGTTCCTGCTGCTGGATATGGGTTGCCGTCCGCGCCAACGCCCGGCATTCCAGCGTTGGGGTCCACCAAGTGAGAGAAGTCCACATCGCCGTTCGGCATGATATCGAAGAGCCCGAAGGGAATTGTGGACGTGATGTAGTCCCACGCGTCCTTATTGCGCATACCCTCGTAGGCTCCAAAAAAGAATGATCGGTCCTTGAAAACTGGCCCACCCAGCGTGCCGCCGAAGTTGTGCTGCTTGAGGGTCGGAGCAGGTTGGGGCGTATCGACGCCGGGAATGGTCGAACGCGCGGTCATGAAATTGGGGCGGAAGAATTCAAAGGCGTCCCCGTGAAAGGCGTTTGTGCCGGCTTTGGTCTGGACAGCGATCACGCCGCCACCGGCGTTGCCAAACTCGGCGTTATACGCGGCGGTCAGCACCTTGAATTCTTCGACCGAGTCCACGTTGGGCGTCACGGACACGTCCTGGGAGCGGTTGGTGGTCGACTCTATGCCGTCGAGTTGGATGGAGTTGGCATATTCGCGCTGGCCGCTCACAGAGAGGGAAAAGCTGTTGATGCTACCGCCCACCACGGACACCCCGGGGACCAACAGCGTGAGGTCATAGAAGTTACGGCCGATCAGCGGCAGGTCGGTGATTGCATCGCCGCCGATGACAGTGCCTACCTCAGCGGTCTGCGACTGCAATACGGGAGGCGCTTCGGTCACTTCCACTGAAGCGGAGACGTCTCCCACCCTGAGACGGAAATTGAGCGCCATGTGCTGGTCGATGGCCAATACGGCATGGGTGAGCTTTGACTGTGCAAATCCGGGTGAAGTCGCGATCACGGAATAGATGCCGGGAGGAACGCCCAGGACCGTATAGTTACCCGACTCGTCGGTCAACCCTGTAAATGTAACTCCTTTATCTTCATCAATGAGTGCAATGGTTGCGCCTCGAATGAGTGCGCCCGTCAAATCAGTTACCTGGCCCACGATTTGGCCGGCTGTGGCCTGCCCACAGCTTGGAATGGCAGCAGTCATTAACCAGGCAACTGCGAACAGCACTCCACGCAAAGAACGGCTGCGAACGAACATTGTGTCCTTCACGAGTGTGCCTCCCGAAAAAGGCTATTCAGGAATCACGGTTCGGCAGAACCCCGAGGCCCAAAGAGATTATCCCTGAAATCCCGTCGATCCACTATGGAAATGCAAAGCACGTCACTCCACCGTGACCTCCCCTGTGATTTGTGGCAGTGAGAATGAGACATGCTGGGATTGTCGATGCGAGCATTGGAAGAGGGGATGGATTCTTTGCTGAGAGCATCCCGATTACCGTGCAGCGTCTGCGTTAGCGAACTTTGGACAAGGCAGTGCACGCAGAGAATGATAGGTAGAGTGCTGATATCCTCTTCATCAGTGTTGAATCTGATATTCGATATCGAATTCTATGGCGCTAATCATCTCCAGACTTTCGCGCCGATTCGCTGATTTGGAATTACTGCATTCGGTATCACGCTGAAGTGTTGCGAAACGATTTTGCGAGTGTTGGCCCATGGAGTGCTATGGACAGTACGTCTGGCGTTCGGTTGCCTGTGCTGATGTATCACCATATCGGGCCAAGGCATCCGCAAACGCACTACGAATTGACCATCGAACCTAAGCAATTTGCGCGACAGGTACGATGGCTGGTGAAGAACGGCTACACGGGGATTCGGGCCTCGGACTGGCTTGCCCGGAAGCTGCACGGATCTCCCTTGCCGAAGAAGCCGGTACTTCTGACATTCGACGATGCTTATGCTGATACCTTCGAATACGCGCTTCCGATCCTTGCTCAATACAATTTCCGTGCGACAGTCTTCGTTGTGAGCGCGATGGTCGGACAGAGAGACGCATGGAATGAAAGCGAAGTCAGCAAGAGCGTGCTGAAGCTGGCAACGCGCGAGCAGATCCTCGAGTGGTCGCTTCGTGACATGGAGATGGGCGGCCACGGCCGAACGCATGCGGACCTGACCGCATTGGACGAACTCCACCTTCAGGCCGAGGTGGTCGGAGGGAAGAAGGAGCTTGCTCTGATCGCTGGAGAAGAGCCCACCAGCTTTGCGTATCCATATGGAAGTTACGACGAGGCATTGGAGAAGGTGGTGCGAAAGAATTACGAGCTGGCCTTTTCCGCCACTCCCGGTGTGAATACACTTTCGACAGACTCCCATCTCCTACTGCGGTTGATGGTCGATCCACGTTGTTCAATTTGGCAATTCGGGCAGTGCCTGAAAACAGGACGCAAAGCGGAGCCGTCACTTGCGGGCCGTGTAAGGCGAAAAATTACAGGGCTGATTCGCAAGAGTTGAGGATGATTGACGAAGCCGGATGTGGCCGAATAGTCTCGCCCGAAGCCGATCGGGTAGACCTTCAGCATTTCACGGGCTTCCGATGGGGCTGCGGCATCGCTAAGAGCTGCTGCGGGGTAATCAATACTGGCGATAGACTCTTGGTCGGGCAACGGGTTGGTCAGCAGCCGACCCTTAAGCTGAAGCGTGGTTGCAGAATCGCGGAGGAGAGGATGACCCCAAGGCGGGTCCTTCAAATATTGGGAACAGCAGAGCCGGCAGGCACAGCCATCTTTCGAATGGTCGAGAGCTTGGTGACGGCTGTTGATCCGTCAAAGTACGAAATAGAGATTTGCTTTCTCCGGAGCGGGGAACTCGTACAGAGTTTAGGGCAACTAGGTATTAGGTCAACCTGCGTCAATTGGGACGGCAGTCCAAGAGACCCATGGGGAGCAGCACGGTATGCGGCACTTCTCCGGTCGGGTAGATTCAGCATCCTCCATCAACATACTGGAGGACGATTACTTACCGGCCTCGGACGTTGGTTGACTCCTGCGTACTTAGTAAGAAGTCTCCATGCCCGTGCATCAGAGCAGACTGGAATTGTATCTCGATCAGCAACTCTGCCTGAACGAGATGTATTGATCGCCAATTCGCAAATCGTGGCTGATCATTTCAAAGACTCACGAGCTGTCGTGATCTATCCCGGCATCGACGTATCTCTTTTCCCGGAGGCACGCAGAGCACACCAAGGAATGGTAGTTGGAACGGCGTGTCGCCTGGAGCCGGTCAAGGGACTCTCCTATCTCCTTCAGGCTGTGGCCGCGCTCGCGCGGGAGTTTCGTGATATTCGATTGGAGATCGCGGGCGAAGGAAGCCTGCGCGCCTCTTTGGAACAGGAAAGTCGCCAGCTTGGGTTGTCGGGCCATGTTATCTTCCTCGGTTGGCGCGATGACCTGCCCTCGATTATGGCAGGCTGGGACATCTTCATGATGCCATCGCTCGACGAGGGCTTCGGTCTTGCTGCATTGGAAGCAATGGCCGCCGGCTTGCCCGTAATTGCCAGCGAGGCAGGCGGCCTTTGCGAGTTAGTGCTGGACGGAGAAACCGGATGGCTCGTGCCTCCCGCAAATCCCGGCGGACTCGCACTGCGGGCACGTGCATTGATTCTCGATCGTCAAATGCGGGAGGCAATGGGCATCGCGGGGCGTCAGCGGGCACTTCGGCAATTTCCACTTTCACGAATGACTGAACAGACGATTGCCGTATATGACGGGCTGTTTGCCAGGGAGCGCGAGGCCGGCCACTAGGAACACGATGTAGGATGAGCGCGGAGACGTGCCTGTAATGCTGTCAGCATTAGGCGAAATCTCATTTTCAGCCTTCATCGCCCATGGTTCCAGAGTCATAAATACGTTGTATATATAATAATTTTGTTTTGAAGTGACGTATGGAGCCTCTTCGTGGACGTCCCAAGAAGCACCCGCTGGTTGTAAGCCCTGCGCAACAGGTTGAGTTGGAGCGTATTGCGCGGCAGTCTCGCAGTTCCAGATCGGCAACGTTTCGGGCCAGGATTGTTCTGGCTTGCGCCAGGGGAACAAGCAATGCGGCGGTGGCCGCGAAGTTGCACACGACCGGTTTCACCGTGGGTCTGTGGCGCAACCGATTCATTGCCGAAGGCGTTGCCGGACTGGGGGATGAACCGCGTCCGGGAGCGCCGCGCGAGATCGGCGATGAAAAGATAGAACGGCTGGTGCGACTGACGCTGGAAAAGACCCCGAAGGGAGCAACCCATTGGTCCAGCCGCATGTTGGCAGCCAAGACCGGATTGAGCCAGTCCACCGTCAGCCGCATCTGGCGGGCCTTCGGGTTGAAGCCGCATCGTGCGGAGGGCTTTCAGCTTTCCAGCGATCCTTTACTGATCGACAAGGTACGCGATATTGTCGGACTGTATCTGGCTCCGCCCCATCACGCGCTGGTGCTGTGCGTCGATGAGAAGTCGCAGATTCAGGCTCTGAGCCGTACACAACCGGTGCTACCCATGCGGGTCGGGCAGTTGGAGCGACGCACCCACGACTACAAGAGACATGGCGTCACTAGCCTGTTTGCCGCTCTCGATATTGCCACCGGTAACGTCCTTGGCAAGTGCTATCGACGCCATCGTTCGGTTGAGTTCCTGGATTTCTTGAAAAAGATAGATGCTGCCGTTCCAGCCGATCTTGACGTCCACCTGGTGTTGGATAACTACGGCACGCATAAGACAGTTCTGGTCCGCCGATGGCTGCAGAAGCGGACACGATACCATCTGCACTTCACTCCCACGCATGCCTCATGGCTCAATCAAGTCGAACGCTGGTTCGCACTACTCACACAACGACAGATCAAGCGCGGCTCGCACACCAGCGTTCAGGAATTGGAAGCAGCAATTCGGGAATTCATCACCACCCACAACCAACAGCCAAAACCCTTTCGCTGGACCAAATCCGCAGACCAGATACTGGCATCGATCGCTCGCTTTGCCACTTCAGCTCTGGCCGCACACGCATCTGAATCTTATGAAAGAAATCAATGACTCAGGAGACTAGCGGGAGATGGAATTTCCGTCTTCGGTGAATCAACCCGGACGAAGCCTGAGATACAGTTCAGATTGCTTGTCACGGAGGCCGCGTCGAGTAAGGCGAGTGCGCGATGCAATCTTGCGAATCCGCTCTAATATGCGCCTTCATGCTGAAGATTCCCTAGTTGCCTTCGCTGATCTGGTGTATCTCGGGGTCGCAGGTACCGCTGGAGTTCTTCGTCGACAACGAAGCATGGATAATCGTCGCATCCGCAATCTCTCTCCTTCTTTCGCATCGCCGGGTCTGCGGCATTCCGGGATATGAATGATCTTAGGTGGTTGGTCGGGCAAGGACGGCAAATGCAAGAGCTTCGTTCGCGCTCCCTCTTTCTATTCTTGTGTACAAGTGAGTCCATAGGTTGCCTTAGCAAACGCAGTGATAGCGTTTGCTCCAACTTCTACGCAGGAATTTCCAGGGGTAGCAATCGCTGGATGATTCTTTTGGTCGCTTCCGAAAACCATCCCGTAGGAGGTTCCCGTAGGTTTAGACGATGGTCCTGCTGTGAGCAAGAAGCTATTGTTGCTCAAGAGAGTATCGATGATCAGCGCGTCACCACTATCGGTCCACAGGCCCGAGGGCACGCCTTTTTTGCCGGTCGCCGCAGTGGCTGCAGCGCCATGAGTGTCCACAACGAAGGAGTTTCCGTCGAATATTATCCCTTGAATGGTATTGCCTGCTCCGGGTAGCGCTGCCGTCGGGGTGAATTCTATACCGGCTACATAGAGACCGGTGTTGAGCGAAATGTTACTGTTTGCCGTTCCGAAGACATTGTTTCTGAAAACATTGCCAATCGATGCGACGGCCTGCGGGTCTCCTACACCACCGAAAAACGCATCAGCAATGACCACGCCCGTGGTTGAACTAGTGATCGAATTATTTGTGAAGAGATTGAAGTAATTCGGCACGATCCAGTTTTCTCCGGTGCGATTCGACGTAACAAGGGATGCATCGTATATTCCTGTTCGCACATTCGAAACCTGATTCCTGTCATAGACAAGTGCATAAACGTTACTCCAGGTTTCAACTCCCGTTAGAGCAGTGTATCGCGAGCTTTGGTCGGCTTTGCCTTGCTCGATGTTGTGATATACCGCAACCTGATAGGTGACGTTACCGACATAGATCGTGCTTGTTGAGTCGGGATTCACAAGCCAGGGCGTGCTAACGGTTACCGTTGTGCCATTTTGTGCAACAATATGGCGGTTTTGGCCGACTCCGGTTCCTCCCACTATGATGGCGTCTTCTCCGATGCAGTTTGAGGAAGGAGAAAAACCGCAGGAGGATTCAGTAAGCCCTGAGACTGTAACCGTTGTTGTGGTACTGTCGGTTGCCATCCCTCCATAATCAACATCGGGTGTCTCAAAGAGTATTTGCTCGCCCGAGTTTGTGTTAGTGCTGCTAGCGCATCCCGGATAAGAAGTGGGGTAGATTCCACTAGTGTTTGTCGGGTCGCACGGGCCTGCGTTGATGTTGTTGTTGTCGCCGATATAGATAAGCCCCGTCTCATAAGTTGCCGATCCGCCGATACGCCCCGTGCCATATGGTCCAAGGCCGGTTCCGATGAGGCTCTGTCCGGCAATCGCGGCGATGTAACTGGTAGATCCCAGACTATATGGAATTTGGGTGGCAGGGTTCGCAGTGTTGAAGTACTGAAGGTCTTCCTGTGTGTTGTTCCAGAAGGCAGTCTGAAAGGCCGAAACATTCCCCATCATCCCCCCGGAGTTGTCCGCCGCCAAGAAGAGGTTGCCGTTCATGAATACCTGGTGTGTGTTGATGTTTTCGATGCCTGAACCGATGATCGTGCTGTTGGTAATGTAGTAGTTCACTCCGTTGCTGATGTCGATGCTCGTAAATCCACTGCTATAAATCGTAGGACCGGTTCCATTCAAAACGATATGGTCGAACTTTACGTTTGCGGAGGATCGGAATCGAATGTGCGTACCCTGCACTTGGTTGACACAGGGAATATTGCCGTTGGCGTCGATAACCAAGTTAGTGAATTCCACATTGTTGCTCCCTGAGCTTTCTTCGTTTGCCCAGATAAAGGCTCCCCCTGCCTGCACCGGGGAGGGAGAAGCACCGCAGGTGGCTGTAGTCGTGGAGAGCCTTAGGATCGAAGCAGAGCCATTGTTTCCGCTCTGTGTCTGCCAGTTGGTGGTGCCGGCTCCTGCAAAGCAGACATTACTAGGCGGGCGAAATCCCGTTGTCACCATGTACGTTCCGACTGGAAAGAAAACTGTGGCGTAAGAGTGATTGGGGTTCGACGCGTAAGTGCCTGCAGCGGAGATGGCATACGCGATGGCTAAAGTGTCGTCTGAAATGCCATTGCCGGCGGCGCCGAAACTCATCACGCTGAATGTTGAACTGCCGCTTGTCTGACAGTTCCAAGGAGAATTCGCTGAAACCGAGAGAGGCAGTGGGCCACTCCATCCGAAGTGTCCTCCTGCACCGTTATGGATCCATACGTTGTACGTACCCGGATTGACATTATTGACGGAGAAATCGACCTTGTAAGGATTAGCGGCAGAGACCGCCGGAAGATACGTTTGCGAGCTGCCGGTCGCGCTCTCGAGGTACACAAGAGGAGAGGTGGCTCCGATCGCATAGGTCCCGGGATACGTCAGATTTCGACCAAATACGGATACTGTGCCGCCTTCTACAGCTGAGCTTGGGCCAATCCACCATGCTTCAGTACGGTTGATCGCGACGGGCGCTCCCATGCCGACACTATTCTCAGGCCACGCAAGAAACATTCCCGAATGTGCCCCGTTCACCGTAGGAAGCAAAATTGAGGCAATCTGACCTGAGGCCGATCCTGTCAAGGTGTAATCGAGAACAGCCGGAGTCACGTCCAACGGGGTGGTTGCGGTGTCCGAATTCTGTCCATACACCGAGAATTTGGTTCCCGCTGTTAAGTTCGCGAGTGACAGCTCGACTGCGTTTCCTGGGTTGGCCGATCTTGTCCATTCGGCAACGGCAGGTGCCGCAGGGTTTGCAGTATAGAGAGGAGGTGTGAAGACATCGAAGTTTGAAGGCAACGGTGGCTCCGGGCTGGGTACAACAAAGCCATAATCTGACGGAGCTGCGATCGGAGCCGTTACAACCGTCAAGCTTTGCAAAACAGGCGGGGCCGGAGAATACGCCGAGTTGCCGGCTTGACTGGCCTGTATTGTGCATTGTCCTGCAGCAATAAGAAATGCCGTGGTGTTAGATATTGTGCAGACGGCTGGAGTGGCCGACGAGAAGCTTACCGGAAGACCGGAAGTGGCTGTGGCACTGAGTGCGACAGTCGATCCCGCTGCCTGCGGAGAAATCTGATTGAATGCAATCGTCTGACTCTGTATGCTAACTTTCGCGATTGCCTTGGAGCTGCCATTTCCAGGCACCGATCCGGCGATTATCAAGCAAATCACTAGACTGTTTATGAGATGAGCAAGACGAACAGCACCCTGAACTTGGGTGAGATTTCTTCTTCCATGGGATTTCATTAGAATCTAGCCTTCTTCCTCTTGGTATTGGCCAACGGGGAAGAAGTCGGCCTTTTTTGCTGCTCTAAGTCCGCGTGAAGCGACGTTGACCCTATCGAGCCCAGCTCGCAGGCAGAGATGCGCGACAAAGCTTGTCGCTGCATCCGCATAGCGCAGACGGTCTTATCGCCAGATGGGAGGTGTAGCCACCCACGGCGGCTCGGGCGCACTACATACCCAAGTTCCACGGGGTGGCCGCGAAGGTTAACGCGTAAATCACGATTCCTACACCGGAGGAGATCGCTTTCAGGACTGGACATATCTGTTGAAAGGCAATCAGCTTGCCATTTTGGAGATGGTAACCAAATCTACAATAAGTTGTTTAAAATGAGTTATATATGTTGATACGCACATCCGGAGCTATTTTCTCTCGATGTCCATTTTCTGGACATTTATAAGAAAAGCTGTCTGGATTTTAGACTATGAGCCGACGGCATCCACGAAATTGGCGACAGATTGTAATTCCAGGTCGTTTCGACCGTGTCTGGGTTTTTCTTCGATCGAATCGGAGGAACCTCTCCGGGATATAGGTTTCGTGACAACGCCAGTTCCCTGCGCAAATTCCGCCAGCTTTCGACGGTTATCCCCCGAACGTCTTGATCTTGGCGTACAAGGAACTTCGGGGTATTCCGAGCCGTTTCGCAGCTTGGATGACTGAGCCGCCTTCCGAATCAAGGGTCTGGAGAATATAGCGTTTCTCCATTTCCTTCAGAGTGAGATTTGCGGCCGTGGCATTTGCTTCAGAGTGCAGCCGATTTGAGACCTCAAGCGCGAGGTTCCTACTGTTGATAACTCCATCGTCGGACAAGAGCGAAGCACGCTCCAGGACGTTGCGGAGTTCGCGAACGTTTCCCGGCCAGGTATACCGCTGCAACGCCGAACGGGCATCGTCGGTGATACGCAATGGACCCCGCTTCATGTCCCAAGCGAACTGATCTAGAAACATATTCGTGATGATTGGAATGTCCTCCAGGCGTTCGCGCAGAGGAGGGACACGCAGTTGCAATGTGCTGATCCGGAAATAGAGGTCGCTGCGAAACTCACCCTTTTCAGTCAACTTGTTCAAATCGCGATGGGTTGCAGCGATAATCTGCACGTCGACCTTACGCTCGTTCACGTCGCCCAACCGGTAAAACTGCTTCTCTTCGACCACTTTCAGAATTTTGGGTTGCACATTGGGATGCATATCGCCAATTTCATCCAGGAAAAGCGTTCCACGATCCGCTGCCTCCAGGAATCCGACCTTACTCAAAGTGGCGCCCGTGAATGCGCCCTTTTGGTGGCCGAAGAGTTCCGATTCCAGCAAGTCGTGTGACAATCCCGCGCAGTTCAGATCCACGAAGGCTTCACCTGACCGCGGACCAATCTTGTGTAGCCATCGAGCAAGCACTCCCTTTCCGGTGCCTGTTTCTCCCTGGATCAGTACAGTACAGTTGGCTTTGGCGACTCGTTTTGCGGCTCTCTTCAATTCCTGAATAGCTGGGCTCAATCCAAGGAAAGGGTCCCGTTCGTAGCGTGCCCGGTCTAGCCTGTTTGCCAAGGTCTTATTCCGGTTCGAGACGTTCTCGAGCGCACGGCGCATCACGGAGACCAAGAACGGAATATCGACAGGCATGGGAATGAAGTGCTCTGCTCCGTGTTTAACTGCATCAACCGCCAGATCAATGCTCGCGTGCCCGGTGAGAACGATGAGCGGAATGTTGAATTCGCGGGCTTTGAGCCAGGCGAGCAAATCAAATGCCGTACCGTCTTGCAATTCGCTATCCGCCAGGATTATTTTCGGGGAGGACTGTGCGATCTTCAGGAACGACTCCGAAAGGTTATTTGCCTTAACCGGCTCGAATCCGTTGGCGCTCAGTTCCCCGCAAATGCGCTTCAAAATCAAGGGATCATGTTCAACGACCAAGACTCTTTCATTCATGGTTTACCCTTTACTCGAATCACTTCTTTGGGAACCCCCTGCCAGTCGTACTTGATGCGCCAAGCGCGTTTTTCCCCTGCTGAGAATCCGTGAGGTTCCCGCCCATCCTCGACTCCAACACGAACACGATGTACTGGCTTCGAAGGTAAGTTGGCCGATTTTCCGACTCCTGCAATTCTTCAAGATTTGCAAGCGGCCCTGCCAAAGAGGGCACCAAATCGATCGTATTTGCTCAAGCGGTGAGCAAACAACCCTCGCAAATTGTTGAGAAGTCTAGAACATAACTGATCAAAGCAATATTGTCCAGTTCGGAGCTAATTGAGCTTTGTGCCTTTTCCTGCATTAGATGTCCCGCCTTCGACGCGGAAGCTCGTTTGTGTATCGAGCACTACGGCAACTTGAGCCGATTGAGTCGACGCTTTGCATCTAAAAGCTCCGCTGGGTGAAGGGGTTCTTTGACCTCAAAGCCCAAATCAAGAGATTCAAGGACACCCCAAAGGGACGTTGCGCAACGTAGCAGCCGGTTTTGTCCATGGGAGTTTGCCCGAATCGAGGAGGAACTCCAGACTAACTCGACTCGCCACGCATTTGCCTCGTATCGCAAGGCGCACATTGGCCGCCATGAGGGCAAGACGACTGGAACAATAAGTCTCGTTTTGATTTGCCGACGCCAGAAACACAAAATTGACACACTAGTGTCCTGTCCCTGAAGTTCGGGTACAAAAGCGAGCGACGGAATCGAGTATCTGGTCTGCGGTTTTGTGCCAGACGAAGGGTTTTGGATCCTTGTTGTGGTTGCGGATGAAGCTGCGGATGGCGTTTTCCAGTTCGTTGGTGGAGCGGTGGACGCCGCGGCGGAGTTGCTTTTCAGTCAGTAGAGCAAACCAGCGTTCGACCAGGTTCAGCCAGCTGGCCGAAGTGGGCGTGAAGTGCAGGTGGAAGCGTGGTCTTTTCACCATCCAGTCGCGAATCAACTGCGTTTTGTGAGTGCCGTAGTTGTCCAGGATCGGATGTATATCCAACTCCGGCGGCACGTTTTTTTCGATCGGGTCGAGGAAGTTGCGAAACTCTACGGACCGATGTCGGCGCTGAGTCTGACCGATCAGCGTGCCGGTTTTGGCTTCCAGGGCGGCGAACAGGCTTGTGGTGCCATGGCGAGCGTAATCGTGAGTGCGACGCTCGATCTGTCCGGGACGCATGGGCAGTAACGGCGAGCTGCGGTCCAGGGCTTGTATCTGGCTCTTCTCGTCCACGCACAGCACCAGGGCGCGCTCCGGAGGAGCCAGATACAGACCGACGATATCGCGCACCTTGTCGATAAACAGCGGGTCCTTGGATAACTTGAACGTTTCGGAGCGGTGCGGCGCCAGGGAAAAGGCTTGCCAGATACGATGAATGGAGTTGCGGCTGAGTCCGACACGCTTGGCCAACGAGCGTGTCGACCAATGCGCAGCATCGGCCGGGGTTGACTCCAGGGTGAGCGTCAGAACACGCTCCACATCGGTGTCGCTGAGCTTATGCAAGGTGCCTGGCCGCGGTTCATCCAAAAGCCCATCCAGACCGGATTCCAGATAACGCCGCCGCCATTTGCTTACGGTGTGCTGCATGGTATGCAGCTGGTTAGCAATGACAGTATTGCTGAGCCCATCGCCAGCCAGCAGAATGATGCGCGAACGCATGGCCAGCGCCTGCCCTGTCCTGGGCCGCTTGCTCCAAGAAACAAGCTGAGCGCGACCCTCGACGCTGAGAGACAACGGGGCGAGTGGACGACCTTTCCGCATCGGACTTCCTCCACTCTATCCGATGCCAGATCTCCAATATTTCTGATAATTATTTCAGGGACATGACACTAGTATCTTCTTGGTCATATTGCCAAAGGGGAGAAAGATCGACCATGGAGCAGTTCATTTTCATCATGTTGGGGTCGTGGTTCGCGATTTGACCACAGCAATCCCAATTTACAAGAACCTTTTCGACTACGAATTGCTATCGGGTCCCTTCAGCGATCCAATCCAGAATGTATCTGTTTGTTTCCTGAGTCGGGGCAAAGGAGATACAGTAATTGAGCTTGTTGCTCCACTTTGTCCAAATTCTCTCATTGAGCGCACGCTAAAGAAAGGCGGAGGTACCTATCATGTTTGCTACCAGGTGTCCGAAATCAACGCCGCGATCAGCCACCTTGTGGATCGAGGCTCTTTCCTGGTCAGCGGACCGGTGCCTGCAGTAGCCTTCGAAATGAGAGAAATTGTCTGGTTTTTGACAGAAGTCGACCTCCTGGTTGAACTGGTGCAAGCATGACGCAAACGCTCGTAACTGTCCACGGCCAAGAGATGATTAGAATGCCTTGTAGATTATGTCGGGAGCGGGTTGTTTGAGCAGGACCGTCATAATGACAACAGCTAGACCTAGCGCAGACGTATAAACTACACGCGCATAGCGGCTGGTTAGTAATGGTCCCTCAGAGGTCTTCAACGACAGAAGTTTCGCGCGCAGCCACTTCCATGCCGCCAGCACCGCCGTGGCACACAGACAGACTGCCAGCCAGATGCTGAGCCACTGCGCGGCGCCAACGGCCATAAAGACTCTATCAATCTTCCTCCAGTCGGCCCAGAACCAGAAAGGCGTAATGGCGAAGCAACTATAGTTTAAGCCACGGCCAAATGCGATATAGACTGGGTTACTTGCCAGCAGTTTATAGCCCTTGCGGCCTATGCTTCGAGTTAGTGCCAACTGCCAGAGTTTGTTTATCGACGCGCCTCCACCGGTCAGCAAGCCGAAGACAAGGAATTCCGATGTTCGCCCGTGCCATACGCCGACCAGGAAGAACGTTACAAAGAAGCAGAAGACACCTAGGAATGGCTGCCATGCCAATGACGGGATACGCCGCATCAGAGCTATCAGTAACGGGCCGTAAACGTATGTCTTGAATCAGGTTGACGGTGTTATATGCCACTGGGTCCAGAAATCCAGGACCGAGGAGGCAGAGAAAGGCCGGTCAAAATTTTCTGGTAGTCGCAAGCGCATCAGTCGCGCCAAGGCAATCACGATGTCGATGTAGCCCGAGAAGTTGGCATAAAGAAAGAGGGGATAGACCAGAGCCAAGCGCAAGGCGGCATAGAGCTTAAGCGACGCTGGTAGCGGCTGGGACATCTGCACGAGAGCATCTGCGTGCACCGTATCGAACAGCGTCGCCAGCACGTTGACCTTAAAGGAGCCACGAAAGATGCGCTCCAGTTGCAAGCCGACCACGCGCGGTCCCAGCATAATCGGTTCGGTTGCAAACTGATCCCGAGCGAATTCATCGTAACGCTGAATAGGGCCTGATACAAACGAAGTGAAATTCAGGGTGTAGAGGAGATAAGCACCGAATCCAATGTGCCACTTTTCACTTTGATCTCTTGATTCGATCAATAAGTGTAGAACACGGAAGAAGACATAGGAGAGCCCCAGAGTGAGATACCCGGCATGCAAAAAGATCCGTTCCGGAAGAAAGGTGTACTTCTTCATTCAGCCATATATAGGCAAACACCACCAGTACAAGGCTTGCTACAAACGATCTGGAAAGGCCTCGTTCGAGTAGGATAATGCCGGCATAGCCCAACAGCAGAAAGCCAATTAATGGCAGAAGGACGAGCGGGTTCCTTGCGAGAAAACCGAGGTAAACAATACTGGCCAGCAGGAGCACGAACGAACGCCAGGTGCGCGACCGGCTCAGGTTTGAGAGGAGTGCAACGACCAGGCCGAAAATCACAAACTTGAAAGAAGCTGAATCCATCGTTATTCCCGGTGCTTCGATGCGACCTGTGACTGCGCAGAGAATTTTAGCCCGGGGATGGTGCCACTGGTAAGCTCCTTGGCAAGGATACTGGATATCATCGCATGCCCGTATGCATTGGGATGACCGTCCACCGGAAAGTAGCCCTGCACTGAATTCGGTATATTGCGGAATTCTGGCAATAGGTCAATAAAGTTGCCGCCATGGCTGGTGACGATAGTACGTAGCTCTTCGCCCAACTTATAGGGGTCGTAGCCTGACGGCCACTCCCCCATCGAGATCATGACCGCCTGTGCGCGATCGGGCACCAGCACAACTGCAACCGGTACACCCGCAGCCCTGGCCCGCGCCTCGATATCCAAATCATAGCCGTTGAACTGCTGCAGACGCTGTTTCCATTCCGAACTCAGATCGGTCCGCAGGAACGCCGCGTCGTCCCCATTCATCAAGTATGACTTCACGTACAGACTCTGACTCATATACAAAAAGTGCCGTAACAGGAGTCGGATTCGACTAGCTTGAAACGAGAAGCGAATACTGAGAGCCAACTCAAAGACATCGTGACACGCAGGCGGTATCGTGTTGGATGTCGATAACTTGCTCATGCAAGATTTGATATCTGCCAGAACTTCCGGGTAGGTGTTTAATTCATGGCGCGTCGGTAAAGTAGGGAAAAGTCTTACGGTAAGTGCGGCGTCATTGATATCCCTCGGGGTTAGTACCCAGAGGATCATATCTGGCTTATCCGCCAATGTACTCCCAATGCGCAAATCGACAGTGCGCGGCACGCCGCCTTCATTCACGATTGCTTCGTTGTAGAGCTCAACCTTGCGCCCGGTCCGTTGTGAAATTTCCGCGGGCAAAAGCGTCGAAAACGCTTGCTGTATTGGTACTAGCGACCCATCGCCACGGATGATCCAACTAATACGATCCTGTAAGTCGAAGGTAACTTGGGTCCGAAGTCCGTCTCCGACCGGAATCCGCTTCGATTGAACCGATATTTCACGGGCTGATTCTCCGTGCTCTTTTCCCAACATATACATCCTGGAATTCCTCGTATACTGGTCGATGGGTCATTAGAGACCATGCAGGATGCCATGGTCTTCCTTGACGTTGTAAACATTCGCCGCGCAATCAGATCCGCGGACCCAGTAGGAGACAAATTGCCAGCAAGCTGAGGAATGGCAGGAGAATCCAGTCTCGCCGCGCTATTTTCGGTTCTTTCAAGCTCCCGCTGTCATCTGAACAGGGTTCGTGCATGAGATCGATTTCACCTTGGCTATCGCAAATCCCTTCGAAATGGATTTCATCGGCGCGCTCTCAGGATTCACACCCTCAACTAAAAATCCCCAGCGCGTGAGTCCGGAGTCTTCATCCACAACCTTTGCGAATCCCAGTTTGGCATAGTGGTCGGCGACCAGCTTGTTGCGGTCCGTGGGACGATAAGTACCAATTAGCTTTCTGACGCCGGCTGCGCGCGCGTGGTGCAAAATCTCGCGCAGCACCGTAGACTCCACTTTGCGTCCGAGCACCCGACAGCTCATAGGCCAGGTATCGATTTCTCATACCCCGGTTTCGCCTGGTCGACAGACGATTACGCAGATCATGCCGTTCTCGCCGAATATGTCCACTAGCCGAACCTGCATGGTGAAAACTTCAGGTTCGCTCTCAGCTGCAGCCACTTCCGGATCAGCGTAGGGGAGAGTCGTCAAATTGTACTGGTTGGACTTGTTGATGAGCAGAACGATTCGTGTGTGGCCAGTTGTGTCAAAGGGCCGGAAAGTGATGGTCAGATCCAGAGACGCCAAATAGGCATCCACGCCCCCCAACCTGCCGCTCCAGGTTGACGCGCTTCGCGCTGTCCCCGTAGAAGTCCGCGCGTTTCAGATCTTCACTTGCAAAAGCCACAGCCTCGAAGTAGCCGGCAGCCGCGAGCGTCCTCGCGTAGCAAGCCGGTTCCTCCGGCAGCTCCGGCACCGCCACTTGCGGAAGGAGCCGGCGCACCAATTCCCGTTCCACCGGGTTGTCGTCGAGAAATGCCATGGCGTCTAACCCAAGCGGAAGCTCTCTCGCGATGGCCTGAATGTTGGTGGATTTGTCGCTCCAGTTCGCTTGAAATACAGCGAAGTGGTCCAGCTTCAGAAGTATCTCGGGGTGTATCTCAAAAGGTTCCCGTGCCACCTCGTCGGTGTTCTTTGAGCACACAGCAAGCACGATTCCACGCTGCCGCATGTCCAGCGCAAGGCGTTGCACAGTTAGGTGCGCTTCCACTTGCGCATCACCCTGTGCAATGTGGATGCCATCCGATCCATCGTCTCCGATGACCCTGCCCCACACGAGGTTATCGAGATCGAGTATCAGGACCTTTCGGCTCTTGCCGCGGATGGCGGCAACCGTGCGGGCAACATGGTCAGCGTAAAGCGGGACGAGTTCGTTGGAGAAGGAGAACTTCGCCATATTTCACAACTGCGTGTTGTGCCATTCAGCCAGGCCCACGGTTTCCGCGAGTCCGGCCGCATCGAGTAGCACATCACCCGAATTGAGAACATACGCGGCGAGTTCGCGGTTGATCCCGTCAATGAGATTCCTAACCGTTCCAGGCAATGCTCGGTCGAGACTGCCAAAAAGTAGTTCCACCGGGGCGGGAAAGGTCTGAAAGATGCATACGGCATTGGAATTCTTCTTGATGCCGTTGCGCAGCGTCTGCAAGTAGCCCATTACTCCTTGCACAGTTGCATACGAACCCTCTGCGTCTCCTAGAGAAAGCTTCAATGGAAGGGAATGATAGTCGAGCGCAAATAAGACTGCATCGGGCTTAGAGCTGTTGACTTTGGAGTCGGGAGTCAGTGCCTCTTGTGCCACCTGGTCATATGAGGGCTGGATCACCTCAAGCGCTATGCCGTGCAGCACTCGCCAGCAGTGCCGGCACGATCATATCGATCGTCGAATTGCTGAGTACGGCCAGCCGGAACGGTGTCAACGGATTCAGAGGCATGCCTTCGGAGCGCGCCTTGATGATGACCTTAGCCAGCTTCGTCAACTGGTTTAGGTCCAAGGCGTGCGAAGCCAATGCTTGCAGTTCCCCGCCAAGGTGACCGGTCGAGTGCCTCAAATTCTTCAGTCTCGCGGAAAACTCCAGCGGCACCCGAGGTAGCCATTGCAATTCCGCATAAAACGGATTCATTGGAAATTTGCCATCCCAGTTTCTTCCAAAGATGAGAAGCTATGTCCCTATGTGCTTTCCTCTAGGCCCGCGCTTTGATCAGAGTTACAAGATCGCCAACATTCTCAAGCTTGCCAATCTCTGAAGTTGAAAACTTGATCTTGAATGTCTTCTCGATTGTTAGGATTAGTCGGATGTGAGTAAGGCTGTCCCAGCCGTCAACATCCTTGGCGGAAAGCTCAGGAGTCACTTGAATTGAATCCTCGTCGAAAACGTCCTGGAAAACTTCGGCCAAGCGGGTGTATATCTGCGGTTCATCCATTTCGAAAGATCTCCTCGCGCTGACCTTCAGACTCTGATAATAACCAACTTTACCCCTAAATTCGTGGCGGATGCCCCTTGAAATGGTCGGGCAGTCACCCTATTCCACGAGTGTGCTAACTTAGCTGGATTCCATCTTGATAGGAACAGAGGATTGTAGTCAGGATTCCGCGTTCCCGGCTCGCGAGTTCGACACCAAATTCATGCAGCGGTTTCTGGCGGGGAGAACCGAGCTGTTCGGGAACCTCCCCGTCTCTTTCGGGCAGTTCTGTGGATCACCATTGCACTCCCGGATAGAGGCTCGGAATGCGGAATGCGCGGTAGAGATTGAAGCCGCTGGTCATGCTCCAGACGGTCTGTGGATTTGCTTCCTGGGTAACTTCGAAGACATACGAACCGTTGTTTGTTCCGCAGAGGTCGTACTCCACGTTTCCGTTTGCCAACTGCTCTGTGTTGCCGCCAAAGAAGTTGTATTGGGCAGGCGGAACCATCTGATGAAAAGTCAATGTCGCAGTCTTCGCACTTTCATCGATTTTGAAGACCGGAACCGTGGAGTATAAGCATGGCGGTGCTCCGCTCGTGCCGCAGGTCACGCCTGTTGGAAAGATTCGGTCGTCTCCGTTATCCATCAAGCCCAGCGAAAAAACGCCAGTGGTGTTGGTACTGAAGAAGTTAGGCTCATGCTGAGCGTATTCCCAGTCGGTAGGGTCTGTTCCGCCCTGGAGAGTGAAGTCTCCACCCTCGCCAAGATGCCATAAGATGCTACCGTTCCCCGTGCCGTTGGCATAATTGACCTTGACCACCCAGTTCTGATGGCGAATCGACACCAGGATGTTTCCGTCATCGGGTGAGTACAGTAGGGCATTGGTGTGCGTCCAGTCAGGGAATAGGTAGGGATGCCGGTTGGGATCCATGTGATTGAACTCGTTCCACGCCCACACGGGCTGCAGGTTCTCATCCAGATCGACAATTACATCGCCCAGGACCGTTTGTGCCGGCAGGTTGGTTAATGGAGGTGTGCTGGTGCTCGACAGACTCATGAGCGCATTGGACAGGACCAGCCAATGGCCATTGGGCAATGGTTCGATATCGTGATGGAAGGTCTGCAGTGTCACTTGGCATTCGGCACAAGTCGCGGCCAACAGTTCCGCGTTCAGGTCGTTGACCGTGATCTCCCGAACCGTATCTCCGGCCAGATTGACTTCGCGGATTTCTATGTAGGCGTCTGCCGGTGCCGGTCCGTTGAGCGGGAGAGAAGATGTGGGACCAATCACCATCAGCAGATCTCCATTCGGGAGCATTTTGACGCCGTCGAGGATATTGAGTGCTTGGCTACCCGGTTCCGCGTAGAACCACAACGGCTTCCCGGAGAGGTCGCTGACAGCGACTGAAGTTAAGGGGTTCAGCATCTCAAGACCTGGCTGCGGGGTCATTCCCGGTGCGGTCGTGCCACGCAAGCCAAGACTGCCTTCACCTTTTGATAACTGTCCGGTCGTAAAGGTATGGTCAGCGTCAGTGGCTGTGATGCCGTTTGAAAGTTGCACGGTGGCGGCCATGTGGTAGGCCGTGGTGGCTTGCATCCCGGCGACAAAGATGCTTACTTCGCATCCGCCGGTGTCGGTTGTTTGCGACCAGGTCTTCAGGCCGTAAGCCGTCGTGGTCCCGAAGTTGACCATCATGCTTCCCGGAAAGGGCAACGTCATCGTGTAGAGAGCGACCTGCGGGTTGTTGGTCGCCGTTACCTTGCCGGCAGCGAGCGAAGCCGACGTTCCGCTGATCGCAACCGTTTGCGGGGTGGCGGCCGCCACGTTGGCAAAGCCCATATTCAGGACCGTATTCTGAGTGACCGGCGTAGCGGTTCCGACCGTCGGATCGTAACTCACAATCATGTCGCAGGTCGCAGACGGGGCTAACGAGGCGCCGCAGGACTGGCCGGCCACAATCGCGAAGCTTGGGTCGCCGGTCAGTACCGGGCTCATCGTTAACGGACTCCTACCGGTATTGGTTACGACTGTCACCGTCTGGCTGACCGTGTTGTTGAGCAGGTTGTTGCCAAAATCGAAAGTGGATGTACTCAGTGTCGCTGAGGTCACAATCGGGGGGGGGGCTCCCACGGTGAGGGCGGCGGTGGCTGGCGCCGACAGAGCGCCGGAGGTCCCGGTGAGAGTGATCGATGAACTGCCTGACGTGGCGCTGGAAGACGCGGTGATGGAGATTTGCTGAAGCGTGCCGGCGGTCAGAGTCAGCGTCGACGGTGTTGCGGTGACCCCGGTTGGCAGCGAACTGAGCGCAACCGACACGGAACCTGTAAATCCATTCACGGGCGAGGCGCCCACGGTCAAGGACTGCGCCGGACCTCCAGGCACCACAGAGATGGTGGACGGAGCGACTTCGAGAGTAAATCCCGGTTTGCTCCCGCCACCACATCCGGCAAGAGCAGTGGCAAAAAGTGCGACAACGAGCGATGCCAACTTCAGGTAAGAAGAGATACGCCGACCCATCGCCGTTTCGCTGGATACTTTGACACTCTTGCGGAAACCTCCGAAATCTCTCCGTTTTGCGTCCAGATGTGGCATGACCTCTCCTGTTTAATCCGTTGAAAGCTGTGGCAGTTCTATCGCGGCTCTTCCGTGTTCTTACCGGTATTGTTCTGGTTATTCTGCGGGGAAGCTTTGGTGTCTGGTTGATCGTTCTGGCTTCGGCGGGATCTGATGGAGCCTAAAGAGAAGAAGCACGAAACGCATAGCGCTTGTCAACGGAATTTTGCGTCTGTCCTCCTGCCAGGCCGGAGAATACTGCTAAGTAAGAAACGAGAATTTCAAGCTCAACATAGGGGAGAGCAAACATGCTGAAGAGTCCGTCTGGAAAAGTCCAGGCTCTTCTGGCTGCGTGCGGTCGAACTTAGCTCGAATTCTCCTTCCTCCACCTAAACCGAAGTATCCTTTGCAGCACCGAATCGCGAGAATTTTATTGCTACCCAAGGTAGATTGCAAGGCCAAAGCAAAGTTTGTCGAGGAAAAGCCGAGCGATGCGCTGCCCCCCTTTCATGGGCCGCCTCATCGAGAGCGTTTCAAATAAATCGCTTTGACGCATATTCATCATCCTTTGCTCTTCGTACCTTGGATCCACGGCTTTGCTGTCGATCGGCTAAATTGCCTGAATCGGCAACAGCTCAATCCAACGCAGCATTGCAAAGAACCGGACTCTTGTAAGGCGTCCTTCCGCCAGCATGATCCGGCATTACCACGTAACCACTGCCAGGCGCGTGCCTTTCTTCACCAGCCAGAATGCATGAAAGTCGGTTTTTCACTCGGGCACCTTCGATTGCATCGAGATTGCGGCCATTCACGACCAGTTAGTCCTCCAAGTTTAGACTGGGCCAAGCCGCCCTTGACAAACGCCCTTGGGTCCGTTTGAAATGTGGTCCGATTAACCCCCATGACCGCTGGCTGTTGGCGTTGACCATGGGGCAGAGCACCCGCGCTTCTGGCAGGCTGAAACGTCAGAAATCCCCGTCACATCCAGACTCAGCAGTTCACTCGGTAAACCCATTCGGAGGCCGGTTGCTTTTGGATTTAACGCTGAAGAATTCGACCTTGACTAATCGAGCGCGAATGCTCGGCGCATGGTTTTCGCTGCTATGCCAGCGATGTGGACATGGTTGCGATGGATTGTCGATTTCACAGCCCGCCAAGAATTGATCGCCGAGGGCGAGTCAGGCGTGAAGGATCTTTGGTTTGAGACCGAAAAGGGATGGCTGGAGTACCCATCAGCTCTCACTTGCAAGACTTGCAACGGCTTCATGGTAGGATTTGCATAACGCTTAGTGGAGGCGCGCAGGTGCGTAGGCTTTTGAAACTGCGTGGGACAGACTACATGCTGCTTCTTCGCGCCGGCATTTGCACGGTGGCCGTGCGAGTTGGGTTGTGGATTTTTTCCTTCCGTACGGTGCGTCGATTGGCAATGTGCCGTTGCAAGCCCGGTCGAACTCGATATAGTGTGGAACAGATTGTCTGGGCAGTTCGAGCGATCAGCAGGTATGTGCCGGAAGCAACCTGCCTTACGCAGGCGTTAGTGGTTCAACGGCTTCTTACGATGTCTGGATTTCCACATTGGCTTCGTCTAGGGGTAGCGAAGGACCCTGTGCGCGGGTTTGAGTCTCATGCCTGGGTGGAGTGCGATGGCCGGGTAGTTATCGGTGAATCCGCCGACGCCTCAGTCGCCAATCTTTTCACTCCAATTGCCGTTTGGGAAGGATGACAAGGGCCGACCAATGAAGCACATTAGGATTTCTCCTGACGTACTGGTTCGAGAACTCGGCGGTGAGACGATCATTCTCGATCTCAAAACAGAGCGCTATCTTGGCCTGGATGAGGTAGGTACCCGGATGTGGGGCCTGCTCCTAGCATCGGAGTCGGTTGATTCTGCCTACAAGTCACTACTTGAAGAATTCGATGTGGAGCCGAACCGCCTCGACGGCGATTTAAGGCAATTTATTGACAAGCTGGTTGAGCACGGACTGGTTACGGTGGAAGGTGACCAAGAAGCCGCATAGAACTGGAAGATCCGGACCGACAATTCTAAAAGAAACAACTGTGGGCGCTTGAGCGGAGGTTGTAAGCAGGATGAGCGGGATTGCCTGTATTTACAATCTCGACGGCCGGCCAGCAGATCCGGGAATTATTCGGCGGATGAGCGCCGCGAGCGAATACCGTGGCCCCGATGGCATCAGACACTGGAACGAAGGCCCTGTCGCTCTAGCTTCATTGATGTTCTGGACAACGCCAGAGGCGGTCCGCGAGATACAACCCCTTTCGGATGAAACAAACACTCTCTATCTGGTCATGGATGGACGGGTGGACAATCGCGCCGACCTAGAAACTGCTCTCGGCGCAAAAGGTGCGGTGCTACGGACGGATACTGACGCGGAACTGGTGCTGCGAGCGTACCAGTGCTGGGGCGAAGAGTGCCCAAAGCGCATCATCGGCGATTTTGCCTTCCTGATCTGGAATAAACGTACTACCCAGTTGTTTTGTGCCCGCGACATCCTGGGTATCAAGCCCTTTTACTATTACGAGGATGGAGGCAGCTTCGTATGCGCGTCTGAGCTGCATCCGCTCTTTGAATGCCCGCAGGTACCAAAGGAACCGAACGAGGGCATGATCGGCGAGTATCTCCTGGCAAGGGTGACCAATCGCGAGGAGACTCTGTATCGCGGTATCAAGCGGCTGCCGCCAGCCCATTGCATGAGTATCCAGCCGGGGCGTGTTCGCCGGTGGCGGTATTGGGATGCCGATCCGGCTAAGAAGATCCGGTACAAACAGGATGACGAGTATGCCGATCACTTCAGGAAACTGTTTTCCGAAGCGGTTCGGTGCCGATTGCGCAGCCATGGCAGGGTTGGTTCTTACTTGAGCGGAGGGCTGGATTCGTCTTCGGTTGTGAGCATGGTTCAGCATCTTTCGAACGGGGGACAAGCCACAGTAGATGGCTTTGAGACGTTTTCCATGGTGTTTCCGGGGAAGGACTGCGACGAGCGGCAATATATCGACGCGGTGGTGAGTAAGTGGGATCTTCAGGCAAATTATTGCGAACCAAACGGACGGGAAGCCAGTAATTGCCTCGAGCGGGTCGCGCACTATAAAGACTTTCCAGATTATCCCAACAGCCTGATGTCGGAACCACTGAGGGTTTTGGCAAGCAAGAAGGGTTTTCGCGTCCTGCTAGGCGGGTACGGTGGCGATGAATGGCTGGATGGAAGGCAGTATTACTGTGCCGATCTTTTACGCAAGTTGCGGCCGAGAGCCCTCTGGAAAGAGCTTCGTTCCATTTCAAGTTCCGCCAGCCCGGGTGGGCTTCGGCGGGCATTTCTGCAGCAGGGGCTCAACCCGCTGCTCCCGGCGTGGGCACGCCCCGTTTTGCCGGGCAATCGATTGCCGGAATATATTAACAGTGACTTCGCAAAGAGAATCAACCTGGCCGACCGGATGAGGAACCGCATCCAGAAGAGTCGATTCCCCAGCTTGGCTCAGTTTGCAATTTACGAAACGCTCGAAAGCGGGGCGGGGGTTCACGGGTACGAGATTGATGACAGATCGCTCTCCCGGATGCAAATCGAAGAACGCAATCCGCTGAATGACCGCGGGATCATCGAGTTCGCGATGTCGATTCCCGATGCGCAACGGTGGAGGCAGAACCAACATCGATTTATTCTCAGGCAGGCGATGCGGGGACTGTTGCCGGAGGTGGTAAGAAATCGAGCGGGCAAAGCAGACTTCTCTCACGTCTTCCCCGAAGCGTTTCAAGTGCTGGGTGGCGAGGCTTTGTTTAATTCCCTTGCAATTGCGGATGCGGGCTGGGTCAACCTGAAAGACATCCGCTTAAGATATCGAACCATGGATCAGCTCTATCGGGCAGGGAATCCAGAGTTTCTCACACATACCTGGCCCCTTTGGATGGTGTTTGGAATCGATGCGTGGTTTCGAACCGTGTTTCTGAATGCCAGGGTGACCGCCGTACCCGGCGAACAATTGGCAGCCCAGTGCGTGTAAGATAAGATTGCTTGGAAGGGAGATGGGACGATGAATCAGGCCCACGAAAAGAAGGACAACGAAGCCATGACCCCGAGACGCAGGTATTCGACTCCAGCCCTGGTGGAGTATGGACCCGTGAGCAAGCTAACACAGGGCGGCGCGTCTTCCACCACCAGCGATGCCGGCAACAACATGATGATGCCAACGTGCTTGTAGTGTAATGGCACACGGTTTGCAAGGATTTTCGGAGGTTTCGCCGCGTGTCGCTCATCATTGACGAGCATCGCCAATACCTGTCTGATACAGTACGCGTTTCCGCATATCGCGATGCGATCAACGAGATTGTGAAGCCGGACAGCGTCGTCCTGGATCTGGGAGCCGGCTCGGGCATTATGGGGCTGCTGGCCTGCCAGGCTGGCGCCAAGCGAGTCTACTCCATTGAAGCAGACCCCATTATTGGACTGACTCGAGAAATCTGCCACGCCAATGGATTTGACGATCGTATTCGATTCATCAAAGGGTTTTCTACACAAGTCCAGTTGCCGGAAAAGGTGGATGTCGTTGTCTCCGATCAGATCGGGCGGTTTGGGTTTGAAGCTGGGGTTCTCGAATACTTCAGCGACGCGCGCGCGCGCTTTCTGAAGCCCGGAGGGATCCTGATCCCTTCACGGATTGACTTGCATGTCGCGCCGGTCGAGTCCGAGGAGATGTTTCAACGAATCGAGTTCTGGAACAACTCGGCCACCGGTTTCAACCTGACTCCGGTCCGTCCCTTAGCAGCCAACACCGGCTATCCAGTCAAGTATCGCGCGGAAGAACTTCTCGGAGCTCCAGCGGATCTGAAGTCACTTGACCTCTATGCAAATACGAATGCGAGCTTCAAAGGAGAAGCATCGCTACTCATCGCCCGGAGCGGCGTATTGCACGGCATCGGAGGATGGTTCTCGGCGCAATTGTCCCCTAACGTGTCGATGACCAACTCCCCTTTGGCCGCGCAGTCGATCAATCGAATGAATGTATTTTTCCCGATCGATCACCCTGTCACAGTGACTCACGGAGACCGAATTCAGGTTCAAATGCATGTCATTCCGTCTGAGACGATTGTCAGTTGGCGGGTGAAGGTGTACGCGGCTGCGAGCGGCAGAGAAATAGCATCATTTGCCCACTCCACGTGGAACGGCGCGCTGGTGTGCAAAGAGGATCTGGAGAGAACACAGCTTCAGCACGCTCCGGCGCTTACGCCCCGTGGCCAGGCGCGCCTTACTGTGTTGACCTTGTGCGACGGGGTGCGCGCTCTTGCAGAAGTCGAAAAGGAAACATTTAGTCGACATCCCGACCTATTTCGCGGCCCTGACGAAGCTGCTCTTTTTGTTGCTGAAGTGGTCACCCGGTATACCACGTGAGTTTTCGATTTGCATAGAAGAACCAAGGGCATGCACCGTCATCGGATCGCCGATCTGGTCGTAGAATCTAATATCCCCCTGCCGGAGGCTCCGAGCGCAGCTGGGCAGAAGCCTGAATGTACCTTCCGGTGCACGCCCGTGCAGAGTTTCGTGCCGGTAGGGATTGATTCGTTTCATAATTGGATTGACCTGAAAGGTGAACCATGCGCTTGGTTCTTTCGCGAACAGACCGGATACCGAATCCGATTCCGCGATATGGCTGATTTCCTGGTTTCGGCCGACGCCGATGAGATCCACTGTTTCCCGTTGCCCGAAGTCCCGCTGGAAACCATTCGCCACCTTCTTCTGGATCAGGTGCTTCCTCTTGTCCTGAGCCGGAGGGGCAGAATCACCTTGCACGCGAGCGCAATCGCGACTCCGGCGGGTGTGTTTGCCTTTGTGGGAAAGAGCGGCCAGGGCAAGTCCACCCTTGTGGCGCATTTTGCACAAAACAATTATTCGATCCTGTGCGACGACGGAATGGTATTGAGAGAACGCGCCGGAGAAACGCTCGTCGTGCCGTCATATCCAGGCATACGGCTATGGCAGGATTCTCTCTCTGCGCTTTTTGATGCCGACACGCCGACCACGGCGGTGGCCCACTACAGCGAGAAGCGGCGGTTGCCTCTGGACAGGACTGCCTCATCGGACCCCGTTGCGCTTGGACGAATCTATATTCTCAGCAGCAGGGAAGAGTGGTCAGCGAAAGATGAAGCGGGGCCCATTGCAATCGAGCGCCTCTCGGCAAGGGAGACCATGATTGAGCTTGCCCGCTACAGTTACGTATTGGATCCCACTGATCATCAAGACCTTCAGCGGATCTTTCACCAACTGGTTCCCCTGGCTGAGGGCATCCCCTGCTATCGCCTATTCATTCCGTACGACTTTTCCCGCCTGGCTGAGGTTTGTGAATCGGTGATGGCGTAGGCGCCTATTCGGAATTAAGAGGACCGGGCCTCGAACTTCGCTCAATTGGCGCGGCGATGGGGAATTCCCAAAACAATTGCTAAGCCCATCCCCGCTGCCGATAGATCCACAAGCCAAACCACTCTCGCAGGGCGAATTCCGTACCTACCAAAGCACCGGCATTGGGGAACCAGGACGTGTCATCTTCGCCCCACCCGGCTTGGAAATCCGCGGGAGCAGGAACTACTTCGAAGCCGGCCTTTCTGAACGCCGCGGCAGCGCGCGGCATGTGGATGGCCGAGGTGACGAGGATAATTCTGCGAATGTGACGGGCAGAGAGTAGGTCATAGCTTTTGGTCGCATTTTCATGGGTATTTGAAGACTCTTCCTCCGTCAGGAGAGCGCTTGGAGGCAGACCCCACTCCTGGAGAATGTCGCCCATCACCCGGGCCTCTGGCGGCCCGTCGCTTTTTGCGAAGATTGGGATCTTTCCGTTTCCACCGCTGCAGAGGATCAGCGGGGCCTTTCCGGCATGATAAAGGCGCAGAGCAACCAGCAGACGATCACTTGAGCTGAGAATGTGGCTGGCGGGATGCTGGCCGGAGGCAAGCTGCACTGAACCGCCGAGCACCACGATGGCCTCGGCTGGGGGAATCGCGAAGATGCTGGAATCCGGATACTGGTTTTCGAGGGAAGCGACGAGCGGGTCGCTGATGATAGGGGAGCCTGGTACAAGCAAAAGGAGAAAGGCACTGAGTATGAAGAAAAAATTGACTCTTCTGAACCTTCGCAGCACAAGAGAGGCGGCCAGAAGGAATAGCGCAAGAAAATATGGCTCGAAAAGAACACGCGAGAGTCGGCTGAGATATACGAAGGCCATTGATTCGATCAACCCCTTTCGATCTATTCATTGAGCTGCTGTACAGGCGAATCGGTGATAGCGGCGGAAATCCTGCGATCAGGACGCCGATGGGTATTGATTCTGCACCGCACCGCATGTTGGAAGCTGCCGACGTCAACACAATTGTGGTACACCGTCCCGCGGGGCAGACCTGCGATCCGTTCATGTTTCGCCTTACAGGCCCAGCATGCGACCTAAGTATTTTGCAGAGAGCCGGAGAGGGCGAAATACGTAATACAGCGTAAACAGCGCGGGGGGTAATTGCAAAGCTCGATACTCAGCCTCAGAAGGACCAACGAGTGTTCCAAACCGGTAGCGCAACCTGTGGCGGGTGCGGTCGAATGTGTGCACGACGAGGCGCTCGGATTCGAATGCAAGGGCAAGGCTTGGTGCGCAATGGAGATACCTTTTACGGATGGCAACTGCAAGGTCTTGTGCTCGTGAGTCAGAGGCAATCCGTTCTTTTGCCTCCGGGGGGAACTCGCCGGCAAGCAAGTCTGCGGCAAGGATAAGGCCCAGCGAGAGCATTCTCGTGGTGCTGGTTTGAGAGGCTTGGGCGAAGACAGACCGCCAATCCATTTTGGGCGCCACCTGGATCAACCGGGCCACGTCGCAGATCCAGCCGAGTCGCATCCACATATGCTGCGCACCATGCGCACAGAGAAACAGAAGCAGGTTCTCCTGCGAAAGCGTCCATGCAGTTGCGCCGCCCACCGAGACACCCAGATGATCGGCCCAGGCTTGATTCTCTTCGAACGGCTTTGGAAAGTAATCGGGTATAAGCTGCCAATGGACATCCACGCTAATGCCGCGCGAGTTCTCGAAGGAAAGTTGACACTCCCTGGCGCGCAACAAGGCGGAATTGCTGTGCCAATGCAGAGAAGAAGTCAGCGTATACCCGCCTGCTTCAAGCGCGTTCTTCGTCGGGATAAGATCCTGGGGGTGGACCAACAAGTCCAGGTCCCCGAAGGAACGCATGGCAATGTTCCCGTAGAGCATTTCGGCGAGGACAGGGCCCTTCAAGACGCGTACATCGATCGCGGCATTCTCAAGTAGAGCCAGAATCTTTGCCAGTTCGGCACAATACAAGAGATTGGAAAACGCCCTCTCACGAGCGCCTTGCTGCAGGGTGTCGAGAATCGTCTGCGGAATCGCGAAGGTGCCGGTCTGGTGAAGCGCGGAAGAGATGAGAGGCTCGACCGAATGCTCCCTGGCCAGCGCGAGAAGTTTCGTCCAGTCCAAATTGGAAGGAATGGCAAGAAGTGATTCCGGCCGAAAAAAGTGGCGAACGCATTCCAGCAAGAATAGCGATTCCCCACATGCGGTATCAGGGGGCTGGAAGGCGAGCGTGCGCTGAGATGCGGTCAACGCTCTAAAGATACCACTTTGGAATCTGGCGGTGGTCACGGCAGCACGCCGCCGCTGGTTAGGCTCGTGATCGGCGCACCCACGCGCATTCCGCGTGTAGCAGGAATAAGCGGAGCACTGTAACTTGTGCAGTAAACTAGGCACGTGGCGGGAACCCTCGAATATGCGCGAGTCCGGCTTAACAGGCTGGGAGAGGAACTGGGCCATCTCCCACGTACCCTTGCGCTGGTGTACAAAGCTTCAGGGAACCTCACGACGCTGTGGGGATTGCTGCTGATCCTACAGGGCCTTTTGCCGATAGCGACTGTCTACCTAACCCGCGCCATTGTAAATTCACTTGTGGCGGCCGTTCGTTCCGGTGGTCAGTGGTCCACTCTGCGCCCGGTGATTGTGGTGGCATTATCGATGGGTGCGGTTGTGCTGGCGACGCAGCTTCTGCACGGATTGACAACTTGGGTGCGAACTGCCCAATCGGAGATGGTTCGGGACCACCTCGCAGGCCTTATTCAGAGGAAATCTCTTGAGGTCGATCTGGCGTTCTATGATTCATCCGATTTCTATGACAATTTGCATCGCGCACGGGTGGAAGCCACCTATCGCCCGATTGAACTTCTGGAAGGTCTTGGTTCGCTACTTCAGGGAGGCATCACGGTTTCAGCTATTTTGGCCATCTTGATTCCTTTTGGCCCACTGCTTCCACTGGCACTCCTTTTGAGTACGTTTCCGGCTCTTTATGTTGTGGTGAAGATGGCCCATCGGCGCCATCGCTGGAACCAGAGTATTACCATCGACAATCGGCGATCCTGGTATTACGACACGCTTCTTACCGAGGGCGAGAGCGCAGCTGAAATGCGTTTGTTCGATTTGGGCGGTCATTTCTTACAGGAATTTCAGAGAGTTCGGCAGCGGCTGCGCCGTGAAAGGCTCAGCCTCGCAAGACTGGAGAGCATTTCCGAATTATGGGCAGGCGCTGGAGCCCTGCTGATTCTCGCCGGGGCGATGGTGTGGATGGTGCGGCGTGCGATTTACGGCCTCGTCTCGCTGGGCGATCTTGCACTTTTCTACCAGGCGTTCAATCAAGGCTTTGGGCTTTCCAGAACGCTGCTTGACAACCTGGGCAAGCTCTATGAAAACAGCCTGTTCCTTGGCAATCTCTTCGAGTTCCTGGATCTGAAACCGCAGGTTGTTTCGGTGCCGGGTGCGCAACTTCTGCCTTCGCCTCTTTGTGCAGGCATCCAGTTTCGGAGTGTGGGTTTTCACTATCCGGGGAGCGATCGGCAAGTGCTTTGCGATTTCAACCTCGAGGTACAACTAGGTCAAATGGTTGCGTTGGTAGGGCCCAACGGATGCGGCAAGAGTACGTTGATCAAGTTGCTTTGCCGTTTCTACGACCCAGATAGTGGCTTGATCTCATTAAATGGCATTCCTCTGTGTGAGATCTCGATCACTGACCTGCGCCGCTCCATGTCCGTATTCTTTCAACAACCTGTTCGCTATAGCGATACGGTAGCTGCAAACATCCGGTTTGGCGATCTGCGTCTGACAGATTCTGAGTTTTTGAGCGGATTGAAAGAGGGCGCGGAGGTTTCCGGGCTGAACGAAATCGTTGCCCGCTTACCCAATTCCTATGACACGGAACTCGGCCGCGATTTCCTGAATGGGACGGAGCTGAGCGTTGGGGAATGGCATCGTTTAGGTCTGGTCCGCGCCACCATTCGGCAAGCGCAGATCCTGATTCTGGACGAGCCGACCAGCGCGATGGATCCGTGGGCTGAGTTGAGATGGGCTGAGCGTTTGCGCGAGATGGCTAGGAGCCGAACTACTATCCTTATCACCCATCGTTTCACGACCGCCATGTTCGCCGACGTCATCCATGTCTTGGACGGAGGACGCGTCGTGGAGTCCGGAAGTCATGCGCAATTGCTGGCAAAAGGTTCCGTCTACGCGGAGGGATGGGCTTCACAGGCGAAGAAATGAACTTATCCCGCCCGAGGACTGAGCGTAGGGCACGGTTGGTCTTCGTGCTTCACATCAACTTTCTGCAGCACTATGCACCGCCATTCTGCAAGCGAAAAGTGAATGAGACAGGTTTGGAGTCCGTCACGAATAGAGCTCCTTATAAGCCGAGCGTCATGTTGCGTTGGGGAGGTATCGCCATGCGCGTTGGGCAGTCCATTGTTTTGGATAAGGAGACTCAGCCTGTCTATGCTCGGGAACGAGATCCGCAGTGGCCAGGTGGGAGATGATGCCCGCTGAGAGGAATGGCAAGGGGTGGTTTTCCTCGGCGATAGCGATTGCCTGACTTGCCAACAAGGCACCAAACAAGCTTAAAATGGCGCATTGTCTGTCATTGAGATCCGCGCGGATGCCGGGCCAGCCAACCCGGCAAATTCGATCCCCCGATACACACCTGTGGTCGTGGGTGCATTGCTGTCTTTGCTTCTGGTCTTTGCCACTTCCACCGTCTTTGTCCGGGAAGCCTGGGCGCTTCAGTCTTTTCAGATCGGGATTTATGCCCTTGTCGCTGCATACCTGCTTGCTGGGATTCAGCGAGGAAAGGAGCGCGTGGCTGGCGGCGTTGCGCCGTGGCTCGTGTACCTGATCCCAGTCTGGGGCGTAGTTCAGATCCTTGCGCACACCACCACTTCCAACTTTCATACACGCGAAGGCGCCTTGCGATGGGGAGCTCTTGCCGGAGTGTTCTTTTTGAGCCAGACAGTGACCCAAACGAGGAGGGCCCAGCGCAACTTTCTAAACCTCATTCTTTGTTTCGCAACGGTGCTGGGTGTGCTCTGCATCACCCAGCTTTTCACCTCTGACGGCCGCGTCCTATGGGTATTTCCGACCGGATATCCGGATGTGTATGCAACCTTTCCCAACCACAACAATTACTCGCAGTTTGTAGAACTGGCCTTGCCCATTGCCCTTTGGAGGGCCTTACGCGAAGGTTGGCGATCCTGGTGGTATGGGCTTGCTGGCGGAGTTCTCTATGCTTCGGTGATTGGGTCGGCTTCCCGTGCGGGCACTCTGCTCTGCACGGCGGAAATACTAGCGATGCTGGCGATCGGGCTGGTGCGATTGCGGGACCCGAAGACCGGTCTCCCTTCCCGTTCAACCACTACAATATTGGTTGTCGTTCCGATCCTTGCTGCGGTGTTCACCCTTGCAGTGGGATGGGAAAATGTCTGGGAGGGCTTTCATCAGAAGGATCCCTATTTGGGGCGACGCGAGTTCATGGTGGCAGCGGTGGAAATGGCAAAACAGCGGCCGCTGACCGGCTTCGGTCTGGAGACATTCCCGCAGGTCTACCAGAAATTTGCAATCAGAGATTTCCCCTTCTATGCCAACCATGTCCACAACGACTGGTTGGAGTTTGCCGCAGATGGTGGAATCCCCTTCCTGCTGCTGGTCCTGATTCCCTTTGCCGGAGCCGTTCCCATAGCCATTCGGCACCCCTGGGGCCTTGGCTTGGTTGCGGTCATGCTGCATGCATGTGTGGATTACCCATTTCCGCGTCCCGGGGTTTCGGGCTGGATGTTCGCGCTTCTGGGAGTACTCTACATGGTGCGATTGTCGGACAAGAATGTCCGGCGGATTTCGAAGCCAGCAAACAAAGTTGATTCTCCCGCATAAGGAGCCAGCCCTCGTCGGCTACCGCGAATCCAGTCCCTGAGCCAGGCAGTCAAGATGGGAGCGGCTTTCGACTTCACACGGCGTTGCAGGTACTTTGCAAAGTGGTTTCTTTCTTAGTCTCTTTCCCCGCTGGCCGAATCGCTGCAACCAAGGTGAATCGTATGATTTCGAAGTGATCCGGTACAGATTAACTCAATCTACGTTGCAGATCAGGCCGGCTTGACGACACGGAAGTAATTCGACGAACTCAAGGGATCCTGAGTCAGCATCCGTCCTGTCGTTTCGGCATCCTGCTGAGTACGGTGTCGTCGGGTGACTTCACACACGACTTAAACGAATCGACGCATCCGCTTCTTAGAAGGGGTTGTGCCCAGATGACCTTGCCGACATTGGAGGAGTAGCATCGACGTGCGAATTCCCTCGAAGATCAGACCGCTCTTCCGGCAAATTACAGACCGTTGTCTTGGTTTTGTGCTGCGCTTGTTGGGAGGCCACTATGCCAGACCGTCGTATCCCGCCACTTACACAGAGGAACCGGCTTTAAGAAACATCGTCTCTCTGAAGTCCTTTGAGGAGGCTCGATCCGTGGTGAGAAAGGTCAGAAAAAACAAGAAAATGACGAACATCACGACGAAGATTGCTATCGCGATCGACCAGCGTACAAGGCGCTTTCGACTTCGAGGACTCTTGTGCCGCGCAGTTCGGTTGACATGATTGGACTGATCCAGCCGCCCTGTGGCGAGCACAGCGGATTTGGAAGCATAGAAACGATGCCGGCACTTTCTGCATCGATACGCCTGCCTTCCACGAATGCTCTGGAAGACATCGCTCAAGTGAAAGTGGTCGGACACTCGGATTTCGGAGTTGCTACAGTGTGGGCAAGTCATGATTTCGGACCATTTTCAATTTGGACAGATCGTACCATGAGCGTGCCCGAAATTCGAGGTGTACCGAGAGCGCGCTGATACATGAGACGAAGGCGCAGAAGTGAAGCGTCTGGTGGAACGGAGAAAGGCAGGGATGCGCTCGTCGGCGTGGGGTTGGAGAGGCTGGGAGAAGTGGCAAGGACCGCGTCCGATTTCGCATCGACGATTTGCCACTGAATTCCCGTACCGGGAGGGATATCCGTGGTGCGGTAGGACCATTTCATCATGTAGTTGCCGGGCGCCAACGCCACGGTCTGTTCTGCAATGGAGCTGTTTTCCGGCTCGCTTCCGGTGAATTCAGTCTCCAGGCCGGATGGTCCCGGCCAGGAGTTCAGTCCGGCAAACGACGACAGCGTCCAGTCGAAGCTGACGGGCTGCGGGTCCCGCGCAAAGGCAGCGTTATTGGGAACCGTTGTGTCGGCTACAACCCAACGCTGCTGGATCAGTTCATGCCAAAGCGTATTGGCTGCGGTCGCGTCATCGGCAGAAACCAACCGGTTCACAACAGAGAACAGCAGCAGGCGATCCGCTTCCGGCGTGCCGGTGCGAATGAGGCGCGGAGCGGTCTCGGCTGCGGCGAGCGGCTGGTTTTTCCCAAGCAGAAAATTGAGATATTGGCGGAGTAGTTCGGGGTTGTTGTTGAGCATCGTTGCGGCAATCTTCTGGGGATCTGGCGACACTCGCCAGCACAAATCAAACAACGCTCCGATATCCTCGGCCGGCATTTCCGCTGCGCGGCGAGCCCAGGTCCAGAATGCGGGCATGTTGTCACGCCGCAGATAGAAATTGACAAGACTCCAGCGGGCCACGTAGGTGTGATCCACCGCAAAGGCCTGCAGCAGGAGTTTCTCCGCCCGGAAATAGTCGCCGGTGGCCTCATACCGCAGTCCGAGGTCGATGGAAGCCTGGGCGTTGTACTGGTTCAGGCGGAGTGCGGTTTCCAGCAGTTCCCGACCATGTCCATCATCGAACTGCGCCAAACGCACATAGTATTCGGATGCGTCGGGCGTCAAGGAGATAGCCGAGCGGATCGATTCCACCGTGTCCTGCCGGAAAAGGTAATCCGCGCGTGCAACCTTCCACGAGTTCCAGATATCAAACAAACAGGCAACTACGACGACTATGCGGATTGTGACCGGAAGGAATTGTGAAGGCAGAGTGATCACGGTTAGCCTTCCCGAAAGCGTAGCATCTTGAATTAAATTGTCAAGCGGCCATGGAGGGACGATTTTTCATAGCCGGTTCAAAGTGCAGGACAACTAATTGTGCAATGGTTTGAGAAGGGTGACTTTGGGGGGATTGAGCTCGAATTCTTCGTGAATGGAGCTATTATTCAGTATGACGAAATGTATTACACCATTTATTGCCATTGCGGCGGTGACGAAAATTACGAGGAAATTGATTTGCTGGTGGCGTCTGCTTGATGTATACAAAGGGATGAGAATGACTGAGGAATCAGCGGTTTGCGTGGGAGGCGAATCATGATCAGGAAGCTGTCTGCTTTCGTAATGCTATTTTGCACGCTGACCTATGCAACAGCCGGCACGACATCGATCGGCACTGCCAGCGTCAGGGGCGATATGCGCGTGGACGGCTACGCGGTCAAAGGAGACGCCACGCTCTTCGATGGGACGGTGGTTGAAACCGGGCAGGCCTCAGCAGTTCTGCGCCTGGATAAGGGTGTGGAGATCAAGCTTGCGACCGGCTCACGGGGCACCTTGCATCGCGACCGGCTTGTGCTCCAGCAAGGGTCGAGCGCATGGACGGGATCCAGTTCGTTTCAACTGGAAGCGAACGGCCTTCAAGTGACTCCGAGCGAGCCAAACTCCCGTGGCGTGGTTTCAATGAGCGATGCAAACACGGTAGAGGTGGCGGCACTGACGGGAGGATTCCGGGTCACGAACAGCCGCGGGCTTCTGCTGGCGAGCGTGCGCCCCGGAGATGCGCTTTCATTTGGAGCGCAACAATCTGGCCCACCAAGTACACCGGGCGTGGTACCGATGTCTCTCTATGGAACCCTGACCAAAATGAATGGTCATTACTACCTGCAGTTGCCCTCGCCTGATCTCGGCATCGCTTATGAATTGACGGGCACGAATCTTGATGGCTTGGTAGGCAAGAGCATTACTATCACTGGAACGTGCGATACGCAGGTGAGGGCAGCGGGTGGCGGAGCGCGCTACGTCATTAACGTCGCAACCGCGAAAGAGAATGCCGGCCCGCGGGGGCCGCTGCCCAAGAGTCCGTTACTCGTTACCCTAATTGCCGGTAGCGCTGGCGCCTTGGGGTGGGCGATTTATGAGGCAATCCAGCCTTCAACGCCCGCGAGCCGCTAACCGTTTGCCGCAAGGCAAAACCTGAACCTGCACGGAGCATTGTGGTTCTTGAAGACCTCCCTGACCTCACCAAGCCAAAAGGGAATCGCACTTCGTCGGATCATTTCCCCCGAGGGACATAGTCGGGTACAGCGTATCAGCCGCATGCAAAACCGACATGCGTTGAGTAGCGATGGCCGGCCACAAGGGGTATTGGCATGAAATCGAGACTGAATCTGAATATCCACACCGAAGGATATTAATTGTAAGACATTTGTCGTACGTTCTTCTTGCCCCGGCCATGGTCACGTGGTAATTTTGCTAATATCAGCTGCTCCCCTGGAGTCTTTCGCAGCTTCAACGGGCACACACCGTACCGGTAAAAGACCTCGCAATTTCATGCGGAGCGCGGCGGTTTCTTTTCAGGCGGTCCCAGGATCCTGGGACTGAGGGGGGCGAAGCCTGCCCCAAGCCTTCTCGGAGGCGAAATTGATTGTTCCTTGGCTGGATTGCTTTCCTTTCTGCCTTCGCAACACGCTGAGCCGCTGGGCCGAAGGAGTCGGGCAGAATCACCAGACCAGACACGAATCTCGAGACACGAATCGGCTATGACAGTTCAAAGACCCCGATCACGTATGATCAGTGTCCGGCTCTCTGAAGACGAGTACCGTGCCCTGCGGCGGTTGTGCGTAGTGACGGGTGCACGCAGCGTATCGGAACTCACGCGCGACGCGATGCGAACCCTTCTCGATGGACCGACTCGAGAGGCATTACTCGGCGATATCATGGAAGAATTTCGCGCTCAAATGGGCACGCTGGATCGAAAGATCGACGCGCTTGCGGAGCGCGTCACGCCATCACGGAACGAGGCGGAGAGTTGAATGTCATGCAGATCCACCTTTCCATCCCCGGTGTGAAGACCAATGCGCGCCAGAAGCGCCCCTTAAAATAGGCTCCGAAGGGCTCAATATGAGAAACACCACATTAGTGCTTCTTGCAGTTGTGGCTGCCGTCTCTGTCTCAGCGCAGCAGCAGAATTCAGCCCGCGCAGGCGCAGCGGAAACATCCATCAACGCAGGCTCTGACCTGCCTATAGAACAGCTTGGAAAGGACGATCTAATCGGGATCACCGTATACGATGCGCCCGAGCTTACCCGTACGGTTCGCGTAGACTCTGACGGCGATATTCATTTACCGATGCTCCGCCAGCACGTCAGGGCCGCCGGATACTATCCAGTTGATCTGGAGGGTGCGATTGCAAAGGCTCTGACCGAAGAGCAGATACTCGTCGACCCGGTCGTGACGGTATCCGTCGTCGAGTATCGCAGCCGGCCAATTAGCGTAGTCGGTGCAGTGCGGAATCCGTTGACGTTTCAGGCTACTGGCAGGGTTACCTTGCTTGACGCTCTTTCACAGGCTGGAGGACTCGCCGAGAATGCTGGCTCGGAGGTCATTGTCAGCATCCCGCAAATGACTGGTGACGGCAAACTAACAGCCCAGGTCAGGCACATTCAAGCGCGGGCCCTTCTTGACTCTGTTGATCCCTCACTGAATTTGCAAATGCAGGGCGGGGAAGTGATCCGTGTACCGCAAGCTGGTAGGGTCTATGTGATGGGTGACGTTAAGCATCCGGGCGCATTTCCCATCACGGAAGGATCTGAGAGCAGTGTCCTGAAGGTACTAGCCTTGTCAGAGGGATTGGACCGTTTTCCCGCACACGTGGCCTACATCTATCGCACGGAGGGCGGCAATGGTAGTCGGAGCGAAATCCCAATCGAATTGAAAAAGATCATTGGGCGCAAATCGCCTGATGTTCCGTTGATGGCGAATGACATCCTGTACGTCCCAGAAGCAAGTGGCCGCAAAGCAACCCTGACCACTCTTGACAGGATGGCCATGGTCAGCGCCGGCCTCGGTTCCGCACTCCTCTACATGTATAAGTAGGTCATCTTGCGCAAGTCAATGTCTGAAAAAACGCAGTTGCCGTTAGAAGCTTCTACGGAAACACCTGGGAATATTGGTGTTCCAGGGTATTACCAGCCCTTACCTTTGACTCAGGGCTTCGAGATACATGCGCCGGGAACTCCCCTGTCGCACTATTTGTGGATCCTTCGCCTTCATTTATGGAAGATGGTCGCCTTCACAGCGGCATGCATGTTCGTTACATTCGTCGTTTCTGCCCGACTGAAGCCGATTTATGAATCTACTGCAACGATTGACGTAGACCTTCAGGCTCCTTCGGAAGTCGTCGGTCAGGGTTCAAATCCCTCATCCCTCAGCGATGAAGCGGATCAGTTTCTTGCGACACAGATGAAGCTCATTCAAACGGATGCGGTGCTGCGTCCGGTAGCCGAGCAATTTCATCTCGATAATGAAAATCAGAATAGCAAATTGCCCCCGGAGAAGGCGCAGATAGCCGCCCAAGCCCAGGTAAGTCTGGGTGGCCTTAAGGTAACTCGTCCGCCAAACACTTATCTTCTGCTGATCGGCTATCGATCCCCAGACCCACGTCTCGCTGCAGACGTAGCCAATGCAGTTGCAAACTCGTATCTTGCCCATTCGTACAATATTCGAATTCAATCATCGGCCAGCCTGTCTTCGTTCATGGAGAAGCAGCTCGACGAATTGAAGGCAAAGATGGAGCGATCCAGCCTGGCACTTGTGCAGTTTGAGAAAGACCTTGAAGTTGTTAACCCGGAGGAGAAGACGAATATACTTTCGGCGCGTCTCCTGCAACTGAACACGGATTACACGACCGCACAGGCCGAGAGGGTCGGCAAGGAAGCGGCTTGGAATGCTATGAAATCAGGCTCTCTTGAAGCGGCAGAGGCCTCCTCTCAGGGCGAAGCACTCACAAAACTCACTGATGACTTGAATCAGGCGCGCCAGCGGCTGGCCGAGGTAAAGTCCACTCACGGTATAAATCACCCAGAGTACCGCAAAGCCGCTTCGGAGTTAGCGGAAGTGGAGAAAGAGTTTGAGAGCGCGCGCAACAATGTGAGCGATAGGATCGCGGTGGAATATCACCAGAGTATCGACCGTGAGCAGATGCTCCAGAAAGCAGTGGCGGAAACAAAAGCAGAGTGGGATCGTCTTAACGAACGTTCTTTTGAGTACCAGCAGCTAAAGCAGGGAGCCGATGCGGATAGAGCCCTATATGACGAGCTGATCAAGAAGATTCGCGAAGCAGACATCAATGCGGGCTTTAAAGACAACAATATCCGAATCGCGGATGTCGCGCGTCCGTCATTGGGGCCGGTTTTCCCAAACACAAAGCAAAATATCCTGCTGGCTTTTATTCTCTCGAGCCTTCTAGCGTTCGGGGCCGGGGTATTGCTGGACTCGCTTGATACAACACTCCGTGATCCTGAAGACGCACGCCGTTATCTCGGCACGGACATAATTGGCACGTTGCCGTTGGACCGAGGTGTATCTCAACTTCCGGAAACCGCTGATGCCGAGTCGGCGCGCAGCGCCCTCACCGCCGCGACCTCAAGTGACAGCGAGAATGGCGATCGCAGGAAAGGCTACTATCGAACAGCTTCCGGCTTCGAAGAGTCCGTTCGAACACTTCGCAACACAATCCTTCTTTCCGATTTCGAACAGCGGCTGCGTTCGATTGTGCTCACAAGTGCCGAACCCGGGGAAGGGAAATCAACTTTGGCGGTCCATCTTGCGATCGCAAATGCTGCCCGTGGCAAGAATACGCTGCTTCTGGACGCCGACCTGCGGCGCCCCAGCATACACGCGAAATTCGGCTTGAATCCGCGAGAGGGCCTTTCCAATGTACTAACCGGTGCATTGGCTTGGCAGGATGTGGTGATCCAATTGGAAGGCAGGCCGAATTTGAGCATCCTGCCGTCGGGACCGGGTTCTCATCGAGCTGCCGATCTGGTTGGCCCGCGGCTCGCTGAACTCCTGGACGAGTTCGCGAAGGAATACGATTTGGTAATTCTGGATTCGCCGCCTCTGCTGGGCTTTGCGGAAAGTTTGCAGATGGCCTCCGCGGCAGATGGAGTACTCATTGTTTCCCGGGCTGGGGAGACCAAGCGCAGGGCTGTTGCCGCAGTCGTATCAGCACTTCAGCGGGTCCGGGCCAACGTAATCGGCGTGGTCCTGAATCAGATGAGCCGGACCACCTCCGCAGACGGATATACATACTATGGGCGAGATCGCTACGTCCATTACCAAAAGTCGCGGTGACAAATCCGGCTGGGGTTTTCGCCACTCGGATGCTGAGTGTTTGGCACTATGGAATGCTGTACGGCACCAGCGGCGGCGCATAGATTCCTCGTTTTGATGCGAAAAGGCGGTGCTTTCTGGCTCAACGAGGGCTAAAAAGTGGCCAGAATCCGCTGGTCTTGATTACCGATCAGTTAATAGGTTGATTTTGTAAGGTATTTATTATCATCTACTTGCAAGATGACGAGGGTCCAAAAATGGCCCCCCCCCAGAGGGGGGGGTGGGTGGTGGCGGATTTTTTGCGGTTTCGGCTCGCCCCTGAGGGCGTCGAGGGCCGGGGTTGGGAGGGTTTCAATCAGGGCGAGTGCTGCCGTGGAGGTTTGGGTCATTATGGATTCCGCCTATAGTCAGTGTGCGCCGCTTGGGCATAATTCTCTGAAACGGGTGGCCGTAGACTGCCAAGCCATCCGGACATGCATGACTTTCAGCGATCGCTTGAACAAGCTGCACTGGGGTTTCGAGCACTTTTGAGTTTTCTCAACGCAGCATGTATGCCGGTATCACTTAGCGCTTTTGCAGAGCTTGACTCCAAAGGGGCTACGTAGCAATGAGCGAGTTGAGATCTTTCTTATTGCGTTGCTCGGTACTACGCCAGTCTCGCTTCTACTACATTCATTCCCTCGTGATGGCGGCAATACTGTTCAACTATCTATGCACTTACACAAGATAGCCGCAAGTATCTGGAGGTGAAGGACCCTGTGAATGAAATGCCATTGGTGACGGTCGTGATTGCCACGAAGGATAGGCATGACGATCTGGCTGCGACTGTCCGTGATCTTTGCCGGCAAGATTATCCTAGCTTAGAAATGCTGGTCATTGATGACGGTTCCGCGTCGAGCGTCGTGCAGATAGTGAAGTATTGCTGGCCCGAGGCGCGCGTTATTCGCCACGAGGATAGCCGCGGACAAAGTGCACGGCGAAACGAGGGGTTCCGGTTAGCAACGGGCAAATATATTCTTCAACTTGATGATGATTGCTCGCTGGTGGCTGCCGATACAATCGCGATGTCGGTCGGATACATGGAGGCTACTCCTTCTTGTGCGGGAATCAAGTATTTCATCTGGGTCGGAAAGGAGATGCCCCGCGAATTAGACACTTCTCATATATTGTCTGGAAATTGTCTTTCATATGTTGGGGCGGCTGTCTTTCTGCGGAGAGCGGCCTTGGAGGATACTGCTGGTTATCGGGACTTTTTTGTCAGCTATGGAGAAGAGGAGGAATTGTGTCTCCAATTCTTGAAACGGGGCTGGCGCATATCCTACAGACCGGAGCTTATTGCTCACCATCGATACTCTTCTCAGAATCGTAATAATTCCTCCGCATGGGGGCGAGCGCTACGGAACAACATATGGTCAATAATGATCCATTGCCCATTGTTGCGACTTCCTTTGGAAATTGGGTGGAAGGTGGCACTCGGGGCTTGGGATGCATTCCGTCTACAAAGGTGGCGGCGGTTTGTTGAGGCACTGGCGCAAACTCTTAGAGGAGCCAGCGAGATGTTGAAGCTGAGAGATCCTTTGGATCCTCTAAGTTTGCGCCGATATGACGCTTTTCGCGCTTACCAGGTACTGCCTTATTCTGTTTTCGAGAATCCTCCCATTCAGAAATGGGCTGACTTTAAACACTGGGCCAAACGATGGCCAAATAGGAACCGTGATTCCTCTTTTTATTCAAAGAGGAAAGACATTGGATGCGAAGAAGTCCCGCACGCGCGGACATAACACGCGTAAGTGGTTCTTCCCTAATTCCCTCTGCTTTTGCATTTTGCGAAGGCTGGTTTGGCCGAGCGGTCGAAGGCCCTCACTGAGTCGACCCGCGAACAAAAGCTCAAGTCACAACATGGAGCACTCTTGAGTTTCCTCAACGAAATGGCCATAGAGGAACTGGAAATCTCTGCCCACGCCCCTCATCGGGAACGGCGAGAAAGAAATGCCCGGCTGACGATCAACGCCAGCATCGCTGCGCGTGTAGTTGCATATGCAGTCCGGCTCGTTGCCATTCCGCTTTCGCTGCGCGTCCTCGGACGTGAGCAATATGGTTTGTGGCTCTCGGTCGGTTCCATCATCGCCTGGATGGGGGTTTCCGATCTTGGTCTCTCGTCTGGACTTGTCAATTCCGTTGGAAGAGCCTACGGGCGCAATGACTGGAACCAGATTCGAACGCTGGTCTCCACAGCTTTCGTTGCATTTGGATTGGTATCTTCAATTGCACTGATCATCGCTTGCACCCTATCGGCGTGGCCTTCCGTGCCTGCACTTCTGGGCTTGGCCAAGGGCAGTCACCTCGCGCACCAGGCCAGCCTGCTTCTGGGAATCTGCGGCTCCCTCTTCGCCTTCTCCTTCTTGCTGCAAGCAAGCGGGCCGCTCACGCTGTCGCTGCAGGAAGGATACCTTGGCTCTTTAGCGAATATGGCAGCCAACGGCCTGCTCATCGCGGCGCTGGGCATAATCGCCTGGCGCGGAGCCACTCTTACACAATTTGCCTTCGCAATGGGAGCGCCCGGCTTGATTGCCACTGGCAGCCTCGCGTTCTACCTGTTCTTCGTCCGTCACCCGAATATCCGCCCGTCATTTCGCTGGTGCAGACGGGAGAGCCTTCGGATTGTAATGGGTTTCGGAGGCCCGCTTTTCCTGGTGCAGCTAAGTGACATAGGAATTCTTTATTCCGCGAACGTGGTCGTTTCAAACAGACTGGGGCCCTCATCGGTTCCTCTGTATTCAGTTCCTCTTTCACTCTTCATGGTCTGCCAGGGAATTTGCTATCTCCTCGTCTCGCCCTATATCGCGTGCTACGCCGAGGCCTCGGCGCGGCACGACTGGACGTGGATTCGCCATACTGCCTTCCGGCGTCTCGCGCTGGTAATGACATTGATCACCGTGTTCGGTGCGGGAGCCATCGCTTTCGGGCCATCCGTGGTTCGTATCTGGACCCACGCGGCAGTCATTCCCAGCCGCCAATTCCTTCTTGCCATGTCTATCTATTTCTTGTTGATGGTTTGGGCCACCACCAACGGCGCACTGCTCAACGGATTAGGTAGGGTTCGTATATTGGCCGCACTTCATCTCACCACGGCTGCCCTTTTCGTCACAGGGTCCTATCTGATCCTGCCGCGATTGGGGATTATTGGTATTCCGATAGCCGGCACGGCAGCGTATCTCATCGAGGGATGCGTCTCGCTGCCTGTGGCGCTTCGCCACTTGGCCAAAGGGCAAAGACAGGCTCTTCCTCCAAAGCCGATCATGCCGATTCTCACAGCGATGGGGGAAAACTGATGACCATCTTGTCGGTTATCCTCCTTGCTGCGTTCGCGGGCAGTTGCTTTCTGCTGATCGTGGATGGGTTTCGACGCAGAACTGGGATCCTTGAACTACCATTCCTGGCGGGCGGGGCCATGGCAGGATACCTTTTGCCGCAGGCGATTGGGGTAGCCCGCAATGTAGGGATGGCGCCTCAGGCGGGAATCTACAAGGCCCTGATTATGTGCACCCTCTGCACGCTTGCAACCTACTTCGGCTGGCACTGGCATGCTCCAGACAAATGGCTGCAACCCTCGACTAGGCGCTATTCAAACGGCGGCCTTTACGCTCTGGGTATTGTGTTGCTTGCAATCGGCCTTGTCGGATATTTGAAACTCTCGGCCCTGAGCGGAGGAATCGCTGCGCACTACTCCAAACAGGGCAGCTATGCACTTACCTGGTCCGGATTGCCCGTTGTCTACTATTTCTTCTCGATGTATCTCATGCCCGCCATGGTCTTGTGCAGCCTGGTGGCAATAAAGAGTAAGAGCATCGTTGGTCTTATTGCACCGGGGATTGTAGTCGCCATTCAACTCGCCACCCTTATATTCCTTGGCCGGCGCACCGATGCGGTAGCCTTGTTCCTTTCAGTTGCGTGCATTCTATATTTCTCCCGTGGGTGGTTACCGCCCCGACTGCTGGTCTACGCACTCATCCCAGTGGGGGCTGCCGCGTTGTATCTCGCTCCTGTATATCGAGCGCACAGCGAAATTGGCAACGACCCAAACGCGATCAATGATATTGATAGCGCTACGACTGTCCACTCTGTACTCACGGGAACGCGCGGTGAGTTTTGGACGGCGTGCTATCTGATACAAATCACAGACGATAATTTTCTTTATCAATACGGAATAGGGTTTTACAACACCTTCATTAACTACTACATTCCCAAGATGATTGTTGGGCCGGACGTAAAGGCCGCTCTGCTGATTCCGATCCCGGTCGCAGATCATATAGCCAATGATTACGCTTGGGAGATTCCGCTGGGCATGGTGCCCACCGGGCCAGGGTCGGTCTACCAACAATTCTGGTTTTTTGGCGCCGTTCTTTACTTCTATCTTGCGCGCTTTTTAAAGTACCTATGGACACGCTCGACAGTTGGAAAGGACTTGTTATCTCAGGCCACATATGCGTTGGCAGCAACGGCGGCGCTTGCGTCCATTGTCAACGACTTCTATGCGATCTACATCACGCTATTCATGTTCTGGCTGCCGTTACTCCTTTTCAGCAGAATTGGTCTCATCAGCGGGCAAACCCCGGTAGCGCAACCGATCGGGTTGGCGCGATTGTGAAACGAGCAAAGGAGTCGACACAAAAAGTGGTCTCATACGACTCGTGGGCGCAGAAGCTGTGCCCCTCTCCTCGGCGATACATTCAGCAGCTTGCCGCCAGGCTTGGTTGTCAAAGAGGGATCGATCTGGGCTGTGGCATGAACAGCCCGTTATCGCCCCTGCGCCGAATTGGGCTTTGGTGTGCGGGAGTTGATGGATCGGAATCTAACCTTCAGCAAGCCAGAAATCGGAATCTCTTCGACGAATACCATTGCGCGGACATTCTCGAATGGCTAAGGCAGGAAGTGAAGAGCGGCGCCAAGTGGGAAGTGGTTATCGCGTCGCACGTCATTGAGCATTTCGAGCGGGAAAAGGGAGAGGAACTCCTAATGCTCGCGGAGCAAGTTTCTCCAAGGCTCCTATATATCGAGACCCCGAATGGCTTTGTGGAACCAGGTTGGCAACCAGATCCGCTGGACGCCTTAGCTCGTCATCGATCCGGATGGTTCCCATGGGATCTTGAGGCGCGAGGGTACTCGGTATTCGGGATGGGCATACGCGGCTTGCGTGGTCGGTCTGGGATAGCTTCTGAATCGGGTAAGCTTCTGCGGACCTTAGACCGAAGCCTTCAATGGGTCAATTATCGACGACCTTCCGGTGCGGCAACAATAGCGGGAATCCGTTATGTTGACGAGGCGGGTTCTCTACGTATCCTAAACGGCCGATAAAACCTGAGAGGGCATTCATTACATGCGATTGGCTACAACTGCCAAAGACGCTCACCCTCTATCGCCGGATAAAGGCGTAGATGCGGCATCAAGTCAAGATCTCCCTCGGATACTTGTCTTATGTAACGGCAGGATCGATCGGAGCCCACATGTAGTGAGCCTCTTGAACTACTTGGCTCGCTGTCAGTTCAGGGTCAAGCTCGTAACTTCAGAAGCCGGCGAACGTCCCCTCTCTTTGGCCGCATCGGTTGAACTTGTAAGCTTAAGCGCCGGGCAAGCGTCGCGTTCCGGAATACGCGCTCTGGTTAAGAATGCCTGGGAGCTCAGGGGCATTCTCCGCCGAACACGCCCAGATATATTTTATGTAATTCACAGTTGGTCGATTCCCACAGCGCTTCTCGCAACCGGCGCGAGACCTTCTGCAATTGCCCCGATATTCGTCTATCACGCATTTGACTGGCTTGATCCACAGGTTCACAAGCGAGTTCACCTTTGGTACGAAAAAGTGGCTTGTAAGATGGCTAATCTCTGTGTGAATGTTGATCGAAGTCGCGCGCGTCTCATGCAATCCTTCTACGGACTCCGCGAGAATCCGCTCTGCATTCCAAATTTTCCCCTGCGCGAGGAGCGGGCTCCTGAGAGGAACGCTGCACTCCGCAGAGAGTTGCTAGGCGAGAAAGGACGGATACTGCTTATCTGTCCATCAGCAGTATCCCCCGGCCGTCTACACATGGAACTCATTCGTGCAATGAGTCTCCTGCCTGAAGAGTACAGGCTCGTCACATTTAGAGGCAGCGGTCCGTATGCGCGCCAGTGCGAGAGTTTGGTCGAAACATCTGGGCTTGAAGAACGCGTCAAGCTCTTCGATCCGTGCCCATATGATCAACTAGCAGCTTTTCTTTCGTGTGCCGACGTCGCGGTGATTCTAAATGACTGGAAGGGAAGTTCCGGGTACTGGATGGCGAACTCTGGACGGCTGGCCAATTGTCTAAGTGCTTCAGTCCCCGTAGTAACGTCCGACGTGCCCAATTTGGAGTCTCTTGTCTACAAGTGGAACCTCGGTGAGTGCTGCGACGCGTATGTGCCCAGTTCAATAGCTGATGCGGTACGTAGGCTAGTCGACGGGCCTCCCGGAATTGAGAAACATAGAAGCGCAGTACGGCAAGCATTTCAGAATGAACTGCATTTCGAGCATCGAGGTGTTCTCTTAACAGAGGAGCTATGCCGTCTGCTGCATGAAAAGGGACGCTCTGGAGCAATCGCCCCAGTTAAATAGGTTGGTCGATACTTGCAATGACTGTCGTGGTCGCCCAACTCGGTGCGCGGATGCATTACGCGGTCCCGTCCATTCTTGCGCGAGCGAACATGCTTGAGCGGCTGTACACGGACACGTATGCGCCTCAAGCGCTTCGGTCAATTCTCGCGGGGGTATCTAACCTGGGCCCCGCTTTCTTTCGTCGTTGGCTAGGGCGAATCCCTACTGATATTCCAGAAGAGCGAATCGTTTCCTTTAGCGGATTTGGGTTTGAATACTATTGGCGGCGAAGGCACGCTGGCGGTCCTCATTCAGCGACCGCTGCGTATCTTTGGGCAGGCCACGAATTCTGCCGCCGCATCATTAAACGAGGATTGGGGAGCGCAAACTGCGTTTACACATTCAACTCTGCGGGGCTTGAACTGCTTAAGTACGCCCGCACTCAGGGAGCGTTCGCTGTGATGGAACAGACGATCGCCCCTGCGGGAATAGAGGACGACCTTCTTCAGACAGAAGAAGCGAATTATCCGCAATGGACGACCGCTCATTCCAGCGATCTGCTTCGGCGTACTCTCGCTGAGCGAGAGCAGATGGAATGGCAGGCGGCCGATCTGATTTTTTGCGGCTCGGAGTTCGTTCGAGACGGTATCCGAGCGAGCGGCGGACCCGCTGATCGGTGCCGCGTAGTTCCGTATGGTATCCGCGCTCCTGCGCAAGTTGCGGCAAAGAACTTCTGTCACAAGCCTCTGCGCGTGCTGACCGTTGGCGCTGTTGGACTCAGGAAAGGAGCGCCGTATGTTTACGCTGCGGCGCGCTCACTAAAAGACAAGGCGGAGTTCCGCATGGCCGGCACAATTGAAATTACACCCCACGCTCAGAATTTGCTGACTGCCCATGTAAAGCTTCTCGGCGTAGTGCCGAGATCGGAGATTCACCAACAATTCGCGTGGGCTGATGTCTTCCTGTTACCGTCAATCTGCGAAGGCTCGGCGACTGTCTGCTACGAGGCTCTTGCCTTTGGCCTGCCTGTAATCGCGACTCAGAACGCAGGAAGCGTGGTGCGTGATGGGGTGGACGGCTACATTGTGCCGGTCCGTGACCCAGAAGCGATCGTCGACAGAATTGAGCGCTTTGCAGACAGCAGTGACCTTTTGGCCATAATGTCCCAAAACGCGCTCGAACGTGCTAAGGAATATACATTGGAGAGATATGGGGAACGACTCTTGTCAGAGCTTAGTGTCGCCGAAGCAAACGCTTAAGCGCCTAGCGATAATCTGGACTAACTTCGGTCCCTACCATATAGCGCGAAGCCGGTCTCTGATGCCCCATTTCGATGTGAAGGCCATCGAACTCGCTAACTATCAGCGTCTTTATCGGTGGGAAAGACAGGATTCCGATTTCGTAGTGCACACTTTAAAAAATGGGGTATGGGAAGACCAAATCCAATGGCAGGTTGCGCTCGAATTGTGGAAGAAATTAAGCGCGTTGCAGCCTGAAATTGTTCTAGTCCCAGGGTATGCGAGCCTACCTGCGCTTTGTGCTGCGATTTGGGGACGTACCCACCGCGCAATGACGATTCTCATGACCGAATCTAACTTCGATGATCATCGCCGTCATCCGTTATCCGAAGCCGTCAAGCGGACCATAGTTAGATTCTTGTTTAACGGTGGAATCGCTGGAGGTAGGCGCTCGACGTCCTATCTAGAACGTCTGGGGATGCCCTCGCGAAGGATCGGACGAGCATATGACGTAGTGGACAACCAATACTTCGCCTCTCACGCAGCGCAATGCCGTCGCCAGGCTATCGAGTCTGGCAACGGCTACAAATCGCCATATTTTCTGTACGTCGGTCGCCTTGCTCCAGAGAAGAATCTCTGCACATTGCTCGATGCATTTGGCCTATACCGGGATTCCGGGGGGATATGGCCGCTCGTAATTGTCGGCGATGGGCCGCTTAATGGTGCGCTGCGCGACCAGGCCAATGCCCATCTCCGGAGCGGGGCTGTGGTCTTCACAGGACAAAAGAATATTCACGAGCTCCCTTCAATTTATGCTTTTGCGGGATGCTTTGTGCTTGCGAGCGCGCGGGAGCCTTGGGGGTTAGTAGTTAACGAAGCTATGGCTTCTGGTCTTCCGGTGATCGTCTCATCGCGCTGTGGTTGCGTCGACGATCTTGTAGATGATGGATCGAACGGCTTCATCATCGATTCCAGCAGTGCGCCGAGTATAGCTCAGGCGTTGGTGCGTATGTCCAAATTGAGTGGGGAAGAACGAGCGAGGATGGGCGAGCGGTCCCAGAGGATAATCTCGGACTATTCTCCTGATCGTTGGGCTAGTGAAGTCCGGCGAATTTCGAGCATTGAGTAAAGGGATAGTCTTGTCAATCAATCATGAACACGTGATGGTTACCGGCGCTGCCGGCTTCATTGGCAGTTCACTCTGTGAGACCCTGCTGGCGCAGGGGTGGCGGGTCACGGGCATCGATAACTTCTCACCAAACTACGCCGAAGCCGCCAAGCGGGAGAACCTCCGTGGCTCTCTCACCTCAAAGCGATTCACGCTGGTGGAGTGTGATGTCGGCGGTGAAGGTTTTCGAAGCTGTCTGGAGCCAAATCGCCCAGACGTCATCGTGCATCTTGCGGCTACTCCAGGTGTGCGACCTTCGGTTGAACATGTTCTTGAATATGTCGACAATAATGTGCGAGCCACGGCAAACGTGCTGGCAAGTGCAGTCTCAGGCGGTGTTCCGAAAGTCATATTCGCGTCATCGAGTTCGGTTTACGGCGAGAGTTCAGGAAGGCCGGCTCTTGAGGATGATACTCTCGTCCCATTATCGCCATATGCTGCCACCAAGGTATCCGGCGAAGCGCTCTGTCGTTCCTTTGTTGCCTGCCATGACATCGCTGTAACGTGCCTACGTTTCTTTACCACGTATGGGCCGAGACAGCGCCCTGATATGGCACTCACCAAGCTTGCTGGCTGCATCCAGTCCGGCCGCCCGTTCTTGATGAACGGCGATGGAAGAAGCTTGCGAGATTACACTCACATATCAGACATTGTAGCGGGAATCTGTGCGTCGCTGAACCACGAGGAGCGCTTCGATATCTTTAACCTCGGGTCGGGCAAGCCAGTCGACCTTAAGACAATGATTGAGGTGACTTCGGAAGCGTTTGCACGCTCCCCAGTATTGCAACAAGTGGAGCTGCCGACATGTGAACCGCAGCGGACATGTGCAGATATTGGACGAGCTGCAGCGAAACTCGGCTATAAGCCGCAAGTTGATTTTCGCGCAGGAGTTGCGGAGTTCGCGGAGTGGTTCTTAGCGTCGAAGAACCGGTGGCCAACATGAGAAGCGCCGCGCACGTGATTCGGAGCTTAGATCCTAAATGTGGTGGAACGAGCATTAGTGTTCCACAATTGGCCTTGGCTACGGCAGAAACGAGAAGGTATTCAAACTGTATTCTCGATTTCGGCCAAGAATGTCGCAACGGCCTTATCGGTCATTCCACATCCTTTTGCACACTAGCGAATTCGCCTCTGCGAGTCCCACTAAACATGCTGCCTGGCGGAGAACTCGACAAGGCGATAGAAGCCACAGATATTGTTCAAATCCATGGTCTGTGGGAACATCATTGTATTATGGCTGGCGTACTTGCAAGGCGCCATCACAAGCCTGTGGTAATTTCTGCTCACGGAATGCTGGAGCGTTGGGCAATCCGAAACAAGGAGTGGAAGAAGTGGCCCTACAGCTTGCTGATCGAACGCCCTAACTTGCGACGTGCTGCTGTTCTTAGGGCATTGACAAGGGCAGAAGTCGATGACTATCGAAGGTTTGGACTGTCGAATCCGATAGTGATAGTTCCGAATGGCGTTGAAATGGTTCCAAAGGCGAACCCAGAGCTATTCTTGTCCGCATGGCCAAAGCTCAGAGGCCATCGCCTTGTCTTATATTTGAGCCGCATTCACTATAAAAAAGGGGTGGACCTTTTGGTGAATGCCTGGGCCAAAATCACTGCTCAGTTTCCTGACGTTCACCTCATCGTTGCGGGTCCTGACTTTGAGAATACACAACCCAGTATCGAAAGACTTGTCAGCGAGTTATCAATTAGTGAGAAGGTAACTTTTACCGGACCGGTATATGGCGACCTAAAGGCCTCGCTGCTCAGCGCCGCTTCTCTTTTTGTCCTGCCCTCTCATTCTGAAGGGTTCAGCATGGCAATTCTCGAGGCTCTTGCCTCGAGTCTGCCGGTCATCATCACTAAGGGCTGCAACTTTCCTGAAGTAGCAACGAGCGGTGCGGGCTGGATTATTTCTCCTGTCCTTGGTGAACTCGAATGTTCGCTTAGAGAAGCCTTGGAGTCGAGCCCGTCGGAGCTCGATAGTCGTGGCCAACGCGGACTACAATTGGTTCAAGACGATTATTCGTGGTTGCGAATTGGCCAGCAAATGGCTGACGTCTATGACTGGATACTTGGCGGACCACGTCCAACAACCGTGGAAATCTTGGACTAATTACCCAATCAAGTGGAAGCTCCCCGCATCTACCAAAACCAATTGAGCATTCGAAACCGAATCGCACGAGGGGTGTGGGCACTCGTGTGGTGTACGCTCTATCGTCTTTCACCCTACCCGCTATTTTGGTGGCGGCGCCTGCTACTTCGCTGTTTCGGTGCAGAGATCGGTATTCAAGCGAACCCGCATCCAAGCTGCCGCATTTGGGCACCATGGAACCTGGCGATGGGCAATCATAGCTGCCTTGCCGGGGACGTGGACTGCTATTCCGTCGACAAAATCATTCTAGGCGACTTCGCTACAGTCTCTCAGCAAGCGATGCTTTGCACCGCGACGCATGATTTCAATGACCCTGAGTTCAGGCTTGTGACCCGACCAATCGTGATTGGACCACGCGCTTGGATCGGGGCCCGAGCGTTTGTTGGGCCCGGTGTGAACGTCGGCGAAGGCGCCGTAGTGGGCGCTGCAGCTGCTGTTTTTCGAGATGTGGAGCCGTGGACAGTTGTCGGCGGAAATCCCTCCCATTTTCTGAAGAAGCGAGTCATTACGGAACACGGAACCGAAGAGAGAAAACCAGGTCTTCCAAGCACATGAGCACCCTCAACAATCGACCCAGAATTGCAGCGATCATCCTCACGAAAAACGAGGAACGAGACCTGCCGGACTGTCTCCACAGTCTTCAGGACTTGGCAACGGAAATATATATCATCGATTCCGGCAGCACCGATCGTACGATACGGATCGCACAAAAGTTCGGTGCAACCATTCTGACACACGCCTTCGAGAACTATGCCCGACAGTTTAACTGGGCTCTCGATAACATCTCTACCAACGCGGACTGGATTCTTCGCATCGATGCCGATGAGCGGGTTCATCCACTTCTAGCACGGGAATTGCTCCGACTTATTCCAGGACTGCCGATTGAGGTTACGGGGCTAGTAGTTCCCTTGCGAATTCGATTCATGGGACGCGATATGCGCTTTGGGGACATGTATCCAGTCTGGCTCCTTCGTTTGTGGAGGGGCGGAACGGCCCGTTGCGAAGATCGCTGGATGGATGAGTATATTCAGATCAACTCAGGCCGGTCCATACGAGTTCATGGCGATCTCATCCACGAGATACCAAAAAGCCTGACTGAATGGACCGCCAAACACAATTGGTATGCTACTCGAGAATGCGCAGACATCTTGGCGGCCGACTCGAATGAGCCGCTCAAGGGTAATCCGGGTGCGCGTCGTCGGATGAAGCAGGCTGTGTATTTTCGTTTACCCCTCTTCTATCGTGCTCTCATTTACTGGTTGTACCGATATGTGTTCAAACTCGGCTTTCTCGATGGCAAGGAGGGGCTAATTTACCATTTTCTGCACGGTTTCTGGTATCGATTTCTGGTCGACGCTAAACTCTATGAATCTGTTGCCGGACAACTCCCTGGCCAGAAGGAAAGCTTCGCTGCAACTGAAGCAAAACCCGATTCAAGCATATCTCAAACAACCAATTAGCAAATTCGAGAATCCTCATTTATGAGGATATGAATCACTTTGATTGCTTCACCTGCCCGAGTGTAGCCTTATGCGAATTGCACTGCTAAACCAGTTTTTCTGGCCTGACGGTGTTGCGACCAGCCAGATCCTCACCGATGTAGCCCGACCGCTTGCGCAAGATCATCAAGTGACGGCAATTTGCGGGGGTACAAGCGCGACAATCGCCAGTTCTGGACCCGACCTCGGATTAGATATCACCATCGTTCGCGCGCGAAACTTCGGCTTCGGTCACAACAGCTTTGTGCGGGTTGCGTCTTACGTTTCCTATCTCGCCGGCACCGTCTGGCATTGCCTTTGGCTGCGCCGCCCCGACAGTTTTGTCACCCTCACTACACCGGCAGTCTTACCGGTCGTAGGTTCCGTGTTCAGCACCCTTCGTCGTGCCCGTCATGTCATCTGGGAAATGGATGTTTATCCCGACATCGCAACCGACATCGGATATTTCAGGAAAGACGGTATCGTAGATTACATCACCGGCGCTATCCTCGATTGGTCGCGCCGGCGCTCAGACGCGATCATCGTTCTCGGCGAAGACATGAAGGCGCGTCTCGTGGCCCGTGGCATACCGGAGTCCAAGATTCACGTCGCCGAAAACTGGGCCGATGGCGTTGAAATAACTCCACTCAAATTCCCGCAGGGACCACTTGTCATCCATTACTCTGGCAACCTCGGGCTCGCGCATGAAACAGAAACCATTGCAACAGTAATCGGTCGCTTGCGTAACCATCCTGATTTCAAGTTCATCTTTGCCGGGGGTGGTCCACGCCGGACTGAGCTTGAGAGCTTTTGCCGAGCGGAAGATATTCGAAATGTCGATTTCCGGCCCTACTGCGCTCGAACCGAATTAGGGCGCAGCCTAGCCAACGGCCATCTAGGCCTTGTCACCCAGTTGCCGCAGACACTCGGCTCCGTAGTTCCAAGCAAGATCTATGGTATTATGGCCGCAGGTCGTCCGTTGCTTTACATCGGGCCCAATGGCTCCACTCCTGCGTGCCACATAGACCGCTTCAACTGCGGTTGGCACGTCCAGCCGGGTGATGCTGAAGGTCTGGAGTACTTGTTGCTGCACCTCAGCCGAAATAGGTCCCTTCTTTCAGAAGCCGGCGCCCGGGCCCGAACCGCATTCGAACAGAACTTTGACCGCTCTATTGGCGTCAATCAGATTCTAAGAATCCTCGGAGCAAGCCCTCAAATCGGTGAGCTTGCGCACGATTACATCGAGTCCGTCAAAGGCGACTGATCATGTATTCCCTCCTCCTCCTCGCTTTTGCTTCGTTCGCTCTGTCGCTGTTCCTGACGCCGCTGGTCCGGGACTTGGCACTGCGTTTTGGCGTCGTGGATCGGCCTGACCACCAACGCAAGATCCACAAGGTGCCTATCCCACGTGTGGGCGGAGTGGCGATCCTTGCCGCTACCATTGGTGCTTATGCCTTGCTGTTGCTCTTCAGGCTAACCGCTGGAGCCATCGTCTGGTCCGGAGTACCATTCGCATTCCGCCTTCTGCCTGCCGTTGCAGTGATCTTCGGTGTTGGACTTGTCGACGACATCTTTGAAGTCCGCCCCCGGTACAAGCTGGCTGCTGAGATCGTCGCCGCAATACTGGCCTGGAGTAGCGGCATTCGCCTAATTGGCATCGGCCATTACTTCTTTTCTGCCCCGCTGAGCTTTGCTGTCACTCTATTGTGGATCGTTGCATGCTCGAATGCGGTGAATCTTATCGACGGTGTGGACGGACTCGCCGCAGGTGTGGGCTTGTTCGCCACAATCACCACCCTCATCGCTGCCTTGCTCCACCAAAGAATAGATCTGGCCTTTGCCATTGTGCCTCTAGCAGGCGCATTACTGGCCTTTCTCCGTTTTAACTTTAGCCCAGCATCTATCTTTCTTGGTGACTGCGGCAGCTTGACCATCGGATTCTTGCTTGGCTGCTACGGCATTATGTGGAGCGAGAAATCCACCACGCTTCTGAGCATGACTGCGCCTCTTCTGGTGCTCTCGGTTCCGCTCGTTGATACCGGCCTCGCCATTGCGCGACGGTTTCTCCGCCAACAGCCCCTCTTCCGCGCCGACCGAGCCCACATCCATCACAAACTCCTCTCACAGGGCATGACCCCCCGGCGCGTTGCGCTCGTCCTGTACGGATTCTGTGGGCTTGCCGGTGCCGCTGGTCTCATAGTCACGGCAACCCGCGAACAATATCATGTTTTCGTCCTCATAATCGTCTGCCTCGCAGCTTGGCTGGGGATCCAGAACCTGGGATATAGCGAGTTCGGTGTTGCCGGCAGGCTGGCTTTCGGCGGTTCATTTCAGCGCCTGCTCAATGCGCAACTGGCCCTCATCAGGTTCGAACAGGAACTTTCCGCAGGCACAACGCTCGAACAATGCTGGGAGTTGATTTGCCGTGAGTGTCCTCAATTCGGATTCTCTGGAATCGAGCTTCACCTTGATGGGGTAGGGTGGCATGGGAAGATTGCCACGGGCTGGCATGTTCGCATCGAATTTCCTGGCTACGGCCATATGATCTTGGTGCGCGAACCTGGTGCTACACCGCCGGGCTCGTCTGCTGTTTTATTTGTTCTATTCGTCGACTGCATCTCGCGCGTTTTTTTACACAAGCTCAATGAATTCAAGTCTACGCAGTCCGAACTTCCCGTTTATGCTCAAGCTGACTAGTTATCGTTTGCGCCTCGCCTGGTATGCGCTGACCGCTACTATCGCGTTACTGTCGATTTTGCGCGGTGTTAATTTGCATGGCTCATATCTCGGCGCTTATGTCGATAGGGACTGGGCACATTTTCTCGCCTATGCGGTCGCGGCCACTCTTCCATTACTCGTATGGAGGCGGCTGACAGGTCTTGCTCTCTCTTTTGGATTGGGCATCTTTTCCGTTGTTTTGCAGATCCTTCGCGCGCTTATTTCGGACCGAGTCATGGACCTTCAAGGTACAGCAGTAAATCTGCTCGGAATCGTTGCAGGCATCCTCCTTGGTCTGAATATCCTCACTCTTCAATCTCGGGCAAGGCATCAGGTCAAGCCAAGGGCTGATCGTTCGCACCCGACTCTACTGTGAATTGTGCTACCTCTCTGAATTGTGAGGGTTGGATTGCGTAAACTTGGGTGACGAGTATCGACGGGGTCTTTGATGTAGTCTTAGGGAGCCTCTGCTCAGCTCAGCAATTTTCAGAGCGATGAGGTTCTGGCTTCGAGCCTGACGAAATTGCAGTCGAAGTCGTGGGCATGTGCATGTAGTGTGGGGTGGTGTTGCGTCTCTGGAGATCGGCTTCCGGGCTCCAGGGACATTACGCCCGCAACGGGGTCAAGCGCTTGCGGTGCTGGTAGAGGTTGACCAGCGCAAAAGCCGCCAGCCGCCACTCCTGATTCTTCTTCAGTCCGCGGTAGCGCACGTCGGTGTATCCGAAGACTAACTTCAGGATGCGGAAAGTCCACTCCACCTTCGAGCGTACCCTGGCCTTGGTGTGGTTCCAGCGCTGCTCCCGCTTATCGCCGCCGCCTTTGTATTTCGCAAGTCGTGAGGTCATGTCCTGCGCTTCGAGAGCAGCGGTATGGATGGCCTCCGTTTGTCCCTGGTAGCCAGCGTCGCCCCAGACCTTATTCTCTGCGCCGTGCAGTAGATCGGGCAGCATGTGCACTGACCCTGAATCGCTCCACTTCTCTATTGCAGATATAGCATTGATCTCGCAACGCCGTTAGGAAAGGGTAAATTTCGCTTGAACGTCTCGGGGAGGACCAAAGTTCAATGAATCTGCGCAGAGCAGTTGTGACTGCGATCCGCAATCCAGGAATGCCAACGGCGTATTTCCGCTGGATACTCTACCGCATTTTCACCTTGCGTGGACCGTATATCCGGGTCGGGAGTGGTGCACGCATAGGGTGCAAATGGATCAGGTTCTCGGAGTACTGGTCCTATCTAGGACTGGGGCCCGGACCAGGGCCCTCTATATCACAACCTACTACAGCTCTTATCTCATCGTGCTTACTGCGGGCCGGTGAAAAGTCTGTAGCTGTGGACGTTGGTGCGAACATCGGGATTTTCTCAACGGCTTTCGCCGCTGCAGGTTTCTCTGAAGTACATGCATTCGAGCCGATACCGGCGACTTTCGCCAGATTGGAGGAAAACGTCGAATTCAATTGTTTCGGCTCTCGCGTAAAACTCAACGCTCAGGGTCTGGGCGATCAGGAAAGAGTTGCCGAGATGCAGTACGATCAGGGGAATCCGGCTGAAGCTCATATTGTCACGGAGGCAACTCCCGGCGCATGCCCGATCAAGATCACTACTCTGGACCGATACGCGGAGTTGAACCAAATCCATCGGATTGATTTTCTGAAGATCGACACCGAAGGCTACGAAACTGCTGTACTGCGGGGTGCCGAAACCTTGCTACGGGAAAAGCGTGTGTCCCTCATCTTGCTGGAATGGTATCCAGAATTGTTAATCCGGGCGGGATCGGGCCCGGACGAACTGTGGCGCACCATCATGGATGCTGGATATCTCATGTATCTAAACTTTTCTGCTGGGAAGACCGACACCCCAGTGACGTTTGATGAGCTGAAGTCAATGCCGTGGTCCAACCTGATTGCAGTTCCAGCCGAGGACGTGGCTTGAATATCGTCGTCGTGCAGCCCGAGGCACGACAGCGCAATGAATTTCACAACCTGGACTCCGATTGCTTGACTCGCCGACCTTTCATGATGGAAGAGAATAGGCGACATAGGAGCATGACCCGGCCGGGCAAGACGGCCACAGTGGTGGGCCTGGGCATCACCCGTGAGCCTGTTCTGTATGTTCCAACCTTAATAGCTCGGGTACCACCTACTCGTGCTAGGGTCGTAGGTCATGATCAGCGCCTTGCTGACGACGGCCATTGAAGCCAGCGCAATATTTCCCGCTGTCGTTGTCGCCCACAAACCGTCGGGGATCAAAGTCATCTGGCACATCGTTCCAATGGAAGTGCAGCCTGGCGGCACCGTGATCGTCCTAATCGCAGCCGTGCCAGTCACGTGGAAATAGCGCTTGCTCGGAGTTATCGTTGTTGCCGAGGCGATTGCGGCCTGAGACGGCAGCGCGAAGCTAATTTCCGCGCCTTCAAGTGCTGCCGGTGAGCCTCCAATCACGTTCCAATTTCTGGTGCCGTTCCACTCAAGTAGTACATAGTCATTGATGTTTGGAAGGAGAAGTTTGCTAAGACCGTTAATGGTTGTTCCAGAGTGGGGAACTATTGAGATAGGACTGACTCCGGACGCGTGACGGATGAGGTACTGTTTCCCAGTGGCGTAGTAAGCCGCGGGTTGCAGATAGATCGGACCACCGTTCGCATCTATGAAGAAGTCTTTTGTAGCATCTGGATTTATGCCACCTGAACCGACGCCGGATCTGTAAGCGCGCGCATCAAGCGGCATGACGGGGACCGATCCTGGAACGGCCCAACTGACAGCCGCATCACTCACTGCTGCCGCAGCCTTCGCATTCAGGGTCAATGTCGTGCCGTTGATAACAAGAATGCGATAGGTCCCGGAAACCCCTGAAATGTTGATGTATCCTCCAGCTCGAAGGCGGGAAGAATTACTCACGGTGATCGTGGCGGATCCGGAGGTTGTAGTGGCTGTAACACCACTTAAGGAGACACCTTTTGTGCCGGACGCCGTAACGAACTCGCCGACCTGCGGCAAGTTAGAAATGGAGCTGTAGTCTTCTAGTAACAAGTCGCCTGCAGTAAAGTCCTCTGAAGAGGCCTGGTTTACGGTCGATTGATTGAACTGCAAGGCATTGCCGAGCCCATATGGAATGCGAGGATACTGCTTCATTCCGGGAGGGACCGTGTTGTTTGCAACGATAACGCCAAGCCGTGGGTTTCGTGTATAGTAACCAGTGCTGGCAGGGTTGACGCACTGATTGCCTTCAATCGTCCCGTTGACAAGCTGAGGGTATGTTCCCGCCTGGATACAGAAACCAGAACTATTATCAATGATGTTGTCTTTGATGTTGACATTCTGAGTATATAGATAGGGAATGAAAGTGTTCGTGTAATTGGCCCCACCTATGCCACTTATACCCTGAATGCGATTGCGGGCAATGGAGTGTCAAGGGCGGAGCAAAACCAAGACAGTGTGGCGGAGTAAAAGTAGGCCAGTAGATAGCTTTGTATTTGTAGGGGGATTGCGGGGTAGAAGGGCCGCGGGAGCGTAGCGGAAGCGGCCCTTCTACCCCGCGGCGCGTTGGGGTGAGGATCTAGCGTTCTGCGGATGGAGTACGTTTGCGGTGGCTCTGCTTGAGACGATAGCTGTCGCCGTTCATTTCGAGGATGTGCACGTGATGGGTGAGTCGGTCGAGCAGGGCGCCGGTGAGGCGTTCGGAACCGAGGACCTCGGTCCATTCCTGGAAGGGCAGGTTCGAGGTGATCAGGGTCGAGCCGCGCTCGTAGCGTTGGCTGAGCATCTCGAAGAGCAACTCGGCGCCTGTTTTGGACAAGGGCACGAAGCCGAGTTCGTCGACGATCAGCAACTCGTAGCTGGCGATCTGCTTTTGAAAGCGGAGCAGCTTCTTTTCGTCGCGAGCTTCGATCAGTTCACTGACCAACGCAGCAGTAGTGGTGAAGCGCGATGAAATGCTCCGCATCCTGGAGGCAATGGGCACCTTGGCGTTGCTCACGCGGCACACTCCGAAAGATATTGCCGACGAGCGGGAGCGGTTCCAGGAGATGTTTGAACTCCATCAGCAGTTTTCAGAGGAAGCACAGCAGAAGACGCTCCGCTATGTTCACGAACTGGAGTCGAGGCTCTCTGGGCTTCCCAGCGAACTCGAAGCTGGTCTTGCTCCAGAGCAGATTGCGAAGTTGCTGGGTGAAAGCCTGCGCCAGCATTTTCTCAACTCCGGCGTACCGGATACGGTCAAAGGCCTGCAAGCAACCAGCATTGCCATGACGACCGCCCAGAAGGCACTTTCGACCACACTACGCAGTTTGTCCGATTCTCGGGGAGTGGTCGCTCAAATCGAGTCCGCGAACCATAGATTGACATATTCTCTGGAAAGCCGGGCCAGAGCCGTAGATGCGCTCTTGCATGAAGTGAAGGGCGATTTTCTGCGCATCTGGATTACTCTCATTGCCGGTGCAACTCTTTTGATCGGAGGGTTTTGGTGGCATGGCCATTGAAGATTGGCGGGACTCGGTTCCGACCGCTGCAACGCCAACCCCCACCGTTGCGGAACCGGTCCCATTGCCCGAGCCGCAGCAGAGCCCCGCAGTGCCTGGCGATCCAAAGCAGCACCATCGCCAAGCAAAGGCAAAGCCCGGCGCAGAGCGTGAGCGATAGAGCGTTGTTCAATCGCTCATGCGAGGTATTCGCCATAAAATCACACCCCTTCGCTGGTTATGGCTAATTTTATCTGTTTATGACTTGACATATCATAAACTGACAACTCATAATGTGTACGGTAAGGGATGGCCACCTAGCCAATGCCCGACATGACCATCAAGCCAGATCCTTTTTATGACCGAACGCTCGAACTCGCAGCCTTGGAACGCGCTTGGAAGCGCCGCGGGGCCGGTGGGCAAATGCTGCTTCTGTATGGACGCAGGCGGTTGGGCAAGACATTCCTCTTGCAGCGTTACTTCACGGGTGGCGTAGACGGGGACGAGCGCGAAAAGCCCCACTGCTACTTTCTAGCAGAGCAGTCCACGGCCGCTACACAGCGGCTCACTCTCGCCCGCCAATTGATCGCAGCCCTTCCTAGTGAAGGCGTCTCCGCCGAGGATATTGCTGTTTCGTGGAACGCTCTTCTTCGCTACGCCTCACAGCAAACGAAGGAGCGAAAGAAGGCCGCAGGGCGTTTTGCGCTAATCCTCGATGAATTCCCGTACTTGGTGGACCAGACTCCCGAATTGCCTTCCATCCTGCAAGCATGGTGGGATCGCGAGGCCGTTCATTCTCCTCTATTCATAGTTCTCTGCGGCTCTCAGCTTTCGGCCATGGCCGCTCTCGGTCAAGAGAGCGCTCCCCTGTTCGGGCGATTCAATGCCGGAATCTCTCACCTCGACCCGCTTCACTACGAAGACGTGGCAGCCTTCTACGCAGGAAGCCCCCATTACGGAGTTGCCGAGAAGCTGCTCATGTACGGCGTTTTTGGCGGAACGCCGCGCTATCACGCACTCGTCGATACTTCGCACCCTCCAGCCGAGGAGATTGTTACGCTACTGATGCAGCCACGCGCAATTCTGGAAAATGAAGTACGGTTTTTGCTCGGTAGTGAACAAATCCGCGACCCGGCTCCATACAACGCCATTCTGGCCGCGATTGCCGGCGGCGAAACGAAATTCAATGGCATTCAGCAGTTGATCGGCGTGGAGCGCGGTGCGCTTTCCGGCTCCCTGCGCACTTTACTGGAACTAGGGTGGATTCGGCGCGAATTTCCGTTCGGCGAAACCTCTGAGCGCAGAGCCCTGTATCGTGTAGCCGATCCCTTTCTGACTTTCTGGTATCGCTTCGTCGGGCCATTGGCCAGCGCCCTGCAATTCTCCGACCCGACTTCGGTATACGCTGCACAGGTAGCCCCGAGACTGTCCGAATACATGGGTTGGTCGGTTTTCGAAGAGATATGCGGCCAGTGGCTCCAACGGAACGCTCAGGAGCGCCTCGGCCTCAACGTTCGCCAGATGGCCCGATACTGGAGCCGGGATGGCCGCACCGAGATTGACCTCATGGCTGAACTTGACAACGGAACATTCCTCTTCGGCGAGTGCAAGTGGCGCACCGAGAGCGTTACTAGGTTAAACGACCTAAGCGTCTTGCAAGCAAAGGTCTTCAGCCTGCCCGAGGCTCGCTGGCGGAGCAAACCCAGCTACATACTCTTTGCGTTGGGCGGTTTCTCTCCGGAACTGCAGCAACTCGCCGCTGATCCGGCTGAACGGCTCTATCTCGTGGCGGAGCTCGATATGCTCGGCAGGCTGACTGTCAGATAGGTGGTAACTATTGGGTGGCTGGCTATTCAACAGGAATCCAAAACGGCGCGCATCCGCGACGGGCACAATTGCGATACGCGCATTCGGCGGGAAACTGCCAGAGCCCCTTTTCAGCACCGTAATTCGTATTGGAGCGCGTTAAGCGGGTATTACGCCCGAAACGAGAAAGTGACGGATTCCCCCGCCTTCAAGCTCTTCACGAAGGAAGTTAGTCTCAATTCTACTGGCGCAGATCTCGCTGGGCGGACCGGCCATCAATTCTCCGCCGCGGGCCAGGGTGGTGGGTGCTTCCCAGTGAGAGCGCTGAAATCAATCCGGCACATTGAGCTGGAAGTCAACTGTTCCGTCGTTCTTTGCGGCAGAAGTTTAGTTGCTGGCGGTTCGAGTACTGACAGCTGCACGGCATATTCTCAATAATCGACTGAAAGTGTGATGCAAGGCACTGCCAGATCCAGGATAAGAGTTGTAACGACTCATTGAGCGAGATGTCTCGAGATCGCGACGATGAAAAATGTTTGCGGTTCAGATCGCGAGGTGTCGCAATTACTGATATCAGGACAGTATCCGGACCCCAAGAGTTGTTGCTCAGGGGTGATGGTCGCTCGGTAGAGGTGAAGTACACGTATTCCGTTGATGCCGGGGGCGAGAGAGACTTTGAAGAGATCCACGAAATAGCACTAAGTCTTCCTAATCCTGCGCGAGCGATGCCGCTCCCGATGGAAAAAGAAGATTACGGCACAACCGGCGAGCTTTTTGCCCGTGTTCAGCAGGCCATCGAGGAACGTACACACATATCCAACAAACAGAGCGCGCTGCTAACATTCTGGGTTTTCTCTACCTGGTTCCAGAATGTCCTCACCGTTTTACCTTGCCTCGCAATTACCGGACGGGCCCAGGAGGGGGAAGCGATTCTACGAACTCTGCAAGCATATAGTTACCACCCGCACCTCTTAGCTGGACTTAACAGTCAGAGCCTCAAGGTAATCCAATGGGGATGTGATCCCACATTGCTCATCTCAGAGCCGAACTTAGGCAGGCGAATGGCCGTGTTCTTAGGTTGTTCCACCAGTCGCGGATACTTGGCAATGAAGCAAGACGGACACACTTACGATTACTTCGGCCCAAAGGCCGTCTATTTGGGTGAAGACCCGCCGATCAGATCGATGCTACAGAATTGCCTGCATATCGAAGCGTCTGCCAAGTTGAAAGTCGGACCAAACCCTGTACCTATGCAATCGAAAGAGGCGAGACAAAGTCTGCAAAACCAACTCTTGCAATATCGCATCAGGAATCTCCGATCCGTGTTTAAATCAGATTTCAATATGTCAGCCATGTCCCCCGAGTCGAATGCAGTTGCAAGTGCTCTTGGTCGATGCATTGTTGATGCGCCGGAATTACAGGCACAACTAGAGTCGCTCCTCACGCCCTATTCGCGACAGGAGATGGCAGAACGTCTGGATGACCTGGGAACTCTTGTGGTCGGAGCGGCGTTCAACCTCTGCCACACCGAGAAGACTCAGATTCTGGTAGGAGAGATCGCTCATGAAGTCAATCGAGTTCTAAGGGATCGCGGAGAGCGGTTGCAGTTCAGTGCGGAGAAGGTGGGCCATAAGCTGAAGAAGCTTGGCCTTCTTACCCGGCGGTTGGGGGGGCGGCAATGGATTCCTGCTGGATCATACGACCCAGGTCCTTCTTCACGAGACCGCAGCAACGTACGGATTTGAAGGGTTGAATGAGAGTGACGAAAACCTACATTGCTCTTTATGCCCAGAAAAGAAGTCACTTACGGAGGATATGCAGGATGTGTAGGTTTTTCGCAACTTAGAGCATGATCCATGGGGGCAGGTCATCCCATTTTCGTCTGTTCAAAGTCACAAAGGCTTCAAGAAGATCTCTTCTTGATCCGGTGGACTCTGAATTCTGAGATGGCGCGCAACACATGCCGCCCGTGTTCCGCGGAATCCCCTTCGTGCATGACACAGTGGTGAACAACGCTCTTGTGCCATACCGCGTTCAGGTTTTTTACATTTCGCAGATTAAGAGCAGCGCGGTTCTTGGAAGGGATGTGTGCGCGATGACGGGTCGTGAGGGGATTCTTGCCGTGCTTGCCGGGCAGAAGGCGGACCACCTCCCCTGCATGCCGATCACGATGATGTTTGCCGCGGATGTGCTGGGGGTCAAGTACGAACGGTATGCCCGCGATCACAGGGTCATGGCGGATGCGCAAGTGAAGACAGCCGAGATGTTTGGTCTTGACCATGTTTCGACCATCGGGCCGCCGCCCCCTGAAACCGCGGATCAAGGAGCAAGGGTCGAGTGGTATGAGGATCAGCCACCCTCGATGATGGAAGCAGAGGCGCTGCTTGAAGACAAGTCTGCCCTCGGCCGCGAGAAGGCCCGGGGGCCGATCTCCGGTGAACGCATCGAGAACCGCGTCCGGGGTATCGAACTGCTACGCCAGCGCGTGGGGACGGAGCTGTTGGTGGAAGGATGGGCCAGCGGACCTTGCGCCGCAGCTGCCGACTTGCGCGGGCTCAACCGGTTGATGACGGACTTCCACGATGATCCCGAATTCGTGCGCGATCTCTTCGACTTCGCGCTCGAAGGAGCAATCCGCTTTGCCACGGTGCAGATTGAAGCTGGGGCCGACAGCATCGGGATTGGCGACGCCGCGGCATCGCTGGTGGGACCGCGCATCTACAGGGAGTTTGTATGGCCGGTGGAGAAGAAGCTGGTGGATGCGATCCACGCCCACGGGGCAAAGGTGCGACTGCACATTTGCGGAAACATTCGAAGGATTCTTGAGGACATCGGCAGGTTGGGGTGTGACCTGGTGGATATCGATTTTCTTGTGCCGCTTGAAGAGGCGCGGGCCCGAATGGGGCCGGAGCAGACACTTTGCGGAAACCTCGATCCGGTGCGGGACGTGCGGGATGGCTCCCCGGAAACCATCGCGCTGGCACTCGAACTTCTATTGGAAAGGGCCGGTAGGCGGTGGATTGTGGCGGCGGGATGTGAGATTGTGCGTGACACCCGATACGAAAACGTGCGTGCTTTGGCTGGGTTTGCCAAAGCACACTCTTTTCACACGGGCATGCCCAAATAAATGTGAACCGAACGATAAAGCGCGCTCTGATTCTACGGTTTCAAGGTGATTTGGGGCCGAAAACGGGGAAAATCAAGGGTTTCTGTTTACCGATGAGTACATAGGGATAATTCTCAAGCTGTTCAATCCATTATGGTTATTGGAAATATGACCCCTCCAGGACCCCACTTTTGGTGGGGAGGGGGGTGGGTACCGGTCGCGGTATTAACTGCGGCTGTGGACTGACCGCTCATTCCCTCATTTCGATTGTGCGGCTTGGGCGGGTTATTTTCTGCAAACAGCGGATTCGGGTGGCCGGTGAGGCGACCTAGAGCTATCGCGGACATCTTTCGGAAGCATTCGGCTCGTCTTGCAGCGACGAAGCCTCAAAACAAGCAGGCGAGGTTTGGCTGTTGGGGATCGGGTTAACCGACGGGTTGCCTCGCCCCACTCACGACAGTCTTATTGAGAACCTCGATGTCATGGAGATCGGTTTCCAGTGAAAAGTACCGTTCGACAGCGGAAAGACCTATGACCACGTTGCAATTACGCCGGAGCTCAGTCACGATGCCTTCCATACCCTCGAAGATGCCGCGACGAACTCGGACGCGTGTTCCTGTTGAAATCTGCGGATGGGGCCTGAGTACGTATCCATTTGCCAGCCCTTCACGGATCCTTTCGATCTCAGCGGAATCGACCGTCTTTGTCCTGCCATCGCCCAGCAGCTTTAGCGCGCCAGGAGTGGAAATGACGGAGATCCTGGTTTCAGGCGAGACGCGTACAAATATGTATCCTGGGAAAAGCGGCCTTTCCAAGGTGACTGTTCGGTCGGTCCATCGCGAACTCTCTGTATACAGTGGAAGATAATGTTCTAAGGAACGTACAGCCAGATGGCGCGCAACCTTCTTTTCGTGATTCGCAATCACGTGTAAGACATGCCACGGCTCTTCGTTCATTTCGACCTCCAATTGAAACACGCTTGCGCAAGCGATCAGCGGCTGGCTGAGTCGCTATGTCCTGTGATTCTCATCGCGAATCCTCGTTGTGTCCCTTGTCTTTGCAAGGAGACCGGAACCCGAGGGTAGAAGAACCTATAAACAGCAATACGATTCAAACCCCATATTAATACATAACATTGGGGCTGCCTCCCAGGCAGGCGAGCTATCAACTGGGAGCGCTTGGATTCACCTCGGGCCCGCAACGTTTGATGATGTTCCCGGCCGTACGGTTGGGCATTCTTCAGGAGTGAAAGTGTAGGTCCTAGTCGCAGAGGGCAAAGGGGCATCAGCGGAGACAACCGCCGGTTAACCGATGAGCACCCCCCGCCCTCTATTCTGGGAATAAATTATCTACATTCATGAATTTACGGTATGGATTTCGCCGCAAATTGTTAATTTCGAAGGCTTTAGTTGCAGAATATAGATAACAAAAGAGTTAAACGACTCCGCGCCTGCCTGTGCACACGGACGCCCTCCGGAATTTACGGCCTGCAACTGTAGCATCAGGAGAGCCCCTCTCCTTTCCTCCTGGCCCGTTACCTTCCCCCAAATACTGTAGCCAGGTGCGAACGCCCCCATTCGCCCCGGGTATTGGGTCACTTTCGTTTTTCACAACTCCAAAGCACAGCAGTGTGGCAGCTTACGAGCAAAGCTGACTCGCAATCTTTGGGTTATTCTTGGAGGTCGAACAGATCCTTCGGGGGTGAACGATGAAGGAGATTGAGGGACACGAAGCGAAACAGGTGTTCTTCTGGAGCAACGAGGGCGCGACAATGTCGCTGGCGGAAAAGGCCAACTTTTGGGTCACGCCATTGATGCTTGCTTGTCTATCGATTCCATTTATCCTGATTTCCGTTTTGGATATCCTGTACCTCGTCGCCGTTGCCAGAGGACTGGTTGTCAAAGACAATGGTTCGGCTAGATATGCGCTGATAGGTGCTCTGATGATGTGGGTATCTCCGCTTCTGGCTGCAACACTTCTGTACTTTTCATTCGCGATCTTAACCGGAATGATCCGACGCAAGCGGAAGACTGGGAGTCTTTTGCCTGCGGGAGAAGAGTTGAGAGCAGTACGCGGATGCAGGGAATTGTGGAAGAGAATCTTAGTTCCCGTTTTTTTTGGCTACTTCGCTGTCGGTTTCACGTTCAGAGCGATAAGCTTCCATGATTTCAGAGCTTCAGTGTGTGCGTTCTTGGCTATCATGTGGCTGATAGCGATATTCGTTACCGTGCTTGTATCTCTCCCCGCCGAGCCCAGATGGTTGGTCGCGGCCGTCGCCGCCCTTTCCTGCCTCGCCGGCATATACTCCGCACTCCACGCGCTGTCTCTACAGGATGACCGGGCTCATTGGTCTATCTTTTCGGCTGCGATGTGGGCAATTGCGGGAGGCTCCGCCGTAGATGCACTTCGACTTTACTCGCGGAGGAGAGCGACCCCTACCCTGCCGGGACGGCCGCAATCGCCACCGGAAACCGCGAGCAATTAGCTGCTCTAACTTTTTCTCCCTAGAACTGGTTGCATATATACAAATCAGCTCGGCAAGAAACGTCCCTCAGGGGCTGAAGCCCTAAATTCTATTGGTCTTTTGCGGCACGGCTGAAGCCGTGCCCTTTCAAAACCGGATTTATGCAACCAGTTCTCGTCCATCGTGCTTTCGCAGCTTTGACAGCCACTTTTTTCCGCTGCGCTGGCGTCATGGTTCCAAGACGGCACTGGCCGCCTGTCACACGCTCGGTGGAGATCCAAACTGACCCATTACTCACCTCCGAACTGGTTTCGTGGCGGTGGTAAACTGCTTGGTCCATCCCGGGTAATATTTAGTCGCCGAGACCGGTTTAGATTGGTGCCATCCCATGGCGCCAGAAGAGCCGTTCCCTCCGGGGTGTCGCCTCTAGGGGTATCATCCATCGATGAACGAGATCGAATCGAAGTCCCTTCCTGAGAACGCCTACCAGCCGCTGAAGCCGGGCGAATCCTACTCGCCCATCGTGCCCGCCGAAGAAAAATCTCCGGAACTCACGCTGCGATCGATCTTTTGGGGCGTGGTGTTTTGCGTGGTCTTCTCTGTCGCGTCGGCCTACTCCGGATTGAAAGTCGGCCAGGGGATGGAGGCTGCCATTCCCATTTCCATTCTCGCTATCGGTTTGGCGCGCATGTACGGACGGCGCACCAGTTTGCTGGAAAATGTGATCATTACCGGCATCGGCGCGGCATCAGGTAGCGTGGTTGCGGGCGCCATCTTCACGATTCCCGCGCTTTATATTCTCCATCTCGATCTGCATCCGGTCGAGACCATCTTCATCTGTCTGGCCGGCGGCTGCCTGGGCGTGCTCTTCCTCATTCCGCTGCGCCGCTACTTCGCGCGCGAGATGCACGGCCAACTGCCCTTTCCCGAGGCAACGGCCATCACCGAGGTGCTGGTCACCGGCGAAAAGGGCGGCTCGCAGGCCAAACTGCTTTTGCAGGCAACGGCCATCGCCGGGATTTACGACTTCTTTGTCACCACATTTCATGTTTGGAAAGAGTATCTGAACTTTCAGTTCGTACCGATCATTCGCACGCTCGCCGATAAGAGCCGGATGGTCTTCAGCTTTGACGCCATCGGCTTCATCATGGGCCTGGGCTATGTGATGGGCTTGCGAAGTTCCCTGGTCTTTTGCGCGGGGAGCGTTCTTACCAGCTTTGTACTGGTCCCGATGATCTGGTTCATCGGAAGCCACACGGACATCTCTTTGTATCCGGCCATGATGCCCATTTCAAAGATGACCGCCGTCGAAATCTATCGCAACTATGTGCGCTTCATCGGTGTCGGAGCCATCGCCACAGCCGGCATCATCGGCATTCTCAAATCGCTGCGCGTGGTGGCCGGATCGTTTGGCATCGCGCTGCACGCCTTCCGTCATGGCGAGGCTCCGCATACTGAGCGGACCGACCGCGATATTCCGGTGGTTTCGTTGTTGCTGGGCGTCGTCATCGGCGCCATCTGCGTGGCCATCTTCTTTGGACGCCTTCAGGTCTCCTGGACGGTGTTGGCATTGGGCTTGATATTGACGCTGCTTTTCTCGTTCTTCTTCACATCGGTGGCCGCCAACGCCATTGCCACCACGGCCAACAATCCCGCCTCCGGCATGACCATGCTAACCATCATCATCTCCGCGGTCGTGCTGTTGAGATTTGGTCTCTCGGGAGATACGGGAATGTTCTTTGTGATGGCCATTGCGGGCATGGTATGCACGGCCCTGTGTGTATCGGGCCAGTTCATCACCGACCTGAAGGCCGGCTATTGGCTTGGCTCGACACCGGCGGCGCAGGAAAAGGTCAAGTTCATCGGCGTAATCGCCGCCGCGATCACTGCCGGCCTGACCATCATTCTGCTGGCCCACGTCTATCAGTTTGGAGAAGCTGCGCCGGGAGACACGCGACAAATTCTGGCGGCGCCGCAGGCGTCCATCATGAAGGCCCTGGTGGTGGGATTCATGAACAAACAGCCTGTCGCTTATGTCCTGTTTGGCCTTGGCGCCATGGTGACGCTGGTGGTGGAGATGCTGGGTAAGTCCTCAATGGTTTTCGCCCTGGGTATGTACCTGCCGCTGGGGCTCACCTCGCCTGTACTGGCGGGCGGAATCATGTCGCACCTGATTAACAAGCGTTCGGAGAAGATCGGCGGCGAACAGGGCGGCATGATTCGTGAGCGCGGGGTCATTATTGCCTCGGGGCTCATGGCGGGTGGCGCGCTGGGAGGCGTCCTGGGCGCATCACTGCGGCTCTTCCCGTGGTATCGCGAGGATCTGATTCAAACCCCGTTCTACTTGAACGATCCCGCCTCGCAATCGGTTTCGATACTGCTCTTTGTGAGCCTCTGTTGCTACGTCTGGTTTTATTCCGTGAAGAAGGGGAAGGTATAAGCGATGGACCAAGCAGAAAAGTATATTGCTGACGCTGTTTTAGGCATTGACACACTGTGGGGCGGCGACGTGATGTGTGCTTCCGGCACCGGGCGATTCATCGCCGACTCCTGGTTTTCAAATGAGCCGCTGCCTGCCGCTTACACCCATCCGGCGGCAGATCGTTTGCGTAAGTCTGGAGGCGTATCGGGCAAGGGCGTTGATCGCGAGGCAGTGGAGCAATATCTGCGGGAGGTGGATCTACCCGGCGCCATTGCAGGAGTCCGCGAAGAAGCAGGGAAGATTGGCGGACTGCGCGAGAGCTACCTAGCCGGGCTGGCGGAATCTCTAAGTGTCATGTGGGATCTGGCCATGGAAGTCCTCGGCAAGGGAGACCCGGTGCCGTACGCGCGTTCCGTCGAGGCGTCGACCGCCAAACCGCCTGAGCCCTCTACGCCGGAGAAGAAGCGGGAACGGGTGGCCGAGTTGCTGGGTCGTGCCGGTTACGGATTGTCGAATTCAGGCGGGCTGCTCGGCGCAGTAGACGCCTGGCGTCACGAGCGCGTGATCCCAATGGCGTCAGTGCGCGCACTCGGCACGGCTGTAATTGCGCATTTTGATAACCTGAGCGCGAAGAATCTGCTGCCGTTCCTTCCGCCCGAGCTGGCGCGAGTGCCGCGGGCGAATATCGACTTCCTGCCTATTAAGGACGCGTGGTTTTCGGGTTCGATGAACTATCTCGGGCGGGCGCGAAACCCTGACGACACGCCGCAATACGAAGCGACCTATGAGATCAATGCTTCGTTGCAGATGTCGTATCCGGAGTTTGAACAGCTTGTGAGCCACGAGGTCGTGCCGGGTCACGTGACAACGTTTGCTTATCTGCAGGATCTCTACGTTCGCGGAAAGGCCGATTTTGAGGCTACGGTTCTGACCATGAACACCCGTGCCGCCACACTGTTCGAGGGAATTGCCAATAACGCGATTCTGATTGCGCATGGCGTCACCGAAATAGAACAGTTGCCGGATGAGGAGTTGCAGATTGGCGTTCTGCTTGCCCTTTTGCAGGATGATGCCAAGAATCAGTCGTCGTATATGACCTGGGGCGAGGGACGAGAGCAGGCGGAAGTGGCGGCCACGCTGCGGCGCGATTTTCTGGTCACCGAAGAACGCGCTGATAAACTATCTGGCGCGTGGGGAAGGCATCCGCTGCTGGGCCGAATGTATCTTCCGGCTTACCGCGCCGGCACACAGAAGGTTGCGCAACTGCGGCGATCCTATCCTGCGAGCCGGGTGCTTGGGGCGATCTACGGATGCAACGGATTGGTCGATATCCAGACGGTCGATCAGGTCTTGAATGGCTAGGGGGCAGTGTGAAGACTGATGAGCGCCGGCGGCAACCGGCCCGACCCAGTTCTCGTTCGTAATGGGTGCGAGCGCCCGCCGCCAGTGCAGTGGTAGAGGACTCTGGCAGAGCTCGAAAGGCCAGTATGACATCGCAAGAACGCGTACTTGTTTCCTTGAACCATCATGAGCCTGACCGCGTGCCGGTGGATTTGTCAGGGTATCGGTCATCGGGTATTTCGGCGATTGCATATCCCAAACTGAGGGCCGCGCTCGGGCTTGAACCCCGGACTGTGGACCTATACGACCCGGTGCAGCAACTGGCAATTTGCCACGAGGACGTACTCGACCTGCTGGGCGTGGATACGGTTGAGTTGGGGCGGGCCTTTTGCCTGGAGGACAGGTGGTGGGCTAGTTGGACCCTGCCTGACGGAACGCCCTGCAGAATGCCGGTGTGGGCGCAGCCTGAGCGCTCAGGAACAGAGTGGGTTGTGCGAGCGCCGAGCGGCCGGGTGATGGCGCGCATGCCAGAGCAATCAGTGACCTTCGACCAGGCCTACTGGCCGTTCCTTGACGGCGCAGAAGACCTTTCGCGCATCGAGGAACTCTTTCCCGAGCACATGTGGACGGGGATGCCGTCGCCGCCCGGGCCATCCGTGCAAGAACCAGAGGAACTTGCCGCCGGCGCACGCGCTCTTCGTGCCGGTACGGACCGGGCAATCGTCGCGCTGTTTGGTGGAAACCTGTTCGAGATGGGGCAGTTCTTCTACCGCATGGATACCTTCCTGATGATGCTGGCCGGCGAACCGCAGCGGGTGCATCGGTTTCTTGACGCTCTGGTAGAGATTCACATGCGGAACCTGGAGCGGCTGCTGGCGGCGGTTGGCCCGTATATCGACGTGATCGTCTTCGGCGACGATCTGGGCGCGCAAAACAGCCCGCAGATTTCGCCGCGGATGTATCGCGAATTCTTCAAGCCTCGCCACGCCATGATGTGGGCCCGCGCCAAGCAACTAGCCAACGTCAAGGTGATGCTGCACAGCTGCGGCGCCTTGCGCCCACTGCTGCCCGACCTGATCGACGCTGGCCTCGACGCCATCAATCCTGTGCAGATCAGTTGCCGGGGCATGGAGGCCGAAGGGCTGAAACGCGATTTCGGAAAGGATCTGGCGTTTTGGGGAGGCGGGTGCGACACCCAGAGCATACTTCCGCGCGGCACACCCGCCCAGGTGCGTGAGCATGTACTGCATCAATGTGATGTGCTGGGGCACGGCGGCGGATTTGTCTTCCAGCAGGTGCACAACATCATGGCCAACGTGCCTCCGGAGAACATCCTTGCCATGTACGCTGCCGTACGCGAGTACGACACATGGGTGAGGGACTGAGACTTGCCGGCTATCGTACTGGGCGAAGTCGCTTTGACCCTGATGGTAGCAGACATCGCGGTGGGCGCCGGGAAACTCTGAGGCCACCATCGCATTTGCGCAGGACAACGAGTTCATTATCGGTAGAACGGAGAACCGAGTCATGGAGCAATGGAATAGACGTGAGGTTCTGAAGCTGGGAGTGCTCGCATCCACGGCAGCAGTATCGCCAAGATGGGTAAAGGCGGGCGTGGCGGCAGAGGGCACGGAACGGAATATTGCGCTTAACCGGGCCGCATGGGCATCCAGTTCCGCGGATGCCATCGCCACCGGGCATATGGCCACCGATGAACAGTCTACGACGCAGTGGCAAAGCGCGGACGCCGATTTGCAGTGGATCTACATCGATCTCGGGTCGGTTTGCAGCGTGCGGTCGGTTGTCCTGCGCTGGGGTGCGAACCACGCTTTGGCGCACAGACTTCAGGTCTCAATGGATCGAGGCCCGTCTGTGGAAACGGGCTTGGTGGAGAACTGGACTGACGTTCACGAAACGCTTGACGGGAAAGGCGGCGTGGAGCAGATCCAATTGCATGATGTCAGCGCGCGCTACGTTAGATTGTTTTTGAATGTGAAGGCCAAGCCCGGCGGCTATGAACTCTCCGCATTCGAAGTCTTTGGGTCAGGAGGCTATGAGGCCGTTCCCGCGCCAATTCCCGCACTGGAAGCGGACGGCACTCTGAGGTTGTCGGGTGGGTGGCGCCTGGTGAACCAGGCCGTGCTGCCGGAAAAGGCTGAATCCATCTCCACCTGCGGCTATGACGACAGCAAGTGGCTGATCGCAACCGTGCCGGGAACTGTGTTGACGAGCTATCTGAACCTGGGCGCAATTCCGGATCCGTTTTATGGCGATCATTCCCTTCAAGTCTCGGACTTTTTTGCGCATACAAACTGGTGGTACCGGAACGAATTGGAGCTGCCTTCGAGCTTCGCGGGCAAACGAGTGTGGCTGAACTTCGACGGCATCAACTACCGCGCGTACATCTTTGTGAATGGAAAGCCTGCCGGCAGCATGGATGGAGCTTTCATCCGGGGACGATTCGATGTTTCAGAACTGGTGGTGGCCGGAAAGAAGAATTGCATTGCGGTAATGATCATGCCGGTTCCCAAGCCGGACAAAGTATCTGCAAAGACGCAGTTCAGCGGATATGTATGGCCGCCGGATTATCCCAAGAATGAGCCGACAATTCTGGCCGCAGCGAGTTGGGACTGGCTACCTACGATTCCTGACCGGGACACGGGCATTTGGAACCATGTAACTCTCACGGCGACCGGCGACGTGACGATAGAGAACCCATTTGCGAGCACTCATTTTCCGGATAGACAGAATCTGAGCCGCGCCGACGTGACGCTCAAAGCGGACGTGACGAACCACACCAACCGGCCCTGCAAGGGGGAGTTGAGAGTGCGCCTGGGAGAAATCGAGTTCACTCACCCGGTGGTCTTTGAGGGAGGGGAAACCCGGGCTTTGAAATTCGACAAGGCGACCTATCCGCAGCTTTCACTTGTGAACCCGAAGTTGTGGTGGCCCAACGGCTACGGCGAGCAGAACCTGTATGACTTGACGCTCGAATTCAAATACGACGGCAAGGTTTCGGATGTCAATCGATCGCGTATCGGAATCCGCGAGTTCACCTGCAACCAGAAGTCACTGACTGCATGGGACACAAGCAAGATTTCGAACAAAGTTTACGACGCCAGTACCACGTCAAAAGGCGTGGATCTCAAGGAGCCGCTGGCCTTCTTCTGCAATGGGCAGCGGATCTTCATTCGCGGAGTGAACTGGGGGATGGACGAAGGCATGCTCCGCTGCGACCGGGAAGGATTTCAGAACCGTTTGCGGATGGAAAAGGGAATGAACTTTAACCTCATCCGTAACTGGGCGGGAAATCTCGATAAACGGGAGTTCTTCGACACTTGCGATGAGTACGGCTTGATGGTGTGGGAGGAGTTTGGTATTGCCAATGGGCTTATGCCGGACGACCCGGGGCTATGGCTGGCCAACGCGCGTGATCGATTTCTACGCCGCAGAAATCATGCCTGCATTCTGCTGTGGTGTACGGCCAACGAAACGATTCCCGACGATCCGATTCTGAGCGAAATGCCGAAGATGGCCGAGGCGCTGGATGGGACCCGGTTGTTTCTCCACTGTTCCACCCAGACTCCTCCGACGAACGGGGACGGACCGTATGAGACCAGGCCGCCGAGCTTCTATTTCAAAGATCTGGCCCGCGGCTTTCGTCCGGAGCTGGGATCGCCCACGATTCCGTCGGTGGAGAGCATGCGGCGCATGATGCCCGGGAACAAGCTGTGGCCAGTGAGTGAAGTGTGGGGTATGCATGACTGGTGGCTGGGAAGCGGGTGGCAAGGTGCGGGACTATGCGGCCCTACTCAAACAGCGATTGCCGCGTATGGCGCACCGACGGGGATAGAAGACTTCTGCCGCAAGGCGCAGATGGTGAACATGGAAGTGTACAAGGCCATCTACGAAGCATGGAACGATCGCATGTGGAACGATTGCACAGGCGTGATGATCTGGATGAGTAACCCCGCATGGCCGTCGCTTACCTGGAACACCTATGACTACTACATGGAACCGACAGCGGCCTATTTCGCCTGTCGCAAGGCATGCGAACCCATCCATATTCAATGGAGCATTGCGACAAACCACATCAAGGTGGTGAATTCGACCTTGAATGAGCTGAAGGGGCTGAACGCTGAGGCCACGCTCTACAACCTCGATGGCAGCCTCGTTCAAACCAAGACTGCACAGCTCAACTGCCCCGCCAACAGTGTTCAGGATTGTCTGCAGCTCCTCGAGTCTGGCGAGACAGAGGTTGACCGGCTATCGAATGTGCACTTCATCAAGCTTGCGCTGAAAGATAACTCGGGAAAACTCCTATCGTGCAATTTCTACTGGCGCAGCAAAGCGGAATGGAGATATGAAGAATTGAAAGGCATGGCAGAGGTCCAGATCAACGGCGCTGCTGGCGAGCTGAAGAACGGCAACGTTGCAGTAGACCTCGAGAACCGGACATCGAGCGTGGCTCTGATGGTTCGGCTCAAGCTTGTCGATCTTGCGACGGGGCTGCTCGTCGCTCCCGTCATCTATTCCGACAATTTCTTCTCAATGGTTCCGCACGAGACCAGACATGTGGATATCCGTCTGAATGGTGCACAGGTCAACCATGCGATCGCCCTGAGTGTGGAAGGGTGGAATATAACGCCATCGGAGTTATCGCGATTCAAGTACTGATGGGCAATTCGATGGGAGAGAGACGTACCACACGGAGCGTGACTAAATCAGACAAGGTAATCACTTAGGAACATAAGGGGAAGACTTTGAAGGTTCGAGCCTCTTTTCAACACCAACAACTTAGGGCCGATCTAAGGATCGACCCTAACCTATTTATGACCAATGATTACGACAACTCGGAGCCGGCGCGATCAGGCCTGTGGCGTCGATGAAGCCGATTGAAACTCAGGGTATTCCTTATACAAAAGTAGAGCGAGTCACAGCAATGTGTACCCTGCGACGCGTCCGCGGTCGGTGATTGGGAACGACAACCTGGCATTGCGATCCTATTTCCTGGCTAAGTGCCTCAACCACTCTCTCAACTCGATCTTTTCGGGCGTACAGTTGCTCAAACTCTCGAAGGATATCCCGGAGTTCCGAGAACGCTTCATCGTATGCAATACGATAAACATCTCTATGAGAGTCTTGTTCCATATCTTGCTCCAGGAAACCAGTGTAGCGAAGGTTGACCCTCAACTGTGATCGCACAATCGTTGTATGAAGATACAACTCTCCTGCTAAACCCTTGGAGTACCAGGATCAGTCTACAAGGCTCGATGTGCAGGCCGTTTTTGGCATTTGAATCCTTCAACCTCGAGATTGACTAGGCTTACCCCAGCATTGGACCCAAACAGCCAGGGCGTCCTCCTTGGCGGATTCGGGATTCTTAGACGAGGGGACAGTGGTCCTCTGTGAACTGAACGTCATGTCTGTCGCTCGACATTCTCGAAACCGACGAACTTTCGAAAATAATGGGCTTCAGGCGCTTGCCGAGTCGAGCGAGCCTGCGAGTCGGGCAGCTACGGTATATTGGTCCATGGCCAAGAAACAAAAGGAATTTCTGGATTCTTGCATGGTGCCCCGTGAAAGTGCAGCTTATCTCCAGTGAGTGAAAGTCTCGCCCAGCAACCAGTTTACTCAGCCCGGTAACAATCGAAGCTACGCAGATTCAACGGAACGCAAACGGCTGGAGCCCCAATGTGGTGTGTCGCCGCGACGACTGGGGAGGATTCCAGGCCGTCATGCGCGTGGATGAAGAGTCGGTCGGTCGGGACTCGAGGGCAGAACAAACAAACTCTGATTTTCCGAGTTTGAAGAATCACCGCCACAAATGACAGGTGCTCTAATTCCGGGCTACATTTACGAGGATGGCACTAACTTGACGCAGTCTATTCACGCGAAAGGTCACGAAGTCCTTGGCCTCATACTTCTAGCGACTCTGGCGACGAGCGCCGCGGCCATGAGGTGCTTCCCAGGTCGGACCGTGTGGGACAGGTGCCACCCAAACGTTCCGCTGCGCCAATGTCTAAACTTGCGGCAGGCCGAGCGGGAGTCGCGGTTTGGGGCCGAAGCATCGTATGGGATTGGTCTGCGTAGAGCAATCGGCAGGTATGTGATTCGCTTTCTGGTCGGAGAATCAAGGTGAATTATTGGGATGTTGTGATGATTACCGCCTCTTCAGCGCGACAGGCGCAGCTGTATCGCGACGAGATCGAGCGTCGGATCCTGTCTGGGATGCTGCCGAAGGAGGCTGAGTTTGTAGTCGTCCCCGACCCGGACGACCGAAGGGTGGGTAGCGGCGGAGCAACCATGAATGCGCTACGTATTCTGGGGAAAGACAGGGAGTGGTGGGGTCATCACAAGGCCTTGCTGGTTCACTCCGGGGGCGACTCGCGTCGTTTGCCGCAATACTCGCCCGCGGGCAAGTTGTTTGGCGTCCTGCCTTCGCGATCACGGTTACGCGGGACGACGACGGTTTTTGACGAAACACTCGCGCTGTCGGCGGCGTGGGCGGAGGGGATTCCGAACGGACTGTTGGTGGCATCGGGCGACGTGGTATTGCGGTTCGACGCAAGCTGCGTGCGATGGAACCGGCCGGGCGCGACGGGCGTTGCGATGCGGCTCGGTATGGAGACGGGAAGCCATCACGGCGTCTATGTCGTTGGAGAAGCAGATCAGGTTTATACATTTCTGCAGAAGCCGACGGCCGCGGAGGTGAAAGCGGCGGGTGGAATGCTGGAAGATGGGCGAGTCGCTGTCGACATCGGATTGTTGCGGTTCGACGCCGACCTCGCGGCGTCGCTCACAGATCTAGGGAGATTCAGCACAGTGCCGGCAGTAGATCTTTACGATCAGATCACGCGAGGGCTGACAGGCCAGTGGAAGCCGGAGGACGACGCGGGACCGTTCTGGTGGGAACTGGCTAGAGTCCTGCGTGCCCCCGATCGACCGGTAGGATTCCACTGTGCGGTGGTGGAGGGCGAGTTCATCCATGTCGGGACGACGCGCTCCTTCCGGACGCTGGCAGCGGGATCGGGCGGCATTCTCGATAGCGCGATTGGTGCTCCAAGCAAGATCGGCCATGAAGCGGTCATCCTGGAATGCGACCTGAGCGGACCGGTGCAGGCCAGCCGCGGCGCGATCTTGCATGGACTTACAGGATTAAGTGGCCCGGTGGAAGTCCCCGAAGACACGGTGGTTCACCAACTGCCGGTTGTGGGGGCTGCTGGTGGTGGCTGGGTGATCCGAGCGTATGGGGTTGAGGACAATCCAAAAGACACGCTCGAGAGCGCCACTTGGTTCAACCGGCCGATTTTGGAATCGTTTGAACGGCTAGGACTGTGCAGAGAAGAGGTTTGGGCTCCCGGTGAAGCGCCAACGTTTTGGACGGCCGCTCTGTTTCCGGTGACGACGCCAGACGATGCATGGGCGTGTGCGCAGTGGATGATGGGGTGCTCAAGCGAGTATGGCGTGGATCGCTGGCGCGCAGCGCGGCGCCTGTCGTTAGCTGAGAGCGCAAAGGGCACCGACGGAAAGGCTCTGGCCGAGGCGCGCAACCACCGCTTGCAGGGGATCTGGCAAGACACAGTTATCGAGTTGGCCGAGTCGGGCACCGACCTGCGTCCGCTACTCACAAACTTGCCGGGGTTGGCTCCGGCCGCTGCAGCTGGACGTTCGCTCCGGATGCACGCAGAGCATTTGCACAAAGGTAGCCCGCAAGACTTCACTCTTGCGGCCAGCTATCTGATGCAGGCGAACCGATTGCTGAACCGTGCCGGGTTTGAGCAGGAGGCGAGGTTGGCGGAGGGAGAGGCTTTCACCTGTATTCAGGATGCGGTGCGCGAGGGTACCGCCGGTGATGTGGAACTGAGGCCCGCCCGTTGGCGATTCGAGCAGGTTTGTGTTTCGGCGCCACCTCGTATCGATTTGGGCGGTGGCTGGTCAGACACGCCACCGTTTTGTTTCGATTGGGGCGGCACGGTGCTCAATTGTGCGCTCGAGATCGATGGGGCTTATCCGATTGCAACAGAGATTCGGCGCATTGACGAGGCCGTAATCCGATGCCGTGCGGACGGGCATAATGCGGTAGCTGAATATCGAAGCGCGGAGGAGCTGCTGGAACCATGTGGGCCGGGCTCGGTGTTCTCCATTCCACGCGCCGCGTTGCAGCTGCATGGTATCCCAGTGAAAGGCCAGTCTCTGCAAGAGATTCTGAAAGAACTGGGCGGCGGCCTCGAGATCCGGTGCCAGGTGCGGTTGCCGATTGGTTCGGGTCTGGGTACGAGCAGTATCCTGGCCGCAACTGTGATCCGCGCGTTGGCAGTGATGTCAGGGCGGGAGCTGGGCGATCATGCTCTCTCGGAAACTGTAATGCAACTCGAGCAGCGAATGACGACTGGCGGCGGCTGGCAGGATCAGGCAGGCGGTATTTTTCCTGGGGCTAAACTTCTCATTACCGGACCCGGCTTGCGACAGCGTATTCGTGTGCAACCCGTGGCCTGGACCGAGGAACGAAGAGACCAGTTCTGCGAGCTTCTGGTGCTTTACAACACCGGCATTCAAAGGATGGCAAAGGATCTTCTGCGCCAAGTGGTATCGCGCTATCTGGCACGTGAAACGGCGACAATTCAGGTGCTGCACAGCATTAAGACACTGGCCGTGGAAATGTCGTACGCCATGGCCGAAGGCGATTGGAAGTACTTGGGTGAGTTGATGGACCGGCACTGGCGATTGAATCAGGTGCTGGATCCGCATACCGCTAATGCACCGATCAATGCAATTCTCGACATCGCTCGGCCGTGGATTAACGGCGCCAAGTTGGCAGGCGCAGGCGGAGGCGGATTCTTAATGTTGCTGTCGCGAGATGCAGAAGCGGCTGCGGCGTTGCGCGCCGCACTTTCGCAAGAGACTCTTGAGCAAAGCGCATTCGTGCATTACCGCATTGCCGAGAAAGGCCTTTGCGTTCAAACCAGTGGTGAGGTGCCTCATCGCGAGATGTCCCCTCGAATATCCGGGAATTGAGTAGACTCGACGGTCTCAAATGCTCTGGGGGCGAAGCAGAAGTTTTCTAGAATCGTCGTCCCGCCCAGAGGAGGGCCCTCAGACCGTGACGGCATGCGCATCAGAAAATGGGATGAACTGCCGGCGGGTAAGCTTGGCAGCGCCAGACAAACGATTGGCGTCTTTAGCTCAAAAACTCATTTTAATAAATGAACAATAAATGGACTGTAATCCTAAGCGAAGATCGGCGCGCTTCTTGCTCCAGACGCATTCAAAGGGCCTGCCTCTGAGACGCCAGCCTCAGTGACGTGTCGCACCAGCTTACCGCTCCCCGCAACATCTACGCGGCGGATTCGGTCCCGCGCCAGCCGAAGGTTACTTCCTCGCCTTTGTCATTGCTGCAAAGGGAGGCGGTTCGACGGCGTCATTCTTGATACTCGCTTTCTTAGAGGATGAACATCGTAACGGCGGAGAATAACCAAGATGATGGTGCTGGCAATAGTGGGGCAGTGAAGATTTGTTTCCGCCGGATCGCGGTCCATGCGAAAGGTCTAAGATCGCTTAAGCTCGTTGCTTATCGTAAGAGGTTCATTTAGATGGCTGTGAAGGCTCGGTGTACTGCGCTTTCGGGTGTGCAAGCGCAGAGGAGCCATTAGCTTGTTTGGAAATCTCGACCTGTTGCTCGATCCACCGATAAGTTTTCTCTAGACCTGTTCGCAGGGGTTGCGATGGCTTCCACCCAAGCCGTTCCTCGATCAGCCGATTGTCGGAATTACGTCCGCGAACTCCGATTGGACCCGGCACATTCCGAATGCGGAGCTCTTTGCCTGCAATATCCATTGCAAGTCGCGCGAGCCCGTTGATGGTGATCATTTCTTGAGAGCCGATATTGACGGGTCCGGGGAAAGATGAGTTCATGAGCCTCCGCATGCCCTCAATACACTCGTCGACGTATAGGAAGGAGCGCGTCTGTAGGCCGTCTCCCCATATCTCGATCTCGCCTCCGGACTCGCCTTCGGCCACTTTGCGGCACACCGCTGCAGGCGCTTTTTCCCGGCCATCGCTCCAAGACCCTTCCGGTCCGAAAATATTATGGAATCGGGCCACTCGGACCACAATTCCATAGTTCCTCATGTATGAGAAATATAAGCGCTCGCTGAACAGCTTTTCCCAGCCGTACTCACTGTCCGGAGCAGCGGGATAGGCGGAATCCTCGGAGCAATTCGGTTTGTCCGGATCGAGCTGGTTGTATTCCGGATAAACACATGCTGAGGAAGAGTAGAAGAATTTTTGCACGCAAGCGATTCGGCCTTGCTCAAGTACATTCAGGTTGATGGTCGCGGAATTGTGCATCACAACCGCATCGTGCTCACCCGTAAAGATGTATCCTGCTCCTCCCATATCGGCAGCAAGTTGATACACTTCTTCGATACCCTCCACGACTTCTCTCGCGAATTGCGGATCGCGGAGATCTCCGATTCGGAAGTCGTCGGCCGCGCTGGGAGAAAACTCATTGCGCTTCAGGTCCGCAACTCTCACCAAGTGTCCCTCTGTCTTGAGACGCTTGACAAGGTGTCCGCCTATAAAACCGCCACCGCCACAAACAAGCACTTTATTCACAGCACCGCCCTTTAGAATTGCATTCGCAATCTCTATTTTGCCTTCTCTCGCTACAAGAGAATATACGCCCGAGTGGCCGGATCGCTATCCATTTGGCATCCGTTCAAACGGTAAAGGCCATGTCGGGTCCCGTGGGTCTTTTGCCTAGACCATGAGGCCATGACTGACTGATTTCGAAGCCATTTCTCGGACACCAGAACGCGGCAGATCCCCTCTTTTGGTCCACTGCTCTACGTGCCACGTTTGTTACAGAACCGTACTACGGCTCGGCTCTTCAGATAGGTCACGATGAACACTGAAGGGCGAGAACGACTCTCAGTATTCTGCTCGACCTTCGCAACTGCTCGCCGTGCCGTCTTCCATCTGGCAGAGCGCGAGAGAAGGCTCCTGCAACCGCCCATTTAGTCCACCGGAAGTGCGGGTTCTCCGACAGATTGGGCCCATGAGACTCTGACGAGGAAGACTTCAGCTACGGAAGAGCCGATACGCCAAAGAGCAGATCGTGGGGATTCTGAAGGAGTCGGACGCAGACCTTCTACCGCCGGCAGGCCAGGTATGCCTGGAAGTGGGCGGGCACACCCGCCAGCGTCCGGCGCTGGATTGGATTCTTTACTCACTTCACAATCACTGGCTGCACGTCCGGCTCCGTGGTCACCTTTGACTCGGTATCCACCAGGCGCACTGCTTTGCTCTTGCTGCCCGTGACGTGAATCGACCCCACACGGGACTGCCGCACTGTAACGCCCTCCACATCATTCAGCCGCAGCACCGGCTGGTCAGAATCAGGCGCCGCGTCAATTCTCATGTCCTCGAGCAACAGATCCTCGACGTGGTCGACCGTCAGTCCCGATTGCCAGGTAGCCGTGTGCGGCTTTTCCCAATGAATTTCGACGTCCTTCATTGCCACGTCGCGCGCATACTTCAGGGTCATCGCTGCCGTCGTACTTTCATACGGGGCTTCGGTTCCATGCGACACAAAAAGCCTGACGTGGTTCAGCCGAATTCCCTCAAGCCAGCTGTCTGGGTGGCCTTGAATCGCAGATGTTCCCTGGCCATGCGCGATCACATTCTCAATCGTCACATTGCGGATGATCCCTGCCGCCGGTTCATTAGCATGCTTGGTGCCATCCACTTCGCTGCGCCGCTTGATGTTGAAATGAATCGGGTCGCCATCGCCCCACCAAAACCAGTCAAAGCGGCGCGTATCGATGGTCACATTCGAAATCACCACATCTTCCACAATGCCGCCATCGAACACCATGAAGGCCAGGCCGCGGTTGGAGTTTGTGATATTGACATTGCTGATGGCCACGTGCCGGACCGCTCTGCTGTTTCCGTCGCAGAACTTGATTGCGCTGGAGGACGATGACAGCCGGCAGTTGGTCACCGTCACATTCTCCGTCGGCAATACAGGTCCCCAGGCATCGGTTGAGTAGAAGACAATCGCGTCATCACCCGTCTCGATCGTCGAGTTCGAAATGTGAACATCCTGGCAGCCATCCGGATCGATGCCGTCTGCCCACACGCCCTCCTTCTGGCTGGAGTAAATGTACACCCCGTCAATCACCAGGCGCTTACAGGCGTATGGATTGATGGTCCAGCTTCGTGAGCGCAGAAATTTCAGCCCCGTAATCCGCACGTCCACGCAGCGCAATAGAAGCACCATCCGCGGATAAACTGTTTCGTTTGGATGCCGTGTGGGAAACGGTCTGATCAACGGCTTCCCGGTCGCCTCCATCTGGCGCTGGTTCGACAGGATGTAATAGTCGGTCATATTATTTGGCCGCCATTCATAAGTCGATTGCCCATCGAGCGTCCCTGCGCCTTCGAGCGCGATATCGTGCAGATCCTCCCCGTAGATAAGTGCCGCTTTTCGTGCGTCATCGTATTGGCTCGAGTCCAGCGTGGCGAAAATCGTCGCGCCCGCTTCCACATACAGTCGTACTCCCGACCGCAGATGAAGCTGGCCCGATGTGTACTCCCCCGGCGGAACGTACACCCGGCCTCCACCCGCTTTGCCGCAGGCATCGATGGCTTTTTGCAGGGCCGGACGGGCATTATCGTTTTTGCGCCCCGTGGCGCCGTAATTCCTGACATTGAAGACCGACTGGCCCACTGCCGTTTGACTCAAGGCAGTCATCATCACTGCGCATGCGAATAAGGCACTCATCCTAAAGGGATTCATTCAGCAATCATGCATCAATCCAGCAGCACCCACAAGAGTGTTTGTTGCTCTCCGCGAAGCCGTGTGCGCACTCTGCTTCCTCCGCCTGGTGCCCGGCAAGGCTGGTCCAGCCGGAGCGAGCCGGAGTAATCTGGTGGAACCATGAGTCCAACAGCGCAGCAGACCCAGATGAACCTTGTGCAGACCCCCGATTATCGAGAGTCGTATGCCAACAGCGTGCAGGTGCGCGTAAGCGTGTGGGATTTCCAGTTGATTTTTGGTCTGGCGTCCAGCGAGAGTCCCGAACAGGTCACCATTCGCAATCACCAGGCCATCTTCCTGAGTCCGCAACAGGCCAAGGCCTTGTTGAATGTTCTCGGGCAGAACCTGGCCCAGTATGAGCAGGCTTTTGGCACGCTGAATCTGGAGCCGCAGAGCCACAATTTTCCGCAGGGACCTGTGAACTAGGACAGGCGCCCATGAGCAGACGCTTGCGCCTGAAACCACTCTTCGAACCGCGTATGGATGCGCCACTTCCCACCTGGATGATCTTCCCGGTGATCTTTGCTGCGCTCTACGCAAGCCACTTTACGTTGTTGCGGTTGCCCTACTACTGGGACGAGGCGGGGTACTACATTCCCGCCGCATGGGACTTCTTCCGTACTGGATCGCTGATCCCGATTACCACGCTGAGCAACGCGCATCCGCCATTGCCCAGCATCTACCTGGCGCTATGGTGGAAAGTCTCGGGCTTCTATCCTGAGGTGACGCGCGAGGCTGTGTTAATGGTGGCTTCGCTGGGCCTGCTGGCGGTGTGGAAGCTCGCACTGCGCATGGCCGGCTCGCCGCTGGTCGCTTTCTGGGCGGTCGTTCTGACCGGCCTTTATCCCATCTGGTTTGCACAAAGCACCCTGGCGCATGCAGACATATTTGCAGCGGCCTGCACCCTGTGGGGGTTGGTGTACGCGCTGCCCGACCGGGACCGCCAGCCGTGGGTTGCGGCTGTATGGTTCACTGCAGCCGCCCTTTCGAAGGAGACGGCCATTGCCATCCCGTTGACCCTGGCCACCATGGACATTGTGGCAGGCCTGCGGGTGGATTTGCCGTCGCGGTCCCGACTGTGGCGGGAAGCGCTGTGGTTGATGAGCTGTGCCATCCCGCTGGCCGGCTGGTATGCCTGGCATTATGCAAAGACCGGGTTCCTCCTGGGCAACCCTGAGTTCCTGCGCTACAACGCGGAGGCAACGCTGACACCGGTGCGCATTCTGGCCGCATTCGGCCACCGGGTGCTGCACCTGACCGCGCACATGAACCTGTTCGTGCCGGTGCTGATGACTGCGGCGGCGCTGATGCTGAATCCAAAGCTGGACAGCGAAGGCCATGACAGGCCGTCGATCAGCCGCCAGGGACTCTGGCGCATTTTTTGGCTTCTGTTGGTCAATGCATTTATTTTCAGTGTGTTAGGGGGAGCGCTATTGACGCGCTACCTGCTGCCAATGTATCCGCTGGTGCTGCTGGTGGCGGTTTCCACGTTTTATCGCAGAGTCTCATATTGGCAAGGGTTGACGCTGTTTTCGGCGGCTGCATTTGTGGCGGGGTTGTTCATCAATCCGCCCTACCGCTTTGCTCCGGAGGACAACCTGGCCTACGCGCGTGTTGTGCGGATGCATCTGGCCGGCATTGCGCAACTGAACAAGCGCTATCCGGGAGCTACCACGCTCTCAGCCTGGCCGGTAACTGACGAGCTGACACGGCCCGAACTGGGTTACCTGAAGCAGGCGGATGAAGTGTACCGGTTGGAGGACTTTACCGCGCCGCAGATCACCCAGGCCGCCGCAGAGCCGGGAAAATACTCGGCCGCGCTGGTGTTCTCAACCAAATATGACCCGCCGTCGCTGGGCCTCAGCCTGGGTCCGAAGAGTGAAGCCATGGACGAGCGCTACTTCGGATTGCATCACGATCTGATGCCGGAAGCGATCGCATTGCAGCTACATGGCACGCTGGTGTGGGAGCGCGAGGACGCGGGGATGTGGATTGCTCTGATCCGCTTCAATCGGCAATTCGAGGCAAGACTTGCGCCGCCTGGTGATTCGCGCGAGGACATTTCCAAGCGCGAAAGTGTGGTAGCCGCCGCCGTCGCGGCGCACAACCTATAATCAGCCTGTTGTGCTTTTCTTATTTTCATTTCGCAGATTGAGAACGTGGTCCGGCAGCGTGGGCGCGGGATTTGCGCTTGTGCTGGCCGTTTTCCTGGCTACGGAAGCGCATTGCCAGGCTGCCGCGCAGGTGAATCCGGGAGATACCACAGCTGGACATGGGCGGATTCTGCTGGTGCTGCCTTTCGATAACCGGACCGGGCAACCGAGCCTGGACTGGATTCGCGAGGCCGCGCCGGAGATTCTCGGCAGCCGCTTCGCCTCGGCGGGCTTTGCGCCCATGAGCCGTGCCGACCGGTTGTATGCCCTTGATCATCTGGGACTTCCGCAGGAGTTTCAGCCGTCGCGAGCCAGTTCCCTGAAGCTGGCGCAGACTCTGGATGCCGATTCGATTGTGGTCGGCAGCTATCTGCAGGATGGAAGCAGCCTTCTGGCCGAGGCGCGGGTGGTGGATGTTCCGCATCTGCGGATGAGCCAGCCGGTGCAGGCTCGGGGAGAGATGCGCGATCTGATTGCCGTCTTCGACTCACTGGCCTGGAAGCTGACGCGGCAACTCGACCCAGGTTTCAGCGTGGCAGAAGAGACATTTGTGGCCGCCGGTGCGGGATTACGGCTGGATGCTTTCGAGCAATACATTCGCGGGATTACGGAGGCGGACCAGCAGGAGAGGCTACGCCATCTGCAGCAGGCGGTTAAGCTAAGTCCGGATTTGGGCGCGGCCTGGATGGCTCTTGGCCGCGAGGATTTTCTCGGGCAACAGTACGAGCAGGCAGCAGATGCCTTTGCCCGGGTGGATCGCAATTCGGCAGACGCGCTGGAGGCGGGATTCTACCGTGGGCTTTCGCTGCTGTATTCGGGGAATTACGCCAAGGCCGAAGAGGCATTCAGCGGGGTGGCGCGAGTACTTCCTCTTGCGGAAGTCTTGAACAACCAGGGGATTGCTGTAAGCCGCCAGGGCCACGACGGCAGCGCGCTTTTTGTCCAGGCCGAGGCCGCGGACCCCAACGCTGCCGACTACCACTTCAACGTCGCGGTCAGCCTGGAGCGCCGCAAGATTGACGCTGGAGCCTTGAACGAACTCGCACAGTATCTGAAGATGAGACCCAACGACACTGAGGCTCAGGCTCTGTTGGTGGCGTGGAAGACGCCTTCGCAGCCGGTGGATCCTGCCAGGCGTGTCGATCCGCTGGAGAGGATTGTGCGCACCTTCGATGCTGTTGCATTCCGCCAGGCCGCCGTGATGATGGATCAGATGGGGGCACAGCGGCTGGCTGCGTTGGGTTCGCAGGAGCGGGCTGTTAAGTTGACGGGGCAGGCGCGGGACTTTCTTGACCGTGGTCTACTGCTCGAAGCCGAACGCCTCTACCAGTCAGCCTTGGCAGCCGATGGGAAGGTGGCTGAGGCACACGCCGGCCTGGCCGAGGTGCGCGAGCGGACCGGTGATGTCGAAGATGC
>Ga0181529_10000191_pt1 | contig 89801 bp, 84 predicted proteins | sample PEATcosm2014_Bin_36_FD_119763 | JGI IMG/M metagenome (GOLD analysis project Ga0181529, IMG submission 119763) | Peatland microbial communities from MTU Mesocosm Facility, Houghton, MI, USA - PEATcosm2014_Bin10_30_metaG | ecosystem: Environmental > Terrestrial > Soil > Wetlands > Peat | place...
GCTTTGGGTAACTGGACTTCGATGTTGGCTTCGCGGGCGCGGTCGAGGTTCATGAAGAGGAAGCGGGCGGCGTTCCAGATCTTGTTGGCGAAGGCGCGGTAGCCCTCGGTGCGGGCTTCGGAGAAGGCGATGTCGGTGCCGGGCGAGGCCATGCTGGCGAGGGTGAAGCGGACGGCGTCGGTGCCGAAGCGCTGGATGATGTCGATGGGGTCGACGACGTTGCCCTTGGTCTTGGACATCTTCTCGCGGTTGGCGTCGCGGATGAGGGCGTGGATGTAAACGTTGCGGAAGGGCACGGCGTCGGCGAGGGTGCGCTGCGAGCCGTCGGGCATGGGGATGTCGAGCGTGAAGTGGCAGCCGAGCATGATCATGCGCGCGACCCAGAAGAAGAGGATGTCGAAGCCGGTGACGAGTTGGGAGGTGGGGTAGAAGGCAGATAAGTCAGGGGTCAGGGAACAGGGATCAGGGAACAGGTTCGAGGTTCGAGGTTCGAGGTTCGAGGTTGCTGTTCCCTGCTCCCTGTTCCCTGCTCCCTGCACCTCTGTTCCCTGCTGTCCGGGCCAGCCGAAGACGGTGAAGGGGAGCAGGCCGGAGGAGAACCAGGTGTCGAGGACGTCGGTGGACTGCGCGATCTGGGTGCTTGCGCAGGTGGCGCAGGCGGTGGGGGTGGTGCGGGCGACGGTGATGGCGCTGCACGCCGCGCAGTGCCAGGCGGGGATACGGTGCCCCCACCAGAGCTGGCGGGAGATGCACCAGTCGTGAATGTTGGTCATCCACTCCATGTAGGTTTTCGAGTACATGGCGGGAGTGAACTGGATGTGGCCGTCGCGGACGGCGTCGATGGCGTTTTGGGCGATGGAGCGGCTACGGGGGTCGTCGGAATCCCCCATCTCAGTAGCGAGATGGGGGGCACCCGCGTTTTGGGTTGGGATTTCGGGCTTTTGGTTGACGGCGAGGAACCACTGCAGGGAGAGGCGCGGCTCGATGACGGCGCCGGTGCGCTGAGAGAGAGCGACGGCGTGCTGGTGGTCCTTGATGGCAACGAGCAGGCCGGCAGCTTCGAGGTCGGCGACGATGCGCTCGCGTGCAGCAAAACGATCGAGGCCATGGTAGGGCGAGCCGGGCAGAGCGATGCGCGCGGTCTCATCCAGAATGAGCGGCGAGGGCAGTTTGTGGCGCTGGCCGACGGCGAAGTCGTTGGGGTCGTGCGCGGGCGTCACCTTGACGGCGCCGGTGCCGAACTCGGGCTGCGCCCAGTCGTCGGCCAGGATGGGGATATCTCTGTCCCCCTGGCCTTTGGAGGCGCTGAGTGGGAGCGTGACCAGCTTACCGACGAGGTCCCGGTAGCGCGCGTCGTTCGGATTGACGGCCACGGCGACGTCGCCGAGCATGGTTTCGGGGCGGGTGGTGGCGACGACGATGGAGCCGGTGCCGTCGGCGAAGGGGTAGCGGATGTGGTAGAGCTTGCCGGTGCGGTCCTCGTGGGTGACTTCGAGGTCGGAGACGGCGGTCTGCTGGATGGGGTCCCAGTTGACGATGTAAGCGCCGCGGTAGATGAGGCCCTGAGCATAGAGCCTGACAAACGCTTCTCGGACTGCCAAAGAGAGGCGGTCGTCCATGGTGAAGTACTCGCGCGACCAGTCGACGGAGGCGCCGAGGCGGCGCATCTGGTCGGTGATGGCGGAGCCGTATTGGCGCTTCCATGCCCACACGCGTTCGACGAAAGCCTCGCGGCCGAGGGTGCGGCGGTCGGCGCCTTCGACTTTGAGCTGGCGCTCGACCAGCATCTGCGTGGCGATGCCGGCGTGGTCGGTGCCGGGAACCCAGAGCGCAGTGTCGCCCAACATGCGGTGCCAGCGGGCCAGGATGTCCGACTCGGTGTGCTCGAACATGTGGCCCATGTGGAGGTAGCCGGTGACGTTGGGCGGCGGGAGAAGCATGGTAAAGGCGGCGTGCCGATCCCCACCCATGTCGCTGCGCTCCATGACTGGGGCACCCGGCTTGGATGGGGCACCCGCATTGGTGGGTGGAGTGGGGACTTCGAAGAGTCGTTCGCGGACCCAGTAGTCGGCCCAGCGCTGCTCGATTGCGGATGGATCGTAGGCCTTGGGGAGGTTGCGGTCGGAGGATTCGGCGGGGATTTGGTCGGGCGCGTCTTTGCTCATGGTGTGTAGAGGTTAAGGGTAGCATTCGTCAGGTTCGAGGTTCGAGGTTGGCGGCGGCGAGACACGGCGATGCTTGCCGGAGGATTTGCGGTAGCGTAGCCTCTGTAGGTATGCAGGAGACGTGTCACCGCTGTGGAGGGAGTCTGCCGGAGGGGAGCGGGGAATCGCCGTTCTGCCCGCATTGCGGGACGCCGCAGCTTTTTCTGGCGCTGGAGAACCAGTCGGCGGAGACGGGCGGTGAGGCCGGCGGCGCGGCGAGCACGGGCGTGGCGGCGCCTCCGCAGACGCGGCAGGTGGAGTGGAAGACGGCGATCCGGTGCGCGGCGGCGGTGGCCGGGGTGGGCACGGTGCTGACGCTGGTGGGGATGCGGGTGGATGCGGTGTCGCCCCTGAGCCTGCTGTGGATCTTGAGCGCGTCGATGATTACGCTGGGGTTCTACCAGAAGCGCCGGCCGGCGGCGTGGATGGATGTGCGGGTGGGGGCGCGCATCGGGGTGGTGGTGGGCATTTGCCTGGCGCTGGAGCTGGGGGTGGGGATGGCCGGCGCGGGGCTGGTGGCGCGGTTTTTGCTGCACTCCATGGGGAGCTTCGACGCGCAGATGGCGGCGCAGATCGCGGTGGTCGAGAAGACGATGCAGCAGCAGAGCACGCCGGCCCCGGCGAGTTTGCTGCGGTTCGTCGGTTCGCCGGAGTTTCGCGCGGGCACCATGCTGGCGACCTTTGCGATGGTGTCGGCGGGGCTGCTGGCGCTTTCTGCGCTGGGCGGGGCGTTTGCCGGGCTGCTGCGGATGCGGCGCGGGCCTGCGGTATAGGCGAGCCGGGGGCGGCCGGGTGCGGGGAAGACGGGGCGGACCGCGCCGGGAAAGAAAATGCGACGGCCCGCAACAAATGTGATTTCCGTCACATCTTTTATGGAGAAACTTTAGTATGTTGAGGTTCCGGAGCTTACTCCAATGGTCAATCGCTGCGTCAATCCAGCCTGCCAAGAAGAGCTCAAGCTCCTGAATGCCGGTGACTTGTATGCGTGCGAGAGGCGATCGTTCGACACGGAGTTTTTCTGGCTCTGCGCCGCATGCGCTGGAAGCTTCAGCGTGTATCTGGATCCGGCGGGCGCGGTTTCGGTAAGACCGCGGGGCGCTGCCAACCGGGCCCAGCCGCCGCATCCGGACTGCAATTTGAGACTTGTGTCCCATTCCAGGAAACCGGCACCCAGGCCCCAGACGGTACCTGCCGGCGAGCGAGCGTTTTCCTTTGTGCTCGATGCCGATTTGAACTCGTATCAATTTCGCGCACACAGCGGTATAGACCGCTGAACCGCGCCAGGTCTAGAATGCTTAGCCGTAAGGCTTGAGCCAAACCAGGGAGGTCCAATGATGGACAAGCCAGCTTTCACATCCCATGGGCGAGACATAGCTACACTGAGGAACGCGACAAGCGGGACCGGCATGATGGCCGGCCGCAGTGCAAAGGCCGAGAGCAAGCGGACCATGAAAGAGCAAGACCTTTCGTGGGAGTCGGCCTTCCACGCGGACCGCGGTTGCCTGGGCGGCGGCTTGCCGCTGCAGTACACGGGGCCGCAGCAACACCACTAAGGTTCTTCTAACCCCTGCCACTGAGCCTGCGGGAGCGCAGCAGATGTGCGCCTGGCGCATTGGCCGGGGACACATGGCTTATGCTGCCGCGGGCAGTCCGCGCCTTGCAGAGAAGCCCGATTCCCACGATTCCAGTGAGCATCAGCGTCCATGCCGGAGGTTCAGGGACCGGAGGGGTTGACGCGTCCTTCACCACGCTGACGTCGTCCAGCAGGAACTCGCCGAGGTCGTTCCCGAGAGTAAGGTCCAGCACAGACGAGCTGGATGTGGCCGCGACGGTATAGGAGTATTTGGTGTAGCCCTCAACGGCCACGTCCGACAGGCTCACCAGCGAAGTCCCCCCGAACGAGGCGAGAAGTTCATTTCCGTACTCGGTGGTGGGCGTTGTGTCCTGGGCCAGGTAGAAGGTGATGGTGTAGTCGTCGGTGGCCGTAGTGGCGATGGTTTGCGAGAGGGTAGTGGCGTTGGGGTCGAGGTCGGCGACGAATACCTGATTCGAGCCGTCGAGCGGGCTGATGCCGTCGATGGGGTCGGTCCCTTCAACGCCATAGAGGTTGTTCAACTCCGACGGCACGTCGTTGCCGGAGAGGGTCCAGCCGGTGAAGTCTCCGGTTTCAAAGCCGCAGTTGGCGACCAGATTGCCGGCGACTGACGAGCAGTTGGTACTCGCATTGCCCTGGGTGGCGGCGAAAAAGAGGCATAAAGCGATGCAAGCTGAAGCAGCGTATTTTTTCATTGTTTTCTCCCCAAGATTTTTTTGAAAGCAAGTTGGCAGGCAGTGCATCACCGGATTCGCTGCGGTCATTTAGGGCACTGGCCAGCCCATGACCAGGTTGTAGGCATTCACGGAACCGATGCCGGTCGGGAAGTCCCAACCGACGTTGGTGAGATAGGCAGGGCTGTCGGCAGCGTCTGAGGTGGAAAGGATTCCGTAAGTGGTCGTGGTGCGATAGCAATCGGTGAAAACGCTCCCGGACCTGGCTTTGCAGACGGAATCGTTGTCGCCCTGGGTGATGTCGTAGAAGATGCAGGAATTGCTGGTCTTGTTGACGGTGTTTGAGTTGCAGGCGGCGCTGCCGGATGCCCCGTACTCGGCGCCAGCCAGCGAGTAATAGACGGTATTTGGATTGCCCCAGCGGCTGCCCGTCTTTTGATTGACCAGCGCCTGAATTCCGGCCATGATGGGCGACGAGACGGAGGTCCCGCCAAATCCGGCCCAGGTGCTGGGTGCTCCGGTACAGGTAAAGCCACCGCCGACTTCCGGGTTGGTGTCGGGGTTGGACCAGCAGACGACGTAGTAGGCATCCCAGAAGCCGTTCGACGCGAACAGCGCTACGTCAGGAATATCGCGAACGCCGTCGCTGGGATTGCCAAAGATTCCGGCCTGGTATGCCGGTTTGGGATAGCCCGCGCAGGTCCCGCTGGCCACTCCGCGGGTGGACGCGGTGCCGGTGGCGCAGGCGCTGGGGCCGCCGCTGCCGCCGACCGCGTTCAGCAGGAAATTGAGGCTGCCCGAGCTGCTGGTTACCGCGGTGTTGTTGCACAGGGAAAGCGGCGACAGTCCCACATAGGCAGCCACGAGGCCACCCGCGCAGGAGTTGTTCCACGGGATCTCCTGGATGTAGGACAACGCGGAGGAGTAAGTGCTGCTGTTGGTCGCGCTCCAGTAGGTGGACGGGGCCACGCTGTCCGCCGTGTAACCGAAGTCCAGGCCGCCGACCGAGACGTTGTAGGGCGTGGAAGTAAAGCCGCTGACGGTAATGCCGTGGGTCGCGGCACTGCCGTTATCCGAGCTGGCGGCGTCCTCGTCGCCTGACGATACGAAGATGGAGACGCCCTCGGCAACGGCCTGCTGATAGGCGCTGTCGTAAGCCAGGTTGGCGGCGGCGCCGTTGGATTCCTCCGATTCGCCATAGCTGATGCTGACCACCGACGGCAGACTTGCGGCCGGTCCGTTGAGCGTGTTTTCGAGCGCGATCAAGCCACCGAAGACGGTCGAGGTGTCGGTGCAGGCTGCAAGGATGATGGCCGCATTGGGCGCGGCCGCCGAAGCCCACTCGACGTCGATGGCGGCTTCGCCGTCGTCGCCGTAACCGGGGTCGGTCGATACGCCCTGGAAGCCGGGGTTGGTGCAGGTAATCGCCCCGGTGGGGCTGACCTGCGAGAGCGTCCCATAGGGATAGGGCCTGGTCAGCCCAAACGTCTTGCGGAAGACCGTCCAATCTCCGGTGGAGTAGAGATACGTGTCTTCCACCACCATGATCGACTGGCCTTTGCCGGTGTAGCCCGCGGCGAAGACCGGGGCGAGATTGTAGATGGTCGCAATGTCGCCGGCGACCAGCGCGTGGAATGTGCCATCTGAATTGGTGTAGGTGTACTGCGGGTTCTTCCTGGCGATGGACTGACTCTTGGGACGGAAGTTATGCAGCGACACAATTCCGGCGACGACCGGCGCGAGCGCGGCGGGAATCTGAGGATCGCTCATATTTGCGAAGTGGCTGGCGCCGTCGACCGAGAGGTTGTGAATCTCCGTGTGGAAGGCGCTGCGCACTTGTGCGGCGGTGCCGCTGAAGTCCACGGACAGTCCGGTCGGCGCCACGCCGTTGACGGTAAACCCGTGCGACGCAAGCCAATCGGTCACCGCGCCGACGTCCGCCGCGGCCACGCCAAAGTCCGCCGCGAACTGCTCCGGGGTAAGCCACTTGTGGTAGTTGGGCGACTGCGGATCGCTGAGTTCGGCGATGTAACGGACCAGAGCCGCCTCCGAATCGGCAGAGCGCTTCAACTGGAGCTGCATGCCGGCGAGCGGGAAGCCGTCGGCGACGGCGCCGCGATCGTTGGCCGCGGTCGCTTCGGGGCGGGTGTTTCCCTGCAGGGTGACAAGCCTGTTTTCGTCAATCGCCTGGACGATGCTGGGGCTGGGACGGCCAGGCGCTTGAGCATTGACTGCTGCAATTGAACCAAGAAGCGCAAAAGTGGCGACAAGAAATCCAGAGTTGATTCTTCGTTTCATTTGAACCTTCCCATTCTGAGGTAAGCAACAAATGACATGGCCCACAGCAAATTGAAATTGCAATTTGGCCCGAATCCCGGCATCTGGCAGGAAAGATTCCCGACTTTACCAGTCGCCGCTTTCGATTGCAACCTGAATTCTTTTGCATATTCCCGGCGAAGCGCGGACGACCGACGGGTCCGCCGGGAACACAAATTAAGCGCGGGCCGGCGGACCTGTACATCGCGGGGTGTCCGTGCTGCTATCATCAGCAACGACGGAACGGATGGGTCACGCTATGAGCGAAACTACGGAATTGACCGCAGCCGAGGACAAACCGAAGCCGAGGCTGCGCGAAAAAGGCAGGCTGATGTCGGCGTCGGAGATTGAGCGAACGCTGGTGCGGCTGGCGCACGAGATTGTGGAGAAGAACGACGGCGCGGCCAACCTGGGGCTGGTGGGCATCAAGCGGCGCGGCATTCCGCTGGCGGAACGGCTGGCGAAGATGATCTCGAACATTGAGAAGCGGCCGGTGGATGTGGGCGTGCTCGACATCAGCTTCTATCGCGACGACCTGTCGACCGCGGGGCCGAGGCCGATCGTGAAGCCGGGGGACCTGGGGTTCGATGTCAACGGGCGCGACATCGTCCTGATGGACGACGTGCTGTACACCGGGCGCACGGTGCGGGCGGCGATGGATGCGCTGTTCAGCCACGGGCGGCCCAAGAGCGTGCAACTGCTGGTGCTGATCGACCGCGGACATCGCGAGCTGCCGATCCAGGCGACGTTTACCGGGCGCATGGTGCCGACCTCGCGGCGCGAGATCATCGAAGTGAAACTGAACGAAGTCGACGGGCAGGAGCAGGTGCTGCTGGTCGAACTGGTGGACTGAGGCGAAGACCCAAGTGAGCGAGTTGGCGACTAAGGCTGCGACGACGGAGGTCGCGGCAGCGCCGTTTCTCGCGCCGCCGCCGGCGGAGTATGCGGCGGGATCGCTGCTGACGGTGGAGCATCTGCCGGTCGCGGACGTGGCGGAGATTCTGGCATGCACGGCGCGGCTGGAAGCGATGGATCCCGAGGCGCGGGCGCAGGTGTTGCGGGGGCGGACGATCGCACTGCTGTTTTACGAGTCGAGCACACGGACGCGGACGAGCTTCGAGCTGGCGGCGAAGTCGCTGGGCGCGATGACCACGCTGGTGAGCGACAAGTCCTCGTCGATTGAAAAAGGCGAGAGCCTGAAGGACACCGGGCTGACGCTGCGCGCGCTGGGCGCGGAGGCGATTGTGCTGCGGCACCTGTCGTCGGGCGCGCCGATGCTGCTGGCGCGGGTGACGGGGCTGCCGGTGCTGAACGCGGGCGATGGGATGCATCAGCATCCAACGCAGGCGCTGCTGGACCTGCGCACCATGCTGATCAGATTGGGACTGGAAGGCCAGGTGAGATCTTCCGGCACTTCAACCCACATCTCGGAAGCGAGATGTGGGGCGCCCGATATCTCGAAGATTCTGGACGGCGTGACCGTGGTGATTACCGGAGACATTCTGCACAGCCGGGTGGCGCGGTCGAATGCGATGCTGCTGCCAAGGCTGGGCGCGCGCGTGGTGCTGTGCGGGCCGGTGGAGCTGCTGCCGGAGGATGCGCTGGGGTTGGGCGAAGGAATTGAGATCTGTCGCGACTTCGATGCGGCGCTGCGGCGGGCCAACGTGGCGATGATGCTGCGCATTCAGAAGGAGCGGCTGGAGGGCTTCGACCTGGACCTGGACGAATACATTGCGCGCTACCAGTTGAGTACGGAGCGGCTGGCGAAGTTCGCGCCGGGAGCGGTGGTGATGCACCCGGGTCCGATCATCCGCGGCCTGGAGATTGCGGGCGAAGTGGCCGATGGCGCGCAGTCGGCGATCGAGCAGCAGGTGGCGCAGGGGCTGGCGGTGCGGCGGGCGGTGCTGGTGCGGGCGCTGGGGGTGACGGCATGAGCAGAGGCGAAACCAGGCAGGGGTATTATGGGGGGTTGGAAAGGGTCCGGTGTCTGCGACCACTGGCAGGGACTGGACTGAAAGAGGAGCACCATGGGTAAGTTCATCTGTCTTCGCGGCAGTGCGGTTCTCATGCTGTTTGCGCTGAACGTCTCCTGCGCAGCCGGCTTCGGGCAGGCAAGTGCACCGGCGCAGACCAATACGGCTGGACAGCCCGCCGCCAAAGGAGCGCCTCCAGCCCTTCCGGAGATGTGGGCGAAGCTGCCGGCGCACGTCGATCTGGAGAAGCTCAAGGTCGGCGACACGGTCGATGCCGTGGTTGCCCAGCGCTGGGATTACCATACCTGCGGCGTGGACCCCGGCACACACCTGACGGGCAAGGTGGTTGCGGTAACGCCCTGGTCCGATCCCGGCCGCACCACCCAAGCCGCCATCGCCTTCAGCGGCGTCTGCACGAACCAGGACAAGGTTGCCCTGATCCTGATCGCGATCCATTACATCACCGACGATGACATGAGCCAGAGGGACATGGCCAACGCCCAGCCGCAGGGCGTCGGCCCCGGGGCGTATGGCCGCACGGCCCCCAGCCCGATACAGATCGAATCGCTGCCATCGCCTGGCGCCGGCACCCCGATCTACCCTCTTGCCAAATTCGGAGAGGTGAAGGGGCTGCACCACATCACGCTGGATGTGGCCAAGGGCCCGGAGGGCGCAACCCTGATCTCGACTCCAGACAAGAAATCCCGCCTGGATGCAGGCAGCCGGCTGGCGCTGGTGCCGGTCCCGGTCCCGCAAAAGAATTGACTGAGGCGATGAGTGAACTTCTGATTCTGAACGGGCGGGCGATCGATCCGGCGAATGGGCTGGATGCGCCGAGCGATGTGCTGGTGCGCGATGGGCGGATCGCGGCGGTGGCGCGGCCGGGCGCGCTGGCGAGCGCGGCGCGTTCGCTGCCGGCCGAGTCGCAAATCGACGCAACCGGCTGCGTGGTGGCGCCGGGACTGATCGATCTTCATGTGCATCTGCGCGAGCCGGGGCAGACGCACAAGGAGACGATCCGGACAGGCACGGCCGCGGCCGCGGCGGGCGGGTTTACCTGCGTGGTGGCGATGCCGAACACGACGCCGGTGAACGACTCGGCGGCGAAGCTGAAGTGGATGCTGGACGCGGCGCGCGGGCCCATGGTGAAGCTGCTGGCGATGCCGGCGACGACGTTCGGCAGCAATGGCGCCGAGGTCACGGACTTCCACGAGCTGGTGCGCGCGGGCGCGGTGGGGTTCACCGACGACGGCAAGCCGGTGCTGGACGACGGCGTGATGCGGGTGGCGCTGACCGCGGCGGCGGACCTGGGCGTGCCGGTGTCGCAGCACGCGGAGGACACGCGGCTGACCTGCGGATGCAGCATGAACGCGGGACCGACGGCGTTCCGGCTGGGGCTGCGGGGCATGCCCGCAGAGGCGGAGGCGCGGATCGTGGAGCGGGACATCCGGCTGCTGCACGAGATAGGACGCGCCAACCGGATGCGGCCGCATTTGCACGTGCAGCACGTGTCGACCGCACGGGCGCTGCAGGCGATCGGCCAGGCCAAGGTGGAGGGACTGCACGTGACGTGCGAGGCGGCGCCGCACCACTTTACGCTGACGGAAGAGGCGATCGGCGACTACGACACGAACGCGAAGATGAATCCGCCGCTGCGGGCAGAGGCGGACCGGCGGGCGATTGTGGAAGGGCTGTTGGACGGCACCATCGATTGCATTGCGACCGACCATGCGCCGCACGCGAGCCATGAGAAGGAAGTGGAGTTCGAGCGCGCGCCGAACGGCATTACCGGCCTGGAGACCGCGCTGGGACTGGCGCTGCGGGTGCTGCATCGCGAGCATGGAATGCCGCTGGCGAAGGTGATCGCGCTGATGAGCGAGCATCCGGCGAGGCTGATCAAGCTGCGCGACCGGGGGAACCTGCGGGTGGGGAGCTGGGCGGATGTGGTGGTGTTCGACGCAGGGGCGGAGTGGACGTTCGCGGCGAACGCGTCCAGATCGAAGTCGCGGAACACGCCGTTCGATGGCGCGGCGATGCTGGGGCGGGTGCGGGCGACGATTTGCGAAGGGCGGATTGTGTACCGGGGGTAGATTTCGAGATAGACCCGCCCCCCTTGTATATACAAACGATTCGTTGATGGGGTTGGGGTTACGGTTCTGTATATACAAATGGCTATTGATTCGGTTGGGGTTACGGTTCTGTATATACATGCGGTGACTTGGCCTCCGTTCGTTCCGATCCCCCCCCACCCCCCCCATATGATCTTGGGGGCAAGTCGTGTGGTTTGATGGGGTTACGGGCGGGGTGGTATATCCAGGCGTAAGCATCGAAAGGGGTTACGGCTAAGATCGTGAAAATAATTGGGTTATGGGAGGGGGCGAAGGGTTGGAAGGGTCTTCGGGTGCGGGCATCTTCTCCCATACTTTAAGTATACGGGTTTGACCATAACTCATCTGCCATCTCTATTTGCTTGCAGGTCATGGAGTTAGGCCGTTTTGGGGGTTGACAATGCGAATTTGGCGGGTTTTCCGAGGATAAAAAAGCGAACCGCAGAGACCACGGAGGAAAAGAGAGGACACGGAGATCCGAGTGCAAGCGGGCGGGGAGGCGGAAAAGAGGGCGGAAGCCCGGTTCCCAGCCCTGCCGGGCTGGGCTACGTTTGGGGACGGCCCTCCGGGCCTGAATTTGCGGAGTGTCGTGAGGATTGGCCGTCCCGGGGACCCTCACCCCATGAATGGGGCACCCGGCGCGTGGGTTGATGTGCGCGGGAGTGTCGCGCCTACGGCGCTCGGGGCGGTGGGTGGCTCGGTTCCCAGCCCTTCCGGGCTGGGCTACGTTTGGGGACGGCCCTCCGGGCCTGAATTTGCGGATCGTCGTGAGGATTGGCCGTCCCGGGGACCCTCAACTCATGAATGGGGCACCCGGCGCGTGGGTTGATGTGCGCGGGAGTGTCGCGCCTACGGCGCTCGGGGGCGGTGGGTGGCTCGGCTCCCAGCCCTGCCGGGCTGGGCTACGTTTGGGGACGGCCCTGCGGGCCTGAATTTGCGGAGTGTCGTGAGGATTGGCCATCCCGGGGACGCCACCCCATGAATGGGCACCCGGCGCGTGGGTTGATGTGCGCGGGAGTGTCGCGCCTACGGCGCTCGGGGGCGGTGGGTGGCCCGGTTCCCAGCCCTGCCGGGCTGGGCTACGTTTGGGGACGGCCCTCCGGTCCTGAATTTGCGGATCGTCGTGAGGATTGGCCGTCCCGGGGACGCCACCCCATGAATGGGGCACCCGGCGCGTGGGTTGATGTGCGCGGGAGTGTCGCGCCTACGGCGCTCGGGGGCGGTGGGTGGCCCGGTTCCCAGCCCTTCCGGGCTGGGCTACGTTTGGTGTTGGCCCTCCGGGCCTGAATTTGCGGAGCGTCGTGAGGATTGGCCGTCCCGGGGACCCTCACTCATGAATGGAGTGGGATCGGCGAGATACGCCGGAAGGGCACGGACGCACCCGGCCAGAGTCACTTGACGGCGAGGACCTTCACGCCTTCGTGGGGGGTCTCTTTTTGGATATAGCCGAAGGCGAATGGGTGGTGGGCGACATAGTCGACGACTTCGGCCTCCGAATCGAAACTGGGCGGCATGGCGGCCTGGCCGGCGAAGACCAGGCTGCTCCAGTTGGAGCGAAACTGGGTGTTCTTGACGCCGATGAAGGTGGAAAGAAACTGGTCGTGGGCCGCGCCTTTGTTCAGTTTCCGGTGTTGGTATCTTGCGCGCAGGCAACAGTCGACGCGACGGCCAAGGTCAGGCCGATGAGTATTCGATTCATTGCTGGTCTCCACGGGGCAGACGATCGCTCGGCCGGTACCCCCGAAGACCGTATATCGGCCACATTGGCGCGCGGTTTCAGCGGAAACGCGTGAGGGACGTGACCGGCGTCACGCGGAACGTGGTTGCGCGGGCGCGGGTGAGCGGGCACGCGGCAAAAGGCGATGCGTGGGGCCGCAGTCAGACGCGGGTGATCATGACTTCGGTGGACTTCATGAGGGCGGCGGCGGGCTGGCCTTTGCGGAGCTGCATCTCTCTTACCGCATCGGCGGTGATGATGGAGGTGATGCGCTGGGCCTTGGGCGGGTCGCCGATTTCGAGGACGACCTTGGCGAGCAGGCCGCTGATTTTGACCTCGACGATGACGCCGACGAGCTGATTGCGGCCGCTGACGTTGCGGAAGCGTTCGCGCGAGGCGGCGGCGGGCGGCCTGGCGGGCGCGGGCAGGTAGCGCTTGAGCGCGGCCTGGGGGATGCGGTGATGGCCGCCGGGGGTCTTGATGGTGCGCAGCTTGCCGGCGAGGATCCACTGCTTGATGGCGGGATAGCTGACGCCGATCTGGGCGGCGGCTTCGCGGGGAGTGAGGAGCGTGGCGGGGGAGTTCATGGGGGCCTTTCTTCCGGATCGTATTAAATCGTTATTTACACTCGTCTAATATTATTTCATGATCCGACAACATTTCTTGCTTCCCCTTTTTGTGTGCAGCGTCGTGCTGTGCGGAGTTACGGCAACCGGCGCCGCGCAGACGGCCGGCGCGGTGACGGACGAAACCGGCGCAGCCCTTCGCGATGCCGCCGCGACAACGAAGAGCGTGGACACCGGTGCGGCAAAGAGCGGCGTGGACGGTGTGTCGAAGTTCGGGCTGCTGGCCCCCGGCGATTATTCCGCGAAGTCGATTGCGGCCGGCTTCCATCCCGCCGGCACGATGTGGAGCGGGACGGCGGGTCTGAAGCAAGCGCTGGCAGGACCCCCAGCCCAGCCCAAGGCGAGCGAACCGGCCACAGCTTCGGCGGCCTCCGATGCGCTGACCTGGCACGGCATCACACTGTACGGCGCGTACGACGTGGGTGTCGGCTGGGTGAGCCACGGTTTGCCGGAGAACGGCTACAACTACGAAGGCGAGTCGCTGGTGAACCGGAACGGCTATGAGCATCGATTCCTGATCGCGCCGAACAATTTGCAGCAGACGGGCTTCGGCGTCAGGGGCAGGGAAAAGTTTGCCGATGGCTGGTACGTTGTGTTCAACGCGTCGACAGGCATCAACCCGCAGTCCGGCCTGCTGGCCAACGCATCGAAGACCGACATCATCAACAACGGCCTTCCGCGCAGCAGCTATTCGATAGCCATCGACGGCGCGCGCGCGGGGCAACCTTTCAACGACGAATATTACGGCGGCGTGTCGTCGGAGAAACTGGGCACCGTGACCTTCGGGCGCGAGCGTTCTCTCGGCACGGATGCGATGCTGCTGTACGATCCGGCCAATGGGAGCTATGACTTTTCGTACATCGGGTACAACGGCACGATGGCCGGCGGTGGCGACACCGAGGACAGCCGCTGGGACAGCGCGGTGAAGTATCGCGTGACGTTGGGGCCGGCGCACGTGGGTGCGATGTATAAGTTCGCCGATGGAAATGGCGGCTGCTACTCGGGCTCGGCGGGCTGGACGGCCGCGAACTGCACACCGGAGACGGCGCATAACAACGCCTATGGAGGCGATCTTGGCGGCGGCTACCGGAAGTATTCCGCCGACCTGGTCTATCAACATTACAACCAGGCGGTCAGCGTGCTGAACCCGCTGCTGGGACCGCAGGGGCCTCAGAGTGCGGCTGCGTCAACGCAATCGACCACGGACAGCATCAATACAAACGAGATCAGCGGGGCCAATCTGATCTCGACCGACGACACCGTATACGGCATCGTGACGGACAACAACGCATTTCTGGCCAGCGGCAAGTATGCGGGGGACGAGTTCAAGGTCTATGGCGGGTTCGAGTACATCTGGCAGAACAATCCGCACGACCCGTTGGGCGTGGGCGCGTCGGACCAGGGCGGCTATTTTATGAGCGGGGTCGAAGACAACAACCTCGACACCGAAAAGATCGTGAGGATCTGGTGGACGGGCGTGAAGTACGCCTACGACAGCAAAACCGACATCACGTTTGCCTGGTATGAGCAGTTGCAGAACGACTTCCGCTCTCCGCAGACTTGCACCGCGGCGAGCTTCCGCGCTTCCTGCGCGGGCGCGCTGAACGAGGGTTCGCTCTATGCGGACCATCACTTCACCAAGCGCTTCGATGGCTTTGCCGGGCTGGCTTATTCCTTCGTGTATGGCGGGCCGGCCATCGCGATTCCGCATGGGCCGGGCGTGCCGTATCTGCACAACAGCAACTTCGCTCCGGCGGTGGGGGGGCGGTTCGCGTTCTAGTCGAATCTTTTCAGATTAGAAACTGTCCTGCCGGACGGGCCCACTGCGCGTGGGCGGTCACTTCGTGACTTGTGCTGAGCTTCGCGTGGGCCTCCCCGTTGGCCGGCACGGAATCTCGCTCTAGTTGGGGGAGGGCCTTTCGGCGTGGTCGATGACCATGATGGGGACGGGGGCGCGGGTGGGCTGGAGCTTGAGGCCGAGCTGCTCCTGAATTGCTTTGAAGAGGCCGGGCGGGGCCTTCGCTTCGTCCGCGGGCGTGGGGTTGGACCAGCCGGTGCGGCGGAACTGGGGGAACTCCGATTCGCCGGGGGTCCAGGTGAGGGCGAAGGTGTAGCGGCCGGTGAGGCCGGTGCGATCGACCAGAGGCTTGTCGGTGACGTTCTTCTGGAACCAGATGGCGAATTCGGCGACAGTCATGTTGGTGACGCGGAGGTCGCCGAGGCGATGTTGCCACTGAAACCATCCGGGGGCGTCCGCGCCGGCGGTGCTGGGGGTGAGTTTGGGGCCGTCTTTTCTTAGGCTGCCGGGGGCGACGGTGAGGGCGTAGATGGGGAGTTCGCGCTTTTCGTAGTGGAAGGTGAGCTGGAAGCGGTCGGCGAGCAGCTTCTGGATCATCCGGTACTCCTGCTGGTGGTTGGGCAGGCCGGGGACGTCGGGGATGCCGTCGATGTCGTAGAGGGTGGTGGCGAACCAGTGGGGTTCGTTGGCGATTTGTTTGGCGTGCAGGCCGTAGCCGAGGGCGAGAAGGTCTTCGACGTTGTAGTTGCGGGCGTGGAAGATGCGGCCTTCGAAGCTGAAGTCCTTGCTCCCGTCGTCGGGGTTGGCGGGCTTGATGGTGGAAACTTCGAAGGCGGGGTCGGCGGCGGGGTCCATGCGCTGGACGGCGTCCTGCGCGGGGAGCGGGAGGGTCAGGAGTGCGGCGGCGAGGAGGAGGCGGCGGAGCATGAGGCTCCTAGCAGAGCATGAGGGCGGGATTTGGGCAAGTGCGAGGGTTGGTTCCGCTGGACACTTTCGAGACGAGTGGGTCTAAGATGTGCGCATGAAATGCTTGTGGGTCTTGGCGGTTCTTGCGGCATCCGTGGCTGGGATGTGGGCTCAGGGAGCGCAATCGACGGCGGTGCGGGAGTTTCCGGAGTACAAGCTGATCGACGGGAATCTGGATACGGATGGCCTCCCAACCTCGGGCGCAAAGCTCTGCGTGATTGGGCCCTCGGCACCTTGTTTTCAGATGCCGTCGAATGCGGGATACTCCGGCGGTGGCGTGACCTATGACTATGGCCTTGATCCGCACGCAGAGAGGCTAGCCGTTAGCGGTGGTCGTGCATTTGTGCTATTTTCTGCTACATTCTCCGGCGGCGGAAGCGGCACGTTAGATAGCCTTTCCATTCTGAGGTACGAAGCGGGCGGCAAGATTGTGAACCTGCTTCCGTTTGTGGGGCTGACCAATCAAGGCGAGAAAGCCGTGTGGTCGATCCCGGGGGTTTCGGGCTTTCCGATTCTAGTTACGGCGGACGCTGACTGGGATATTCCGAAAGAAACGCATTTTGCGCGGCACTTCTTTGAGGTGAGCGCGTATCGGTTCGACCCCCATCAAGGCGTGTATGCGAGAGTTCTGCGTTACCGGACATCGAAGAAGTACAAAAGCCTCGATGAGACTGACGATATACGGGTCATTGAGCCGGAGCGGCAGGAGATCATGCGGAGACTAACGACGGCAACACGGTGACCTCAGAGGCTAAAGCCCTCTCGCTGCCGATGGGTATTCGGCACGGCTGAAGCCGTGCCCTTAAGCGAGACAAATACAGGGACTCTGGGCTGCATTTTGGATGAGGCGTCTGGGGCGCGTTGGCAGAGAGCAACCCCACGATAGCCATCGCCCCTGGCGGGGCTCGGCGATCATGGGGCACCCAGCTTACAAGATGCCGGAAGCGCGGGTGGAGGTGGTGACTTCGACGCGCAGCGTCCTAACCGCCGTGCGGTACAATGAGTTCTGCCCTTGCGGTGAGGCAACAGGATTTCGCCTGGGCCGATGAAGGAGACGAGATGAGCAACGAGGATTTGCAGAAAACTCGCGACGCATTGGCCGCTCTCCAGAAAGAGTTCACGTCGTCTCCGGAGAAGGCACGCGCGTTCCTGGTTGAGTCTGGATTCCTGACTCCCGACGGGAAGTTGACTGAGCCATACCGGCAGGGTGCATAGCCTCTCCACATTCTTCGTTCTGGGTTATCACGGATGCGACCGCGAGACGGGCGAGAGGCTGCTTCTCAACGAATCGTTTCGTCCCAGCGTGAACGACTACGATTGGTTAGGGTCGGGAATCTACTTCTGGGAAGCCAATCCGGACCGCGCGCTTGACTGGGCGATCCAGCGGGCTGCACGAATCAAGCAGAAGCCGGGAGCTGCCGGCGAGCCTTTCGTTGTGGGCGCCGTGATCGACCTGGGCTATTGCCTGGATATGATCAGCGCGAATGGGTTGCAGGCCGTAGAGGAGGCGCACGGTTCGTTTTGCTCCGCATTAATGTCCACAGGAGAGCAAATCCCGGAGAATGCCGGGGGCGACGATCTCTTTCTCCGGAAGCTGGACTGCGCAGTTATCAACTATCTACATGCCGTGCGCAATGCGGCCGGGGAAGATCCTTTCGATACGGTGCGCGCCGTGTTTACGGAAGGGGAACACTTGTACGCGAAGTCCGGTTTTCGGCGGAAGACACATATCCAGATATGCGTCCGGAGGCCATCCAACATCAAGGCTGTTTTCCGGGTTCCGGCAGAGCATTTTTCTTCGGGTCATATTTCAAGCTGAGTGGAGCCTAGCAGCCGAAGATGGTTGGTGATTTTCAGAGGATGCCGGAAGCGCGGGCGGTGTTTGTGATGATTTCGAGGGCGCGGTCGATCTGGGGGCGGGTGTGTTCGCTGGTCATGATGGTGCGGATGCGGGCGCGGCCTTCGGGGACGGTGGGGAAGGCGATGCCGGTGGCCATCAGGCCGGCGTCGAAGAGGGCGCGGGAAAAGTCCATGGTGCGGCGGGCGTCGCCGATGGAGCCTCCAGCCGGGATGATGATCGGAGTGATCGGCGTTTCGCTCGCTGGGGTGGTATGGCCGCCGATGTCGAAGCCAGCGGCGGCGAGCTGCGATTTGAAGTAGTGGGTGTTCGACCAGAGCCGTTCGATGCGGTCGGGTTCATTTTCCAGGATGTCGAAGGCGGCGATGCAGGTGGCGGTGACCGACGGTGGGTGCGAGGTGGAGAAAAGGAATGGGCGGGCGCGGTGGTAGAGGTAGTCGATGAGGTCGCGGCTGCCGCAGACGTAGCCGCCGAGCGCGCCGATGGCTTTGGATAGGGTGCCAACCTGGATGTCGACCTTGCCGTGGGCGTTCTGGTGATCGACGCTGCCGCGGCCGTTGCGGCCGAGGACGCCGGAGGCGTGGGCGTCGTCGACCATCATGATGGCGTTGTAGCGTTCGGCGAGGTCTGCCAGCGCGGCGACGGGACCGATGTCGCCGTCCATGGAGAAGACGCCGTCGGTGATGAGGAGCTTGTGGCCGGGCTCGTGCTGGAGTTCGCGGAGGAGCTCTTCGGCGTGAGCGAGGTCCTTGTGGCGGAAGACTTTGATCTTGGCGCGGGAGAGGCGCGCGCCGTCGATGATGCTGGCGTGGTTGAGCTCGTCGGAGAGGATGAAGTCGTCTTTGCCGAGAATGCTGGAGACGGTGCCGGCGTTGGCGGCGAAGCCGGACTGGAAGACGACGCAGGCTTCGACGTTTTTGAAGGCGGCGATTTTCTCTTCGAGCTCCATGTGGATGCGCATGGTACCGGCGATGGTGCGGACGGCGCCGGAGCCGACGCCGTACTTTTGCGTGGCGGCGATGGCGGCCTCGCGGAGCTTGGGGTGGTTGCAGAGGCCGAGGTAGTTGTTGCTGGCGAGGTTGATGACCTCGCGGCCGTCGTAGTGGCAGACGGGGGCCTGCTGGTCGTCGAGCACGCGCAGGTGGAAGTGGGTGCCGCGGGCGCGCAGGTCGTCGAGCGCCGCGGTGAGGTGGGCGAGCTGGGGGCGCGGGGCGGGGTAAGGCGCTGAATCCATGGAGACAATCGTAAACCTTGGCGGGCCGGGCGGTTTTGTGCGCGGAATGAGCATCTTAAAGGCAGGTCCGAGAGGTACATCGGTTCGAGGTTCGAGGACCAGCCCGGACGAGGAGATTGACGATGAAAATGGCAGAGGGATTGGTTGGATCGAGATTGGTTGCGGCGGGTGGCGCGTTGGCGCTGGCTGCGATGATGATCGCGGGTTGCTCGTCGCAGCAGGACAAGGCGATCGACGCGGCGAAGAAGCAGGCGGCGGCGACGGGACAGGCGCAGCAGGTGGTGTCGATCGACAAGAGCGGGAACACGACGACGACCACGGTGCAGCCGCCGGCCCCGGGACAGACGGCGCAGGCGGTGACGACAACGACGACGCCCGCCAATGCCAATGGGGCGGCTGCGCCGGCGAGTGGGCCGACGTATGCGAACGGCGCGCCTGCTCCGGGAGGGGCTGTGCCGGGCGGTGCGCCGGTGATCCGGCCGGCGGATGTGAATATTCCCGCGGGCTCGGAGCTGGCGATCCGGATCAACCAGAGCATCAACGTAAAGCATACGGCGCCGGGTACGCAGTTCGATGGCGAAGTGGTGGATGCGTGGGTGGATGCGAACGGGCGCGTGATCCTGCCCAAAGGCACGCCGGTGGGCGGAGTGGTGGATGAGTCGCACCGCCGGGGACACTTCAAGGGCCGGTCGGTGCTGGAGCTGAGGCTGACGTCGCTGACGTTGAACGGGCAGCAGTATCCGCTGAACACGCGCGACCTGCGCGAAACCAAGAAGGGCAAGGGAAGGCGGTCGGCGGGGCTGATCGGCGGGGGCGCGGGGCTGGGAATGCTGATTGGCGGCGTGGCGAGCGGCGGCACGGGATTGCTGATCGGCGGACTGGCCGGCGGCGGTGCGGGTACGGCCGCGGCAGGGCTGACGGGCAATCGCGACCTGGATATTCCGGCGGAGTCGATTGTGCACTTCAAGCTGGCGGACGATCTGAGGTTGCAGAGTTAGTCGATAGGTCCGAGGTTCACGGTTCGAGGTTCGAGGGAAAGGCCTGGCGCGGATGCTGGGCCTTTTTCCGTTTCGGCGCGAAGCGATTGTAAGATATTGAGATCGAACGCAAGGAGGACTGGGGTGGAGAGATGGGGGAAGTATGCGGTTGTCTGTCTGCTGGCCGCGTCGACGGTTGTGCCGGCGTTGGCGCAGGAGGACGGAGCCGCGATCTACAAGTCGAAGTGCGCGCGCTGCCACGGCGAGGACGGGATGAGTCATACCTTCGAGGGCAAGATGACTTCGGCTGCGCAGTTCAGCAACCCGGAGATTGTGAAGATGCCGGATGCGGACCTGACGGCGGTGATTAAAGGTGGGAAGAAGAAGATGCCGGCATTCGGGAAGAAGCTTTCCGACGATCAGATCGCGTCGGTGTTGGCGTATGTTCACACTTTGCAGAAGCAGCCGAATTGATGCGGATAAAACGGGGACGAGAACAAAGGAGCGGCGTGGTGAGAACCTGGTTGAGGTTGGCGGCGACGTGCTGCCTGGTGGCGTGGGCGGCGATACCGGCGTTTGCGCAGGACGCGGGAGCGGACACGTACAAGGCGAGGTGCGCGATGTGCCACGGCGTGGATGGCACGGCCAACACGCCGGCGGGCAAGATGTTCAAGGCGGCGGCGTTCAGCGACCCGGCGATCGTGAAGATTCCGGACGCCGACCGGACGGCGATTGTGAAGAAGGGCAAGGACAAGATGCCGGCGTTTGGGGACAAGCTGACGGACGACCAGATCAAGGCGGTGCTGGGGTATATCCGGACGCTGGAGAAGTAGTAGAGGATTGAGGGGAAGCTAGTACGTTATGCGAAGAGGCGATCGATCAGCTCTTGCTTGCCGACCTTTAGATAGCTAGCGATATCTCCGAGGATACCGTTCACGGTTCCGACCTTGATGGGATTGTGGTTGGGGATTGTGATCTGATGCTCGGTTCCGGTGTAGACGCTGCGCAGACGTATATGACTGCCAGTCTGACGTATCACGACATAGCCGAAGGCGCTCAATGCCCGGACCAGGTCGGGGCCCCGCAGGTCGCGCGGAACCTTCACGCCGGGATGACCAGGTCACGGACGAGATGAAGACGAATTACGACCGGGGCTTCGCCTTCATCGAAGTGGCAACGGACGGCATCGCGGACAGATTCCTCCAGTTCCGGAAGCGTCTCCGCTTCGGTGAAGATGGACGCGGTCAAGGCGCGGGCTTCGTAGCCTCCCTCCGGACTGTCGATCACTTCGAAGATGATCTCGCTGGATTTCATAGGCCCCTCACGATCCATGCTAAACGAAGGGCGGCCATAGGCCACAGAAATTGAAAGGCGAAGGCCCATCCGGGTGGATGGGCCTTTCCTGCCGAGAGCCGCACGCGAACTTCAAGCGGCTTTGGACGCGGCTTTTTGTTTGCAGAAGGCGAGCAGGTCGGCGTTGACCTCGTCTTTGAGGGTGGAGCACATCCCGTGGGGTGCGCCCTTGTAAATCTTAAACTCGGAGCCTTTGACGATCCTGGAGGAGAGCATGCCGGCGGCGGCGATGGGGACAATCTGGTCGTCGTCGCCGTGGAGGATGAGGGTGGGGATGTCGAACTTCTTCAGGTCCTCGGTGCAGTCGGACAGTGACTCAGTTTGAATCCCAGAGAGATTTACTTTGCGGTATAAAGTAATCAGATGTTGTAGTTGACACTTGCTTCATGTTCCCCACCTTGAGGCGAACTATGGACGCGGCACAGCAGTCGTCAGTAAAGACACTCTGGCCAGTGTGGGTTTCGATCGGATTGCCACTGCTTTTGGTTGCTCTTGAATCCACTCCAATCGGCACGGATTTCATTTATACGTTGATCGGCATCCCCGTCTTGCTGGGTATATGGGCGTGTCTGGGAGTTTGGGCGCTAATCCTTACCGTTCGACGTATGCGACGCCGTGAATGGTCGCGCGCGGTAACCAGTGCCGTTCTCCCTTTGGTCATCCTTGGCGCAGGCTTCCGATTCTGGCAGTTTATCCATCTTTGCAACTATGGCGGAGATGTCGTGTACTTCGTAGCGGAACGTTCGTCCTATATCGAGAAGATTCGTGCAATTCCGCCCGATGGAGAGCCTCGCCTATTGGTTTTCAACCGTGGCGGGATGTCATGGGCGTCGCAGGGCTATGTGTATGACGAGAACGATGAAGTCATACGCGACGAGCCTCTACGGTCTGCTAGCTGGAGGGCGCGGGCGGACAACACGGAACTCACTTGCGGCTATTACGCACAACCATTTCCCGGTCATTTCTCGTTCACACAACACTGGTATCTCGCTTGGTTCAATTGTTAAGTGCTTAGCGGTGGTATTGCTCGGGTGTGCTGTGCGCCGAGGTCGAGGTGGCGGGCGACGAGGTCGCAGGCTTGCTGGATGATATCGCCGTCGCTGCCGAAGCCTGCAAGCCACTGGACGCGCGAGTCTTTGCGGAACCAGGTGAGTTGGCGCTTGGCGTAGTTGCGGTGGCCCTGGGCGGCGAGCGCGACGGCTTGCTCGCGGGTGATTTCGCCGCGCAGGACGGCGATGGCCTGGGCGTAGCCGAGCGAGGTGAGGGCGCGGCACTCGAATCCGTAGGCCTCGACGAGCTGGGCGGTCTCCTCGACCAGGCCGCTATCGAACATCTCGTACGCGCGGCGGTTGATGCGGGCGTAGAGGGCGGCGCGCGGGGGGTCGAGGCCGAGGCGGAGGATGCGGTAGCCAGTGAGTGCGTCGCGGCCTTGCTCCCATTGCTGGGTGATGGGCTGGCGGGCCGCGAGGGTGACCTCGATGGCGCGGATAATTTTAGGGGCATCGTTGGCGTGGATGAGCCGGGCGGCGGCGGGGTCGAGGCGGGTGAGGATGCGGTGGAGGTGGGTGGGGCCCTTCTGCGCGCGGGCGCGGAGCCTGGCGCGGAGGGGTTCGTCGCGCTGCGGCGCGGCGAAGAGGCCGTCGAGCAGAGCGCGCAGGTAGAGGCCGGTGCCGCCGGCGACGATGGGCAGGTGGCTCCGCTGCGCGATTCCTGCAATGGCTTCGCGGGCGAGGCGGCTGTAGTCGCCGGCGGTGCAGGGCTGGCCGGGGGTGAGGATGTCGATGAGGTGGTGGGGGACGCGGGCGCGCTCGGCGGGGGTGGGCTTGGCGGTGCCGATCTCCATGCCGCGGTAGACGGCGACGGAATCGCAGGAGACGATTTCGCCGGAGAAGCGCTCGGCGAGGGCCAGCGCGAGGGCGGTCTTGCCGCTGGCGGTGGGGCCGCAGAGGACGATGAGAGGCGGGTTTGGGGTAGGGCCGGTCATGCAGAGGGCTGTTCCGAAATTCTATGCTGTACTCAATGTTGAAACGGCCGTTGAAGCGGTTCCTATTGAGGAGGGAGAACGATGCTCGACCACATCATTCTGACTGTCAGCGATGTCGAACGTTCCTTGGCTTTCTATGAGGCGGCGCTGAGGCCACTTAACATCAAGTTCTTTTTGCCGTACAAGGGCAAAGACGGTCATCCCGATCTGTGGGGATTTGGCGATGGCAAGAGGGCCGTGTTCTGGATCAAGCAGGGCAAACCCGATCCGGCGGCCATTCACTGGGGATTCATGGCCGACGATGAGAACAAGGTCGATGAATTCTATAAGGCTGCAATTTCCGCCGGCGCCAAAGACAATATTTCACCCCGTGCACGACTGGAATACTATCCGGGATACTATGCCGCCGACGTATTCGATCCCGACGGGTATTCGTTTGAGGTGGTCCACAAAAGCTGACGATGACGCTGCGGCGATGCCGCGCTTATTCACCAAAGCCGCCACCAGCCGCGGGTGAAGACGTTGTGGATGCCGGCGTGGAGGATGGCGAAGACGATGGCGGCGAGGGCGAGCAGGAGCAGGCCGCGGACCTGGCGACGGCGTTCGAGGTGTTCAGCCGTTTGTTTATCGAGACTGCTGTGTGTCTTCAAATAGCCATCCGCGCGGAACGGCATGGGAAGCCAGCACCTTAGCCTTCTTTTCCGCCGACTTTTTGACTACGCCCGAAAAATCGATAAAACAGTGTTCCGGATATGGCTTGGCGTCCGCAGTGACCGGGAGTTCCTGCTCTGAACACTCGGCAACCGTGACGGCCAGTACGCCAGCCGACTCGAGGCCGAGAGTCCCGGTGAAGCGCTCCCAAGAGGATCGAGCGTCGATCTTGCTGCCGTCGTCTACCGACAGCCAACCTTCTTGAAGCCGCGAGAGCTCTTTAAGGCGCGACCTTACGTCGAGCGAGCCGGTTGGCCGTCGATCGCCGAGTGCAGGCCTCGGAAACTCCTGTTTCACGTCACACCCCGTTTAAAAAACTCTCCAAGGATTTCGTGAATACAACTATATAACCTTGCAGGTATTACTCAATGGGCTGGTTGTAGAAGAAGCCGACGCGGAGTTCGAGGTCGGGACCGTGGAACTGTTTGGGCAGGGGCGGGAACACGCCCTCGCTGGTGATGGCGTACCAGGCGGCCTTGTCCAGGGCGACGTCGCCGGAGGTGGTTTCGAGCTTGATGCCGCCGATCTGGCCGTCGGGCAGGATGGAAAAGATGATGCCGACGATGCCCTTCTTATACAGGGGCGGCTGGACCTCCTCGGGGATCAGGGGCTCCCAGTTGCGCTGGATGTCGTAGTGCAGTTTGCGCATGTAGGCGGAGAAGTCGACGCCCTGGGTGTCGGAGAGGACCTGCACGCCGGCTTGCAGCGGGCCGGCGGAGTGGGGTGCGCCAATTTCGGCGCCGGAAGGGCCGGCGAGCGCGCCGCGCATGGCGTTCTGGATGGCGTCGTGGGCGCTCTGGCTGTTCTGGGCGAAGTTGGGTTTGGGGGCGGAAGGCAGCTCGACGGAGGGCGGCGCGGGCCGGGGCGCGGCGGGCAGAGGCATCTGCGGCTGGGGTACGGGCGGCGCGGTGCTGTGGGCCTCCTGCTGCGGCGGAGGCGGCGGGGCTTGCGGCGCGGGGGGCTGAGGCGTGGGCGGGGTTTGACGCGCCTGCCGCTCCAACTCCGCCTGGCGGGCAAGGGCTTCCATGGTCTTGCGGTCGATCTTGGGCGCGACCGTGGGCACGGGCGGGGCCTTGGGCAGATTCAGGACGAGCTGCTGGTCGTGCTCCTTCATTGCGGCGATGGGATCGCGATACTGCGGCAGATGAAAGAGGACGCGCGGACCGTAGAAGAGGAACCATCCGATGGCGATCCAGATGATGACGGAGATGTAGATGGACTCGCGGAAGCGGGCGCGGGAGCGCTCGTCGTCTAGGGTGTCGAGCAGGTGGATGAGCTCGTGCTCTTCAAGCTCGCCGAAGCGGCGGGTGTGCAGCTTGATGGGGCCGGTGCGGCGGTGGTGGCCGTGGCGGACAGGGGCGGCGATCTCGGCGGGGTCGATGGCCGTGGCGACGCGCGCGGACGCGCCAGCCGCCGGCGCACCTCCGCCGGGGTCCGGCGGCGGCGCTGCAGTCGTATTCGCGTTGCCCGGCTGGCCGCCATTGGGGTCGTTGCCGCGGGCCGGTTTGGGAAACAACTCTAAGATGGGCATCTGCGATCTTGGTTTGGACGTTGACCGGCTCACGCGGTCAGCCCGGCGCGAAATAGCCTTTGCCAACTACAGACCCCAAAAAGCGCCGGTGGGTTTCGCCCCTCCGCTATTTTCTCATCTTTTGCCCCGTAGCCGCCGCAACTGCCTTCCGCGGCTATGCCATGGGGACGAGATGCGCCTCCATGCCGCGTGCGGTTCCGGGCCGAAGCAGAAGGACGGCAGTAATCCCGAAGGAAACGTTCTGGGTCATGATTTCGACGATGTGGATATAGCGCTGTACCGGGAGCATCAGCTCGTTGGGCACCAGCAGCGGGGCCGCGCCTCCGACGATCCAGATCAGCAGGCCCATGGCCAAAGCGGCCTGCCAGCGGGGGAGGCGAAGAGTGTAGACGATGGGCAGGACGGCCAGCGTCATCGCTAGGCCACCCAGCAGGGCGGCTATCGCGGGGACGCGAGCGCGGGGTTGGCGTTTGCGGCCGGCGGGGCGGGGGCGGGGGCGGACATTGTCCGGGAGGCGCGGCGGGTGAACTCGATGGCGGCGCGGTGGCCGAGCGGGAGATTTCCGCTGTTGGCCAGCTTGGCGATGCCGTGGACCAGCGACCAGGCGGTCCAGGCGAGCGGCATCAGATCGCCGGCGGGGAGATCGCCGGACTGCTGCGCGGCAGCGACGCAGTCGAGCAGGACGTGGAAGGCGGTGTCGCCGGCGGTGGGCTTTTCGGGACTGGCGGGGTGGTCGTGGCGGGCGTGGGGCAGATCGAACATGACCAGAAAATGCTGGGGCCAGCGCAGGGCGAACTCGACATAGCCGCAGCCGCACAGCTCCAGCCGCTCCAGCGGCGAGCGGCCCGGGGCCATGGTCTTGCGCATGACGGCGGTGAGGCGCTCGAAACCCTCCCCGGCGACCGCGGCGAGCAGGTCATCCTTGCTGGGGAAGTGGCGATAGGGCGCGTTGTGGGAGACGCCGGCGCGGCGGGCGACCTCGCGCAGGGTGAAGGCGCGCGGGCCGACCTCGCCGATGAGGGCGACTGCGGCAGCGAGCAGGGTCTTGCGGAGGTTGGGGTGGTGGTAGGGCCGGGCGGGGGATTTGGAATGGGGCACGGTTAATTCTTACCAGAGGATGTTGACAGGAGCAACTTGGAGGGATAGATTGATGTTGTCGATGTCAACATTGGTTTAGGTTCGAGGTTCGAGGTTCGAGGTTCGAGGTCCGAGGCGAGGGGCGGAGGTGCCAATGGCAGTCGGAGTGACGTACAGGCAGGCGAAGCTGGGGGATGCGTGGGATGCGATCGTGATTGGCTCCGGGATGGGCGGCCTGACGGCGGCGATGTTGCTGGGGGCGCACGCGGGCAAGCGGGTGCTGGTGCTGGAGCGGCACTATGAGGCGGGCGGGTTCACGCACGCGTTTCACCGGCCGGGATATCGCTGGGACGTGGGGCTGCACTATATCGGGCAGATGCAGGAGGGGGCGCAGGGGCGGCGCGTGTTCGACCACGTGACCGGGGGCGGGGTTGCGTGGCAGGCGATGCCGGAGGTGTACGACCGGGTGTCGATCGCCGGCCAGAGGTTCGAGTTTGCTGCGGGGCTGGAGCGGTTTCGCGAAGGGATGAAGCAGGCGTTTCCGGGCGAGGCGCGGGCGATCGACCGGTACATTGCGGCGGTGATTGCGTGCAATCGGGCGAGCGGGCTCTACTATGCTGAAAAGGCAGTGCCGGGGCCGCTTGCGGCGCTGGCGGGCGGGTTGATGCGCGCGCCGTATATGCGCTGGGCGCGGCGGACCACGCGCGAGGTGCTGGAAGAGCTGACGGCGAACCGCGAGTTGATGGGCGTGTTGACGGCGCAGTGGGGCGACTACGGCCTGCCGCCGGCCAAGAGCAGCTTTGCCGCACATGCCATGATCGCGGAGCATTATTTTGCGGGCGCGAGTTATCCCGTGGGCGGAGCGGGGTCGATTGCGGCGGCGATGGTCCCGCTGATTGAAGCACAGGGCGGCAGCGTGGTGACCGGCGCGGAGGTAGCGGAGATTCTGCTGGACGACGACCGCGCGGCGGGAGGGCGCATGAGCGCCTGTGGCGTCCGCATGTCCGATGGGAGGGAGTTTCGCGCGGGGCTGGTGCTGAGCGACGCGGGTGCGGGGAATACGTTCGAGCGGCTGCTGGCGGCGGATCTAGCTGTGCTGGATTCGCTGCGCGGGAAGCTGCGCGGGTTGGAGCCGTCGACCGCGCACGTGAGCTTGTATGTTGGGCTGAACAAGAGCGATGCGGAGCTGGGGTTGAATGGGACGAACCTGTGGGTGTATCCGTCGTTCGACCACGACGCCAATGTGGAGCGGTTTGCGCGGGAGTTTCCGGGGGACGCGGAGGCTCCGTTCGCGGGTGTGTATCTTTCGTTCCCGTCGGCGAAGGACCCGGAGTTTCCGAGGCAGTATCCGGGGAAGAGCACGGTGGAGGCGATTGCGATGGTTCCCTACGCTGCGTTCGCGGGCTGGGCCGAGACGAAGTGGAAGCGGCGCGGCGAGGAGTACGACGCGCTGAAGGCGCGGCTGACCGCACGGCTGCTGGCGGAGTTGGAGCGGCAAGTGCCTGCGGCGGCCGGCAACATCGCGTGCGCGGAGCTGTCTACGCCGGTTTCGACGCGGCACTTTATGAACTGCGGGAGCGGCGAGATCTATGGAATTGCGGCCACGCCGGAGCGGTACCTGCTGCGCGAACTGGGCGCGCGGACGCCGGTGCGCGGGCTTTATCTGACCGGCCAGGATGCGGCCAGCCTGGGCGTGGTGGGCGCGCTGTTCGGCGGGGTGGTGAGCGCGTCGGCGGCGCTGGGCAGGAACCTGATGGGCGCGGTGACGAAGCCACTGCCAAGGGCTGCGCTAGCGGCTTAGAATCTGTCCGGCGGGGCGGGATGAAGTAATCTACAGCCATGGCAAGTGGACGTCAGGGCGCGATTCATCTGTTTCGCTTAGCCGGTGTGGACCTGTATCTGCACTGGTCGTGGTTTCTGGTTGCGGCGTACGAGATTCAACTGCGGCGGGGCGGTTACAGCTCGGTCGTGTGGAACGTGCTCGAGTACCTGGCGCTGTTTCTGATTGTGCTGACGCACGAGTTCGGTCACGCGATGGCGTGCCGGTCGGTGGGCGGACAAGCGAACCAGATCCTGCTGTGGCCGCTGGGCGGCGTGGCATACGTCAATCCGCCGCAGAGGCCGGGCGCGATGCTGTGGAGCATTGCTGCGGGGCCGCTGGTGAATGTGGCGCTGATACCGGTGCTTCTCGTGGCGACGCGCCTGGCTTCGCCGGTGGCTGTAGACGGCAACACATCGGACCTATATGTGTTCCTACAGGCGGTCTTCTGGATCAACAGTCGGCTATTGATTTTCAATCTGCTGCCTATTTATCCGCTGGATGGTGGGCAGATTCTTCGCGCCATACTGTGGTTTGTGCTGGGACGCGGGCGCAGCCTGATGGTGGCGACGATTCTCGGGTTTGTGGGCGCGGCGGGAATGATTGCGATTGCGGTGTGGCAGCAGTCGCTGTGGATTGCCGCGCTGTGCGTGTTTATGGGGATGAACTGCTGGAACGGGCTGAAGAGCGCGCGGGCGATGCTGCGGCTGGCGAAGCTGCCCCGCCGGGAGGGGTTTGCGTGCCCAAGCTGCCGGACGGCTCCGCCGCTGGGGCCTTACTGGAGGTGCGGCAACTGCCAGCAGGGGTTCGATACGTTTGAGACGCGCGGCGTGTGTTCGCACTGCGGGGCGCAGTATGCGACGGTGATGTGCCTGGACTGCCGGGAGCAGAGGCCGCTGAACGAGTGGGTGGTGGGCGCGCACGCGGACCTGGGCGTGGTGAGCGGAAGCTTCGAGACGAAGTGAGGCGTTGTACGTTCTGCGTTGTCCGTTGAATCCGGCGGCATTGCCCCGCCGCCGACTTTCTTGCGACGTACAACGTAGAACGGGCAACGTAGAACGGAGAACCAACGGTGGCGGGAGCACAGCGATTTCGGGAGGACACGCGCGCGGTGGTGCTGACCGTCAGCGACGGGTGCTTCCATGGGGCGCGGGAGGACCGCTCGGGGCCGGCGGTGCTGCAACTGCTGCAGGCAGCGGGCGTGGCGGCGGTGGCGACCGAGACGCTGCCGGACGAGGTGGAGCTGATTGCGGGTGCGTTGTGCAGACACGCGGAGAGAGCCAGCCTGATTGTGACCACCGGCGGGACGGGGCTGGCGGCGCGGGATGTGACTCCGGAGGCGACCCGGATGGTGTGCGAGCGGCTGGTGGAGGGGCTGGCCGAGCGAATGCGCGCGGAGGGGCAACGGCAGACGCCGATGGCGGCGCTGAGCCGGGGGGTGTGCGGGGTCCATGTGGCCGCGGCGGGACGTGCGGTGCTGGTGGTGAATCTGCCGGGTTCGCCGGCGGGAGCGGTAACGTCGCTGGAGGCGGTGCTGCCGCTGTTGCCGCATGCGCTGGATTTGCTGGCGGGGCGGACGGGACATTAGAAGCAGTTCTCAGTTGTCAGTTCTCAGTTGTAAGTTGGGGGCTGTCGTGGTGGATGTGGAGTTTTGAGGCGCCACTCCCACATCTCGAAAGCGAGATGTGGGGCACCCGGCGTGCGCCGCTGGCTGCTTTTCACGGACAACTCACAACGGAGAACTGACAACTCCCAGGCGGCAACGTAGAATCTGACTGCTGTGACTATTCACCCGGTTGTCGTGCTGCACAAGATCAACGCCGTCCTGATGGCTACGCTGAAGCCGCTGGGCATATGGGGGCTGGGCGGGCTTGCCTTCATCGACTCGGGGCTGTTTCCGCTGCCGACGACGATGGATGGCGTGGTGATCGGGTATGTGGCAACCGACCACAGGAAGTTCCTGCTGTATGTGCTGATGGCGGCGGCGACGTCGGCGGTCGGCAGCCTGATTCCGTACTTTGTGGGGCGCGCGGGCGGAGAGCTGTTCCTGTTGAAGCGGATCAACCGGGCGCGGTATGAGGGGTTGCGCGACCGGTTCGAGCGGCAGGAGTTCATGGCCATCATGATTCCGGCGATGATGCCGCCGCCGATGCCGATCAAGCTGTTCGAGTTTGCGGCGGGGGTGTTCGAGATGAAGCCGCTGCCGTTTTCGCTGGCGATCTTCTGCGGCAAGTTCATCCAGTTCCTGGTGTGCGCGCTGATTACGGTTTTCTATGGGCCGGAGATCGCGCATACGGCGCGGCGCGCGGCGCATGAGCATCCGACGGTATTGCTGGGGATCGTGGGGGTTGCGGTGGTGTGGCTGCTGGCTTTCATCCTGCGCAAGATCTTCGCGGGACGGGGCACGAAGCTGCCGATCGAGGAGACCGCGGAGGTCGAGGAGACGGCGGAAGCTGAGGATTCGACGCTGATTACGTAAGGACAGTTGATAGTTAGTTTGTTAGTTGAAAGACAGCGGATGCGGATCGGATGGCTGCGCGCTGCATCTCGCCGACAACTATCAACTGGCAACTATCAACTGCCTTTGGGCGATTTTGGCGGCGAGGACGGGCAGGCCGAAGAGCGCGCCGGCGGTGAGGGCGGTCGAGACCAGGTCGTTGCGGTAGAACGGAAGGGCAGCTGTGTAGCAGGCGGCGAGGCCGCTGAGGGTGTGCGGATACATGCTGGCCGCGGTGCCGCCGAGCCAGACCATGAAGTTGCTGAGCAGGAAGAACGAGGTCGAGGTGGCCAGCGCGCCCACGGCTACGCGCAGGAAGGTGGTCTTCTCCAGCACGCCCATGCCGAGCAGGCAGATGGCCGCGTACCAGAGCCAGGTGACGAGGTACGCGCCGGCGTGGAAGGGAAAGCCGTAAGCGTAGACGGTGAGGTAGTAGTCGGTGGCGATAAGAGCGGCGAGCGCGGACGCCAGCTTGAGGGCAGAGGCGCGGGTGAAGCGATGGTCCGATCCGGCGCCCATTCTGGAGCCGAAGAAGAGCAGGCCGCCGCCGATAGCGGTGAAGTTCCAGGCCGGGGTGTGGAGCAGGTGGGGTAGGATGCGGCTGAGGACGGCGAGAAGAAGAACGATGTAGGCGAGCATAGGGACCTCAGAATTTGGCGGTTGGCGCGAAGGAGCGCGGATAAGGAAAACCTGTCACCTTCGATTCTCAGTCTTCTTGGGCGGCGGGGTCAAGGAAGTTGTCAGTTGCAGGTGGTCAGTTCTCAGTTGCAGGTTGTGGCGGGAGCGAACCTCAGTGTTCATGGGCGGCCGCATCGGGCGTGCCGTCCGACCACTTGGCGACCGGGACCATGAATATGGTCAGCCGGTCCTCGGGCATCTCGGCTGCGAAGATCGGGGAGCCGGGCAGATCCGCGCCCCAGGTTTTCGGGTCCGTCTGGGGAATGAAGAACATCAAGTGCGGATGCCAGTGGCCGGCGTTATCGTCCAGGTAGCCTTGCTTGGACAGCATGTAGCACATGGCGCCGGGTTCGGGCGTGGGCAGCTCTTTCCTCTCCAGGCCGGCCTTGATGGCTGCGAACATTTGGGCCTTGGATTTTCCGGCCAGGATCAGCTCGGTCTTCTTGATGGTGAGCGGAAGATAGGAGCGGACGGCGGCAGGGTTGAAGCAGATCGGGCCGCGCAGCTTGGGATTCCAGAAGTTCGGATCGTCGATGGGAGCCGTCCAGGACCGTTCGACCACGCACACGAAGCCGTTCTTGCCTTGCACCGCGGTTTCGTAGCCATGCGCTCCCATCACCATCACTTCGGCATCGCCGGAGATGGAGTCCGGAGCGGCACTGCGCGCCAGGGCAATCTCCGCGTTGCGGTCCGGCATCAGGTATTGCTCCGCGGGCGCCATGTTCGGATAGGGTGTCTTGACATCCTGTGCCGGTGAGGGTGGCGCGGCGGCGAACATTGCGGCAAGCACGAGGACTGGGAATGCAGTTGCCCTGACACTCTCTCGCTTCATGGATTCCTCCTGAGGCATAGCTGCGTGCCGAAAACCAGATGACCAGTTCGCTGGGTTTCCCAATTCTAAGACACTTCAGCCGCCCGCAAGAGCGGTAATGAACTTGTCCGCCGGGAGCGGACGAAGAAGGTGGTGAAGCCGCCCGGGTCAGGCCAGGCCGGAGCCGGCGGCCAGCAGGGAGTGGAGGGTGATGTCGTCGAGGAAAGCGAGTTCGAGGCGGATGGTGACGACCTGGCCGAGGTCGGCGTGGAGCGAGAGGTGCTTGCGCCGGGTGCAGAGTTCGGTGAGGGCGTCGTGGCCGGGGCGGGTGAGCTCGACGCCGGTGGAGATGACGGCGGCGTAGAGGTCGAGGATGGCGCGGAGCTGGATCTCGATGCGGAACTCGATGTTGGAAGGCGAGAGGGTTTTGCGCTCGACGATCCAGCCGCCGCTGTTGGTGAAGGCAGCGATGAGGTTGGGCAGCAGGCCGCCGCGCTGTTCGTAGGTGAAGGCCTGGATGTCGAGCGATTCCATAAAGTTGTGCGCCGCCGCGGCCGGTGTTGTGGTCCGCTGAAGTCTTCATCGGAGATAAAGCGGCGCCCGTGATGGAGGTGAAGGTACGGCGGTCACGTGACTGCTGCCAAGGTACGAGGTTCAAGGTACGAGGTTCGAGGCAGGGATGGGGTTCCGACTGGTAAAGAAAAGCTCCAAGCCTCCGATACTAGCTATTGAATGCGTAGCGATTGAAATCGAACTCCCCCGGGGCGAATCGCGTCGATCGCAGTCATGTACGCGGGATGGGACGAGAATTCCAAATGACGGTCCGGCTAACTATCGGAAAGAAGCTCATGCTCGGCGTGGGGGCTTTTCTGGTTTGTCTGGTTGCTCTCAGTGCGACATCGCTGTGGGCAATTTCGACCTTGGGCGGATCGCTGGATGCGGCGGTCAACGGAACGGGCAAGAAGCTGGACGTGGTGGGCGGCGCGCGGGCCGCGTTCCAGGAGATGAAGTCGGCGTCGCAGAGGCAGCAGGTGAACTATGCGGTGGCCGAGCTGGAGCGCCGGTCGCCCAACGGATCGCAGTGGAGCTGCGGGGCCTGCCATACCCCGGAATCGCTTTCGGAGACGGTGGCGAAGATCGAGGCCAGCCGCGCGCAAGTCAAGCAGGGCAGCGACGAGCTGCTCAGCCTGTCCACCGATCCCGCGGAGCGGAAGTCCGTCGATGCCGTCGACGCCGGCGCCGCGCAGTATGTGGAGATGAGCCGGCAGTACCTGACGCTGGCCGGCGGCAACAAGTTCGAAGACGCGCACGCGGTGCTGCGCGACCAGATGCTGCCTCTGGTGGAGGAGACCGACAAGGCGGCTGCGGAGCTGGCGGAGAAAGAGCGGACGGAGCTGAGCGCGGCCAACCGGCAGGCACGGACCGACCTGGCGCGGGGACGCCGGGCTGAGTGGGCGGTCTACGCCGTGCTGGCGCTGAACCTTGCGGTCGCGGGGACCATGTTCTGGGTGGTCCGCCAGATCGGCAGCACGCTGCGCGAGGTTGCGACGGGAATCGGCACGGGGGCCGAGGAGGCGTCTTCGTCGGCCTCGCAGGTGGCTGCGGCGAGCCAGTCGCTGGCCGACGGCTCATGCCAGCAGGCAGCATCGCTCGAAGAGACTTCGGCATCGAGCGAAGAGATCCGGTCGATGTCGCGGACCAATGAGGACAACATGCGCCGTGCGGCCGAATTGATGGCGCAGTCGCAGGAAAGGTTCACCCAGGCCAGGCAGACCCTGTCCGAGATGGTGGGCGCCATGGATGACATCAACGCGCAGAGCAACAAGATCGGCAAGATCATCCAGGTGATCGACGGGATTGCATTCCAGACCAATCTGCTGGCGCTGAACGCGTCGGTGGAGGCGGCGCGGGCGGGCGAGTCGGGGATGGGCTTTGCGGTGGTGGCCGATGAGGTGCGCAATCTGGCGCAGCGTTCCGCCCAGGCGGCCAGGGACACGGCGGTGCTGATCGATGAGTCGGTGCAGAAGTCCAACTACGGCAAGACCAAGGTCGATCAGGTGTCGGCGGCGATGGCGGAGATTACCGCGCGGATGGAGCAGGTGAAGGTGTTGATCGACGAGGCCGACCTGGGCAACCGGGAGCAGGCCAAGGGAATCGCGCAGATCGGCAACGCGATTACTCAGATGGAGCAGGTGACGCAATCGTCGGCGGCCAGCGCGGAGCAGAGCGCGGCGGCGGCCAAACAGCTCGATGCGCAGTCGGAGAGTCTGAAGGAGATTGTGGCGCAGCTCACCTCCATGGTGGGAGCCGCTTGAAGATTTCACAGGGGTTAGCCGATATATCCTGACGAAACTCCGTATCGGAGGAATAAACGGGAAAGGAGGCGCCAGGTGCTGCTGTTCCTGATCGTGGCCGGCTATCTGCTGGTTCGGCTGGTTTCTTGGGTTCTGCCGCTCCCATTTCGGCTTTTTGTACATTTTCTATAGGCACTGGCCGGATTCGAGCCCGCGGCAGGCCTGAGCGAGGTTGTCAGTTCTCAGGAAAAGCCGATGCTTCCCTCCGGCAACCGGTCACTGACACCTGAGAACTTCCTCAGCTTTCCATGACGACGACAGCCATGGCGGTATCGCGGCTGTGGGTGAGGGAGAGCGAGATGTGGGCGACGCCGAGCGAGCTGGCGCGGGCGGCGGCGCGGCCGGAGAGCTGGAGGACGGGCCGTTCGCCGGGGGCGCGTGCGACTTCGAGTTCGAGCCAGCCTACGCCGCGGCTGATGCCGGTGCCAAGGGCTTTGGCGCCGGCCTCCTTGGCGGCGAAGCGGGCGGCGAAGCTCTCGGCAGCGTTCTTCTTGCGTTGGCAGTACTCGATCTCGCCGGAGGTGAAGACGCGGCGCAGGAAGCGCTCGCCGTAGCGGTCGACGCTCTGCTGGATGCGCGCGATCTCCGTCATGTCCGTACCCACGCCAATGACCATCGGGACCTCTTCCGAACCCCGGCTGCGGTTTCTGCATCCATTGTCCTACGGTTCTCGTAAACCGGCGCTGCTGGAGTGCGATTTGCGGGCGGGAATGGTACCCTCTCATCAAGCTTTTTCTAGGGTTTGAAGGACGCAGTCCGCGGTGGATTTAGAGGAGGGTTATGCCCAGCCAGCAAGAGGTCCGATGGTCGCAACTGAAGATCGGGGCGATCGTGCTGGTGTCGGCCGTGATTTTGACCACGCTGCTGTTCCTGATGACCAGCGCGTCGGGACTGGGGCTGTTCTCGCACAAGCTGACGGTGTCCTCGTACTTTGCCAACGCGGGCGGGTTGAAGGTGGGCGCGGCCGTGGACCTGGAGGGGTACACCATCGGGAACGTAAAGACCATCACCGTGGTGACGACGCCGGAGCGCAAGCTGACCCCGGTCCAGGTGGTGATGAAGATCGACGGCAAGTACCAGCCCAGCCTGCACATCGATTCGGTGGCTTCGCTGGAGACGGTGGGCATTCTCGGCGACACGGTGGTGGACATCAACAGCCGCATGGCGACCGGACCGACGCTGCAGGACGGCGCCGAGATGAAGACCAAAGAGGCGCGCAGCATCCAGGACATCGAGGAGGAGGGCGAAGCCGCGCTCGACCAGTTGAGCACGATTATGGCGAAGATGAATGGCCTGGTGGACGGCATCCAGGCCGGCAAGGGAACGGTTGGGCAGTTGATCACCAATCCGGAGCTCTACAACAATGTCAACGCCACCGTGGTGGAGTTGCGCACGCTCACGGCGAAGCTGAACTCGAACAACAACACGCTGGGCAAATTCATGAACGACAACGGTCAGATGTACGACAAGCTGAACGACACCGTGGGCAATGTCGACAACATCACGAAAGACCTGCAGGCCGGCAAGGGCTCGATGGGCAAGGTGCTGAAGGATGAGTCGGCCTACGACAACGCCAATGCGTCGCTGAAGAACCTGAACGCCATCCTGGCCGACGCGCAGGCGGGCAAGGGCGGCCTGGGCGTGGCGCTGAAGGACCCCGCGTTTGCGAAGAACCTGAACGATACGCTGGCGAAGCTCGATAGTTTGCTGACTGGCATCGACGCGGGCAAGGGGACGCTGGGCAAGCTGGTCAAGGACGACACGACCAGCACGAATCTCAACAATCTGCTGACCGGCAGCACCGATCTGGTGACGGCCATCCGCAAGGACCCGAAGCGTTACCTGTCGATCAAGCTGCATATCTTTTAGGTTCGAGGTACCAGGGTCGAGGTTCGAGGGGGTTTGTTTACCAAATCCACCTGGGACCTTGAACCTTGAACCTGGAACCTCGGACTCTCGGACCTTGAGCCCGGCAACTGTTTCCTATGGAAAGTGGCGCAAAGTCGCCGCAGCTTCTACAATAAGCGGTAGGATTCGTATTCCCAGAGATTGCTCGCAACAGAGGGCGCGTCGCATCAAGGGCCGTCGGCGAGGATTAAGGAAGCACATGACGTTTAGCAGGATTGGCCGGATTTCCAGGGCCTTAGTAGTATCCATGGCGGTAGTGCTGGGCATGTCGGCGTGCGGTGGCTACACAGTCGGCTTCATGTGGGTTCTAGGCACGCAGTACAACCAGATTGCCGGCCTCAAGATCGACGACTATACGGGCAACTTGACCGCGATGGTGAACTCGCCGTATCCCTCCAGCGGCTCGAACCCGGTGTCGCTCGCGGTGCGGACCGGCGGGAACTATGTTTTTGTGGTGAACAAAGGCACCAGCGTCGCCAAGTGCGACGGCAACATCGCGGTGTTCGCCGTGGGCGAGGACGGCGTCCTGACCTTCCAGAACACGTATTCCACGCCGGGCTGCTCGCCGGTGTGGGCGGCGGCGGACGGCACCGGGAGCTATCTCTACGTCCTGGATTCGCAGGCGCCGGACTACGCGACCACGGGCAATGGCGACATCACGGTTTTTGGGGTTGACGGCAGCACCGGCCGGCTGCAACTGATCCCGAACCAGTTGATCAAGAATGCCGCGGGGCAGCAGTTGAACTACTTTGAGGTGGGCCCGGCGCCGACGATGCTGAAGGTTGGCGGCTCCTGCGTGTATGCGCTCGACTCTGGCGACCAGTCGATCTATTCCTACGGCGTTGGCGGGTCCGGCCAACTGGTGGTCGAGCCGAACTCAAGATACAAGCCCACGCCAGCTTACAACCTGACCTCGATGAATGTCAGCGGGAGCTATATATACATCACCGACGCGGGCTCTCCTCTATCCAGCGGCGGCGCGATCCTGCCCTTCACCGCGGGATCGGGCTGCAGCCTGAGTCCGCAGTCCGGCGGCCTGGTGGCGAACCTGCCGTTTACCTCCAACCCGGTTTACAGCCTGACCGATTCCAAGAACAAGTTTCTGTACGTGGTGAACCACAGCCAGACCAACCCGCTTTACCCCAACAGCTCGATCTCGGCGTTCGTGATTCTGACCACGGGCGAGCTGGTTCCGGTCTCGGACCCGCAGAACCCGTACAGCGTCGGCAATGGGCCGGTGTGCATGGTGGAGGACCCGTCGAACCAGTATGTGTACACGTCCAACTACAACGACGGGACCGTGACTGGGAAGTACATCAACTCGCAGACCGGCCAGCTTTCGGACCTCCCGCGCGGCTCGACCTTCCAGGCGACCGGACTGGCGACGTGCCTGGCCATCAGCGGCAATGTCGATTAGGCGCGAACGAGAGAACGCAGGCCGCGATGCGGAGCGGAACAGACGGGCGGCGCCGGCCTTCTGCCCTGCGGGATGTGGGCGGGAAACTTGTTTGCCCCGGAGAAATAGAATCGCATGAAGTTTAGATCGATGGGCCGGGCGGCAAAGGCTGCGACGTTGTCTCTGGCGATGGCGCTTGGCGTCACCGCGTGCAGCAACGACTACACGGTGTCGTACGTGTATATGGCGACCGCGAAGACGCTTCCGCATGGGCTGATCAACGCCTACCAGGTCGACTACCAGTCCGGCTACCTGTATACGCTGAACGATTCGCCGGTCGACGCCGGCGGGCGCGACACGGTGGGCCTGGTGGTCGCGCCGAACGAGCTCTTTCTTTACACGGTGAACAACTTCGACTCCGATGTGGTCGAGTTTGCCATCGGCACCGATGGCAAACTGTATCCCCAGAACACCTACAACATCCCGGGAAGCCTGCCCACAGCGGCGGCGATCGATGCGGCGGGCAAGTTTCTGTATGTCACCTTCACCTATCAGAACAACCCTCCCAGCCCGGGCAATCCCTACGGCACGGCGCTGTATACGCCGGCGAACCCGGGGCCGGGCGGAATTGCGGTCTTCCCCATCAACCAGGACAACACGCTGGGCACGCCGACCACAGTCAACGTGGGACGGAACCCGGTGGGGATCATGACCAGCCCGGCGGAAGGCTACGTGTACGTGATTGAACAGGACTCGGCGAGTTCGGCCAACCTGCTGGGCTTTGTGCAGACGACGAGCGGGGGGTTGAACCCGCTGCCCGGGGTCACCATCAACTCCGGCAACGTTCCATCGACGGGCTTCGCGTCCGGCGCGAACCCGATCGGCCTGCTGGAGGACCCCACAGGCGCGCATCTCTATGTCACCGATCAGACGCTGGGCCAGGTGGCCACCTACGCCGTGGGCAGCAACGGCGTTCCCAGTGTCGTGGCAACGACGCCGACGGACGCGGGACCGATGGGCATGGCGTTCGACCTCGACCACAAGTATCTTTATGTAACGGCCTACTCGGCGAACACGCTGGACGGATTTACGATTGGGGCCAACGGAGTGCCGGTGCGGTCGACCGTGGCTGCGAGCGTGCAGACCGGGACAGGACCGACCTGCGTGACCGTCAGCGGAGCTCCGAGCAATGCCAATCCCATCCACGCGGTCTATCTGTACACGTCGAATGCGCTGAGCAACAACCTCACGGGAGAGCAGTTGAGCGAGACCGACGGCAGTCTGTACCAGATTCAGGGGACCCCGTTCGGAGGCAGCGCGCTGCCGGCCTGCGCGGTCACAGTGCCGGCGTTTCCGCTGCGGAATTATTAGGGGACGAGAGGCTGGGCGGATTTTTTTGAGTTGGGCAAGCGAAGATTTTCAGTTGGCGGCAGATAGCTGCCGGGACGAAGGAAACAGATGAATTTGCAGCGAATAAGCCGAACGGCGAAGATTTCGATCGTGTCCATGGCGATGGTGCTCGGCCTGTCGTCGTGCAGCCTCGACTACGTGGTCGGGTATGTGTACATGACCGCCAGCAAGACGGGCGCGATCCACCAGTACTCCATCGACTATCAGTCGGGTGCGTTGACTCCCGTGGGCACACCGGCGCAGGCCGGCAGCAACCCGGTGCGGCTGGTGGCTACGCCCAGCGGGCAGTTCGTCTACGTCATCAACCAGGGCGATTCGACCGTGCAGGAGTTTGCCGTGCAGAGCGGCGGTGCGCTGGCGTCGAAGAACGTATACAAGATCACCGGCACGTCGCCAACCGCGATCGCGATCGATCCGCAGGGCGCGTTCCTCTACATCACGTACACCTACCAGACCGGCTATTCGTCGACGACGCCGGGGCCGGGCGGAGTCACCATCTTCCCGGTAAACCCGGACAACTCGCTGGGGACGGCCGCGAACGTCAACGTCGGCAACAACCCGGTCGGCGTTTCGGTGAGCTACTTCAACCACTTTGTCTACGTGCTGGACCAGGATCCTGCGAACCCGAGCATTCTCTGCTTCTCGCAAAATACTTCGACAGGCGCGCTGACGCCGATCACGAACTTAGTTACGGGCAAGCTGGCAACCCCTGCCGGGGTGGTGCCGAGCGCCATCGCCGAAGAGCCGACCTCGCGGTTCGTTTATGTCACCGACCAGGCCGCCAACCAGTTGATCGGCTACACCGTGCAAAATAACGGCGCGCTGGTGGCGATGGCCAATGGGCCATTCCCGACCGGGTTGTTCCCGATCAATTTGACCATCGATCCGCAGGGGACCCTCCTGTTCGTGATCAACTTCAACGCGAGCACGGTCCAGGCCTATGCGCTGGACACGTTTACGGGCACTCCCTCCGGCGCGGCCGGCTCGTTTGCGACGTCCACCGGGACCGGCCCAACCTGCGTGCAGGTCGATCCGGCGCTGGGCACGTTCCTGTACACCTCGAACAGCCTGGACGACACCGTCACCGGAGAGCGGCTGAACCCCAGTACGGGCGCGGTGCAGGTGGTGCAGAATTCGCCGTTCCCCGGGTCGGGATCGCCGAGCTGCCTCGCCATTGTGCCGAACGGCGCGCATGCGTCGCAGATTATCAATCCGTAGGTTTTCTGCGGCTCGCAATGCGGCTCAAAGCCCCCCGCGCGGGGGCTTTTCGCTGCCCGCCGGAGCCGCGGACGGGCCTGGGCTGGATCGCGCTGTTTCCCAAGCCGCTCCGGTGGGCGCGAATTATGGGCGGATCGAAACGCAACTCGCATCTGCGATGCGGCTTCTAATCGATGGGCTTACAATTCCAAATGCAAGGAGAACGTATGCGCTATTTCAAGTTCCTCGCTGTTTTCGCTATCGCAGTTGCGCTGCTGAGCGCCGGGTCCGTGGCGCCCGCCGCCCAGATTTCAGTGGGAGTCGACCTCGGGCCGGCGCCGATTTGCCCCTACGGGTATTTCGACTATGCACCGTACGACTGCGCTCCCTACGGCTACTATGGCCCGGACTGGTTTATCGGCGGGCTGTTCATCGGAGCGGGTCCGTGGTTCCATGGGCCGCACGGCTTCTGGGGGCATGTCGACAACCGCTACGATCCGCGGCATGGTTACGTTGGGCCGTTGCCGGAGCGCGGAGCGAAGCCCTTCATGCACTTCCAGGGAAACGAGGCACGCGACGGAAATGGCCATGTCGGCGCCGCCGGCCACGAGCCTACGAATGAGCACATGCCCGGCGTGCAGGGAGGGTACCACTTCGGCGGCGGCGGGGCACGCGGCGGCGGGCGCGGGCGCTAAGGCGTCGTTTTCAATCGGCAGAGCAGGCCTGCTGAGTTCAGGCGGGGCTGCTTCTGCGTTCATCGGCAATGGGCCGGCAGGATGGCAGTCGACGTGCGATATAGGGGTACAGGCAGGTGCGCGGCAATTCGCACGCAGCCGCCTGAACCCCGATCTCCTACGAGAATGCCATGATTATCCTGTCGCTCGCATTCGTCACGTTGTTTCTGGCGGTCTTCTCGCCGTGGCTTGTGATTCTGCACAAGTCCGAGCAGGCAAAGGAGATCCAAGCTTTGAAACTACAGTTGCAGAGGCAGCGGGAAGGGCAGCAGGAAGCGACCTGGCGCCGCAACAAGCAGATGATCATGGATTGACCGCGCGCGGCCCGGTCCAGGGCCGGGTGGAAATACTTTAGCCAACGGAATGCAATCGATTGCACTCGACCCCTGTAATCGCGCCGCCGATTACTGCGCGGGCACGAGCTGCCCGAGCCGGCTGAGGGTTGGCTGCTCCGCGGTCTGCGCCAGCAGGATCCGGTGGGCCAATCGGTTTGCCATGTTGGTATGGACGAGATTGAAGATGCGTTCGTGCAGCGGGGTCCGCCTCATGGGAAAGCAGGGGCAGAACCTCCAGCCCTCCGCCGCCATTTGCGCTGCGATCGCGGTGGCGCGCGCCTCGCGACACTCCTCGCCGTCTCCCAGTATGGAATCCAGGGCGGAGAAGACAGCATCGCAGACTTCGTCGGGAACCTCCTCGCAAAGGTTCCGGCACGACATCATTGTTTGCATGGGATCCTGCATAGGCACCTCCCAACGTTCCTATTGGTGGACATAGTATGGGGCGGCGCGGCAAACGCCATGTGATGTGCATCACATGCCTGACGGGAGCGCAATCGGGCTACTGGAGGGGTGCGGGGCGGCGTTGCAGGATGGCGCGGCGGGCGGGCCGCTCGACCAGGTACATGGCGGCGAAGGCGAGCAGCAGGGTGGCGGCGTAGGAGACCCAGGGATCGTAGGCGGCCAGGTGCAGGCGTTCGGGCACGTGGTGGGTGCGCAGCAGGTTGATGAAGTTGAAGTGCAGCAGGAAGATGGCGTAGCTGGCCTGGCCCAGCAGCTCGATCGGCTTCCAGGCGAAGAACGAGGCGAAGATGTTCTGGCCGCTGAGGCCGACGACCAGCGCGGCGAAGAGCGGGACCAGGAACCCCCCGTGCATCAGGACATAGGGCACGCGGCCGACCGCCGTGGCAAAGAACAAAGCCAGGGCGAGCAGGCTGGCCCCGGCGATCCAGGCGCGGTAGTGCGCGGTCAGCTTCAGGCTGTTCTGGAGCTTGGCCAGCGCGATGCCGGCCAGGAAGATGCCGGTGTAGGCGAGCGGAGTGTACTTGAGGGTGCGAATCCAGACGCCGGAGGAGTAGCGGCCGATGGGGCCGGAGATGTGGTCGGGATTGAAGTAGAGGTACAGCGCGTGGGGCACCAGGCCGAGGCACCAGATGCCCAGGATCAGCGCGATCAGGCGGCCGGGAGACTTGGGCCAGGGCAGGCGGATGAGCCAGGGGAAGAAGAAATAGAACGCTGCCTCGCAGGAGAGCGTCCAGGCGACGGTGTTCCAGAAGGTAGCGAGCATGGGGCTCCAGCCCTGCAGCAGCAGCGGCGTCAGGATGACCCCGGCGAGGAACTCGCCGTGCGAGCGCGCCTGCCACTCGGCGCCCAACATGCCGGCGAACAGCACCAGCGACAGCAGGTAGATGGGGTAGAGCCGGGCGAAGCGGGCCTTCCAGAACTGGCGCTTGTCCAGCGGCGCGGGCCGGTCGGCGTAGTTGTAGGCCAGCACGAAGCCCGACAGCAGGAAGAAGAAGCCGACGAAGACGTAGGAGTTGTCGATGACCGGGTAGAGGAACTGCATGTGCGGCGGCTCGAAGTGGAAGAGCATGATGTTGACCGCAAGCAGAGTGCGCACGCCGGTGAGCGCAGGCAGTTGCGGCTTGCGGACAGGCGCGGACTTAGCAGAAATTGGGGCCGGTGCGTCGAGGGTAAGCAGGGCGTCGGTCACTATATCCAGTTTAGACGAGGATTCCGGCGGCGAGGGCGGAGGAAGCATCGGTGTGACGGCAAAGCGACGATGGTGTACCCCCCTGGGGGCATCAAAGACTAACCCGCTGATATGGAAAGGGTTATTTTGGTGTGTCTCCAAATTGCCACACTTTTTCATTGATTTTGAAGGGTTTACGGAGATTTGCAGCAGCCCAGTTTCGTTATGTCCAGGCCCTCCGCTCCCTGCTGTCGCCCTGGAATGCGGGGGGTCTACTTTAGCGGGAGGCCGGCGATCGTGCGCATGGGCAGGATGAGCCTCATCGAGGCAGGCAGTTTGATGAAGCCGTGCGCCCGATAGAAGAGCACGGCCCTTTCGTCGACCGCATCGACCACGACCATGGAAGAGCCGATGACCGAAGCGTTGTCGTAGGCTTTGTGAAGTGCTTTCGCCAGGAGAATCGAGCTGCGTGCCGCTCCCTGAAACTCCTTACTGGCGGCGAGCCGATAGGGCAAACTTTCCGTTGAAGCTATCAGGAGACAACTCGCTCCCGGGCCGAACGGAAGGCGCGTTTGAGGCGAGCGTTTGGCTTCGGCGGATGCACCAGCGTGTGGAAGAACACTTCGCGGTCCCGCTGAGGGTCGCCGATGCCATTACTGGCCTCCAGCATTTTCGGCTTGGCGGTTGCATTGGGGAGGAAGCCGATTTGGCTCTCGATCGGTTTTGGTGCGCCGGTGCGTTCACGGGTCATTTCCGCCTCCTGGCTTGAGATCACAAGCTGTGAGCTCAAACCGAGCATCTTTAGGGCGTCACCAGCGAGCCGAGGGGTTCGCCCTGGACGACGCGGACGATGTTGCCGGGCTCTTTCATGCTGAAGACCATCATGGGCATGTTGTTGTCGCGGCACAGGGAGACGGCGGAGGCGTCCATGACGCGGAGGTTCAGGCGGAGGATGTCGCTGTAGGAGATCTGCTCGAACTTGGTGACGTCGGCGTGGAGCTTGGGGTCGGCGGTGTAGATGCCGTCGACCGAGGTGGCCTTGAGCAGGATGTCGGCTTTGATCTCCATGGCGCGCAGGCTGGCGGCGGTGTCGGTGGAGAAGAAGGGGTTGCCGGTGCCGGCGGCGAAGATGACGATGCGGCCTTTTTCCAGGTGGCGCATGGCGCGGCGGCGGATGTAGGGTTCGGCGACCTGGTGGATCTGGATGGCGGACATCACGCGGCAGTTGATGTCGAGTTTCTCGATGGCGTCCTGCAGGGCGATGGCGTTGATGACGGTGGAGAGCATGCCCATGTGGTCGGCGGCGACGCGGTCCATGTCGATGGCCTGCTGGGCGACGCCGCGGAAGAAGTTGCCTCCGCCGACGACGATGCCGATCTCGCAGCCGAGCGCGTGGACGGCGGCCAGCTCGGCGGCAACTTTGTGGATGAAGATGGCGTCGATACCGAAACCAGAGCCCGCGGCGAGAGCTTCTCCGGAAAGCTTGAGGAGGATTCTTTTGTACATGTCAGGTGTAAGTATCGCATGGGGCCAGGTGCGGCCGAAAAGTCGTCGATGATGGAGACGGTCGTCCATCGGGTGTAAGCTGCTTCGGGGGGCCTCATGCAGGTGTTGGCGATCATCGGAAGTCCTAGGAAAGGGCACAGCTATCGCGTCGTACAGCAGATCGAGCGACGGCTGACAAGGAATCCCAGCCTGCGCTTTGAGTATGTGTTCCTCAGTCAACTGAATCTGCAGCCCTGCCGTGGCTGCTATGTATGCCAATCCCGAGGGGAACAGTATTGTCCTGTCAAAGACGATCGGGCGGATTTGGTGGATAAGATGCAACGGGCGAATGGCGTCATCATCGTATCCCCGGCCTACACCGCCAACGTGACCGGGCTGATGAAGAACATGATGGATCGCATCGCCTATACTGCGCACCGGCCTGCCTTCCTGGGAAAGCCCGCAATGCTGGTGGCGACGGCGAGTTCCTTCACCGGGGATACGCTGAAGGCCCTTGGCTGGTTTGGATACACGGGGTTTGAGATCGTCGCCAGGCTCGGCGTGCCCGTATGGCCTTCGCCTCGTCGTGACTGGCAAGGCGGGAAAGCTATCGACCGGAAGATCGAGAAAGCAGTCAGGCATTTTGAGGGCGCGTTGTCCCATCGCCCCGGTTCCCTGTCGCTCAGCAAGGTGCTTCAACTCTACGTCATGAAGGCCACGCCCGCGACCGATCCCAAGTTCTTTCGGGCGGACGATGAGTACTTCCAATCGCTCGATCTTGCAGTGAGCGGCTGGAAGAAAGTGCTTGGAAGGGTGGTTTATTGGGTTGCATTCACATGGATGAATCGCCATTTAGCGGACACCAGGAAAGAGATGGACTCTTAGCTCGGGTCGCCAAACTGGTGGCTCAGCGCAACTTGATGGGCATCTCAGGGTATAGGATGGTGCGGCGCGCAGCGAAAGCCGCCATAAAGGAGAGGTCAAAAGACAACGACGATGGACTTACGATCGAGCATTACCAACTTGCGTTCGATGATTTTACTTGCGGGAATTGCGGTGGCGGCGCCGCTGGCTGTGCAGGCGCAACAGGTCCCGGGGCCGCATCCCGCTTATCTGCACGCGCTCAGCGACCTGCGCGCGGCGCGCCACTACCTGAACGATGGCTGGGCGTGGGAGGCGGTGCGGCGCGACGACAATGCCGCCATCGGCGAGATCGATGCGGCCATTCGCGAGATTAAGCACGCCGCCATCGACGATGGCAAGGGCGACGCGGACCCGTTCCCGATCGACCGGCATCTGAGCCCGCACGACCGCTTCCGCAAGGCGAATGAGCTGCTTGCCGCCGCGCACCACGATCTGGACCGCGCGGAAGATGTTCCCGAGTCGCGCGGTTTGCGCGACCGGGCCATAGGGCACATCGATGAGGCCCATCGCATCGTCGACAATGCGTGGCGGACCGCGCACTGGGAGTAATTCGAACACCGTGCGCACCGGCGGCTGGGGGCCTGACGGAAAACGGTCAGGCCCTCGGTGTTTTCCGCATCGCGGGGCGCGTAGGGAGCTATTTCTTGAGCGGCACGTTGCCGACCATTACGTTGTCCGGGCCGAAGATGGCGATGTCGTCGCGTTTGGATTGGACGTCGAGACGCTGGAACTTGCCCGCCGGGAACGGCGCGTTGACGGTGACCACCGCTTCGCTCTGAAGCGTCGAGTAAAGCCGGTTGAGCAGAGGCGTAAGCGATCCGGGAGCGAACTGGCCGTCCCATAGAGCTTCGCCACCCGTGTTGGCCACCAGTTGCGAGAAGTTCGTCTGGCCTTCGAGCTGGCCGCCTTCAGTCCGGTTGGGGTCCGGGACGATGGGGTCCAGCCAGAAAAAGGGATACGGGACGATTCCGGCACGCTGCAGGCTCTGCGAGGCGCCTTCCACGTCCGGATTCAATTGATCGTTGCCCTGGGGCTGGGCGTTGTTGCGAATGATGCCATCGGTGAACATCAACACCGCACGCAGCGTTCCCGGGTCGGAGTTGGGCCAGTGCGACGCCAGCCAGCGCAGGCAGGAGTAGGGGTTGCCGTTGTCGTTCTTCGAGTTGGCCGCCTGCTCCCGGGTCTGGGGAACAAAGGCCTTGTAGACCAGCTCCCGGTCCGCGGTAAAGGGCTGCACGATCCTCACATTGCCTTGCAGCAGCCAGCCCACGCCGATTACGACGTTGGGAGGGAGGGTGTGCAGGAAGTTCTCCAGGTCCTCGAACTGGCCCTTGGCGCCAAGCATCTGCATGGAATCCAGCAGCACCATCAGCTGCAACTGGTGCGAACCCTTCAGCACGGGTTCAAAGGCGGTCACGGGAGCCTGCTTGCCGCCGATCTTGACCCAGTCGATATCGGCCTGAGTGAGCGGCGCCGGAGCGACCGTGCTCGCTGCCTTCTTCCCCTTGGTTGCGGGAACCGCACGCAGCACCAGAAGCGTAGGGGTCTGCGCGATCGCGAGAGGGGCAATGGCGGAGCCCAGCAGAAGGGCGCCGGCTGCCGCGGTCAGGATGCGGGCGAGGCGAAAGGAGCGGGACTTGGATTGGGTTGGCGGTTGCATTGGCAGATTGCTGTGAAATTCCGTCATAACAGGCTCTCCTGGGCCTATGGTCCGTGCAAACAAGGGAATCGAGGCTGTTCACCAGCCCAAGAACATGCCAGACCACTATAAACGATTGGGTTATGGCGGCGGTAAGCGGCTGGAGGCGCCGATGTGCGGAAGCACGCATGATAAAGTAAGAGGCTATCCCAGTCCGTGTTGACAAAGGAGAGAGAACGAATGGCAGAAATCTCCCCTGATCTTTACAAGGAACTGCTGGACCGGATGAGCGACGGCGTGTATTTCGTCGACCGCGACCGGCGGATTCTGTACTGGAACGAGGGCGCGACCAGGCTGACCGGCTACAAGCCCGAAGAGATCGTTGGACTGTTTTGCCAGGACAATACGCTGTGCCACGTGGACGGCGCCGGCAACCAGTTGTGCCTCTCCGGCTGTCCGTTGTCGGACTGCCTGGAGGACGGGGCGGCGCACGAGGGAGATGTTTTTCTGCGGCACAAGCAGGGGCGGCGCGTGCCGGTGAACGTGCGCGTGCAACCCATCCGCGACACCCAAGGCGCGATCGTGGGGGCGGTGGAGATATTCCGCGACAACAGCTCGCAGCTTGAGGTGCGGCGCAAGGCCGAAACCATGGAGCGGCTGGCCTTTCTGGACGCGTTGACGCAACTGCCGAACCGCCGCTTTCTGGAGATGTCCATGCGCACGGCGTTCATCGAGTACCAGGAGTCCGGAGGTCCTTTCGGGGTGATGGTGTTCGACCTGAACGATTTCAAGGCGATCAACGACCGCTTTGGCCACGTGGGCGGCGACCGGGCCCTGAAGCAGGTGGCCAAGACCCTGGCCGGAGCGCTGCGCAGCGCGGATGTGATTGGCCGTTGGGGCGGCGACGAGTTCCTGGCCATCGCCCACAACGTGAACCCGCAGGTCCTGTCGGGGTTGTTGGAACGCTGTGTGGCGCTGGTGGAGCAGACCTCGTATCGCAACGACGACGGCGGGTTCGAAGGCCTGACCATTGCAGCCGGCGCCGCTCTGGCGGAGCCTGCCGACGATCTCGAACGCCTGATCGCGCGCGCGGACGGCAGGATGTACGAGATGAAGAGCAGCTTCAGCGGGCGGAAATCGGCCTAGCGCCGAGCTTAGGAGCGCCTAACCGCACTCGACGTTTCGCGGGATGCATCGAGGCCCAGCGCGGCCTCCAGCCGTCGACGCCATACGTCCGTGTTGAATTCGGTGAGAAATGCAACCCCGTAGGCGTACAGAAGCACGGCAGCGAGTATGCAGAGTGCTTCCAGAACATGCGAGGGGGTTGGAGTCCACCGGCCGTCGCCAACTGCAAGAGCGGCGAGCAGGACCAAGAGGGGAGTGTGCGCTACATAGAGCGTGTAGGAGAAGCGAGCGAGCTCGTGGCTCAGCCGTTCGCCCGGGGACCGCCGGGCCGGCTCCGTGGCCGACACGACCACCCAAAGCATCAGGAACGTTGCCAAGGCAAGGATGTCGTCGACCGCGAATCCGGGAAGAGCCCTGACCTTAATCAAGGCGAGAAAGACCAGGATGTAGGCAGGAGCACAGAGGACCCTCGCGATATGTCCAACCTTCAGCCGCGGTACGAGACAAAGCAGCATTCCCGCGAGCCAAATTGCAAATCCGTTCAGAAAGGCGACGGGGAGGAGCCAGGCTGTCGTCAGGAACAAGGCTGCGTAAAGAACCCGCTCCGGCGCTGCGGCGGTCCGTTTGGCCGAGCGGTAAACGGCGAGCAAGCCGAGCGGGAAGAGGATGTAGTACCAGAACTCGTTCGCGAGACTCCAGAGAGCGCCGTCGGAGCCGAAGGTGGGAGCGGTTATTCCCTGAAGGAAGAGCATGTTCTCCGCGAATGTCTTAACCGTGAGGACCCGGGCGACATTCGGTGTCATGTGGTTGTATCCCGCGCCGCCATAGAGTGCGGGGGCGATGTGGAAGTGCAGGCCGATACTGTCCCAGAGGGCGCACAGGAGAAGTCCCGGCAATAGGACGACCCAGAGCCGCGTCAGCCGGTGGATGAGGTAGGTTGCCCATCTCCAGGTCCCGCGTTCGATCATGCGAAAGACGCTTCCGCTGATCAGGTATCCGCTGAGCATAAAAAAAATGATGACGGCCTGGTGTCCTGCGGCGGTGACCAGATAGGGCAGTGCGAACCATCGTTGGTGAGCGGGGAGTTCCCCGTAATCGACAAAAAGGGAGTTGCGCCAATGTTCCAGGAGAACGAGGAGGGCTGCCAGCCCCCGTATGAGATCCAGCAGGGAGGAGGCCTTGGTTCTAGGACTGCTGGATAGTGCTTGAGAAATGGCTGACCCTCGCGGGAAACTGACGGATTCTTTTAGCGGTCTCTCTGGTCAAGACAATCTTACATACGCACGACAGTCCGGCTCTTCGATCTTCTACGAGACGTGCGAGGGGTTTTCCGCCGCGGCCTGCTTCTTGGCCTTGCGGCTCAGCACGAAGCTGCGCCGGGTGCGCGCGCGCTCGGCGGCGTGGTCGATCTTCTTCCAGAAGCCGACGAAGTAATCCGTCGCCGAGATGATGGAGACGATGGTCATCCACCAGATGGACCACAGCGCGATCATGTGCACGGCGACGATGAAGCCGCCCCAGTCCCAGTAGTTCCAGCGGTGCGCCAGGATGGCGGCGACGACCGAGACGATCTGGATCACGGTCTTCAGCTTGCCGATCTCGGAGGCTTCGATGGTGAAGCCCTCGGAGGCCGCGATGGAGCGCAGGCCGGAGACCAGGAACTCGCGGCCGATGATGATGACCGCGATCCACGGCGGCACAATGCTGGGGGTATACGCGACCAGGATGATGTAGGCCGCGGCAATCATCAGCTTGTCGGCCAGCGGGTCCAGCAACATGCCCAGTGTGGTGATCTGCTTGCGCCGGCGGGCAAGATAACCGTCCAGGCCGTCGGTGATGGAGGCCAGGATGAAGACGCCGGATGCGATCAGCTCCTGCCGTCCGCCCAGCAGGCCGTGGGTCGCCGGGTTGGCGGGAAACGCCGGCGACAGGATCCAGATCAGCAGCGGAACGGTGGCGACGCGGCTGATCGTAATGGAGTTGGGCAGATTCATGGGCCTCGATTGCCGCCGTGCAATCCCCTGCGCGGCGATCTGCGCGCCGAAGTTCAGGCCGCGCCTCCGGCAAGATGGAAGGCGCGAAGCCAACACGGCAGATACTAGCAATTCTGCCACACCCCGAGCGCGAAGGCTGCGAAAGACTGCGGGCCGCGTTCGCACCTCCGGCGCGAGGCGCGTGCCGGCATTGGAAATGCCGCCGCCGGCGCAGGCCTGGGCCTCGCCCGTCCAGTATTCCTCCCCCCTCGCTACTCCCTCGTAAACCGCCGGTCGCGCGTGGTAGATTTGCTGAAGTCTGCCTAGCTTTCCTAGCTTCCGGGCCGGTATCCCATGTCAGTCCCCAACCGCATTCTCCGGCGCTCGGTTTTCAGCTTTCTGTGCATGCTTCCCGGCGTCTGCGCCGCACAGGGCAATCAGTTCCTGAGTCTGCCCGAGGTGCAACTGACGGGCGGGCGGGTCGGCAGCTTTCTCACCGGGACGTTTCAATCTCCGCCATCCTTCGCGGACGTGCTCTACATCAATGCCCCGGCGGGCAGCGGCGCAACCGCCTCCGTCACCGTGGGCGAGCTGCTGAATCAGGGCGGACCCGGCTTCCTCAACCTGACGGAGAACCACATCGCCTTTACCAACGCCGCAAACGTGGCCGCCGCGCTGGCCGACTTCGACGGCGACGGGAACATCGACTATGCGTTCGCCATAACCCCAGCCGGCTCCGTCGGCACCAACCTGTGTGTCTACTACGGTACGGGCGCGACGGCGGCCAGCTTGAAGAGCTCGTACGCCGGTCCGCCCTCCACCCCCGCCAACGCCTACCCGCCCATAGGCGGCAAGAACGGCTGCATGACGTTCGCGCTTCAGCCTGGAGGCAACCCGCCGTACTTCTCGCAGGTCGTGGCGTTTCCCTTCAAGACCACGTCTTCCGTGGAGGACCTCCTGATCGAAGACAGCGCCAACAACCTCCTTTACATCTTCCACGGCAACGGTGCGACCGGTACCGGCGGCACGCTGAACGGTTTCACGCCGATCGGCAAGATCGCGCTTGCTCCGGCCGATGGCGCCGGCCCGGTCTACATTGGCGACTTCAACGGCGACGGCAACACCGATTTCATCGTCAACGGCCAGGCCGGGCTCTCCGCGTCGGTCTACTTCGGCAAGGGCGACGGGACCTTCCAGCCGCCGGTCCGTTACACCTTCGACCACAACGTTCACTCCCTGCTGATGCACGACATGAACGGCGACGGCATCCAGGACATGGTGGTGGAAGGCGACAACGGCGTCATTGAGATTTTCCCGGGCACCGGCACGACCGCCAATCCCTTCGACGCCACGAGCATCGGCGGAACGCCCGCCGGGGTCAACGGCTTCTCCGGCAACGGCGGGCACCTCGCCGTCATCGATCCCGCCACCCTGAACATTCTCGCCACCACGCCCATCGGTCTCAGCGTGCTCAAGGGGAACGGCAGCCTCAGCTACGCGCTGAAGGGCATCTACAACATCGGCCCCGGCCGCTCTTCGTTCGTGCTGGCGGACTTCTATGGCACGGGCACATTGGACCTTGCCGTCGACTCGGCCGAAGGCATCGCCACTTTCCTGCCGGATGCCAGCGGGGACGGCGGCTTCCAGACCTCGAACGCTTATGCCGCGCTTGCCCCTGCGCTGGGCTCCGTCGCCGGCGTGTTCAGGAACGTGGCCAGCAACCCCAAGGGCAACCTGGACGTGGCGGTGAATACGGGGACGTTCCAGGGGCAGTTGCTCACCGGCAACGGGGATGGGACCTTCAATACCTATCCCAGTCCGCTGGCGGCGATCGGCCTTTCGATCTCGCCCAACATTTGGTCGAATATCCTCAGCGGCGATTTCAACGGTGACGGTATTCCGGATATCGCCTACTCGCTTACCGGCCTGCCCGCGACCTCGGCGATCTCGGTCTCCATCCAGTACGGCAAGGGGGACGGCACTTTCGGTGCAGTGACCGGCATAAACCCTTTCGTGGCCGGACTGCCTGTAAACAACAATCTCTTCGGCGAGAGCGCGGTGGGCGACTTCAACGGCGACGGCGTTGCCGACATCGCCAACATAGACGCAGCCTACGACGACACCCTGCTCGGCCAGAGCACGAACACGTTCCAATTGGCGTTGAATGTGTCCGCCGGCAATACGGCCTTCAATCAGGTCGCAGCAGGCTTCTTCAAGCAGAACCGGACCAGCCAGCAGGACATCGTCTTCCAGCAGGGCGCAAGCTTCATCCCGTACGGGAACAAGCAGGACGGCACCGGCGCGCACTTCACCGCGATGCCTGCGCTCACTGGCGCCGCTGCGCCGCTGTATCCCAGCACGGTGCTGCTGACCGATGTGGATGGCGACGGCAACGGCGACCTGGTCGTGGCGTACTACAACGCGGATTCGAACCCGGCCGGCGCGGGCCCGGTCGCGCCCAACGATCTCTACATCTGGTGGGGCAACGGCGACGGAACCTTCGCAACCACGCCGCTGGTCCTGAGCCTCAGCCGCAACTATTACCTCGCCGCCGTCGCCGACATGAACGGCGACGGCCTGCCCGACCTGGTGCTCAGCGACGGGTCGCTGGTCAGCATCCTCTACAACCAGGGCAGCCGCAGCTTCGGCACCGTCATCTCCACGACCGGCGAGTACAGCAGCGAGCAGCACTTCCTTGCCGGGCAGGGCATCAACTCGCTCTCGCTGACGAAGCTGACGGCCGGCAGCCTGCCCAGCCTGATCGTCGCCAACGGCGGCGCGACCGTCTCCAATGTGCTGGCGCTGGGCGGGGCAACGGCCTCGTCGATCGCCCTTCCCGCCAACCCGGACGTGAACACCGGCGGCATCACCGTGCTGGTGAACGACGTCACTCCCGCCACTGCGCCCATGCCGGTTACGGGAACGCTGGCTGCGTCGCCCGATCCGAGTCCCTATGGGGCTGCGTTTACGCTGACCGCGACGCTGACGCCGAGCGCGGGGGTCGCCGCGCCTACCGGCACGGTGCAGTTCTCCATCGACGGAGCAGCCGCCGGCGCGCCGGTCGCCGTCGTTGCCGGCGCGGGCGGCTCGACTGCGACGTATGTGGTCGCGGCGGGCAATACCTATGCCCTCGGCACGCACGCGCTGACCGCGGCGTACGGCGGGGACGCGTCCAACTCGCCAGCCACGCTGACCGGCACGGAGACGATTGCCAGCGTCGGCACCGCCAGTTATATCTTCATGTGCATCGGCCCCACGGCCGCTTGCCCCGCGCCGCCGGGAGTTCCCAATCCGTTTCCGCCATATTCGCCCAGCCTGACCATGTATTACGGGCAGATATGGAACGGCTACCTCGAAGCCGTTGCCAACGATGGCAGCGCACTCACGGGCGACCTCGAGCTCCTCGACACCTACACCGGCCCAGCCGCGCCTCCGCCGGCGCCGCTGTGCACGCTGGTCTTTGGCGTTACCTCCGCATGTCCGAATAGCGTGGGCACGACGCAGGGCACCTCGGTCGGGCTCAACGTACTTACCGGGTACTACGCCGGCGACGCCACGCACACGGCGTCTACCTCGATGCCGACCGCGATCGCCGTGCTGCCGGACATTACCAGCGCGCCGGCGCTTACCGGCTCGCCCGATCCGTCTCCGGCGGGCAATCCTGTCACCTTCACCGCGACACTCACCGGCAGCTATGCCGCGCCCACCGGCCCGGTGCAGTTCGTCGAGTTTTTCCCGCCAACTGCTCTCGTGGCGGTGCTGGGCACGGCCCCGCTGACTCCCGGCCCGGGCCTTACCAGCACGGCCACGTTCACCACCACGACCCTGCCGCTGGGCACGGACACGATCTCGGCCGGCTACACGGCCACGCAGGACTTCGACGCGGCAACCTTCCCCACCATTACCGAAACCATCACCCCGTCGCTGAGCGGCACCTTCACCATCGCCGCAACGCCCAACCCGGTGAGCGTCGGCGTCGGCTACAGCGCGATCCTGAACGTGACGGTGACGCCGCAGGCCGGTTTTTCGCAGGGCGTGAAGCTGGCGTGCACCAACCTGCCCAGCGAAGCGTCCTGCATCTTCCTCAGCCCGACGATCGCGGCCGGCGGCGGGGCCACCACGCTGATTGTGCAAACCACGTCGCCGCACACCTGCGGCACCGCCACGCCATACTTCTACGGCAGCTTGGGCAAGGGGCCGTTCGCGCCTTTGGCGCTGCCCGCGCTGGCCGGACTGGTCCTGCTGATCGTTCCCACCAGAGGGCCCGGCAGATCGCCCGGCCGGCGCCGCTGGCTGCGCGCGCTGCTGGCCGTGGCGGCGGTTGCCGCGATCGCGCAGATCTCCGGATGCAGCACCTGCACCGACCTGGGCACGCGCCCCGCGACGTATACCTTCCAGGTAACGGGGACGGCGACCAGTTCGTCGACAACCCAGGCGCAGGCAGTCACGTTGACGGTAACGATCTAGCTGCTAGTTGTTAGTTGCTAGTTGCGCCAGTTAGCCGAACAACTGCGAGATGAGGGTGGGTTCCCCGACGCCGATGCTGGGAAACTTCATCGAGATTGCCTCGGTCACCGTCTTCGATTGCGCGCGGCTCAACCCGATCGTAGTGGGTCCCGAAATCAAAGTCCGCGCGACCGAAGTTGTAGGCTGCCGGTTGCGGCCTTCAACCAGCAACTGAGAACTAACAACTATCAACTGTCTTTACGCGTACATGCCCCGCAGCTTCGTCGTTGCCGCCACGCGGTCCACGGCCAGCATATACGCGGCGATGCGGTTGTTCACCTTGTGCGTCTTGGCGTAGGCGATCACCGCGTCGAAGCCTTCGCTCATGATCAGGTCGAGCCGCCGGTTCACCTCGGCCTCGTTCCAGAAGTAGCCCATGCGGTCCTGCACCCACTCGAAGTAGCTGGCCGTCACGCCGCCGGCGTTGGCCAGAATGTCGGGCAGGACGAAGATCTTCTTGTCCTCGAGGATCTGGTCGGCCACCATGGTCGTCGGGCCGTTCGCGCCCTCGCACAGGATGCGGCAGCGCAGCCCCGCGGCGTTGCGGCTGGTGATGACGTTCTCCGTCGCCGCCGGGATCAGGATGTCGCACTCGCGGGTCAGCAGATCGGCCGCCTTCACCGGCTCCGCGCCCGCGAACCCCTTGATCGTCCTGGCTTCGGCGCGGTGCCGCAGCAGCGCGTGGATGTCGATGCCGTCGGGGTTCGCCAGCGCGCCGTCCATCTCGATCACTCCGACGATGCTGTAGCCCTTCTCGAACAGCAGCTTGGCCGCGTTCGAGCCGACGTTGCCAAACCCCTGCACGATCACGCGGCAGCCCTCCACCGCCATGCCCAGGTGCGCGAGCGCATGGTCGCAGACGATCTGGATGCCCCTCCCGGTCGCCTCCAGCCGTCCGCGCGAACCGCCCAGGCTGACCGGCTTGCCCGTCACCACCGAGGTTACGGTCTGCCGCATGTGCATGGAGTAGGTGTCCATCATCCAAGCCATGGTCTGCTCGTTGGTGCCCACGTCGGGCGCGGGCACGTCCTTCTCCGGCCCGATGAACTCCATCAGCTCGGCGGTATAGCGCCGCGTCATGCGCTCCAGCTCACCCGGCGACATCTTGTGCGGATCGCAGATGATGCCGCCCTTGGCCCCGCCGAAAGGGATGTTGACCACCGCGCACTTCCACGTCATCCAACTGGCCAGCGCGCGCACCTCGTCCAGGCTCACGTCCGGCGCATAGCGCACGCCGCCCTTGCACGGGCCGCGCGAGATGGAGTGCTGCACCCGGTAGCCGGTGAAGACCTCGATGCGGCCGTCGTCCATCATCACCGGGATATGCACGATGATCTCGCGCGCCGGATAGCGCAGCAGCTTCCAGGTGCCGTCGTCCAGGTCCAGCTTCTTGGCCGCGTAGTCGAAGCGCGCTTCCTGCGCCTCCCACGGGTTGGTCTCCTGCTCAAACGACATCTGCGGGAAAAACTGCTGCGTCCTTCGTCTCTCGGTTGCCTCTTTGCGCTCCGTTGCCGGTACCAGCGATTCCGTTGCCATCAATTTCTCCACTCCTCCGCTCGGCTGCTCGGCATCTCTTGCTGTCGTCTCGCCCAAACTTTTGGAGTATAGGCCGTTCCCCGCAAGTCAAACAAGCGGCGAAACCAGGCCCTCACCTACGCGCGACGCGCAGCCGACCCGCAACTCAGTTTCTTTCCGGGAGATCCACTTGACGGTAAGCGCACAAGTAACACAAAGGTTTGACATGCTTTTCTTGACTTCGTAACCACGCCAATCTAAGCTACTTACAGCGCATATCCCGAACCCGCAACTTCGGGCTGCTTTTTCCATCTAACGGGGTGGATGTCGTCGGCCGAAAGAGGCTGTATCAGTCATGGGCGGAAAAGTACAAACCGACTTTCTATTTGCGCGGCCTACGTTTGCCTCGGGCGCTGCCGGTACGCTCGATCTGTGGGGACAATTGGCGGATTACAACAGGAGCAACACTCCCGCTGAAGCTGACGCGAATGCGATTTTTGCGGATTGGGCTGTTGTTGGGGAAGACATCGCGGACGCAATGGATGAACTAGCAGCGTCAGAACGCGATGCGGATTAGGGCATCGTGAGCAGGAATAAGGGAAGACGGAATGACGATCTACCTTCTCCCCCTGGGTTGCTAGTCAGTCACCAATCAACGCACTTTTCTGGCCCTATTCCGCCGCCAGCCGTTCTCGAAAAATACAACGAGATCATTCCAAATGGTGCCGAACGCATCATGGTTATGGCCGAGCGGCAGAGCATCCACCGGGAAGACCTTGAGGCTAAGGTCATAAACGCCGACATCGCCAGTTCAAAAAGGGGATCAATCTTCGGCTTCGTACTCAGCTTGATTGTCATTTGTGGGGGGTTTGTTCTTGTTGAGCAGGGCAAGAATGTCGCCGGAGTGTCGTCTATTCTTGGGAGCCTAGCATCTCTGGTCGGCGTCTTCGTGTACTCGAAGCAGCAACAGAAGAAAGAGCGCGTTGAGAAATCGACCGCGCTTGAGGTACGCAAGAACCGATAGAGGAAAACGCGCGGTTCAACAAAAAAAGGCTCCGGCCACCGCCGGGGCTTTTTCCTTGCCCTCGCAACCACTTTTTATGCTTACCCACCTGCAATCCGCCGGTACGGCAGCTTCGTCAAGAGCACCCTTCGCCACATCGCCCCAGCAGGGTAAACTCGAACAACCGAGACCGCCAAATTTCCCCGACGGAGGCTGATCCGATGACCACCCTCTCCCGCAGGACCATTCTGCTCACTCCGCTTGCCTTGGTCAACGTGTCCCCTCTGCTTGCGGCGGGCCATGCCAGCATGACGCTGGCGCTGCATCAGAACACGTCGTCCGGAGCGGGGTACCGCGGGTCGCTGGACGGCTGGGCACGCGCGGGGATCAGGAACGTCGAGTTGACCAACACGCTGCTGGACGAGTTCCTCAAGACCGACGACCTGGCGGCCGCCCGCCGGGTGCTCTCCGACCTGGGACTGACCGCGGTGCAGGGGGCAGCGGGCGTTGCCGGGTTGCTGGAGCCCAACCCCAACCGCACCGCCGCGCTCGCCAACCTGACGCGGCGTTGCGACATGTATGCCGCGCTGGGCCTGAAGAATGTTTACATCACCACCGGCACCATGCAGAAGGTCACGCTCGACGACTACAAAGCCGGTGCGGAGAACCTGCACCAGGCGGGCGACGTAGCGGCGCAGTTCGAACTGAAGCTGCGGGTGGAGGCGCTGCGTTCGTCGACGTTCGTTTCCACGCTGCCGACGCTGCTCAAGATGACGCGTGCCGCCGCGCATCCCCAGGTTTCCCCGATGTTCGACTTCTATCACTTCTGGTCGGGCCTGAGTAAGCTGGAGGACCTTGACCTGGTCCAGCATGGCGAGATCGGGCATGTTCACTTTCAGGATGTCCCCGACCTGCCGCGCGAGCTGCTCGACAGCACCACCCGGATTATTCCCGGCGATGGCATCGCCCCGCTGAAGGCAATTCTGGGCAAGCTTGCGGAGAAAGGCTATGCCGGGCCGCTTTCGGTTGAACTTTTTCTCCCGCAGTTCAAAGACGGCGACCCCTTCGAAGTCGCCCGCGAGATCCGCCGCAAGTCGGAAGCCGTCATGCGCGAGTCGGGCGTGATGTAGAGCGCTCCCTTCCTGTGTCCGGACACACGGCTGCCGCGATGGCAACTTCCTGAAACCCCAAGGGCGGGAAGTTCATCCGATTACCCACCTGCAATCCACCGGCACGGCTGCTGCGTTAAGCAGACATGGTTGCTCAGAAGTTTCAGAGCCAGTCGCCGGCCCAGGTGTCAGGAGGCGGAATGTTGGCGAGCGTTCCCAATCGGCGCAAGGCGTCGGTCCTCCTCCTGCTCGGGTTGGTTGCGGGCCTGTGTGCCCGGTCTGCGTTGGGACAGGCTCCTGTGGCCGGCGACACCCAAGACCTTCCGGCAGGGTCCGCGAAAGACCTTCAGGCGCGGATCGCCCAGGACCCTGAACTCCGCAGATATCCGCACCTCCAGCAATTCGTCGCAGCCGTACTGCCCCACCCCCAACCGAGTCTCCGCGCAGCCGATCCCAGCCTGGCCGCGCTGCTGGAGGACGCAAAGCAGATCGACGCATCCGACCAGCCGTATCTGCGCCTGACCGCGCGCGAGGTCGATACGTTCTTCCGCGCCTGCGTCGCCGACAAACTCACCATGCTGCGGGCGATCGGCCTCGTCGCCCGCGTGGTGAACTGGAGCGACATGGTCCTGGTCATCGATGGCCGCGACATCGATGCCGCCCTGCGCGCCCAAAGCCTGAACGTCGGTCTGGCCCTGCCCATGGAACACGCGGCCCTGTTTGCCTACATCCCGCACCTCGGCAGCCAACCGCCGTTTCTGTGCCGGTTCTTCGCCGTCTACGACCGCGCCTTCACCTACTCCTACGGGAAAGACGTCTTGAGCGAATCCATCGTCATCGGCGCCGATGGAGGCCCGCGCCTCACCGCCAGAAAGGTGTTCGACGATCGCCAGCCCTCGGGCAGTCTCTATTTGGTCGAGGCGGACATCCTCTATCGAGGATCGGCGGTTGGCTTTTACAACATCAAGGGCGTCACGCTCGCGGGCTGGAAGGCGATGGCCTTTGGGCCGGTCGATGCAATGTTTGTCCAGGGCGACACCCTTACCGTCAAAGGGACGCATTGGCTCGAAAAAAACGTCGGCAGTTTCGAGCGCCCCGAAGAATGGAGTCTGGTCGGCATTCATCCCGATCCGCCCAGATAGTCCGAAGACTCAGTTCTCCGTCGGCGTCTTATCGATGTGGTCGAGGACCAGAAAGGGAAGGGGCAATGGCTGCGTCTCCAGCCGCACGCCGAGCTCCTTTCGCACCGCGTCCTCGATCCCCAGCCCCTCAACCGGTCCTGCGGTCGCCTCTCCGGCCTGCTTGGCCGCCGCCTGCGCGGCACTCTCCTGCAGGCGAAGCCTGCCGGCGCCTGTATACGACAGCGAAAAGTCGTAGGAACCCGTCAGGCCCGTCTTGTCCACCACGCGGCTTTTGACGTCCCCTCTGGCCACGGCCGGCAGCAGGTCCGCGAACTGCGCCATGGTCACGTTCTGGCAGTGGAACATCGCATTGAACGGCGAATCCACCCTGCGCACGTCCTTCTCGCCCTCCGCCGGCCCGTATTTGCAGTAGGTCCGCGAGCTGGGATCGGCCTTCTTCATCCTGGGCGTTCCCGCCAGCAGCACATATCCGTCCGCCGTCTGCTCTCGCCAGTGCGACTCGATATGGAAGCGATCTTCCAGCAGCTTCCGCAGCATGCTGTCGAGCGGGTCCTGGTGCTGCACCAGCGTGCGGCCATCCACCTCCGGCGGCAGCTTTGCCAGGATGGTGTACCGCACGCGGTCCAGCCCCGCGGGCACATCTCCCAGCATCGCGCCCGACGGCAACTGCCACGCCTCCACCACCAGCTGCTCCAGGGAGAAGTTGCCGAGCGCGATCTGCGAGCCGGTTGAACGCATCTGCGCCTGCGGTTCCTTCGCGTCTGCCACCCGGATGCTTGCCACCTCGGGCTCAAACTCCGGCGTCGCCGGCATCAGTTTTGCCGTCTCCGGCGGGTTTGCAGTGGGAGCGCGGTCCACCTGGTCCACCACGATGGCGGGCTGCGGCACGTCGCCCAGCGTCATCGAAATCCCAAGCTGCTTGTTCATTTCCTCGATGTAGGAATTGATGGTGTCCTGCCGGGTGGACAGTTGCTCGGAGGAGAACCTGAGCGTGAAGTCGTAGGGCTTGGTCAGCCCGGTGCGGTCCAGCAGCGGATGACGGAAGGTGCCTCCGATCGAGGAGAGCAGCTGCCCGATGGTCTCCGAGGTGCACGCGATGTCGACCCGCCCCGGATTGTCCTTCTCGCGGGCTGCCTGGCAGCCGCCCGGCTCCGTCGGGTCCTTCGCCTCGGCCAGCTTCGCGCCGCCCTTTGCCACGGTAACGACGTAGCCGGGCAGGGGCCGGTCCTGGTTGTGATATTTCAGGTGGAACCGCTCTTCCAGAATGCGCTCCACCACCGCCCGGGCTGTGCCGTAGGTGCCGTGCGCGTACATCCCAAAGTTCGGCTGGCCAGTGTCCGGGATTGCGGGCTCGAGCGCGGGCGCCAGCGCGGCCACGTCGAAGCGGTCGAAGTCGAGCCAGCTTGGTCCGCCCACGATGGACGCGTCCTCCCGGCCATCGTCATCCTCGATGCCGTGGGCGAAATCGATCAGGTTGACCAGAGTCGCATTGCGTATATCGACGCGCCCATGACCGGCACTCACCGTGTAGTTGATCGATGGCCGATACGGCGAGGCATGCACATCGGCGACCAGAGGGCCGCTCGGGGCCGGTTGTGCCGGGTCCGTTTCCGGGGCCGGCCTCTGCGCGAGAAGAGTGGAGGCAGGGCCAGCGAGAACAAGAGCGACGGCGATGCGGAGAATCGTCATCAAGGCTCGATCGGGAAAAGTGCGGGACTGCGGCGCGAAGACGCTGCTGGAGCGGAGACTATTATGCTGCGCCCCACCCGCGGGTGTAAAGCAGCCGGCGTTGCCAGCGTGCGGCCTGCAACTGTCTCGCAACCTGTTTGTTTTCTTATCCATACTGTATGACAAGCGATGGGAGAAACGATCCATCTGGATGAATCGAAACGAGTTAGATATCCCCAGGCAGTTGCTCAACGAACGCTCGGGCGTGCTGCCGGCGACGTCATTTCTTGGGCCCTGTCGCGATCCGGGGAGTCGCCGCCGTCGCCGGGCGCTGTGACTGGCGCATCCGCGATCTGGTCAAGGCCGAACATCCCGTCCCCCTGTACCTCGTCGTCAACCGGAGCAGGCTCCTCATCCGCCCGGTCCTCAATCGGACCGGCCTGCTCCGGCACTTCCACTGGCTGTTGCATGATGACATCGAGCGCGGTCACGAAACCGAAAACGACGGTAAAGAAGTCGATCGTCAACGCCGTGATGTAGGCTGCGGCGCTGTATTGCAGGCCTGCCAAAACGTAGCCCAGCATCGCCAGCGTCACCGCCGAACCGAGCACAACGAAGACCGCGATTATGGCGGGCGGCGGCGCTTTGCCCACCACCTTGCGGCGCCGGTGCGGATAGGTAACCTGAAGCGACAGCATCGGCAGTGCGAAAAGCACGCCGGAGTCTCGCCAAATCCACGTTTCCGGCATGTCGTAGAGCCCAAACAGCGCCGGCAGCAGCGCTCCCCCCGTCAACACGAAAATGTGCGTCATGACCGTTCTCGCAAGGTACCGGTCAAGCAGCGACAGCCTCGCTCCAGCGGCCTGCCGGACGACGAACAAGAGCGCCGAGAACCCGGCGAACGTGATCATCAGGCCAGCCAATGTGTACAAAAGGGTTGCACCCTTGACTTCCATCTTCCGCTCCAACCGAGAACCAAGGCCGCTTTGGCGTGTCCTTGATCTTACGACAAATCACGGGATCGCCATCCGCCAGCTCGAGCAGGCCGCGGAAACCAGCGCGCAGCGGGACCCTCCCCAGGAGCACTTCAGTTTCCAGGAGCACTTCTATTTCCAGGAGCACTTTTATTTGCAGGAGCACTTCTATTTAAGAGCGGCGTCGGTGGGCGCACAACCCGGCCCTCCAATTTCCGTCCTCTTTTCCACCGCCCCTGCCCTGTCAAGAAAAATCATGCAACCCACCTCGCCCGTATAACTTAGCCCCGCACCAATTTCCCGGCCACCGCGTAAAATAGAAGTAGGGCTTGGACAGCGCGCCGGGGTGGCGACGCTATCCGGACCCGAAGCCAGCAAAACCCAGTGCGAAGCCGACAGGAAGTGTAGGTCATCGTGTATATACAACTCCGTAACTCCAATCGAATCAGTAGTTCTTTGTATATACAGAACCGTAACCCCAACTGCATCAACGAATCCGGGGTATATACAGGGGACACCTTAAACGATCCGCAACGGGTCCTGACCTTCGCCGCTGCGGAACTTTCAATTGAAGCGGACGGAAACCGGCTCGATTTGTATATACAACTCCACATCTCCAATAGAATCAATATCCATTTGTATATACAGAACCGTAACCCCAATCGTATCAACGAATCGCCGGTATATACCCAGGGGGGTGGGTATAGGATCCTCCGCGCCTCTTCCGCTCCTGCCCATCGCAAGTATGATGGGAGCACACGTCATGGCCGCCGCAACCCCAGCCTTGCCATCGCCCCGCGAGTTCCTGCGCCTCAGCCGCGAGCACTCGCTCGTCCCGGTCTACCGCATCGTCACCGCCGACCTGGAGACGCCGGTCTCGGCCTTCCTGCGCATCGCGGCCGACGAACCGGAAGCTTTTCTGCTGGAGTCGGTCGAGGGCGGCGAGCACGTGGGCCGGTACACCTTCATCGGCATCAAGCCGTACAAGAAGATCGTCGCGCGCGGCACGTCGATCGCGGTGGAAGAAGCTGGCGAGCGCCGCACCTTCGAGGGCGATATATTCGCCGAGCTGAAGCAGGCGCTCAGCGGCCACACTCCGGCGCGCCTGCCTGGAATGCCGCCGTTCACCGCGGGAGCAGTGGGATTTTTCGCCTACGACGTCGTCCGCCAGATCGAGCGCCTGCCCTCCCTCGCCGTGGACGAGCTGGGCGTCCCCGACGCCTGCCTGATGTTCTTCGACCAGGTGCTCGCCTTCGATCACGTAAAGAAGGAGATCCACCTGATCGTCACCGCCGACCTGGCGAGGGAGAAGGCCGCTGGCAGGTCGGTGACCGAAGCCTATGCGCGCGCCGTGAAGCGGCTGAACCGGCTGGAGAAGCGGCTGGCCCGCGCTCTGCCCAAGCCGAAGAAGAAGCAGGCGCAGGGAAAACTGGCGCTGACTGCGCGCACGCCGAAGGCCACGTTCCTCAAGTCCGTGCGCCGCGCCAAAGAATATATTGCCTCCGGCGACGTCTTCCAGTGCGTGCTCTCGCAGCGCTTCGACTGCGTGCCGGGTGTGGACGCATTCGACGTGTACCGCGCGCTGCGCATCGTCAACCCGTCGCCCTACATGTACTTCCTCCGCTTCGGGCTGGAGCCCGCAGCAAGCCCCGAACCCGGAGTAGCAGCGGTCCTGGGCTCCGGACCCGGATTGGCAGCAGGGCTGGTAGCCCAAGGCTTGAGCCTTGGGTCTCCGCGGTCCGGCACAGCCCCAGAAACGGGGGCTTCAGCCCCGGGCCTCGAAGCCTCCACAACCGCGCCCGCCCTTCAGCCGATGAAGGCCGGCAAGAAGAAGGCGAAGAAGGTCAAGAGGCCCAAGCCCACCCCCATGCACATCGTCGGGTCGTCGCCGGAGCTGCTGGTGCGCGTCCATGATCGCACCGTCGAGTACCGTCCCATCGCCGGCACGCGCCCGCGCTCGGCCGACGAGGTGGAAGACCGCGCGCTCGAAGCCAGCCTGCGCGCCGACGAGAAGGAAGTGGCCGAGCACGTGATGCTGGTCGACCTGGGCCGCAACGACGTCGGCCGCGTCAGCGAGTACGGGACGGTCAAAGTGAAAGATTTAATGTTCGTGGAACGCTACTCGCACGTGATGCACCTGGTCAGCGCGCTCGAGGGCAGCCTGCGCGCCGACCTTCAGGCGGTCGACGCCTTCCGCGCGTGCTTCCCAGCCGGCACGCTGAGCGGCGCGCCCAAGATCCGCGCGATGGAGATCATCGAGGAGCTGGAACCCGCCCGCCGCGGCGTCTACGGCGGCTCGATCCTGTATGCCGATTTCAGCGGCAATCTGGATTCCTGCATCGCCATCCGCACCCTCTCCATGACCGGCGAGCAGGGCCACATCCAGGCCGGCGCCGGCATCGTCGCCGACTCCGTGCCGGAAACCGAATTCCAGGAGTGTGCCAACAAAGCCCGCGCCGTCGTCCGCGCCATCGAACGCGCACGCCAGTGATCGCGCCTATCTTATACCCTCATCCCATGCAAGTGAGGGAACGAATAGGCCGGGGGCTGGTGGTGGTGGCCGGAGCGCTGATGCTGCTGTGGCCTGCGGCGCTCAACGGCTATCCGCTGCTCTATCCGGATTCGATGAGCTACCTCGGCGATGGGCGTCCGCTGGCGCGCATTTTGTTTCTGCACGCGCCCAAGGGCTACGTGGCCATGCGCTCCGAGTTCTATTCGCTCGGTATCTTCTTCTTCCACTGGAACGTGACCGCGTGGCCCATCGTGGTCGTGCAGGCGCTGCTGACGGCGTATGTGCTGTGGCTGGTGGTGCGTTCGCTCACTGCGCGCTCGGACGACACAAGCCGCGTCGCGGTGCAATTCCTCATCCTCACGGTCCTGGTCAGCCTGACCACCAGCCTCGCGTGGTACGTGTGCTTCGTGATGCCGGACATACTGGGGCCGGTGCTGTACCTGGCGGTCTACCTGCTGGTCTTCGCGCACGAGACGCTGACAATACGCGAGCGGTGGGCCGTGGCTGCGATTGCCGCGTGGGGCATGGCCGCGCACTCCACCCACCTGATGCTGGCCGCCGGCCTCTGCGTCCTGCTTGCGCTGCTGCTCGTGCTGCGCTGGCCGCCGCTGAGCGGGCGCTGCTGGCCGGTTGGCGGCGTGGCGGCGATTGCGCTGGTGGTGGCGGGCGCGCAGATGGCGCTGCATGGGTATCTTTACGGCAAGGCGAGTCTGTTCGGCAACGTCATGCCCTATACCATGGCGCGCTTCGTCGCCGACGGGCCCGGGCGCTGGTACCTGCAAGCGCACTGCGGCGAGTTGCACTGGGCCATCTGCGACCGCGTGGGCGACCTGCCCGACAACGACGACGACTTCCTGTGGACCGACGGCGGCGTCTGGCAGGGCGCGTCGCCGGCAAAGCAGCAGCAGATGCTGCGCGAGGAGTGGCCGCTGGTGCTGGCGACGGCGCGTGCGTATCCCGGAGCGCAGCTGCGGATTTCGCTCGCCAACTTCGGCACCGAGCTGACCGAATTCGGCATATGGGACTTCACGCCGGGTCCTTGGATAGAGAGCGAACTGAACAAGGTGCTGCCCGGCACGCTGCCCCGCTACCTGCAAACCCGGCAGGCGCAGAGCCGTCTGCCCAACATCTTCTTCACCACCGTGCAGCAGTGGGTGGTGCTGGCGTCGGCGCTGGCGATCATCGTGCCGATACCGCTTCTGTGGCGCTGGCGGCGCTGGCGGGTGCTGGGGCTGATCTCAGTGCTAATCCCGGTAGTCGTCGCGAATGCGTTCCTCACCGCGGTGCTTTCGGAGGTCGATTCGCGCTACCAGTGCCGCGTGATCTGGCTCATCCCACTGGCAGCCGGGCTGATTGCGCTCGACCTGCTCAACCGCCGGCGCGAGCAGACTGAAACAGTCGGTTTGCGCGAGGACCAGGCCGCGCGGGTCGCGCTACCATAGAGGCAGCGATGGTTTTCGTTCTCGACAACTACGATTCGTTTACCTACAACCTGGTCCAGTACATCGGCGAACTGGGCGCGGAGGTGGCGGTGCGCCGCAACGACGAGCTGTCGCCGGACGAGGTGGAGGCGCTGCATCCGTCGCACATCCTCATCTCGCCTGGCCCGTGCACGCCGCAGGACGCCGGCATCTCGATCGCGCTGATCCGCCACTTCGCGCAGGCCAACGCGCCGCGCGTGCCGATCCTGGGCGTCTGCCTCGGCCACCAGGCCATCGGCGCGGCCTTCGGCGGCAACGTAGTGCGCGCGGCGAAGCTGATGCACGGCAAGACCAGCGAGGTCGAGCACGACGGCAGGACCATCTTCGCCGGCGTCCCCGCGCCCATGACCTGCACGCGCTACCACTCGCTGATCGTCGCCGAGGAGGGCCTGCCCGCTGAGCTGGAAATCTCCGCGCGCACCGGAAACAATGGCGAATCGACGATTATGGCACTGCGCCACCGCGAGCTGCCCATCGAAGGCGTGCAGTTCCATCCCGAGAGCGTGCTGACCACCCACGGCAAAAAAATCATCGCGAACTTCCTGAAGATGTAGGCTGGAACGCATGACGCTGCGAAACCGAAGCGCGCGCTTTCTCCCGCTGCTGCTGGCGTGTGCCGCTGGGCCAGTGCGGGCGCAGCAGTTGATCGGGTATGTGAATACACGCGACGCCGAGACGACGGGCGTCTCCGACGTGATGGACGGCCAGGCCGTGCTGACCGGGTCGGCCAGCGTCACGGCCAGGGACCACACCGCGCCCATCACGCTAGGCCGCGGCGGCACGGTGCTCGTCTGCCAAACCTCGGTGCTGCACCTGACCGAGAGCAAGACGCCGGTCGAGCCCGCGCCGATGTTGTTTTCGCTGGACCGCGGCGCCATCGAGATCCAGACGGCCGGAACGCCGAACGACGCCATCATGACGCCGGACCTGCGCTTCTCCGTGCACAACGCGGGGCCGCTCGATCTGCGGCTGCGCATCGCGCGCAACGGCGACACCTGCGTGGACAACCGCGGGCCGGGCGCGCCCACGCTCGCCGTCTCCGACCCCTTCGGCGAGTCGATGTACGAGGTTGCCGCCGGCCAGCACATTCTATTCGAGCACGGCAGCCTGCACGAGGTGGTCGACAACGAGAGGTCCCCGTGCGGCTGTCCGGAGGAGAAGGGGATGTCGATCGCCGACGCGATGCTGGCGTCGCCGAACGCGACCTCCGCGCCGAAGACACCGCCGCCCGCGCCCCCGCCGCCGCCTGCTCAAGCACCAGCGCCGGTTCCCGCTCCGGTTGCGCTCCCGGTTGTAAGTGCGCCGTCTGCGCCGGCGGTTGCGGCTGCGGCTCCGCCTGCCGCGCCCGCTGCCGCAGTGGGCCGGCCGGCAGCGTCGGTGCCCGCAGCAGCTTCCCCGGCCCAGCCGGCGGTTGTGCCGCCCGCTCCGCCCGCGGTTGCCCCGGCCGCGCCGGTCGTTCCGGAGCAGACTGTGGAGCAGGCTGCCGCGGAAGCTGCCGCGCGGGCCGCGGCGCTCCATCCTTTCCCCACTGCGATCAGCGAAGGTTTGGCGCCCCCGGCGGAAGCGCCTCCGCCTGCGCCGGGCGCGCCGCCTGCCCCGGTCGCGGATGCGCTGCGCTATAACGCCCCCGTCGCTCCAATCGCCAGCGCGCCGGCCCATCCGCAAAATGCCAGTTCCGGCGCGGCGTCTTCGCGGAGCAAGAAGACTGCGAAAGCAAAGGCCCCGCCGACGGCTGCCGGGCAGGCCTCTCCGCCAGCGAACGATCTGGTGCATGTCATTGGGCGGTTCTTCAAGCGGCTGTTTGGCGGCGGCTGAACCGAAGGTCTGTATAGACACAGTCCTGCCGGACTATTTAAGATTCTCAGTCGTCATCCGGCAGCCCGGAGGGCTTCTGCTTCAGGAAGAATGCAATGGAGTGGGTGGTCGTCAGCGGCTTGAAGGGTGCGGGCGTCTGGGTGTAGTCGAAGCAGTCGCGGAAGTCGTCGGCGGTGGCGTCGCGTGTGCCCAGCGTGGGCAGGTTGAAGACCTCCTCGATGTAGCGCAGGAAGCCGCTCGACTCGTGGGTGACGTGCGAGACGTAGCCGCGCTTCGCGTACGGCCCGGCGACGATCACGGGCACGCGGAAGCCCAGTCCCATGTCGTCGGTCTGCGGCGGCGGGACGTGGTCGTAGAAGCCGCCCCAGTCGTCCCACGCGATGAAGATGGTGGTCGAGTTCCAGAACGGGCTGGCGCCGATGGCGTTCACGATGCTGGCGACCCAGTCCGGCCCTTGCGCGGGCGCGCCGGGATGGTCGGAGTTGTTGAACGACGGCACGATCCAGGTCACCTGCGCCAGCTTGCCGGCGGCGATGTCGGTGAGCACCTGGGTCTCGGGCGAGACCACGTCGCTGGTCCAGTCCGCGCCGTAGCGGATGTGGCGGATGGCCTGATAGGCGGAGAGGATGAAGAAGGAGTCGGTAAGCGGGCCGGGCGCGTAGTAGCGCCAGGAGATGCCCTTCGCGTCCAGCAGGTCGGCCATGGTGGGATAGTCGAAGCAGGGAAAGACGCCGGGCAGATCGGTCCCGTTCGGCCCCACCAGCGGCACGGTGGTGCCCGGGGGCGCATCGCAGCCCCACGGCGTGCTGGAGGGATTCTCCGAGGCCTTTCCGGATTGCCCGGCGATCATGTACTGGTGCGCGACGAAGCTGGGCCCGGTGTTGGACTGGAACATGCGGTCGCCGATGGTGAACTCCTTGGCCAGCGTCCAGTAGGGGACGGTCTCGCTGGGGTCGATGTACGAGTACGCGGGACCATTGGTGGCAAAGTTGTCCATCTTGCCGCCGTCCCACTGCTGCCACCAGCCGGTGTGGCTGTGGTCGAGGTCGGGACCGTTGCCCAGTGGAGTGACCGTCAGCGGCACCGCAACGCCGTTGCTCATTCCGGACTGCACCGTGTCGGCCCCGGGAAAGCCGTTGAACAGGTTATCGAAGGAACGGTTCTCCTGCATGATGACCACGATGTGCTGGATGGGGACTGTGGAGGCGACCGGCGACGTTACGCTGCTGCTATGACAGCCCGAGCATCCGAGCAGGGAGGATGCGACGGTCGAGACGGCGATGGAGCGAAGAAGTCGGTGCATCGTAAATCACGTCCGAGGGAAGCGCCTGGCGAGCGCGGCTATTTTATTAAAGGGATGCGGACAGATTAGCCTCAAAGATGCGCCATTGTCAGCTTCAAAGTTTGGGTAGTGTCACTCACTCCTCGGGTGGAAGGCAAAGGGAGCGGTTGTCGCGGCCGGTGAGCAGGCAGAGCGCTTCCACCACCAGGTTGTGGTCCTCGCGCTGGGGCAGGCCGGAGACGGTTACCGCGCCGACGATCCCCGCGCCCTCGACGTTCAGCGGGAAGCAGCCTCCGTGGGCGGCGTAGTCTTCCTCGGGCAGGTTGTAGCGCGCATTGAAGGTGAGCCCGCTCAGCGCCAGCAACCGGCCCACGTGGTACGAACTCTTGTGGAAGCGGGCGACCGTGTTGATCTTGCGCGCGACCCAGCGCTGGTTGTCGGGCGTGGTGCCGGCCAGCGCGCAGTAGAAGAGCTGCTGGTGGGGCGAACCGAAGCGGCGTACGTCGATGACCAGGCCAACTTTGCGGGCGATGGCAAGGTCGCGCAGCGTGGTGCCCAACTGCCACGCGGTGTCGGGCGTGAATCCGGGCAGGGTGAGCGTTGACTCCTGGACCACGATGGCGGCAATATCGTCCTGAATTGACATGAATCACCTGGGACGCCCACGGGGCGACAGGTAGTAGCATACCTGCACCGAGCGCCCGGGCAGGGGCGAACCTGCCATGGCGAAGCGAATCCACCGCCCAGGCTTTCTTGACATGGGGTGAAGGGTTACGCGAGACTTAGAAGGCTGGGCCTGTTCGCGGGCCCTCGGCGGCTTTCTGCGCGCGGAACATGCGTGGCCGGGCCGGATCGATGGGGTTCGCCGCCAGCAGCTTTCCCCTGCAATCACTCCAGACCCGAGTGTGGGCCTGATTGTAGCTCCGGGGCGTGCTCCGGGGGTTCCCGGTGCGCGGCGGCCCGATGGAAAGCGACAGGTAGAAGGATGGACTTAGATGGGTTCTATGGGTAGTTCCGTGCAATTGATTCTCCTGCCGCTGTTCTTCGTGCTGCTTTACTTTGTGATGATCGCGCCGCAGCAGAGGAAACAGAAAAAGTGGCAGCAGATGCTGAGCCAGTTGAAGAACGGGGACCGCGTCACCACCAACGGCGGCATCCGCGGCGTCATTGTGTCGGTCAAGGACGATGCCGTACAGCTCCGCGTCGCCCCCGACAATATCAAGCTTGAATTTGTGAAGAGCGCCATCGCGGCGGTCACCACCCCGGATGAGTGAAGGCAGTTGCCGGTTGTTAGTTGCCAGTTGAAAACGCAGGGTGCCGGCTGCCGGTGGCGGACTGAGTAAAGGAAGCAATGAGCAAGAATCTGAAGGGCAAGACAGCATTCATCGTCGCGTTACTGGTTGTGTTCTGCTACGGCTTCATGGGCATCCCGCACGGGGTAAGCCCGGCGGCGCTGAAGCAGGCGCTGGCCGACCGCATCAAGCTCGGGCTGGACCTGAAGGGCGGCACGCACCTGGTGCTCAAGGTCCACGTGGAAGAAGCGGTGGGCTCGAAAACCGACCGCGATGTCGAGCAGGTGCAGGAAGACCTGGAGAAGGCAGGCATCACCGGCGTTTCGGTGCATAAGGCGGATCCCCTGGCCCACCCGAACCAGATCAGCGTGGGCAGTATTCCTTTGAACAAGGCCAGCGATGTGCGCTCCATCCTGACGGGCACAGATTACGTCAACTACGACGTCGTCACCAATGCGGACGGCAGCGAGACGCTGACCATGAAGCCCAGCGCCATCCGCGACCTGGAAACGACCACCCTGGAGCACTCGATCGAGACCATCCGGGAGCGCGTGAACGCCCTGGGCGTGGCGGAGACGAATGTCGAGCAGTACGGGCTGGGCGACAACGAGATCCTGGTGGAAATGCCCGGCATCTCCGACCCGGCGAAGGTGGAAGACGCGATCCACAACACCTCGAAGCTGGCTGTATTCGAAGTGGTCAGCGGGCCTTACGACACCGAGCAGGCTGCGCTTGCGGCGAACAACGGCGGCGTCCCTCCGGACGACTGGATGGCCCACGGCAGCAACTCGCCGAACGCACCGGACGAGGTCTATCTGCTGAAGCGGGCAAGCATCGTCGAGGGGACCGACTTCCGCGACGCGCAACCCTCCAACGACCAGGAGGGCCGCCCGAATCTGACGTTCACGCTGACGACCGAAGCCGGCGACCGCTTCTACAAGTTCACCTTCGCGCACAAAAAGGACTCGGCGACGCCCGCCTCCATGGCGATCGTCCTCGGCAACAAGATCAAGGAAGTCGCCACCATTGAAGACGCCATCCGCGACCGCGGCGAGATCCACGGCAGCTTCACTAAGGATGAGGTCGACAACCTCTCGCTGATGCTGCGCACCGGCGCGCTGCCTGCGACCATCGACACCATCGAGACGCGCACGGTCGGGCCCAGCCTGGGCGAGGCATCCATCCATCAGGGCATATGGGCGGCCGTCGTCGGCATGCTGGCGGTCATGGTGTTCATGCTGTTCTACTATCGCGGCGCCGGCATCAACGCGGACCTGGCCCTGGTGCTGAATCTCATTATTTTGCTCGGGTTCATGGGCTTTGTCGGCGGCACGCTGACGCTGCCTGGCATCGCCGGGGTCATCCTGACCATTGGCATGGGCGTGGACTCGAACGTGCTGATCTTCGAGCGCATCCGCGAAGAGCTGCGCGCCGGCAAGACATCGGCCGCGGCGGTGCAGCAGGGCTTCGGCCATGCGTGGATCACCATCGTCGACACCCACGTCACCACCATTGTTTCGGCCGCGATCCTGTTCCTGTTCGGCACCGGCCCGGTGAAAGGATTTGCCGTGACCCTGACCTTCGGTCTGCTGGCCAACCTGTTTACGGCCGTATTCGTATCGCGGACTATCTTCGACGCAATTCTTGAACGCAAGAATCGCGGCGCCGAACTATCGATTTGAAAGGCAGTTGTTGGTTGCCGGTTGTCAGTTGTCAGTTCAGAAGCGCATCGAGACGGGCCGGCAACTAGCCACTAACAACTAACAACGAGCAACTGGAGTCTCAAGTGGAACTGTTTCGCGATGCAAAGATCGACTGGCTGGGCAGGAAGTGGTACTTCCTCAGCTTCTCGCTGATTTTCTCGGTAGCCGGCGTACTCAGTATGCTGTTCTGGCACGGCATTCCCCGCGGCGTGGACTTCAAGGGTGGCACCCAGATCCAGGTCCAGTTCAACAGCGCGCCCAGTGAGGACCATATCCGGCAGGCCCTGTCCGCCGCAGGGGTCAAGGACTTCACCGTCTATCCCATCAGCGACACCGCCGGCCGCTCCTCCAATACCGAGATCATCTCGCTGCCCGAGGCCGCCGACTCCGCGCACAACGTCGGCAGCAACCAGGTAGAGAGCGCGCTGAGCGCGGGCTACCACGATTCCGGGTTCAATATCCAGAAGACCGACATCGTCGGACCCACGGCGGGCAAGCAGTTGCAGCGCCAGGCGGCGCTGGCCACCGGCTACTCGCTGCTGGGCATGCTCATCTACCTGTGGTTCCGCTTCGAGCTGATCTACGGCGTCGCGGCCGTGGTCGCGGTTTTCCACGACACGCTGATCACGGTGGGCGCCTTCAGCCTGACCAACCAGGAGATCACCCTTACCGTCATCGCGGCCATCCTGACCCTGATCGGCTACTCGATGAACGACACCATCGTGGTCTTCGACCGCATCCGCGAGAACCTGGCGCTGAGCCGCCGCGAGACGCTGACGGACGTGGTGAACCGCAGCATCAACCAGACGCTGAGCCGGACCGTGATCTCCTCCGGCCTGACGTTTCTCACGGTGTTGAGCCTGCTGCTGTTCGGGGGGCCGGTGCTGCGCGGCTTCTCGTTTGCGCTTACGGTCGGCATCGTGATCGGGACCTATTCGTCCATCGCGGTGGCCGCGCCCATGCTGGTGGCGTATCAGGATTGGCGCAAACGGCAGGGCAAGGTTGCGAATCTGCCGGCCAAGCGCGCCCGGGCGTAGTTGGCGCGATTGGTGCGAAATAGGTGCAAAGGCCGGGCGACGCTTTGCCGGGGCGGCGTTTTTTGTATAAGATTTCGGAACTACCCCTTTTGACCGCCCAAGGTTCCTGGCTGAAGCGGGTTTCCGGACGCGGGAACAAAGTAGCGCGGCGCGGTGTCTAAGCTGGGTAGAACGTTTTTTGCGAGGCTGTCCATGTTTGAAGACTCTCTGATGGAATCCGGCGGGAAGATCAAGACCAAGGCCAATCGATGGATGATTGTGACGGGAATCGTCAATCTCTCGATCCTGGCCATCATCATCCTGATTCCTCTGCTGTATCCTGAAGCGCTGCCGGCGACAGCGATGACAGCCCTGCTGGTGGCTCCGCCTCCGCCTCCGCCGCCCCCACCGCCGCCGCCGCCGGCGCAGGTGGTGCATCAAGTCAAGATTGTGTCCGAGATCGATCAGGGCCTGCACGCGCCCACCAAGATTCCCAAAGACATCAAGATGATTAAGGAAGACGCAGCGCCGCCATCGGCCGTCGGTGTCGCCGGCATGTCGGGCATGGGCAGCGGTGGCGCCGGTGGCGTAGCCGGCATGGCCGGGCTGGGTTTGGCAACTCCCCCGCCGGTTCAGCGGGTGGCTCCGAAGCCTACCGGCCCGCAGCGTGTCTCCAGCGGCGTGGTGCAGGGCCTGGCCATCTCCCAGCCTCAGCCCCTCTATCCTCCCATCGCCAAGGCGGCCCACGTCCAGGGCGTGGTGGTTTTGCACGCGCTCATCTCGAAGTCGGGTACGATCGAAGATCTGAAAGTGATCAGCGGACCGCCGATGTTGACGGGCGCCGCGGTGGATGCGGTCAGGCGCTGGCGCTATAAACCGTATCTTCTCAGCGGAGAGCCCACTGAGGTGGAAACCACGATCAATGTCAACTTCACCTTCTCGGGCAGCTAGTTCGACTCGAGTCTTCGCACTTGTTTTTCCGCAGATCGTCTTCGCAGCCCGGAAAATGAACCTGCGCACCCGGCTTTTTGTCGATCGATGTTGACGCAGCCTTCGATCCAATACAACGTCTTATCAATCAGGAGGAAAGATCCAAGTGATTCTCGCTCATCTCGCAAACTTCGCTCACGTTCCGGCGTCACTCGCCATGTACTTTCAGGACCAGGGTGGTGGGGTCAGTTTCAGCGCCGCTGGACTCATCACGAACATGGGATGGCCCGCGCGCACCATCGCGGCCATTCTGTTCATCATGTCGATCTGGTCGCTCGCGGTCATGATCGACCGCTGGCTGTACTTCAGGGCGGCCCGCAATCAGTCGCGCGAATTTGCGCCCAAGGTTGCCGGCGCGCTCAAGGATGGCCGTCTGGACGAGGCAATCAAGCTGGGCGACCGCAGCAAGAAGTCGCACCTCGCCGAAGTGGTGACCGCCGGCCTGCAGGAGTTCCGCAGCTTTGGCTCGGGCGGCAGCATCACCGAGGAGCAGGTGGAGAGTTCGCAGCGCGCGCTGGAACGCTCTGAAGCGATCGTTCACGCCAAGCTGAAGCGGGGCCTCGGCGGTCTCGCGACCATCGGTTCGACCGCGCCGTTCATCGGCCTGCTCGGCACCGTCATCGGCATTCTGAACGCCTTCCAGGCCATCGCCACCCAGAAGACTTCGGGTATCGGCGCCGTCGCCGGCGGTATCTCCGAGGCCCTGGTCACCACCGCGTTCGGCCTGTTCGTCGCCATCCCCGCCGTCATGACGTTCAACTATTTCACCAACAAGGTGGAAGCGTTCGACGTTGAGATGGACAACAGCTCCAGCGAACTGGTGGACTACTTCATCAAGCAGAGCCACCTGTAAGCTGCACTCTCTGCCCCAGCCGGCAGAGGGGAGGAATCGGGGATCGCTCGGATTGTATGGTTTCCGGAGGCCGACAAGCGAACGGCCTCCGGAGACATACTCACCCGTGGCGGTCCGGTCGCAATTGAATACGCGCCGCAACGGCGCACGCTGTCATTAGCGGACGGGAAAGCACTCTTATGGGAATCAACAAACGCGACGAAGGCAAGAAGGTCAACTCCAACATCAACGTCACTCCCATGGTGGACGTGATGCTGGTGCTTCTGATCATCTTCATGGTCATTACGCCCATGTTGAACAACAAGGTCAACGTGGATCTGCCGGTCGCAACCGCGGCGGTCGTGATGGAGAACGCGAACAAGGAAGATGCGGTCACCGTCGCCGTCACCCGCGATGGCAAGGCTTATCTGGGCGGCGATCAGGTCTCCCTCGATCAACTGGCGGCCAAGATCGCCGACAAGCTGACCAACAAGACCGATAAAGAGGTTTACCTGCGCGCGGACATTCGCGCCAATTACGGCAAGGTTATGGATGCCGTGGACCAGATCCGTGCGGCTGGAGTCAGCAACCTCGGCCTGCTCACCGAGAAGAAGGAACTGGACGACGTCAGGAAGTAAGTGGTAAACGCCGCCGGGCAGCGTCTCGCGGCTGAGAATACAAGGAGATTTGCTATGGGAATGGGCGGTGGTGGTGGTACAGATAAAGCGGTTTCAGACATTAACGTTACGCCGCTGATTGACGTTCTTCTGGTGCTTCTGATCATTTTTATGGTGATCGTCCCGGTGACGCCGAAGGGACTCGAAACCCTGATTCCGCAGCCCCCGAAGAACCCGCAGCAGGACAATACCAACGACCGCACCATCGTGGTTTCGATTCAGGCGAACGGCAAAGGCGAGCCGTCCTACCTGATCAACCAGGACCAGTTCCCGAAGTCGCAGCTTGAGTCCAAGCTGGCCGAGATCTTCGCTACACGCCAGGAGAAGGTGATGTTCGTCAAGGGCGATGCATCGCTCGACTTTGGCAAGGTCGCCGAAGTGATCGACATGGGCCACCAGGCCGAAGTCGATAACATCGGCCTCATCACCCCGCGCATTGCAGCGGGGCAGTAGAAGCTTTCCCCTGACGGACTCGCACCGAGCAGCCGAAAGCCCAGGAGGTTGCTATGGGCATGAATGCTGGTGGCAGTACAGGCAAAGCTGTTTCTGAAATCAACGTAACGCCGTTGATCGACGTTCTGCTGGTTCTTTTGATCGTCTTTATGGTGATCGTCCCCGTAACGCCCAGGGGGCTCAATTCGCTGATCCCTCAACCCCCCAGAAATTCGACGCCGCCCGGAGAGACCATCGTAGTTTCGGTTCGGGCGAACGGAGTCGGGGAGCCAGTCTACTGGATCAACCAAACCATCTTCCCGAAAACGCAGATTGAGAGTCAGTTGGCGGCCATCTTTGCCAAGCGGCAGGAGAAAGTCATGTTTGTGAAAGCTGACAACTCTCTTGAATTCAGCAGGGTCGCCGAAGTGATCGACATGGGCCACCAGGCCGAGGTCGACAACATAGGGCTCATCACCCCGGGTATCGAAGCGGGGCAATAGGTTCCACTTTTACGGGCTCGGGGTCTCGCGCCGGCAACACCACCGACGCGTCCCGGGCGCGTTTCGTCGCTGCCCCAAGACGCGCACTCCATACTCTGCGGTATCATGGCTTAGCATGGGTCGCAACCGCCACGAACCTCGCGCAGCGCATCCTTGGAGGATTCTCCTAGCGTCGCTCTGCGTGCTTCTGGTGGTTGTTGCCGGCACGGTGCAGGTCGCCCATAGCCACGCGGACGGCGCGGACACCCACGCCAACTGCTCGCTGTGCGCAGCCGCCCACATAACGGTACATCTGGCGCAGACGCCGGTCCCGGCGCCAACCGCCTCGGTGGTTGCTGTGCTGGAGACGCTGCCGCCGGCGGTCCTGCCCAGCGCCCTCTCGACCTTCGCCCTCTTTACCCGTCCCCCGCCGGTTGCCGCCGTCCCTGCCTGAGCATCTCTCGAATCTGGTCCCGGAAGCCATAGCGCAGCGACTTTTCCCTGGGGAAAGCCGCCTTGCATCCAATTCCCTGGCGGCCTTTGCATCAAGAGATGCTCGCGACGCTCGTCAACATGCAACCGGCAACCCCAAAGGGGAGACTCAATGCGCCAATCCCTGAGACGTTCCGTCTCACCAACGTTTGTCATCACCTTCGCGCTGGTCGCGTTGTTTCCCGCGCACTCGCTTCCGGCCATCGCTCAGGCCGCTCCCTCGCCGGTCCGTCGCCCACCCGCCCCCGCGCGCACTCAAAGCGCCGGCAACGCGGCCACCGTCACCGGCATCGTCACCGACGCCTCCGGCGCCGTTGTGTCCAACGCGACCGTGACCCTCGCCAATGCCATCAGCGGCTTCACCCGCACGGTCACCACCGACAGCAGCGGCGCATATACCATCCCCAACGTCCCCTTCAACACCTACCGGCTCACCGTTGCCGCCAGCGGCCTGGCCGCGTCCACACAGACGGTTGACCTGCAATCGTTCGTGCCGGTCACGGCAAACGCGACGCTGCAAGTGGCTGGCACCAGCACCACGGTCGAGGTCACCACCACCAGCGGCGACCTCATCGAAGCCGATCCCGTCGGCCACACCGACGTCGACCGCGATCTCTTCTCCAAGATCCCGCTGGAAAGCCTGTCGTCCTCGGTCAGTTCCCTGGTCACACTGGCCTCGCCCGGCGTCTCCGCGGACTCCAACGGCCTCTTCCATGGCATGGGCGACCACGCCTCCAACTCCTTCTCCGTCGACGGCCAGCCCATCACCGACCAGCAGTCCAAGGTCTTCTCCAACCAGATCCCCATGGACTCCGTCCAGTCGCTCGAAGTCATCCCCGGTGCGCCTTCGGCCGAGTACGGAGGCAAGACCTCGCTGGTCATCGTCGCCACCACGCGCTCCGGTCTCGACAACCCGCAGCCGCACGGCGAGGTCACGGCGTCCTACGGCTCGTTCGGCTCAGCCAATGTCGGTTTCAATCTCGCGTACGGCACGCAGAAGGCCGGCAACTTCATCTCCGCCAACGGCATGAACACGGGCCGCTTCCTCGATCCGCCGGAGTTCGTGGTCATCCACGACAAGGGCAACGAGGAGAACCTCTTCGACCGCGTCGACTACCAGTTCACCGCCATCGACTCCGTCCATCTCAACGTCGGGTACACTCGCTCCTGGTTCCAGACGCCCAACTCCTACGACACCCAGTACGCCACGCAGTGGCCCACCAACTCCGCCGGCGTCGCCATCGGGCCGAATGGCCTGGCCGTGGGCCCAGCCGACCAGCGCGCGCAGATCCAGACCGTCAACTTCGCTCCCAGCTACACGCGCATCCTCAACCAGCACACGGTGCTCAACGCCACCTACTTCTTCCGCCGCGACGGCTTCAACTACTACCCCAGCAAGAACCCGTTCGCCGACCGCGGCGCGCCCGACCTGCAGCAGGAGTCCATCTCGCAGCAGCGCTCGCTGGCCAACACCGGCTTGCTATCCAACATCACCTACACCCACGGCATCAACAACGTCAAAGCCGGCGTCTCTTACGCGCAGACCTTCCTCGACGAGAACTTCAACCTCGGCATCGTCGACCCCGGCTACCTCACAAATCTCGGCTGCCTCACGGTCAGCCCCAACCCGGGAACTCCGGTGGCCGGCAGCGCGTGCGCGACGCTCTATCCGTACGATCTGACCCGTGGCGGAACCTTCTATCCTTTCCACGGCCACACCGACATCAAGGAGTTCGCCGCCTACGCGCAGGACGCCATCACCGCCGGGCCCTGGTCGGGCAACTTCGGCCTGCGTTTCGACCAGTACAACGGCCTCACCGTCGCCAACCAGGTCGAGCCGCGGCTGGCCCTCTCCTATAGCATCAAGCACACGGGCACGGTGCTGCGCATCTCCTACGCCCGCACCCTCGAGTCTCCGTTCAACGAGAACCTCATCCTCGCCAGCGAGGGCTGCAACTACGCCGTCATCGCGGACCTGATCCCATGCACGCCCGCGCCCAACCGGCCCGGCTTCCGCAACGACTTCCACGCCGGCTTCGAGCAGCAGCTTTCGAAGTACGCCGTCCTCTCCGCCGACTACGTGTGGAAGTACACCCACAACGCCTACGACTTCTCCGTGCTTGGGGCCACGCCCATCACCTTCCCCATCGGCTGGCACAACTCCAAGATCCCCGGCTTCGACGGCCGACTGGATGTACCGCCCATCCACAACTTCACGGCGCAGATCGTCTTCTCGTCCGTCGCCGCGCGCTTCTTCACCCCGCAGACCAGCGGCCTTGGCACCATCCCCACGCCGCCCGGCACCGGCAACACGCCGTTCCGCATCGACCACGACGAGAAGTTCAACCAGACCACGCACGCCCAGTACCAGCTCGGGTCACGCGGCCCCTACGTCGGCTTCAACTGGCGCTACGACTCTGGCCAGGTGGCCGGCGCCGCTCCCTGCTACGGCACGCTCGCCTCCAACGACTGCCCCCAGACCGTGCCACTTTCCGTTAGCGCCACGCCCTCGGTCTACCTTCAGGACCCCTTCGGCAACGCCCTCACCGCCGACCAGGAGGCCCAGGCCGGCTTTGCCTGCAACGGGGTCAAGGCTTCGCTCGGCCATCCGCTGCCCAGCAGCTGCCTGGTCTCGCAGTTTACCTCGTCGCTCCTGACCATCCCCGCGCCCAACACCGAGAACGACGACCACAATCCTCCGCGCGTCGCGCCGCGCAGCCTCTTCGACCTCACCCTCGGCGAAGACAACCTGTTGCACCGCAAGCAGGAGGACAAGCGCACCCTCTCCGCCTCGCTCACCATCGTCAATCTCGCCAACAAGGTCGCGCTCTACAACTTTCTCTCCACCTTCTCCGGAACGCACTACGTCACCCCGCGCTCCGTCACCGGCGAGATCGCCTATCACTTCTGATAGACCGGGACTTCAGTCCCGGCATTCGCCGCCGCAAAGAGAAACGCGGGCTTGATCCCCTGGGACACGGTCCGCGCATCAGCAGCATCCGCACGCATGGCCTCGCCACGCCGCTCTGCCCTCTTTCACCAGCAGCGGCACGGCCGCCAGCGCGGCCAGCGAATCGAACCACGCGATGTGGAACGCCGCATTCAGCGCCAGGCCGGCCAGCGTGATTCCCGCAAGGTAGGCGCACGTCGCCGACTGCACCGCATCCGCGGCCAGCGCCGCATTCCCACTGCGCCGGGCCTCGCGCCGCTTCAGCGCAGCCAGCACCGGCATCGCAATCAGCGCGGCGATGGTGATGGCCATGCCCGCGCAGCTCGTCTCCGGCCGCGCGCGCAGCACGAAGGACGCGACGGCAATTGCCGCCACCACTCCCGCCAGCACAAACAGCAAACCACCGGCTGCGCGGCTCGCCGTCCGCTCGCGGATTGCCAGCTTCGGGACCCACTGCAGCACCACCACTGTTGCGGAGAGCAGCTCGACCAGGCTGTCGGAGCCGAACGCCAGCAGCGCCGGACTGTGCGCCGTCGCCGCCGCATAGGCTGCCACGCCGAACTCGACCAGCATCCAAGCCAGGGTGATGCCTTGCAGCCACAGCACCGCCGCGCGCGGCTTCGCAATCTCAGCCTTCGCCGGCCCAACCCCGATCTGTACGAACTCTGCCATCTCGATCTACCGATGATTGCAATCTATCGAGCGTCCCGCAACTGACAACCAACAACCAACAACTGTCTCTCTCTCACTCCACCCGGCAGATCAGGCACTTAAGGTAGCTCGTCTCCGGCAGGGTCAGCACCGCGGGGTGGTCTGGTGCGGCGCCGCGCATCTCCAGCAATTGGACGCGGCGGCCGGCGTCGATGGCTGCCGCGCGCACCACGTCCACAAATTCCTCCATGCCCACATGGTGGGAGCAGGAGCAGGTGACGAGGGTGCCACCGTCGTTGAGCATCTTCAGCGCGCGCAGGTTCAGCTCCTTGTAGCCGCGCAGAGCGCCCTCGGCCGCGCGTTTGGTCTTCGCGAAGGCAGGAGGGTCGAGCACGATGGTGTCGTACTGCTCGCCTGCGTCGGCAAAGTCGTGCAGCAGCTCGAACGCGTCGGCTTCGATCCAGTCGACAGAAGCGCTTAACTTGCGCTGCCCTTTGGGCCCCACATTCAACTCGAAGTTCTTGTCCGCAACCTCCAGCGCCGCACGGCTCGCGTCCACGCCCGTCACGCGCGCGCATACCCGCGCCAGGTGCAGCGCAAACCCGCCCTGGTAGGTGCACACATCCAATGCCCGTCCCGTCGTTCGCGACTGCAGCGCGTATTTCGCAGCCGCGGCGTAGTTCAGCCGTTGATCGAGAAACGCGCCGGTCTTCTGTCCGGCGCTCGCGTCGAAGTGGAACTGCACGCCGTTGATCGCGAAGACTGTCTGCAGCGAGCCTTCGCAACCCTCGCGCACAAACAGCGGCCCTTCCGGCGCGGCGGCGAGATGCTCCAACTCGCGCACCCGCGCGTCCGGACGCTCGACGATCGTGTCGACCCACGGCTGCGCGGCCAACACATCCGTCAATACCTGGCGCACATCGTCCTGCGCCGTTCCCTGGGTCAGCAACTGCACGACGATGAGTCCGTTGTACCGGTCGGCGACGATGCCGGGCATGTCATCGGCTTCGGAGAACACCAGCCGGCAGGCGTTGTCCCCGCCGGACGTTGAAATGGAGAATGCTTCAGCCGCCAGGCGCATTCGCAGCTTGAGCGCGCCTGAAGTCCGCTCGCGCAGTTCGCGCAGATACTCGGCGCGCCCCAGCCCGGCGCGGCGCGACACCAGCCGCAGCGCGATCTCCGAGTCCGCGCTGTAGAGCGCGGTGCCCAGCGGGATTCCGCGGGAGTCGACCACGCTCACCAGCGCTCCCGGTCCGGGGCCATCGGCCGCAGCCGCAAGCCGCTCCGGGCCGGACTCGAGATCCGAGCGGTATACCCAAAGATGCCCGGCCCGCAGCCGCTCCGCCGCGCGCCGCGCGATGCCGACCACTGCTGCCGTGCTCACCTGCAACGCCATTCCTCATGTTCGCACAGCCGCGACTCTTCAGCTCTTCGTAGTCAGGCATGGCATTCGAGCAGATACATCTTCCTCGCAAAAGCAGCGGGCCCGCGTCGAGTTGCCGGCGCGAGCCCATTTACAAACTTGAATCGGTTGTCACTGCTGCGAGCGGTCAGGGCTTCACCAGCTTGCGCCGCATGGCGCCCGCCATGCCGACCAGGCCGGTTCCAAGCAGGATCAGACTGGAGGGCTCAGGAGTCGCGGGCGGTCCGGATTGTGGCGTGCCCTCACCAACCTCCATGAAGCTTTGGCCGTCGCCGCCTACTTCCAGAAACGCGATCGCGTCCGCGTTGCCAGTGTACGCAGAGATGTTTGCGTTGGAAATGTCAGTGGACACGCCCGGAACGTTTGCGTATCTCGAGCCGGCGCCAGTCTTATCCCAGATTGCATCCTGCAGGGGGGCATCGGTCGACTGAATCTTATCGAACCCGGAGCCAAGGGCAGCCACAAGTTCCAGCGTGGAGTCGGTCGGGTCCTTCGGGTTCGAAGCTCCTCCGTCGGCGGTGTATACGGCGTTGGAGAAGTCCGTGCCCACTCCCTGCGCCTCCACAACATACGTGTCCGGAGTGCCGATATCGTCCAGGAAATCGATGCAGAAACCTTCGTAGGTTTCCAGGAGGGTGCCGGCCTTGCCGCCGACATCCGTAGAGATGGTGATGGTGGTCAAACCCACATCGTATTGGCCGTTGGTCTCGTGGTTGGTGTAGCTTGAAACGGTCATAACGTAATCGGTGCCAACGTTGATGCCAGCTGCCCTGGCTGCGGGCGAGAAGGCGAGAAATGCAACAAGGAGAGACAAGGCAACAGCAGTATTCTTTAAACTCACAGTGGGGCCCCTTTCGATTCGTTCTGGTTAAGCTCAAAATGCAATTGAGGTGCCAAAATGGGCAAAGGTTTGCACAAAGCGGCGCGTCCTCTAACGCGTCGCAAATGAGCCGGTTGCCCATGGCCCCGCGGAGGAGCATGGGAGAAGAGTGCAAACGTGCGCGGGCATGTTGCAGTAAGAAGGGCAAAACTTTACCACATTTACCAGAATGTAAAGTAATAGAATCAGCAGGTTACAGGTAATCTTGAGGAGGTTACCAGCCTGGCTTGCTGCAAAATTATTCCTGCCCCCATCGCGTCCTTTCCGCGCGCCCTCCCGTCTCTACTAGCAGGTTCCAGCAGATTTTTTTCGAGAGTTTTGGCGGCAGGACGGCAAGGCGAGCAATGAGACATCTTCTACGAACGGGCTTGGTTGCGGCGGCGTTTCTGCTGCCGGTTTCAGGGTTGCGGATGCAGGCGCAGGCGGACCAACCCGCGGGTCAGGCGCAGGGCGCGGGCCGCCGCGGCGGACGCGGCGGATTTGGCGGCGGCCAGGCGGTGCAGGGAATTGTCACTGCGGCGACCAAAGACAAGGTGACCATCAAGACGGACGCGGGCGACTCCTACGACATAACCGTGACCGACACCTCGCGCATTATGAGGGACGGGCAACCGATCAAGCTGAGCGATGTGAAGCAGGGCGACAGCGTGACCGCCCGCGGCGCAGTGGACGCCACCAGCAAGACAGTCGAAGCAATGATGGTGATGGACGTAGATGCGGCGACCCTCGCCAAAGCCAAAGAGAACATGGGCAAGACCTACATCACCGGCAGGATTACCGCGATCGACGCGGACAATCTGAAGCTGACCGTGATGCGCTCGGACAATGTGAGCCAGGCGATCGCAGTGGATGACGGCACCAGCTTCCAGCGCGGGAACCGCGGCGTGATGGCGGACGTTATCGCGGCCGGTGGATTGGCCGGGGGCGGGTTCGGCGGCGGATTCGGCGGCAGAGGAATGGGCGGCGGCAGGCAGGAAGGCACACCTCCGCCTCCCGAGAGCATCACGCTCGCGGACATCAAGGTGGGGGATGTGGTGATGGCGACGGGCACTTTGAAGGGCGGTACGTTCACGGCGCTGAAGATGGGAGTCTCTGAGCCGGGGGCGGGGCCTGGTGCGGGCGGTGCGGATCGACGCCGTGGCCCCAATAATCAGGCAGTGCCGCCATCTCCTCCTCCTGCTCCGCCGCAATAGGGAAGCCCAGCCGGGAACGCGCGGCGGAGGGGGTGCTGTCTCTGCATGGCCCGGTAGCGGGAGGGCCCGCGCTACCGATGGTTGCGTAGCAGTCGCGGCGGCTTGTTTCAGTTCTCGATTCAGTCAGGTCGGTCATTGGGAGCGTGTCTGTGCGGCGTGTGAATGCGATGAAGCGATTTGCGGTGGCGGCAATGGGCGCGGCAATGCTGGCCGGCGCCGGTGGTTTTGGCGCGACCGCTCCGGCCCAGACGACGGGGCCCGCCGCTGCTCCCGCCGCCCCAACGCCGGTTGCTCCGGCCGCCCCAACGCCGGTTGCTCCGGCGGCTGCACCGGCAGTGGCCGCTGCGCCGCAGGGAGGAAGCATCAAGGGCACTGTGAAGGCCGGCGCAGTTCCTTTGCCTGGCGTCGCCGTTACCGCAACCAATACGCTGACCGGCAAAAAGTATGCAACCACCACGGACATCGACGGCGTGTTCCAGATGGATGTGCCGCGCAACGGCCGCTATGTGGTCAAGACGGAGCTGACCGGCTTCGCACCGGTCACGCAAGAGGTGGTAGTCAACGCGGCCAGCGAGAACGGCGGCCTGCCGGTCGAGACGGCGGAGTTCAAGATGGACCTCGCCTCGCGGGTCACGCAAGAGCCGGCAACGCCGCCCACCGCGGCGCCCGGAACCGCGACGCGTATGGCCGGGTCCACTGCCGCCGGTGGCGTAACTCCAGGCGCGGTGGCGCGGCAGGGTCGCACCGTTCAGACGCTTGCGGTGCAGGGTGCGGATACCTCCGATCTAACCGACGCGACCGCGAACGAGACCAGTGCCGAGGCGCAACTGCCATCCATGGGCGGCCTTGCCACCGACGACAGCACCGCGGCGGCATCGGCCAGCGACTCCATCGCCGTCACCGGCAATCAGGGGCAGATCAACGGCCTGGCAGGATTCAGCCAGGAAGATTTGCAGAACCGGATTCAAAATATGCAGCAGAATGGCTTCACCAACGGCGACATCGCCGGCACGCTAAGCGGCGTAATGCAGACCGACACCTTTGGCGGACCCGGCGGCGGAGGCTTTGGCGGACCCGGCGGTGGACCCGGCGGTGGACCTGGCGGTGGCGGATTTGGCGGACGCGGCGGTGGTGGCGGACGCGGCGGCGGCGGTGGTGGATTCGGAGGCTTTGGCGGCGGTGGCGGCTTCCGCGGACAGAACCCCAACGCCTGGCACGGACGCATCTCCTATACCGGGGCCGACAGCGCGCTGAACGCCGACAGCTATTCCGTCACCGGGACACCGATTCCCAAGCCGCAGTCGGACCGCAATACCTACATCGCCAGTCTGCAGGGCGTGCCGTTTATTCCCCACCTGCTGGCGCCGAATCCGAAGATCAATCTGTTCCTCAGCGTGCAGGGAACCAAGAACACTTCGCCGGGCAGCAGTCAGATCATCGTGCCTACTCTGGCGCAGCGGTACGGCGATCTCACGCCCCAGTATCAGGCAGCCCTGACCCCGGGAACGGTGATCCCGGTGTACGACTATACGGGCACTCCCGCGACCAATCCGAACTACGGCCAGCCCTACGGCCATAGCAACTGCAGCCCGGCGCTGACGGTCGGCATCGCAAACGTCAACGGCGGTCAGCCGATCGATCCCAACGTCACTAACCCCGGCGGCCAATGCATCCCGCAGAACGAGCTCAGTTCAGCCGCGCAGGCGCTGATCAACCCGCTGACCGGCTACTATCCGCTGCCCAACATCACACCCACGCAAACGGGCGACAACTACCAGGCCACCTTTCCGGGCACCTCGGACTCCTCGCAGATTTCGCTGCGCTATAACGAGAGCTTCGGGGCGGCGCCGGTGCGCGGCGGCCGTGGCGGCGGGGGTGGCGGCCGAGGCGGTGGCGGTGGCGGCCAGAACCGCAACGCGCCTCGCGTACTCCGCCAGAGCATTGCCGAGAACTTCGCTGAGTCCCATTCGGCCAGCGCCACCTCCAATTTCTCGCCGCAGTTGGGCGGCAAGTCGGTGACCAACGGATACAGCTTGTCCAGCGGCTACACCGTCGGCTATGGACGCATCAACAGCACAGCGACTCTGAGCTGGAACCGCTCGCTCACCCTGGCGACCAACTACTTCACGAATGGGGGCCCAGACGGGTCGTACCCGAACCCGGCGCAGACTGCGGGCATCGATATCGGCAATCCGTCCATCTACAGCAACAAGTTCTTCTATGGAGTGCCGTCCATCGGCATCCAAGGAGGCTATGCATCGCTGGGCGATGCGACGCCGAGCACGACCGTGAACCAGACCATCTCGTTCTCCGACTTCGTAAGCTGGACCCACAAGCGCCACAATATGCGCTATGGCATCGACTTCCATCGCATCCACGCCGATTCCGTCGGCGGCACCAACGCGCTGGGATCGTTCACGTTCGCCAGTTACAACACCGGACTCGGCGGGACGGGCCAGTCTCTGCCGAGTTCGGGTAGTTCGCCTTGCACCCCCAACAACAATCCGGTGAGCGCATCCAATCCCAACCCCACCTGCGCCACCGGGTCCGCCTGGGCCGACTTTCTGCTGGGGCTGCCGGAACAGACCAACATTACTGCCGGGCTGAACAAGATCTATCTGCGCGGCAACTCGTGGGACTATTACGTCAACGACGACTGGCGCGCGCGCTCCAACGTCACCTTCGAGTTCGGCCTGCGCTGGGAGTACTTCTCGCCCTACGCGGAGAAGTATGGCCGCCTGGTCAACCTGAACGTGACCGGCAGCGCCTTGGCCAACCCACCCACCCTGAGCGTGATCAACGTCTGCGCCGCTCCGACGCCGACGGGCCCGGGTGTGGAGGGAACATGCAGCTCGGTGACCCCGGGGACGCTGGTCAAGCCGGACAAGTCGATGTTCTCTCCGCGTCTTGCCGTCCGCTGGGCGCCGAAGACCAAGTTCACCAAGCAGACCGTCTTCAACGCCAGCTATGGCATCAACTACAACACCGGCCAGTATTCGCGGTTCGCGCAGAAGCTGGCCTTCCAGGCGCCCTTTGCGATCACCCAGGCCAACGTCGAGAACAACAACGGCTGCACCGGGTTGGGAGCGACTGCCAATATGACCCTGGCCAACGGGTATAACTGCTCCACCCTGCAGACCACGCTGAGCAACTATGCGGTCGATCCCAATTACCGCCTGGGCATGGTCCAGATTTACAACGTCGGAGTGCAGCGCTCGCTGCCGCAGCAGATTGTGCTCAACATCAACTACACGGGCGCCTACAGCGGCAATCTGGATATGCTGCGCGCGCCCAACCGGAACCAGGATGGGACCATCGTCCAGTCGGCCGGGGTATTTACCTACGAGGACTCGCTCGGCTACCAGCGCTCGAACGCCCTGGCGATCAGCGCGGGCGAGCGGCTGCACAAGGGCATCGCGCTGCAGGCGGTCTACACCTATTCGCACTCCATCGACGATGCGTCGTCGATCGGCGGCAGCGGCGGCTCGATCGCCCAGAACGACCAGGACCTGGGCGCGGAAGAGAGCAACTCCAGCTTCGATGTTCGCCAGAAGGTCGCCGGCAACTTCGTCATCGAACCTCCGTTCGGCCCCAATCGGGCCTTCCTGAACAAGGGCGGCGTACTCGCGGCGATCCTCGATGGATACTCTATTTCGGGCAACTATACGTTTGCCACCGGGACCTACGCGACGCCGTCGTACTCGCTGTCCAGCTCCGAGATCCAGGCTGGCGCAGGCAGTTCGTTGCGGCCCAACCGGGCGCCCGGCACATCCATTGTCGGGCCGCGCAACCATGAGCAGTGGTTCAATACGGCCGCATTCATCGCCGCGCCGCTGGACGCCAAGGGCAATCCCACCTACGGGAACGCCTCGCGCAACTCCATCGAGCTTCCGGGAACGGTTTCGGTCAGCGGCTCGCTGTCGCGCACCATCTCCTTCGGCGAGACGCGCAGCATGGAGATGCGCCTGAATGCGAACAACGCGCTGAACACCGTGCAGTATTCCGGCGTGAATACGACAGTCAATTCGGGGCGCACCTATGGCCAGGTGACTTCAGCGGCGGGGATGCGTTCGCTTACGTATAACCTGATGTACCGGTTCTAGGAAGTTGCCGGTTGCCGGTTGTCAGTTGGCTGCGGGAGTGGTGGAGGAGATGGCGATGCAACGACATGGACGGGGTGCGGGTGGGATAGGGTGGAAGGCAGTGGCGGCGGTGCTGGTAGCGGCGATGGTGGGCTCGCCGGCGGGCGTGCCTCTGATAGCGCAGCAGCAGGACAGCCCGCGGATCACAACCCTGGTCGAGCATGTCGACCGCGTGCTGACCAACGTCGTGGTGCGCGACAAGAAGACCGGCGAGCTGGTCAAGGGGCTCAAGCAGACCGACTTCCAGGTACTCGAGGACAACAAGCCGCAGCACATCACCACCTTCGACTACCAGAACGTCGACCAGGCCGTCACGCTGGCCGAGAGCCAGACCGTCTCCGGCACCTCGACCACCAAGAAGAAGACCATTGCGGACCTGGTCAACAACGACTTCGCCGCCAAACCCGACGAGCTGAAAGACCGCCGGCTGATTGTGATGTTCTTCGACCTGAGCAGCATGCAGCCCGAGGACATTACGCGCGCGGTAGATGCGGCCAAGGACTACATCAACCACCACATGGCCCCGGCCGACCTTGCCGCCTCGGTCAGCCTGGTCTCCGGCCTCAGCATGGACCAGGACTTTACCAACGATAAGCAGGCTCTGCTGGCCGCCGTCAGCAAGTACGACGGCAGCGAGGGCAGCGGCTACGCCAACGGCAGCGAGGGTGGCGGCACCGACGGCACGGCCGACGACTCCTCCAGCTTCGTTGCCGACGACAGCGAGTTCAACGCCCTGAACACCGACCGCGAACTCTACGCCATCCGCACTATCTGCAAGTCGATGGAGAAGGTCGAGCAGAAGAAGAGCATGTTGTACTTCTCCGGCGGCCTCAGCCGGCAGGGCATCGAGAACCAGGCGAGCATTCGCGAAGCCACCAACGAGTGCGTCAAGGCGGACACCGCCATGTACGCGGTCGACTCGCGCGGTTTGCAGGCCATCAACGCGGTCGGCAACGCCTCCACCGGCAGCATTCGCGGCACCTCCGCCTACAGCGGCGCGTCCATGGTCAGCCAGTTGCA
>Ga0181529_10000193_pt1 | contig 89542 bp, 72 predicted proteins | sample PEATcosm2014_Bin_36_FD_119763 | JGI IMG/M metagenome (GOLD analysis project Ga0181529, IMG submission 119763) | Peatland microbial communities from MTU Mesocosm Facility, Houghton, MI, USA - PEATcosm2014_Bin10_30_metaG | ecosystem: Environmental > Terrestrial > Soil > Wetlands > Peat | place...
CTCATGAGGAGTTTGACAGCTTTGGCGCCACGCGCAGGACCTTGCGGGGCTTCATCGCCTCCTGCGCGGAGATGAATGGCATGATCCGCGACATCATCCTGCCCAACCCGGATACGGAATAAAAGCGCGGAGCATGGGCAGTCGCTCTGGAGTGCAGAACGCATGGCGTGGCAATCGGGGCATTTTCATGGATGGTCTCCGCGTTGCCCAGGAAGGGCTGCTCGTGGAGTTGAGAGTTAGGGGTGAAAGCCCAAACAGTGAAGGAGCAGTAAGCTGAGCACAGTGGAATCCATGTCGCGGACATCAGGGATGTCGGAAACCATAGATGCAGGGACAGTTGCAGCCTGTCGCCGGAGAATTGGCTGTTTCCGATTGACGGCCTGTTCTCCGGATAGGCCCGAACCAAGCCAGTTTCTCCTTGACACTGGCAGTGCAAAGTTGCTAGTTTGCTTACGCGGAAGAGGAACAAGAGAAATCCACCGCCAAATGCGAACCCAAGCCTTTTTATTGAGCGTTAAAGCTCACGGGTGGGGGTGTCAGTATGCATTTGGGGGTGGGTTTTTTCTTTTTTGGAAGCCTTGACTGCATTTTTTGGGGAGCCTTAACGGAGCCTTAACAGAGCCTTGACCACGATGGTTAAGAATGTTTGGAAGGCAATTGTGATTCAGAATCTTTGGGAGGCAATATGATTTCGATGAATCGGTATACGGGACAACGAGCGAGCATTTCCGGGTGGATTCGCCTGGGCCTGGCGCTTTTGTTGTTTCTTCCGGCGCTGGGAGCCTTTGCCCAGTATGAGAATGGAAGCCTGGTGGGAACCATTCACGACTCCAGTGGAGCCGCGATTCCCAACGTGAACGTCGCGGTCACCAACAATGCGACCGGAATTGTCACCAACGTAACGTCGAATGGCTCGGGCGACTATGAAGTCCCGTCCCTTCGCTTTGGCACCTATACAGTCGCAGCAAAGGCTACCGGTTTTGCTGATGCCGTTGCCAAGGAGATCACCATCTCGGTCGGCTCCCGTGTTCGCATCGACTTGGTCATGAAGATCGGCACAGCCCAGACCACAGTCGAAGTCACAGGTGTTACGCTGCAGCTTGAAACCGAATCCAGCCAGCGTGGCCAGACGGTCACCGAGGCCCAAACTGAAGCTCTGCCGCTGGTCAGCAGAAACTATTCCGATCTGGTGGATTACGTCACCGGCGCGCGCCCTGCGCCAGCCGATGCCACGACCACCGCGGTCACCAGCCTGACGCGCGCCGGATCGTTCAACGTCAACGGCCAGCGCAGCATGTTCAACAACTTCATGCTGGACGGCATGGACAACAATGCTTATGGCGAGAGCAACCAGGGTTTCGACAACCAGATCATCGCGCCTCCGCCCGATTCCATCGCCCAGTTTGAAGTGGTGACCAACAATGAGAGCGCCGAGTACGGCCGCTCCTCCGGCGCCACCATCAACGTTGCCACCAAGTCCGGCGGCAATCAATTCCACACCACTCTCTACGAGTTCATTCGCAATACAGATCTGAACGCGTTCGGCTACATCAAGCCAGTTTCCATCAATGCCGTCACCGGCACGCAGTACCCGTATTTCAAGCCGGAGTTCAATCGCAATCAGTTCGGCGCGGATTTTGGCGGGCCGATCATGAAGAACAAGTTCTTCTACTTCCTCGATTACGAGGGATTCCGCCAGACGCTCACGCCTACCGTGGTTGATACAGTTCCCACGACCAATGAACTCAGCGGCATTCTGGCCGTTGCGGTGCAGGATCCATGGGCTCCGGGCACCTATCTGCCGGCGGGCACGTCGATTCTCAACAATCCTGACATTGACCCGACTGCCAAGAAAATCGCCGGGTTGTACGCGGCCGCTCTGCCTGGCAAATGCACGGTGACAGCCGGCTTAGCCGGATCGGGCGTGGCCACGAGCGACTGCGCTTTGAATGCGCCATTCACCGATCACGCCGACAAGGGCGACCTTCGCCTGGATTTCCAACAGAGCGACAGAACCTCCTGGTTCCTGAAAATCAGCGATCGCAAGGAGACAGGCAAAAACTATAACCTCCTGCCCGAGCCGATTGATATGCAGACCAACGGCGAAATCCTGATTCACGATCGGCAGGCTTCGCTCGGCTACACCCATGCCATGGGCAGCAACAAGGTTGTCGATGCCCGTTTCGCACTTTCCGGCACCAAGGCCGGCAAGTGGACGTTCGCGATCGGCAACAGCTCTTTCCCGTCAGGCGCGATCCCGGGCCTGCCAACCATTGCCGGCGTTTCCGGCGGCCTGCCTTCGATGGCCATCTCGGGCGGTTTTACCTCCTTTGGCCGCCAGAGCACCAATCCGCAGTGGCAGAACCCGTCGGTGATGGACCCCAAGGTCAACTTCTCGTGGGTCAAGGGCAAGCACTCCCTCAAGTTCGGCTATGAGTACGAGTACATCTGGATGGAAGTGGAGGACTCGAACCCGCTCTATGGTTCCTTCACCTTCGGTAAAGGCTACAGCGTTTGCCCGGCGACGGTTAACGGAGTTTCCAACGCCGCCAATTGCCCCACCGGCACAAGCGCAGTCGCTGACACATACTGGGCCGACTTCCTCTTCGGAACAAGCAGCGCCTATTCGCTGTCGACCTACTGGATCACTCACCTGCACCAGAATATGGAAAGTATGTACGCCCAGGACGACTGGAAGATCAACTCCAAGCTGACCCTGAATCTTGGCGTGCGCTGGGAGTATGGTTCGCCTTACTCGGAACGGAACAACGCCCTCTCCAACTTCAACCCGGCAACAGGGACCATGCTGACGCTGACACCTGGCTACAGCACCGCTTCCTCCCCGATGTGCGGCACCGTTGCGTGCGTTGCTCCCTTCAGCGGCAACGGCGTCTACGGCAAGACCCTGGTCAATCCCGCGCTGGGCGACTATGCTCCGCGCCTTGGCTTTGCCTATGCGCTGACGCCTAACATTGCCATCCGCGGCGGCTACGGCAGCAGCTTTATCCACTACTGGCGCGCCGGTTCCGGCAACATGCTGGCCATCAACGCTCCCAACGCGATGTTTACTTCGGTAACCAACCCGTCGTCCACGGCCACTACTGGCTTCCAGAGACTGTCGGCTGGCTATCCCACGGGGCTGTCCACCACCTTCAGCGCGGGCACCGATAACATCGACTACATTCCCAAGAACACCAAGGACGGCTACGCAGAGAGCTACTTCCTGAGCGTCCAGAAGACCTTGGCCAAGAACATTCTGGTCGACGTTGCCTTTGTGGGCAACCATGGCGTTCATCTCCAGGGCTTCATCAACGCCAACCAGAAGAACCCCTCCAACGGTTGGGCTCGTCCTTTCCCGAACTGGGGCGGCACACTGCTCAACAATCCGGCGAACTCCTTTAACAACGGCGATATCACCGAAGCTATGAATGGGTTCAAATCTCACTACAACTCGCTGCAAGCCCGCTATGAGCAGCGCTTTGTGGCCGGCTTGACCTTGCTGAATTCCTTCACATGGTCGCACGCGCTGGATAATGCCTCGTCTACTCTTGAGGCCAACACGCCAGACCCGCAGGATGGAAACAACATCAACGCTGACTACGGCCAATCGGACTACAACCTGCCGATCGCCAATGTCACCAGCTTTGTCTATGATCTTCCGGTTGGGAAGGGACAACGCCATCTGGCTGGAAGCAACAGCCTGGTGAATGTCCTGATTGGTGGATGGCAGATCAGCGGCATCAACACCGTTCAGGGTGGTACGCCTTTCAATCTGACGTATTCGCCGAATTCGGTGAATCAAGTGTCGCCGATGCTTACCCAGAACTGGCGCGGCATGAGTCTCTATCGCCCCAACCTCGTTCCCGGAGCGCACTATACCCAGGGGAAGGTGAAGCTCGCCAACGGATACGTTCAATACGTCAACGCGAATGCATTGACGCTGCCTTCGACCTATACCACCGGCAGCGCCCTTCTCGCCGGCGGCACCATCTCGAGTCCGTTTGGCAATTTGCCCAAGAACTATGGCCGCACGATGCCTTTCTACGAGACGGATTTGGACTTCAACAAGAAGTTCAATACCCCCATCGAGAGGGTTAAGGTGGAGTTCCGCTCGGAGCTATACAACATCTTCAACCATACCAACCTGTATCTGCCCGGCGGTTCGGGCGGCGGCACCGTTTCTGGTACCGACAACAACACCTCCGCGCCCACCAGCATCGGTGGCGGAACAATGACCGGCACCTTTGAGCCGCGCATTGTTCAGTTTGGATTGAAGGTCATTTACTAACCTGCACGAAACTTGTGTGCCAGCCACTTAACGTGGCTGGCACACATTGAATTTGGTTCCTTCGCCTTCAGGGCGGCCTGGGCTGTTCAGCCACGACTTGACGCACAACGATTCAGACCACGGGACCACGCCTCAAAAGGCGTGTTGGGGAGGATTTTGGCCTGGGAGCTATTTCTTTAAGGGAGGCTCTGATTTATTTGTATCCCGCGCCGGGCATTCCCTCAGAGGATAAAGCCCAAGCCGATTTTGCGGCACTTACGGCACGACTTCAGTCGTGCCCTTTCAAAACATCAACTTATGCAGAGGTTTGCAAGAGATTTTTTCGAGTTACTAAAATATAGAAACCGATCTTTTGCGCATTGTGCGAAGGCTGGGAAGCGAGCCGCGAGTTGGAGGAGTGACAATGAGAGCGGAGATTCTGCATCAGCTAGGCCAGCAAACGGAGCCGTGGGATGTGTTGGTGATCGGCGGCGGAGCCAGCGGCTTGGGCGCAGCGGTTGAAGCTGCCTCCCGTGGCTATCGCACACTTCTGGTCGAGCGATCCGACTTTGCCAAAGGAACCTCAAGCCGCAGCACAAAGCTCGTGCATGGCGGCGTTCGCTATCTCGAACAGCTTAATATCACGCTTGTTGTGGATGCTCTGCGGGAGCGCGGCCACATGTTGAGGAACGCGCCGCACCTGTGTCACGACTTATCCTTCGTCGTCCCGGCCTACAGCTTTTCATCGCTTCCGTACTATGGCTTTGGGCTCAAGATTTATGAACTGCTCTCGGGCAGCTTGTCGCTTGGACGGTCAAAGTTTCTCTCCAGAGAAAACACGCTGGAGAGGCTGCCGGGACTTCTTGCAGACGGCCTTCGCGGAGGCATCCTCTATCACGATGGGCAGTTTGACGATGCCCGCTATGCTATCTCGCTGTTGCGCACATTTCAGGATCTTGGCGGCACGGCGATCAACTATGTGGAGGCAACTGGCCTTCTGCGGCGCGGCGGCAAGGTGATTGGCATCCAGGCGCAGGACCGCGAAGACGGCGCCGCCTTTGACCTGCAAGCAAAGGTGCTGATCAATGCCTGCGGAGTCGGCACAGAGGATATTCTCGCCATGGATGGCGCGGCGCGCGGCTCTTTGCTCGCCCTGAGCCAGGGAACGCATTTCGTCTTGCCCCATTCATTCCTGGCGGGAAATACCGCGCTCATGATTCCCAAGACGGCTGACGGCCGGGTGCTTTTTGCTATTCCTTGGCACGGCGCCACCATCGTAGGGACCACCGATGTGTCCGTTGATCGCGCGTCTACCGAACCGCGGGCGCTTCAGTCGGAAAAGAAATTTCTTCTCGATCACATTACCCGCTACTTTGGCCGTAAGCCTGAAGCAGCGGAGATACTCAGCGTCTGGTCCGGTCTGCGGCCGTTGGTTCGCAAAGGCGGCGGCAAGACATCGCAGTTATCCAGAGACCACACAATCCTGGTTTCGCAATCCGGCCTGGTTACGGTTACCGGAGGGAAGTGGACCACCTATCGGCGCATGGGGCAGGACACCATCGATCGCGCCTGCGAGGTTGCTTCACTCCCCAAGCGGCCCTCGCGGACGCTGGAGTTGAAGCTGCACGGCTGGGTTGCGGATTCCGCCGCAACGACATCCGCGTGGGAGTGCGTGTATGGTTCGGATCTGCCAATGCTCCGCGCGCTTTCAAGCGAGGATGCCGGCCTGGATGCGCTTCTCCATCCGCGCCTTCCTTTCCATCTGCGCGAAGTTGTGTGGTCGGCGCGATATGAAATGGCGCGAACCGTGGAGGATGTGCTTGCCCGGCGCACCCGCGCTCTTTTCCTCGATGCGCGCGCCGCCATTGAAGCTGCGCCCGTGGTTGCGAATCTGCTGGCCAGAGAATTACAGAGAAGCGAAGACTGGAAGGCCAAGGATCTGGCGAGCTTCGTTGAACTTGCAAAGGGCTACGTCTACCAGGAAGGTGAAACGGCGTGAACAGATTCTTCTTCCTGGCCGAAGTATCTTTGGAGCTGAGCCCGTAAAGTTATGTATAAGCTTGCCCTTTTCTTTTGCATTTTCGCCGCGTTCTGCGTTCATCTTGCCGGGCGGAATGAGAATCAACGCGAGATAACCTGAGCGCTCGCGTTATTCTATTGTTTATGCTTTGATCGCAACGATAACAGACCCCAAGAGGTTATTCATGAGTTGGAATCTTCCTTTTCTTAAGCCGGCTCCGCATATCGCCAGGCTTCCCGAAGCAGAGGTTAAGCGGCTTTATCCTAAAATGCGCTGGCAGATTATGGAATCCACCTTTATTGGTTACGCCATTTTCTACCTTGTCAGAAACAATCTTCCGGTTGTCTCCAAGGAGATAGCGCAGTCGCTTGGCTACAGCAAAGGGCAGATCGGGGATCTGTTGGCCGTAACGGCCATCTGCTATGGCGTCGGCAAATTCATTATGGGGACATGGTCTGACCGGAGCAACCCGCGTTACTTTATGCCCCTGGGATTACTGTTGACCGCCTTTTGCAATTTTGCTTTCGCGAGCGTGCATAGTTACCCGATGCACTTAGTCCTGTGGGGTATGAACGGGTTAGTGCAAAGCATGGGATGGGCCCCGTGCGGGCGTTCTCTGGGCCACTGGTACAGCATTCGCGAGAGGGGAACAAAGTTCGCGTTCTGGAACGTCGCCCAGAATGTTGGTGGAGGACTGACAGGCCTTATTGTGGCATACAGCACCGTGATGATGGGATGGCGCTCAGCATTTTACGTTCCCGGCATTCTGGCAATTGTATGCGCCATTTATCTCCTCATAAGGCTCAGGGATACGCCTCAGTCGGTGGGGCTTCCGCCAATCGAGGAATACCGCAACGATTACCCGAGCGGCGACAATAAGGATAGCGAGAAGGAACTGGGCACTCGCGATTTGCTGGTGAACTACATCCTGAAGAATAAATATCTCTGGCTTTTTGCCTTCGCCAATTTCTTTGTGTACATCGCCAGATACGGCATGCTCGACTGGGGACCGACCTATCTGAAGGAGGTAAAGCACGCCAGTCTTGGCGAGGGCGGGGTTAGCACGGCGGCATTGGAGTTTTCCGCTATCTTCAGCACCATCCTGATGGGCTGGCTATCCGATAAGATGGAAGGGCGCCGGGGAATGATTGGCATGTTCTGCATGATTCCTGTTTTCCTTGCCTATGTCGGACTCCTGTTAAGTCCCGACAATATGTTATGGCTGGACCTTGTCTTATTCGGTGTTATCGGGTTCTTTGTCTATCCGGCTATCCTGCTGCTGGTTGTCAGCGCGCTGGATTTCACCTCGAAGAAGGCGGTCGGCACCGCCGCCGGCTTTATCGGGCTGTTTGGCTATCTGGGGCGTGTGGTAGAGGGTAAAGGCATAGGTTCGCTGGTTGACCGATATGGTTGGAATGCCGCGCTTTACGCGATCATGGCATCCTGCTTGCTGGGAATTGTGCTGCTCTCGATGACCTGGAAGCTCTCACCGCGCACCGCGGAGAAAATTGAATGATTCGCGAAATCGTCTCGCTCTGCCGCGAGAATGTCGATGGTTGATATCTTCGGAATCATGCGCCAGCATAACTTGATCTTTATCTTCGCTTCCAGACGAATGCAATCAGGCCCCGATGATGGGGCCTGGGAAGTGGGGATGGATAGTAAGAACAGGCCCTAATTGAGCCACATCTCGGGATTGCTGATGGAGACGGCGTCGAGGCCCTGCAACAAAAGATCTTCGGCTTCCTTCATGGTCCAGATCAGTCCGCCGCCCACAACCGGAATATCCGGCGAGATGGCTCGCACGCACTCAAGCAGCTTCGGAGCAACCGGAGCAGGCAGGACTTCAAGCGCGTCCACGGGCGTATTTTTCAATTGATTCGAGATGGTATTCTTAGCGCCGCTATCCAATAGAAAGGTTCGCTGGATCGCATAGAGATCGATTGTATGTGCATGCCGCAAAGGGTCTAAGTGCGTGGATATGATTCCGCGGGCGCCGCAGTGTTTCAGGTAGTTCACGGCATATTTATCACGCGAGAAGCCATTGAGCAGGTCGAGATTGACAATAGGAAGCTTGTCGCCGGCGAGAATCCGCTGGATCATCGCCTCACAGTTTTCCAGATCGCCGGTGAGCAGATAGACCATCTTGCCATGCGCGGCAATTGCCCGATCCAGGTATTCGACATTGCGAACGGAGGGAATGATGGGAGTATCGCGGAAGAACATCCGTAACGGTGTTAGTTGTGCCTGCATGATGCTTTTCCGTTCTCCTTCAGGTTGCGGAAATGATGAAATATCGCCTATTGAAGGCGTGAACATCCTCATCTTAGAGGACGTCTTCAGTTGGTTTTGCCGTCAAGAAAGTGATTATAGGCGCTGCAAAGCGACACAAGCAAGGCGCCATGCTCGCAGTCCAGGCAGATGCATCCTGATGTTTTCAAAGGTGCAGAATTGGTTTCCGTCGCGGACCAATCCCTCAGCGCAAAGCCCGCGTTGATAGAGCAAGGGTTATGTACTGGCGAAAGCCCGCATCCTTCATTTTTAGCTACAATTTGGATGCATTTGAACTAAGGACGAGCCGCAGAATGGCTTGACACCACTTGTTGAATCGAGAGATACTTGAGTGTTAGTTAGTCCGAAGCCGTTTCGTGAAGAGTGCCTGAGACAGCACGAGCGGGTAATTGGATGCTGCTGAAGAAGTCAGGGCCTAAGTGCTGCATGGGCAACTGGTTTTTGCGTTCAGAGTGGCTGCTGTCCAATCCTTGCTCTCATCTTCCGGAATCTCCCTCAAGGTTTAGACTCCTTCCTTTCTGAAGCGCATCCAGATCTCCAGGCACGTGCCTCAATGAGCACTGGGTGAAGTTTGTTGACGTCTTGCCGGCATGGATTTGGCCGGAACAGCCTGCATTGAATTCGCCTCCTATCGCCTTCGCGGCTATGCGAATTCATCAGGGAACTGGAACATGGGTTCCCGCTGGGCACCGTCAACGCGCGGCGTGTTTCATTGCTGGCCACTCTCCTGTTTTTCTCCCGCAGATCCATTTCAGCCGGCGTCCAGGCATTTGTGCTTGAGGCGCAAAGATACTCCCGCGTCGCCGCGTGTTGAGCGATGCAATGTGTGCGCAGTCAACTGCGAAAGGCAAGGCGGCAAGGCATGGAACCGACGCAGGTTGTCATTATCGGTGGAGGAGCGACGGGGGCGGGCATCCTTTGGGACCTGAGTTTGCGCGGCATCTCCGCCACGCTGCTGGAGCAGGGTGACATCGCGAATGGAGCCACCGGGCGTTGCCACGGCCTGCTGCATTCCGGTGGCCGATACGCCGTCAAGGATCCTGATACAGCTCGCGAGTGTGTCGCGGAGAACCGCATCATCAAGGCCATTGCGCCTCATTGCGTAGACGACGTCGGGGGGCTTTTTGTCGAGTGCGCTCAGGATGACCCGGCATTCTTCGAACAGTGGTGGCGCGCCGCCGAAACGGCTGGCATTCGCAGCCGTCGCCTGAGTCCGGAAGAGGCGCGCGAGCTGGAGCCGAACCTGGCAACGAACATCCTCGGCGCATTCACGTGTCCGGACGCACACGTCGATGTATTCCAACTGGTGCTTGCAAATCTTGAGGCTGCTCAAGCGCGCGGCGGGCGATTCCAAACCTACAGCGAGGTAACTTCCATTCACATCGCCAACGGGCGCGTGCGTGGAGTTCGCTATCGCAACACGCGGAGCGGCGAAGAAGACGAGATCCCCTGCGAGGTGGTGATCAACGCCGCCGGAGGCTGGGCGCAGAGCGTCGCCGCCCTGGCCGGAGTTGATGTGCCCGTGTACTGCGACAAGGGCACCCTTCTGGTGATCAATCACCGGCTGAATCATCGCGTGATCAATCGCTGCCGCAAGTCCAGCGATGCTGACATCCTGGTGCCCGCTGGCCCCGTGTGCATTCTGGGCACATCTTCGATTCGCGTGCCCAGCCCGGAAGAATTGACCGCTTCTTCCGAGGAGATTGATCATCTGCTGAAGTTAGGCAACGAACTGATTCCCGGACTTGCGGACGCGCGTCTCCTGCGCATCTTCTGCGGCGTTCGGCCGTTGTACGCGCCGAAGACCGCGGAGGCCGCGAGAGGCCGCGAGATCAGCCGCGGCTTTGCGCTGCTCGATCACGAGACGCGGGACGGAGTGGGCGGTTTTGTTTCGATTGTCGGCGGCAAGCTCACCACTTACCGCCTGATGGCTGCCGCGGCGTGCGATTGTGCAGCGAAAAAGCTTGGAGTGACTGCGGAATGCGCGACCGATAAGACGCCTTTGCGCCCCGCCATCGATCGCAAGGCGCTGCATCGCGCAAGTCATTTGTTGCCGCATCCGGTTGCGGAAATCATGGAGCGCCGCCTGGGTCCTGAAGCGGTTCGAGTGATCCAGGCCATCGAAGTGCGGCCCGAGCTGGCCGAGTTGGTTTGCGAGTGCGAGCTTGTCACTCGCGGGGAACTGGAATATGTTCTCGGCAACTCCACTCCAGCGCCAACGTACACCATTGCCGACGTTGGACGGCGAACGCGTCTCGGCTTCGGACCTTGCCAGGGAACATTCTGCGGATACAAAGCGATGCTCGCCGGCTTCGAGACTCATCGCTGGACGGCTTCAGAAGCCGCCACCGAATTCTCCGCCTATCTTCATGAGCGCTCGAAGGGGCAGGCATTCATCCACCAGGGCATGCAGATCGGCCAGATGGACCTCAACCACGATCTCTACGGCGCGGATCGGCCCTTCCGCGCTGCTGCGGGTGAGCAAGATGGAAACTAATCGCTACGACGTTGTTGTTGTGGGCGCTGGAATCGCCGGCCTCACCGCGGCTGGGGCGGCCGCTGACCGGAAGCTGAAAGTCGCGCTGGTTTCCACCGGACCGGGATCGTTTGTTACCGGGCCCGGATGGCTGAAGGCGCAGGAGATCCTGCGGTTCTCCGCAGCGCCTGAACTGAGCGAGTCCATCGCGTTTTTTTGCGAGATGGCGCGCCTGGCAGGCTGTCCGTTCGGGGGAGATATCTCTGCCTCGCGTTCTCTGCCTTCTCTTCTGGGAGACTTTCAGCGCGTGGCCTTCGCGCCCCTTCCTCTTTGGAATGCCGAGCCTCGCGACGGAGTTTCGACCGCGATTGTCGGTATTCGCGGACTCTCCAGCTTCGATGAGAACTTCATGGCCGAACTGCTCAGCGAGCGTGCGCGCGCGATGAGTTCCGGCTGCATTTACACGGCGCGGAAAATCTCTTTTGCGCGCGACCTGGGAATTCCCGCGACCACCTTGCGCATCGCACAGTGCTTTGATCGTGATGCTGGCTTCCGCGCGGAACTCGTCGATGCCTTGCGGCTGGCGGCATCCGGATTTGAGCGCGTCCTTGTGCCTGGCATATTGGGGCTGGATTCATCGGCGGAGCAGATTGCTCACTTCGAAGGTGAACTTGGTTGCTCGATCGGCGAAATTTATACCCTGCCGCCGTGCATCCCCGGTCTGCGTATCTTCCATCGCCTGGAGAGCTACCTTCACAATATCGGCGTGGAGCTCTTTCGCGGATTCCCCGTTGAGAAGCTGGAGATTCACGATGGGCCGGGCATAGGGTTGCGTATTGCCAGTCCGGGGCACCCGCTGAATCTGCGCTGCGACAGCGTGGTGTTGGCAACTGGACGGCGTTCTGCCAGTCTGCTGGGCGGGGCATATGCCGGCCACGATCAACAGATGCGGCCGCTTACCTCCGCCGGCTCAGTGATGGCGCCGAACCTCTTCGTTGCCGGGTCGCTGCTGGACGGCGATGACGGGGAAGTCCCGCACATTCTCACAGGTTTCCGCGCGGGGAAGCTCGCTGCGTCTACAAAAGGATCTTATGCGGCCAGATGACCTTGCCATCGACAACTGTCTGAAATGTACTCTGTGCAACACGGTCTGCCCGGTGCTGGCCGTTCATCCCCAGTATCCCGGTCCCAAGCGCCTGGGGCCGGAGCTTGAGCGCTTGCGCCGGGAAGGCGTTTCCACCGACACAGAGTGGGTGGAATATTGCCTGGGATGTCATCGTTGCGATCTGGTGTGTCCCAATCAGGTAAATGTCTCTGAGATGATCGCGCGCGCCAAGGCGGCGCACCGCAAGCCGCTGGTTCGCGGGTTGCGCGACTGGTGGTTTGCGCGTCCCGGCCTGCTGGGCAAGCTGACTACAATTGTGCCCGCGCTCTCCAACTTTGCGCTCTCCATGAAGCCGGCCCGCTTCGTCATGTCGTTGATGATGCGGATCACGCCGCAACGCACATTTCCCAAGTACACGCGGCCGGATTTGCGCACGCCCGTGGCCACAGGCAAGGAGCGGCAGCGCATCGTCTTCTTTCCCGGATGCTTCATCCGCTATAACCAGCCTGATCTGGGGCGGAAGGTGATAGATCTTCTCGAACGGAACGGCTTTGCCGCGGAAGTTGCCCCGGCGGAGTGCTGCGGAGTTCCAGCCCTGGCCAATGGCGACATGGCAGTGGCGCGCTCTCTTGCGCGCGCGAACGTCAGAGCCCTGGCCAATCAGGTCGATTCAGGGCTGCGCATCGTGACCGCCTGCTCGAGTTGCGGACACATGCTCAAGACGGGATTCGGCGGCATACTCGAAGACGACAAGAAGTTCGCGGGTGCGGCGCAAAGGATCGCGAACCATACGGTTGACCTTGCGGAATTGCTCATGGCGCAGTTGGATGCGGGAAAGCTCAACACGAATTTCCAACAGACCAACCTGCGGCTGGCCTACCACGCGCCGTGCCATCAGAAGTCGCAGGGCATCGGACGCCCGTGGTATCACTTGTTGCGCCTGATTCCAGGGGTCACGGTTGAGGATATGGATGCTGGCTGTTGTGGCATGTCGGGCACTTATGGCTTCAAGCAGGAAAAGTACGAAGTTTCCATGGCGATCGGCAAGGAGTTATTCAAGTGCATTGACGCGTCGCAGGCAGAGATGGTGGCCACCGAGTGTGCAACGTGCCAGATGCAGATCGAACACGGAACCACCGTCAAGGCCATCCATCCAGTAGAGATTCTGTTGCAGGCTTACGATGGGCCCCGCTCCAATTGAAGACCGGAAAGATCGAACGACAGGGACGGGCGGGAGCGAGTTGCGCAGGCTGAAGCCCGATGATGCAAAATATTGAATATTTTGGAGCGGGAGACCGGGATCGAACCGGCGACATTCAGCTTGGGAAGCTGACGTTCTGCCACTGAACTACTCCCGCAACATTTTTACAATCAACAACTTGCCAAAAACTACTAGCTATCTTGCATGGTGTTCTGCTCAGCACGGCCAGCGCAGCAGGTATCCGCGCCGCGGGCGCACTAAACAGACTCCGCTCTTATCATACCGGCACGTGCCGCCAGCGTAAAGCCAAAGTTCAGCCGCTCGCTTTCATCACTTGCGAAACGGACCGGGAGCCTCTCGCTGGCCTTGCCTCGATGAATGAGGAGAACCCTGAAGAGAAAATTCTCCAGAACAACACGCGCGGTGGTACCCTGCTTGCGTGGTTTGCGCCCCATCGGGCGGAACTCATGGCGGCCGCGGCGCCGGCCTGGTGCGCCTTCCAAAGAGGGCGCTTCCTGGTCTAGCCTTCCGGCTGCCGCCACAGAGACTGCGAGTTACAGGATAAGTCATGGACATTGAGATCATTGTTGTCGGTGAGTCGAGCAAGTGGGTCTTGAATCATCCTTGCATCCGTATCGGGCATGATCCGAGTTGCGAAGTCAGCTTGCCGGCGGGAAGATACCCCGCGGTATCCGGCGAACATGTGGAGCTTCATGTGGTGAATGGCGCGGTCACCCTGGTTCAGGGGGAGCATACCAGCGGCGACACCTATCTGAATGGCCATTTTGCCGACGCCGGCGCCGTGATTCACTCCGGCGATATCCTTCGTTTGGGCGCTGGAGGGCCGGAGCTTCGCATTCGCCTGCTGGAGCGTCATGCCTATGCAGTGCCCATGGAACATGAGCCCACGCGTGTCCTGTCTCAGTTCACTCCGGCGGCGCCTGAGCCGGCGCGCTTCACGCATGAGCCCACCCGTGTCATCTCCGGTCCGGGAGTTACAGCTTATTCCTCCGCGCCGTCCGTCGCGCCAGGGGTAACTGGAAGACAGGGCTACACAGCCGAAGCCCCTCGCGGAGTTCCCGCTGCTCCCAGGATTCCTCCGGTGCAATCACCGGTCGCCACGGTAAACGGCGAAAGCCTGCGCCCCCTTGAGGACAAGCTGAAAACCATACACCGCATCCTGGTGGCGAATCTGGTGCTGCTTGTGCTTCTGCTGGGGTGGATATTCGTGCAGGGCAGGGAACTTGACCAGAACCGGGACGAGTTGCGGCAGTTGCACGCGCAGGCGCAGACCGCTGTCGGTCAGCTCACGCCCGCGCTCGATGCAAGACTGGGCGTTTTTGAAAGCCGCATGGACGGTCTGGATGCAAAGATCGCCGCTGCCCAGGACCGCATGGTCAAAGGCCTGGATGCGCAGGCCAAGCGCGAAGAGGACCGCATGGTCGCACGCATGAACGCCGAGATTCCTGTTATGCTCGATCAATTTATTGCCAAAAAGCTCGGAGGGTTAAAGCACTGAAGCATTTTCACTTCTACTAAGATTTGGACGTCACCCTCTCGCCGCGCCCCACGATCCGGCCACCATCGTCACGCAGCCCGCGCGGAACCGCCGCAGTTCTTTCAGCGATAGTTCGTGGTTGGCTATCAGGCCCGGCCCGCATACAGCCAACAGAATCCACGCGGGATTTAGCCTTTGAGAAAATGTCTGCTCGCCAGAGGAACTTGTTCAAAGATTCTTTAAGGACGACCGACGGCCCGCGGTAAGCGAGAATGATAGAGGACGCATCTTGTTTGTCAGGGCAGCTCGCTTGGAGGCTATCTTCTGAACGTGGTCCCACATCCGGTTAGTTCGTCCTTGCGGCCGCGCGGAACATCATGCGCAGCCAGGGTTGTGCTGCATGGGCTTATGCTGGCAGTCATCGGAATGCTCGCTCTGGCTGCGCAAGGCATACAGGCTCAGCAACTGGCCGTCGAGTCACTCAAGTCGGGCAACGAGGAGTGGAATTACACGATCCGATCCTGGCAGTCGCAAGATGGTTTGCCGGAGGAGACGGTGCAAGCCTTCGCGCAGACTCCGGACGGCTACCTTTGGGTAGGAACCAGCGGCGGGCTGCTGCGCTTTGATGGGGCGCGCTTCCACCTCTTTGCCCATGAGAATACGCCTGCCTTCAGGGAGAACAGTGTCTTTTGCCTGCTGGCCGCCCGCGATGGCCGCCTGTGGATCGGCACCGACGGCAGCGGTTTGATCGAGTGGCAAAATGGCGTATTTCATGCTTATCCCGCCGCAAAAGGCCAGACGGCCGACTTCGTGCGGGCGCTCACTGAGGATCACAACGGCCTGCTGTGGGTTGCCACGGACGACGGCCTGTTTTGGGCCAGGAACGGCAGCCTGGAACGTGCCGACAAGCCACTGGGCTTGCCCGTCTTCAATGTCCATGCCGTGTTGGAAGACCGTTCCGGCCGCATCTGGGTGGGCGGCTCGCGCCTTTACTCGATCAAAGACGGCCAGTCTCACGAGTATTCGCTGCCCGGCAATGATAGCAAGAATAAGGTGAAATCTTTTCTCCAGACCTCCGACGGGGTCGTCTGGGTGGGGACGGTCGGCGGCCTTTACCGACTGCTTCCCGGAGAGGACCGTTTCGAGCCGGTGCCGGGAGTTTCCGGCACCATCCGGTCCCTGCGCGAGGCGCCCAACGGTGAGTTGTGGGCTGGCGCAATTGGAGCGGGGATCTTCAGAATTCGCGGCAATCGCGTTACCCGCTTGAAGGCGCCCTCGCCGCTGATCAGCAACACCGTGCTCTCCATCTTTGCTGATTCCGACCGCGATTTATGGCTGGGAACACAGGCTGGCATGATGCGTCTCAGCCGTACGCCGGTGCGCGTTCTGGCCCTCTCCGAGGCCGCCGACTCGGATTTCGGCACGGTCGCTTTGGATAACGACGGCTCGCTGTGGGCTGCTTCCAACCAGTTGGTTCATGTGCAGACCGGTCAGGCCAGGCCGTTCCGATTTCCGGGCCTGGGCGACGTGCGGGTTCGCAATGTGCTGCGCAGTCATGATGGCTCGCTTTGGATCGGAACCGACGGCGGCGGCGTCTATCACCTTTCCGCCCGGATAACCACGCACTTCACTACGCGCGACGGCCTGGTGAACAATTTTGTGCGCGTCTTCCTCGAATCCAAAGACGGCACTCTATGGATCGGGACCGATAACGGAGTGAGTCATCTCGATCAAGCAGGCATTCATAACTTCACCGCGCAGAATGGGCTGGTTTACAACAGCATCCGTTCGCTGCTGGAGGATCGGGATGGAACCATCTGGATCGGCACCGAGCATGGCCTGAGCCAGTACAGGAATGGAGGATTCCATCACGACGCGATGACCGCCGCGTTGGGCGACGAAAAGGTGTGGGCGCTCCATCAGGACGCCGATGGCGGAATCTGGATCGGCACGCGCGCTCATGGACTTTATCGCTATCGCAATGGCCGGCTATCCCACTACACCACGGCCAACGGACTGGCCAGCGACAGTATCTATTCCATCCTCGAAGACAAGCAGGGCCATTTCTGGTTCAGCGGCCCCTCCGGAGTGATGCTGTTGAACCGCGCCGAGCTGGACGCTCAGGCCGTCGACCCGCGGCAGCTTCTCTCCTTGCGCGTCTTTCGCGCCAATGAGGGAGGCAAGCCCGCACAGTTTTATGGGGGAACGCAGCCGGCGGGCGCTCTGACCGCCAGCGGCGAAGCCTGGTTTTCCACTAGCCAGGGGCTATGGAGCATCCGCCCGGATGAGCTGGAGCACTCGTTCTTCTCCAATCTGAATATCGACGCCGTTACGGTTGATGGCCGTCCTGCGCCGCTGATTGGGAAACTGAGTCTGGATGCAGGCAGCAGCCGTCTGGAAATTGGGTATGCGCCGGTGTTGCTGCGCTCGCAGGAGGGACTTCGCTTTCGCTATAAACTCGACGGATATGACCGCAGTTGGACTTACGCAAGCGCGCAGCAGCGGCTGGCAACCTACACCAACCTTCCCGCCGGAAAATACACATTTCTTGTGGAAGCCTGGGAGACGGATCATCCGGCGCATCAGGCCCGCGCCTCGATTGAATTGATCAAGCGGCCCTATTTCTACCGGACGCCATGGTTTGTGGCGCTCTGCGCGCTGCTCGTGGCGTTGCTATCCATCTTTGCCTACCAGGTGCGGATGAAACAGATTCACGACCGCTTCAAAGCGGTGTTGGCGGAGCGGTCGAGGCTGGCGCGCGAAATGCACGACACGCTCATCCAGGGCTGCGTAAGCATATCCGCGCTGCTTGAGGCCGCATCAAGCGGGGAGATCGACGACAACGAGTCAAGATCGCACTTGATCGACTATGCCGCCACGCAAATCCGCGCAACCGTGGATGAGGCACGGCAGGCAGTGTGGAATCTGCGTGGCGAGGAGCGCGCGCTCGCCGATCTGGAGACTGCGCTCCAGCGCATGGTCGAACGGATTGGCCAGGAACATGGCGTGGAGATGGCCTATCGTTTGCTCGGGAAGCCATTTGCCATCGGCCTGCCTGCTACGCATGAATTGATGATGGTGGCCCGCGAAGCGATATTCAACGCAATCTTGCACGGCCACGCGCAAAAGATCGAAACGGAGCTTTCCTACGCGGACGAATCGCTTTCGCTGACCATAATAGACGACGGGCAGGGATTCGACGCCGCGAAAGCCTTCTCCGATGAGCACTTCGGCTTGCGTGGAATGCAGGAGCGGATTCACCAGTTCAACGGAAAATTCGAGATCGAGAGCGCCCCTCATCAGGGAACTCGCATAAGGTTAGAAATTCCCCGCGCCGCCATCGCCCAATCGTGAGAGGTTATCCGTGGATCTTCGCTCTGGAGCGAGCATGCTGTCTCCCACGTTCTATAATCCGCTTGTGCCGCCGATTCGCATTCTTATCGTCGATGATCACCCGATCATGCGGGTAGGGATCGCGGCGCTCATTGCGACCAGCAAGGAGATGGAGACTGTAGCCCAGGCTGGCAGCGGGGAAGAGGCGCTCACGTTGCACGCGCTTCATCACCCAGACATCACTCTCATGGATTTGCGGCTACCCGGCATCAGCGGCGTTGAAACCATTCGCCGTATTCGCAGCCAGTCTCCCAAGGCCCGGTTTATTGTGCTTACCACTTACGATGGCGACGAAGATATATTCCAGGCCATGGAGGCGGGAGCCACTGGTTACTTGGTGAAGGGTATGCCCCAGGAGATGCTGGTCAACGCGGTAAAACGAGTTCACGCCGGTGGCAGATATATACCTCCCACAATGTCTCAGGCGCTGGCTTCGCGGATGCCGGACTCAAGCCTCAGCAACCGCGAACGCGAGGTACTCGGACTGATGGCAAAGGGCAACTCCAATCGCGAAATTGCCGGGAACCTGGGTATTACCGAGGCGACTGTGAAGTGCCACGTAAGCGTCATCCTGATGCGCCTGAACGCCAGTGACCGCACCCAGGCCGTGGTCATAGCGTTACAGCGAGGGCTGATCCACTTATAGGAACTTATTGAAAAACTCTTGAATTGTTGTCCAGTCTGGGAGTTTATTAACTGTGTCAGGGCACGACTTCAGTCGTGCCGTAAATGCCGCAAAATCAGCGAGGGCTTTAGCCCCTGAGGACTCATTTACCGATCCGAGTTAGATCTTCAACGAGTTCATAGAGCGCCTCCGCCCTCGCGATGAAGAACACATCATCTCGACAAGTCAACCTCGTATTCAGGAAGAGCTTCAATTGAATCCAGAGATCCCGCCTGTCCGTTACTGCTGAACCTGGGCTCCTTGCCTGGTTCAAAGAAGATGTGAGCTTGCTGGCTGAGCGGCAAAACCTGAAGCACAAACGTGGCCGGGGCCGTCCCGGAAAGAAACCGCTTCAGTCCAATCCGCCACTCTGTCCCGTTGAAAAAGTTATCCGTCAGCAGACGGTCGCCACTAAGCAAGCGCGCCTCATCGCCCTGATAATGGACTCCGAGATAGAGATCGCTGAGCCCATCGAGCGCGCCTTGAGGAACTGCAACTTCCCACTCGCCCGCCTGGCTGAAACTGGAGTCCTCTGGCGCCATCACCGCGGCGTCATGCCGCCACGGCAGCGCCGGGCCGAAAACCGGCAAGGGCGCCTTGCCGATTCCCCGTGTCTGAACCAGTTGAAGCGCCACTTTTCGCTCTGGCACACGCAAATTCAAAGATTGGAAGAGCCCCGTTTGCTTGCTTGCAGCGCCTTCGGCTGCTGCATTGCCGGCAGTAAAGTTGCCGCCAGGAAAGAACGCAGCATTAAAAAGCGATTTGCCGATTTGGCGCAGGATCAGATGCGACCCCTCGCTATAGACCTGGGACTTGGTCAGCACAAGTTGGTCGCGCCCTTCCAGGTTCACTCTCCAAAGATCTTCCGCCTGTTCCGCATTGAGGAGCACGATGTGCATAACGCCATTGTTGCCGCGAATCGTAATTGCCGTGCTTAATCCCGGCTTGACGTCGCGCGCGCTCAGCGTGCCGCTAACTTCGGAAAGTGTGCCTCGCTCTATGTGGACCGCCGTCCGGTTTGCCGCCGGAAACGCAAACTCCGCGGCAATGCCGGGGATTTCCTTGAAGAAAACATAAGTCTCGCCGCCGAGCTTGATCTTTAGAATGGGTTGAGCCGTCGCATAGCGCAGCGTGACGCCATCGAGGTCAAGGTTCACTGGCCAATAGAAGTAACTGTTGGCCGGAATGGTGATGGGCATGGCCGGAACCAGCAACGTCTTGCCCGGGACTCGAATTTGAAACTGCGTCTCCGGCCGGGACGGAAGATCACGTTCGCGAATGTAGTTATTCACAAACAGAAAGCCGCGCTCTCCGTAGATGCGCGCCGAAGCCCGCAAAATCGATGGATCCGCCGGCCCGGCGGGGTGTGGCGTTGGTTCGATGGCGCGCGCCGGAGCCAACTGTGCGCCGAAGTCTTGGAGAAAGTAGTGATCCAGCTTCAACTCCCGCAGCGTCGCATTCATCTGGCCAAACTCACTAATAGGCGCTTGAAAGTCGTAGCCCTTTACCGGAACGTCGGTTGGATACCCTGTGCGTTGCGACTCCTGGAGCGTGGTCAGCTTTCCGTCTGGATTCTCTCCGCCCTGGTACATGTAATAGCCGAGGAGATTAACTCCCGAACCAATCATCACAGGAATCATCGCGGGCACATCATTTGCCGCCAGAAGCGGCCTGCGATGATAAGTATCCTGAATGCCTCCTCCAACTTCTGCGGTCAGAAATGGCACTTCGTTGCGCAGTTCCGCGTCGTGCTGGCTGCCTGTTGCGGAGTTATCGCCAATAGCCCCCATATTGGCATCCGCGCGGCTGGCAAAGCGGAAGGAATAAACCTCGGCTGGAGGAAGAACTTTTGTGCTTCCATCCCAGGGAGCGTCTGGATAACCGCCATAAACGGGTAGAAACATATCCTTGGGCACAACTGCATGATCCCAGCCTGTTACTGTGTACAACGGAACGTCGAGGCCGCTGTCAATCGCCATTTGTTTGAGCGCCGCCAAGTGCCGTCGCCCTTGCCCCGGGCCATTGAACGCGTACTCGTTTTCAATCTGGATGCCGATCACGGGACCGCCGTCTTTCCACAGCAGTCCGTGAAGCTGCTGCCCGATCTGCGCATAGAATGGTTTCACTTCGGCAAGATAGATAGGGTCGTTGGAGCGCACGGCGCTCTTCTTGAGCACCCAGTCAGGCAACCCTCCGTTGCGAACCTCTCCGTGGGCCCATGGACCGATGCGCGGATAAAGTAACATTCCGTGCTTGGCGCACAGTTCGGCAAATCTTCTCAAATCCCTCTGGCCACTCCAATCGAACTGGCCTTCAATCTCTTCGTGATGAATCCAGAAAACATAAGTCGAAATCACATCGACGCCACTGGCCTTCATCTTGAGAATCTCTTCTTCCCAGTAAGGCTCTGGATAGCGCGTGAAGTGAAACTCACCCATGACCGGTATCCAGGGTTTGCCGTCTCTCATCAGGCACTGGCTATTAACTGCGATCGACCTTCCATTCGGTGCGCGATCGCTGCCAAGTTGCGTTGGAACAGCTTTGGGCGCGGCATTGGAAGCCGTTGCGTCAAAAACCAGGCGATTGGCAGGTGGCTGCGCGCATAAGCAACACGCAAAGAGGAACACAGACGAAGATAACTCAAGAGAGCGCATAACTCACATACTTTCCAAAGCATGCATATCCGGTCAACAAAGGGCAACTCAACCAGCATCCGTCCCAGCCACTCTGGCGTAAACAGAATAACTGCCGGGCATTGCCGATCGGCCGCAGATGCGGTGTTACGGCTGGCGTCTGTCTTCCAACGCATGAATCACAGGCAAAATGTTTCCGTCGTTATCAAAGAAACTTCGTCCTCGCAGTTCGGCCTCGGCGGCGGGTTCCCACCAGAAAACGCCCTGCCCCAGCCCGCGCGGAATGGAACGGACCGCGGCGTTGACTGCGCGCAGAAAATCTTCCTGTCCTTCCGGGCTCTCGGGGAAGTCGGCACTCTTGCCAATGAAGTCGCCGGGAGTCCAGTTATAGGCAGTTTCAACAACAATGATCGGGTGCTGGTAGCGAAGCGCGAGATCGTGCAGATTGCCGCGCAGCTTGGCAATGTTGCCGTGCCAGCGAGGATAGTAGGAAAGGCCCATCACGTCGAAGGGCACATGACGGGCGATAAGATTGTCAAAGAACCAGACAGCCGCGTCATAGTCTCCGCTGCGTTCGATGTGGATCATGATGCGCGGCTTGGGCTGCGCGCCACGGCCTGCATCCACGCCGCGAATGCCCGCCTTGAGCAAATCGGCAAAGTTATCCCAGTTATCCGGGAGTATGCCGTCGGGCCAGAGCATGCCGTGGGTGATTTCATTGCCCACCTGCACCATCTCCGGCATGACGCCTTCGCGGGCAAATGTTGAAATGGTGTCGCGCGTGTAACTGAAAACCTGATCGGCAAGCTGTTTGTGCTTGAGTTTCTTCCACGCCTCGGGAGTCGGTTGCCTTTCCGGGTCAGCCCAACTGTCGGAGTAATGCAGATCGAGCAGAAGATAAAAGCCCATCGCTTTTGCCCGCTTGGCCAAAGCGAGTGTGTATTCCAGATCGTTGGGCAGTTTGTCAGGGCTGGCCGCCGGATCGTGGAAAAGGCGCAGGCGCACCCAGTTGTATTGGTGCTCACGCAGGATAGCCAGCACATCGCGCCGCTGGCCGTCTTCCTTGAAGACCATTCCGTCCCGTTCGCACTTTGCCAGGAACGAAACGTCGGCGCCGATTGCATAACTCTGCGCGGGCGCCGGGTTTGCAACAGGCAGGGCCAGCCAGAACACAGCGGCGAGTTTGAGGCAAAGGCGCACGGCGGCTTCCCATGTGTTTGTTTGAAGGCAACGAAAAGAATGGGTAACTCTTTCCGCTGCCCGGTTTCCTTCCGGCTCGACGCCGGAAAAGTGGTTGGTTAGAAGTAGTACTTCGCTGCCAATTGTATCTGGCGATGGCCAGTCTTGTTGTCGGCGGTTCCGGCAGTCGGCGTGAGCGCCGTATCCGTTCCGCCGGCGGCGCTGAATCCCATATACATTTGTGAATCGGAGGCGAGAAATTCGTTCCAGGGATGGTTGAAAAGGTTGAAGACTTCGCCGCGAATCTCCAGCCTGCGGCTTCCGCCCATCCCGAAAGTCTTGAAGAGGCCGGTGGAATCGTTGATAAAGGCCGGACCATGGATATACGGAAGACGATAAGTTCCGTTCGCCAGGTAGGATGGCGCCACCAGACACGAGTTATTGAAGTACTGGTTCTTCGCCAGGTTCTTGCGCGGATCGCAGATCATCTTGGGCACGGCAATTTCGTCCGGCGTTCCATCTGCAAAGGAGCCGCCATTCGAGGACAGGGAAATATTGCTGTTAGTTTGTCCGCCTACAGTGTTGGAGACGGTTCCCCAGATGCCGATGGTATTGCGATTAGCCGCGTATTCCGAGCCGAAGTTATTGCCGATTGGCCCGCCGGGCATGGCCTGGAAGATGCCCGAGACGTGCCAGCCGTCTACAACTCCGTTGACCAGCTTATGGTTGCCCAGGCGCTGCCTGCCGATGGAAGGCAGTGTCAGGTAGTAGGAGAAGCTGAGAATCTGTGAGCGGTCGAACGGAGTTGGCCCGTACCACCGCTTCATGTTGAAGGAGTCCTCGGCGTTGTAAGCCAGCGACTTGCCAAAGGTGTAACTGGCCCAGTAGTTCAGCCAGCCCTTTTGGCGGGTCACGGTCAACTGCAGCGCGTTGTAGTTGGAGTTCAGATTGTGATAGAGCGTGGAGATATCGCCATAGTCCGGATAAGGACGCAGGTAAGGAGTTTGGTAATCGTCATACCAGGTTCCATACCATGGGCCTGTCTCACTTCCCTCCGGCACTACATTCTGCTTGCCGTAACCCACCAGGTTTCGGCTTACGTTGCCCACATAGTTAGCCTCGATCTTGCTGGACCATGGGAATGCCTGGGAGACGGCAAGGTTCCAGGAGTAAGTGAGCGGAGCGCGATGGTCGCTGGGATTGGCCGTGCCCCACACCGTGGGAACGACGTTGGTAAAGTTCAAGGTTGATAGGCCAGAGAGCGTGTACGGGCTGCCGGAACTGGCCCATAGAGTGGCTACCTTGAAGTTAGGCGGAGCCTCGATGGCAGAGAAGGAGTTAGTGCCGGGGTCGATGTAGTAATTGGTGCCGAAGCCTCCGCGCACCACCGTCTTGCCGCTGCCGGAGAAATCGTAGGCAAAGCCCACGGAAGGCGCCCACTGGAATCCGAGCGGCTTGGAACCGGAGAGCGGAACCGAGGGCGAGGTTGCATGAGTCTGAATCCCGGTGTAAGAAGTGTAACTTGGTGTAGCAGTCGCTACATAGGCAGACGGATTGAAGATGGCAATGCGTCCGCCGCGATCGAACCACGAACCGATGTGATCCACGCGCAGGCCGTAGTTCAGAGTCAATTTTGAGGTTGTCTTCCAGGTGTCCTGCGCAAAGAAGTCGAAGCGCTTCTCTTCCATGCCGGCCTTGATATTGTTGCTGCTCTGGGTAAATCCGGAAACATAACCCAACAGCAGATCGGCCCAGTCGTTCCCGGTAACTCCGGTATAGCTTTCCGTGGCCACCGAGCCATTGTCGTTGCCGGTGGTGAGCAGGTTGTAGCGCCCAAACTGGCCAAAGAAGCCGACCTTGAACATATGCTTGCCTTTGAGCTTGGTCAGGCTGTCATTGACGGTAAAGTTGTTTTGCGCGCCCAGGTATGGCGGAGCTTCGCCGCCGGCTATGTATAACTGTTCGTTTGCAATCGCGGTGTTCCCGCCTTCAAATTCGACATTGGGAATCAGATCGCTCGACGATGTGAAGAGGTTGGCATAAGGATAGTCGAGCGCGGTGCGCGAGACGGCGCTGAGATTGCTGAGCGCCTGCTTGAGCGTAAACCGCGTGTAGCCCCAAGAAGCCTCGTTGGTGAGCGACGAGCTCAGCACGTTGGTCATCGTGCCGTTCCACGAATTCGATGCGTCCTTACCGGTCTGATAAGCGGGATAGGGAACCTGGTTCCACTGGTTATAAGGTCCATAGGGCCAGGGCACGCTTTCGTTTTCGTGATTGAAGCGGCCGAAGATATGAAAATTGTCGTTGACGGCCCAATCCATCCGCAGAATCTCCTGGTTGCGCGGATCGGAGGTGGTAAAGTCCGTGATCAGATTGTTGCCGGCGTGGGCCAGCGGATCGACGTTGGGCAGCGGAAAGGCGCTCAGCAGAATCTGTCCTGCCGCATTGGGAATCACCTTGCCGCTGCCGCTGCAATAGCTCGGGAGCGGATTGCCGCCGCAGGGATACGTGGAGACCGGCCAATATTCATAGCCGTTGGCGGCGTTCGACAGGTCCATATCCCACACATTGCTGAAGTCGCCGCTGCGCATGGCGGAGGTGGGCACGGCGGCCTTGCGGACGCCCTGGTCCACATGCTGCTGGGCAATCTCGGTGGCGGCAAAGAAGAACAGCTTCTCGTGATCCCTGCTGACGCCGGGCATGAGCACCGGGCCGCCGACATTGACGCCGGGATAAAAGAGGCTGGTTTGCGACTTGGGCAGGCCATTCGTCAGGTTTTGCCAGTCGGTGGCGTCCATGGAGTGGTCGCGGACACTCATATAGGCTTCACCGTGGAAGTCGCGGCCACCAGCCTTGGTTTCAGTGGTCACCACGATGGGGCCGTTGGGTTGCGCGGCGGAATAAGCCGCTGATTCCACCTTCAACTCGGCGATCATGTCCACGTTCGGGGTCACGGAGGCTCCGCCCGCGGTGTTCAGGTCGGTAACCGATGCGCCGTCGCTCACCAACTGCACCTGGTCGAAACGGTTGCCGTTGACCGTGAAGGCGCTGGCATTTTGCGTAAATCCGGCTTGATTGCCGTTGTATGCGGCACTGTTCCAGTTGCCGGTGTTGCCCGAGCCGGGAACCAGCCCCAGAAGCTCGATTGCGCTGCGGCTTTCCAGGTTCATGTTGTGCAGTTGGGTATCCGAGATGGTGTAGCTCACCTCGCCGGAGGTCGTCGGCGTCATCTCGGTGGCCGTCGCGGTGACCATGACTGAGATGCTGGTCCCAGCCACAGTCAGCACGATGCCCTTCAGCTCGATCTGGTCGTTGATGTGAACGGCAATCCCCTTGCGGCGAAGGCTGTTGAAGCCCGGCGCGGAGACTTCCACGTCATAGGTGGCTACTGGAACGCCGACCAGCGAGAAGAAGCCGCGCTGGTCGCTGGTCGTCGAGCGGGTTACGCCCGAAGCCTCTTCGGTAACCACAATCCTGGCCTGCGGAATGACGGCGCCGGTCTTGTCGGCCACGGTTCCCGTCAGCGTGGCGTCGTTGCTCTGCGCTCGCGCCACTGCCGCTCCCAACAACAGCATCAGGGTGAACATCACGCTGATTGCAATCCTGTGGGTAGCTTTTTTCATATGAATTCCTCTTTCTGGCACTCCAAGTCTTCACGCCTTCCAGACTTACCTTCCCAAATCGGCGCCGATATCCGCCTCGCGGCAGAGGGCCAATGGGCGCTTCCCAACCAACGAGTCGCATACTACTCTGTCCGTTATGCAACTCGAATCCGACTAAAGTCGGATCGTGCGTTTTTTGCGTTGGGTGCTGGCGCATTGAGGGTCTGAAACCTGGTGCGCCGGGTCTTGGAAGGTGAAAAAGTGAGGGTGCCCGCCCCGGAGCGCGGCAGTGAACGCGGCTTATCTCTCATCCGATAGGCAGATGAAGGTAACTTGCTTTAAATTGTTGATTTATATGGTGGGCGCTGCAAGATTCGAACTTGCGACTTCCACCGTGTGAAGGTGGCACTCTACCGCTGAGTTAAGCGCCCCTCGCGAACTTTGCAGAACTTGAGCGAGAGCTGGCGTAGGACGAGCCAGTGGGGCATCCCGTAGGTTAGAGTAACACCAGTGGGGCTTCACGGCCAACCCTTGCGGCCAACTCAGGCCAGCCGGAGCCCGCGACCAACTGCCGATGCGCTGGAGAGCAAGTTCAATTCGCAGTGCAGCCGGCTTCCCCCCTGACGGGGAAGCGGTGCTGCGCCCGGTTCCGGGGCTGGGCGATCCTATGCTGCCGAATCAGGGACTTCCGACTCCAGGCCTGGCCCGTCCGGGTTCCTACTCCCATGGCCTCTCCAAGGCGGCTTCCACGCTCCTGATGGCCAGAACGGACGGCAGCCGGCCCGGCGCGCGCCCAACCCCGCCCGCGGAAGAAAATTCCAACCCGGAAACTACTCTTTCTGCGCAACCTTCCGCCCCGGATGGGGTTCCAGAAGATATGGCAACCTTGGTCCTGGACAACTCGTCCCTGGGAGCGGGTCCGGCTACGCAACCGGAAGAACGCCAAGGTATGGCTGCCAGCCTGGACCCTTCGAGCGACGCAGCCATCATGCTGCGCGCGGCCGCGGGCGACGAATCCGGGTTCAACTACCTGGTGGAAAAGTATCACCGGCCCATCATCCATTTTCTTTTCCGGATGGTGCGCAACCAGGCCATTGCTGAGGAATTGGCGCAGGAGGTGTTTCTGCGCGTCTACCGCTCCAGGCAGAGCTACCGGGCCGAGGCCAGGTTCACCACCTGGCTTTACCGGATCGCCACCAACCTGGCGGTGAATCACGCGCGCGACACCAAGCACGAGCGGGCGGTGCGGAGCGTTTATCTGGACGCCCCGGATGAGCAGACCGGCACGACGCCGGACGTGGCCGACGATGAGCCCTCGGTGGAGCAGCACCTTCTGCGCGAGGAGCGCATGAAGGCCATTCGGACGCATGTCATGGCGCTGCCTGAACGGCAGCGGATAGCCGTCCTGATGCACAAGTACCAGGGGATGGACTATCGGCAGATCGGCGAGGTACTGAGGCTGAGTGAGTCGGCGACCAAGTCGCTGCTCTTCCGCGCTTACCAGACGCTGAGGGACAAGTTGAAGGATTTTGTTTAAGGGGAAGCAAGCCGGGCTCGACCGGCGGGGAAGTGGGGTGGTCATCATGGAACGGATGCTTAAAGATCGGATGAAGGCGAATTGCACCGGGATGGATGCGGAGCTGGCAAACCTGCTGCTCGATCCGGCCGGTGCGCCAGCCGAGGTGCAATCGCATCTGGCCGGGTGTGACCGCTGCCGCCGGGAGCTTGATGAGCTGCGGGCGGCTATGGCTCTCCTGGATACCTGGGAGGGGCCGGAGCCGAGTCCGTATTTCCTCACCCGCCTGAAGGCACGCCTCAGAGAAGAGCGCGAAGCCGAGCCGGCAAGCTGGTTTGCCCGGCTTCGCGCCAGCTTTGCCTACGGCTCGGCGACCCATGTTCGTCCGTTGGCGGCCATGGCGCTGACCGCCGTGCTGCTGGTGGGCGGCGGAGCTTATCTGGGCATCACCAACTGGGACCAGCCGCCGGCCGCTCCCGGACAGGCCGCTGTGGTCCACGATCTGCAAACCATGGATAGCAACGCCCAACTGCTGGACCAGTTGGAGGATCTCTCCAGCAACAACGAGAGCGGGGACTAACTTTTTGCAGTCAGTGCAAAGAATTTGGCTTTGAGGGGAAGGTAGGAGTTGGTAGGCCAAGGCTTTACAAGCTGCGGAAAAACTCATTTCCGGCCTGGATTGTATCAAGGCACGACTTGAATCGTGCCGCAAATGCAACAAAACAAAAATGGGGCTTTACAGGCTGCGGAAAAACTCGTGAAATGTGTTTCGAAAAGACGTTTTGTATCAGGGCACGACTTGAGTCGTGCCGCAAATGCAACAAAACAAAAACAGGGCTTTGCAGGTTGCGGAAAAACTCGTGAAATGTGTTTCGAAAAGACGTTTTGTATCAGGGCACGACTGGTAGGTCAGGGCTTCAGCCCTGACTGCCGTAAGTGCTGCAAAATCAATGAGGGCTTTAGCCCCTGAGGGATGTTTTTCCGGATTTAGCGCAGAATGAAACGGGTAGCTAGGGCGAGCAAGCGTATGTTGACTGAAGCACACAATGCGGGATGGATCGGCCGCGTGGCTATGGCTGCGGCAACCGTCCTTCTTTGTGTGCCTGCGGCCTGGGCTCACGGCCAGCACTCCAGCGCGCCCGCCCCTCAACCTGCCCGGCCGCAAACCTCCCGGCCCCAGTCCTCCTGGCCGCGGAATCAGGGCCAGTCTGCCGCGCAACCCCAGGGCCGGCCGCAAGCCAACGCCCCGCGGCGTTTGGCGCCCGGCAACCCCGCCTCCCGTCCCGCTTATCCGGGTCCGCCTTATATGGGCCCGGGCTATTCCCGCCCCGCTTATCCGGGGTATACCCCGCCTGTTCAAGGTCCGCCGGGGCACCTGGGCGATTGGCTCAATCAGCACCACAACCTTCCCGTCCAGGAGCAGGAGCGGATGCTGCGCGGCGACCCCAACTTCCGCCGCCTTCCTCCTGGCGAGCAGCAGCGGGTCGTGCAACAGTTGCATCAGGTAGACCAGTTGTCTGAGGAGCAGCGGCAGCGCCGCCTGGCCCGTGCTGAGATGATTGAGCATCTACAGCCCCAGCAGCGGATGCAGATCAACCTCTCCGCGCGCCGCTGGGCCGCCCTGCCCGTTGACCGCCAGGCGATGATGAAGCGCGCCTTCCAGGATTTGCGTGCGGTTCCTCTGGATCAGCGTCCGACAGTGCTCAACTCTGCCCGTTACCAGGGCGCCTTCAGCCCCGAGGAGCGCGGCATCCTCTCCGACATGCTGCGCGTCGAGCCTTACCAGCCGGCGCGCCCCTAGATTGATTCATCGATGTTTTCGGCTCGGCTGAAGTCTTTCCATCGCACATTCTCAACTCGCTCGGAGGCTCCCTGCATCACGTCGATCACGATCAGCGTGATGTCATCCGGCTGGGTCGCCGAGGTGGGTTGCCAGCGAGGTATCTCCTTGAGCAGCCGATCCAGCAACTCGGCGGGCGTGCGCGTCTGATTGTCGTAAAGAACTTGTTCGAGCGCGCGGTCTCCAAAAGATTCGCCAGCGGCGTTTTCCGGATCCACAACTCCATCCGTATAGAGCAGATAGCGGTCGCCAGGGTCGAGGGTCAGTTCACGGACGGGGTAGCTGGAATCAGGCAGGACTCCAAAGAGCAGGCCGTTGCTTTCAATAGGTTCCAGAGCACCCTGCCGCCAGCGCAGAAGCGGCGGATGGCCAGCAGCCGAATACAACCCTTTGCGCGCTTCCATATCGAGCCAGAGATATGCGGCTGTGATGAACTGCCCCCGCAGTTGGCCGCAGAGGATACGATTCAATCCACACAGCACTTCGGAGGGGGTGCAAGCGCAGGACGTGACCGACTGCATCGCGACATTCATCATCGACGCAATCAGCGCGGCCGGAATCCCGTGGCCGGATACATCCGCAACCAGAATGCCGATACGGTGCTGGTCAACCTGGAGAAACTGATAAAAATCGCCGCCAACGGCAGTCATCGGCAGATACTGGACGGCAATTTGGAGGTTCTGGACTTCAGGAGTAACAGTGGGAAGGATTGAGGCTTGAATCTGCCGCGCAATCTCCAATTCTCTCTCGATCGACAGCAGACGCCGCTCGTTGGCGAATACCTTCTCGCCGGCAATGTAGGCAAACGAAAACAGGAATGCGGCGAACGCCAGATCGTCCACGATCAACGGCAATTCGAGAGACGGCCCCAACAGCCACTTCGATATGTTTCTATACAGAGCATCGATTGAAAAGAGCACTGTGCTGAAAGTGAGGATGCGGCTGGGAAAGACCACGAACCGGGCTGACAGTCCGGGGACCACGACAACGATTGTCAGGGAAATCAAAGCGCCAACGGCAAGCAGATTGTTGTAGAGCAGAAGTCCGCGGCCTGAGCCGGTTGCAATGTACATGCCGATGCCGCCCGCGGCGATTGCCATCCCCGCAACAGCCATCGCCCGCGTCAACAACTGCATCTTTCCCCGCGTCAACTCCGACCAGGCAAGCGTGCCGGCGACGACTAACAGGTAGCTGATTCCATTGAACGTGAACGGTGCGCAAATCTGGAGCCAATGCGGTAGAGCCTTATCGATGGTCCCCGTCCTCAACAGCAGGCTGGCGCCATACATCCCGCTCCACAAGCCCAGCCAAATGAGAACCCGAACCTCGGTTCGCCGGCGGAGGGCCGCGATAGCACAAGAGGTGAATCCGAAGAACAGAAATACCGTTCCCAGGACGATGTAGGCCAGTTCTACACGAAAAGCGGCAAGATTCTGGATTTCCAAAGGAATCCCTCCCTTGAGAACCGCCAACCTTAAGCCGGAACTCCCGCGCCTCAGTCGGCAACCATGCACTCTCCCGGCAAGATCGGCCGTGTCCGCGGCAGCATCCCGCAATACGCAAACCAGCCCATCAGCGCCAGCGCGCCCACAAAGGCTCCCAGCTTCACCCAGATGGTAGCGCCGGTTTGCGGCAATGTCTTCCACAGCACCAGAAGCAGCGTCTGCGATGCCGTCACTGCCCAGACTGAGCCGTAGAAGTACCGCCGGTGGGTGCCTTCGCACCTGGTCGAGGACTCCACACGCGGCAATTTGCCCAGCGCGCCCAGCAGCAGAATCACTGCGGCCAGCGGCAGGTACGCGTAGTGGTAAATCTGGCCCATGAACCATTTGCCGGTCACCGCGGCAATCAGCAGGCCGCTCAGGTTCAGCAGCGCATAGCTCACCGCGGCCGTCCAAGCAAAGCTGTAGCAAACTCGCCGGTAGAGCGGATTCGGCTTGTCCTCGTCAAAGCGCAGAATATAGGGTCCCGGCTCCGCGCCCGGCAGCCGCCCGCGCAGAGCGGCCACGCCTGTCCCCGCCAGCACCAATCCCAGCCACGCCGAGTTGCCCCAACTGAATCCATGCGCGAAGAGCGTGAATGTCAGCGGCCCCGGCGCCAGGAAAAAGACAAAAATCCAGATTGGCCAATGCGCCAGCCGGTAGATGCGCGTATTCCGCGTGCGCATCTTCCGCTCCTGCGCATACTCCACTTTCCCTTTGTATTCCATGCGGGCAAGTCTCGCAGAGCCGCCGCGGGAGCGTCAAACCGTCCCTGAGCTACAATGGAAGATGGGCTATAGCAGTTCTCCAATTGCTGTATACCGAAGCCACTGCGGCCGAGTGGATTTTTCCTCAAGAAAAAGCCACCTTGCACGGTCTCAAAAGGGCTACATCTATTGGAGAACTGCTCTAAGGCCCATCTCTTTTGCGCCCAGAGCGCAACCCAGGCAAGGAGCTTCAAACTTTATGGCGATTCCCGCCACTCATTTGCGTCCCGGCATGATCATCAAGCACAACGACCAACTGCATCTGGTCTTCAAAGTGGAGCACCGCACGCCGGGCAACTTGCGCGCCTTCATTCAGGCCAAACTGCGCAACCTCAAGTCCGGCGCCATGTTCGAACACCGCTTCCGCTCCGCCGATTCCATTGAAAAGGTGGTCGTGGACGAGGTTTCCATGGAGTTCCTCTACGCCGACGGCGATGACTACTACTTCATGAACCCGGTGGACTTTGAGCAGACTGTGGTCAAGGGCGCCACACTCGGCGATGCCATCGAGTACCTGACGCCGAATTTGCAGATCAAGGTCAGCTACCATGATGGTTTGGCCGTGGGCATCGAGTTGCCGGCGAGCGTCGAGCTCACCGTTGTCGAGACCGAGCCGGGCCTCAAGTCGGCCACCGCCTCCAGCGTCAGCAAGCCGGCCAAGACGGAAACCGGCCTCGTCGTTCAGGTTCCCGCCTTTATCAACGAAGGCGAAAAGATCCGCGTTGACACCAGCGAAGGCGCCTACCTGAGCCGCGCGTAAGCGCCGCTCGTGGAGTGAATCTGCTTCACCCAATAAGGAGCCACCGCCCGATGGCGGTGGCTCTTCTCTTGGGCCGTATCAGCAATGAGTCTCGGTTTTGAAACGGCGCAGAATTGCAGGCTGCGGAAAAACTCGTGGAATGTGTTTCGAAAAGGCGTTTTGTGTCAGGGCACGACTGGTAGGTCAGGGCTTCAGCCCTGACTGCCGCAAGTGTCGCAAAATCAACGGGGCCTTTACAGGCTGCGGGAAAACTCATTCCGGAGGGAGGCGGGGGTTTCAACCCCCGCATAAAGCCAATAGAATCAAAGCTGGCTTTAGCCACGGAAGAACACTTTCCGCCAATTTCGCCCAAATCTTGAGTTTTTCCGCAGCCTGTTTAGCCCTGACTGCCGCAAGTGTCGCAAAATCAACTCAGGCTTTAGCCCCTGAGGGATGCTTTTCGGGAGTTCGGATAAAATCCATGCCTTTTTTCGCAGCTCGCACCGCCCAATGCACATCTGAGAAACGAAAGGAACCCCATGCTTGACGCAGGAGCACTCGAAGCCCGTATCAGTCAGCAAGTCATCACCGCCATGAAGGCCCACGACGCGGTCCGTACCACCACGTTGCGCCTCATCAAGAACGCCCTCAAGAACAAGGCCATTGAGAAGCGCGCTCCGCTTACCCCCGCCGAGTCCGAGCAGGCGCTGGCAACTATGGTCAAGCAGCGCCGTGACTCCATCGAGCAGTTCACCAACGGCAATCGGCCCGAGTTGGCCGCCAAGGAAGCCGCGGAAATTGTCGTCATTGAGGAGTTTCTGCCCCAGGCTCTCGATGAAGCCGCCCTCGGCGTTCTGGTCGCCGAAGCCGTCGCGGAAGTCGCCGCAGCCTGTGGCCACAAGCCCACTCCCAAAGAGATGGGCCAGGTCATGAAAGCCGTCCAGGCCAGGCTCCAGGCCGCCGGCCTCCGCGCTGAAGGCCGCACCGTCAGCGAAATGGTGAAGAAGGCGCTTGCCGGATAGCAGGCCCCCGTTCCGGTCGCTTCAAGAACAGGTAGCGCCGGCAACAGGTGTAGCGGCAGGTGGCCCGCACATCAGCCACGACGAATCGCTATGAGCCATGAGAAGCTGTGCCCCGTTCATCGCGGCCCCATGCGATGAGCGGGTCTTCGGGTCTGGCGAGTGGCTCCCGTCTGACCATCCCCAATATGCCTGGTTGCCCCAGGTAGCGCTATGGCAGGTGGCCCGCACATCAGCCACGACGAATCGCTATGAGCCATGAGAAGCTTGTGCCCCGTTCATCGCGGCCCCATGCGATGAGCGGGTCTTCGGGTCTGGCGAGTGGCTCCCGTCTGACCATCCCCAATATGCCTGGTTGCCCCAGGTAGCGCTATGCAGCCGCTTTCTGAAATCTATATTTTGGTATCCTGACCCCTGACCCCTGATCCCTGTTCCCTATTCCCTGTCTTTCGATGTCTCGCTTTGAGACCTGGTAGACCAATCGTGGGAGTAGATCGAGATGCGGACCGCAAGCCAAGATCCACGTGGGCTTGAGCCCTTGAGGGAGATCCCATTGGAACTGACCCGCTAACCGGCCTTGTAAGGGCTATTTACGGCCCAATTAGCCTTAAAAACCGCTTATTCTGGCCTTTTTTACAACATTTATTTCACTATTCGCTGTACTTATATGTGCACGGTGCGCGGCGGGCGACTCCCGTCTGACCATCCCCAAAATGACCGGGTTCCCCAGAGCCTGCCCTTTGAACTAACCCCTAACCCCTAACCCCTAATCCCTAATCCCTAATCCCTATTCCCTGCCTTGAGCAGTCCGAGTTCGCCGGCCAACCGTTCAAGCCGGGCGCGAGTGGCGTCCGTTGGAGGCACCAGCGGCAGCCGGACGTGGTCCGTACACCGGCCCATCAGGGCGAGAATCGTCTTCACCGGGGCGGGATTCGACTCCCAGAAATTGGCCTCGAAGAGGCGTCCCCAGCGGCGTTCCAACTCGCGCGCTTCGGTCCAATCGTTGCGCAGCGCCGCGTGAACCATCCGGCTGACCTCGGCTGGAGCCTCGTTCGATGCAACGCTGATCAGCCCATGCGCGCCAACGCCAATGGACGCGAGAGCCAGATTGTCATCGCCGCTGAAGATCTTGAAGCCGCGGGGCAGGGAATGAACAAGTTGGCTGATCTGGGTCGGCTTGCCGCTGGCTTCCTTGATGGCTTGAATGTTGGGGGCGGCCGCGGCCAGGCGGACGACGGTCTCCGCTTCGAGGTTCACCGCCGTGCGCCCCGGCACGTTGTAGAGCACCACCGGGAGCGGATCGACCTCCTGCGCCAGGGCCATGAAGTGTTGGAACTGGCCTTCCTGGGAGGGCTTGTTGTAGTACGGGTTGGCTGAGAGCACGGCGTCCACGCCGCGTATCTGCTTGAGCCTGCTGGCCTGGCGCACGAGCGTACGGGTGCAGTTGTGGGTACATCCTGCCCACACGGGCACGCGCCCCGCAGCCGCGTACACCACGGTGCGAATGGCCAGCAGCCACTCGTCTTCGTCCAGTGTGGCCGCCTCGCCCGTCGATCCGCAGACCACCAGGAAGTCAATGCCCGAGGCAATCTGCCAATTCACCAGCGCCTTGAGTGCCTGTTCATCGATCGATCCATCCGCCGTGAATGGCGTAACGATGGCTGTTCCGCAACCCATGGTCTCCATAAGAACGGTCTCCACAAGAACAGAGTGTATACCGACCGGAGCTGCGCTCAAGCTCTCTTTCTGATCGAATCCAGCAAGGTGCTGTCGATGCGCGTCTGCCAGCCAGGGCCTGTGGCTTTGAAGTGGTCGATGACTTCGGGGGAGAGGCGCAGGGAGACCAGCTTCTTGGTAGGAGCTACTTGTGGGCCGCGCTTGCCTCTGCGAACCAGCTTTCCCTTGCGAATCAGATCGGCCTGCGCAAGCCAGGCGCTTGCCGCCTCGGCATCGTTCGGGTCATAGGGGCCGTCCCCAGGCTCATAAGGGATCGGATCGCCTTCCTTATGAGCCAGTACACGCTCCCAGTCGGTTTCACTTGGCATCTTGTTCATACTGTCGGCGCTCCTCTCGCGACGCGGGCCGGAATGAGATCACGCGAACTTCGTCTCCGCGCTCGGTGTAGACCAGAGCCAGCAGCCTTCCATGAATCACGGCCACAGCAAGGTCCAGCCAGCGGCACTCGCCTTGTCGGCTGCTCTCGTAGGTGCACTTCTCCACGTTCTCGTAGACAAGATGAGCGTCTTTGAAGTCGAGTCCATGTCCAGGTTGGACTTTCGCTTTGTCTCATCCCAAACGAACACGATTTAATCGCAGCTACAATATAAACGAAATGCAAGTTCTATCGGTTTCCCGCGTGCCGGGTGCTCAAGGTTCCGCCTTTGGAACCTGGGAAACGGCAACCTTCATCCAGTCTTGTTCCCGATAAAGCGTCCGCCCCACCGCAGGGGGGTGCCTAAAATAGCCTTCCGTCAGCGCACACTGATAGATAGATGAAAAGTGGGCGAACCCCCTCTATCCCTGGAGAAGCCACGCACAACACACCCCGCCAGCCCAAGCCCCGCGCTCTCCACAACTCCGCGAACTCCGCTAACCCCGCTTATATTTTTTGCGTTTTTGCCGGTGAACCCATGAGGTTTCAGTCTGTTCCGGCCGCCATTGTTTTGGCCCATCCCATCCTGGTGAAGAGCAGCGGAGTCAGGAAGAAGGTTACGAAGCCGGCTGCGGTGAAGCGGATGTATTCGAGCAGGTTCCAGAGCATGGAAGCATGATCCGCGCAGATGCCGAAGGTCTTGCCGAGAACGAATAGCGTCAAGAGGAGCAAGCCCACCGAGAGGCTGAAGCGCATGATTTTGAGCAGAATCGTCGAGCTTCGCGGATCGAAGTTTACCTTCTTCAGCTCCAGCGGGCGAGCAAGGACGATGCCTGTCAGGAATCCGCCATAGCACAGGTACGCGTGCGGCTGACCAGCCGCGCTCCCGCCGTTGAGATGAACAATGAGCAGCCAGAGCGCCAGGCTGGCGGGCACAACGATTGCAATCCGCAGCCCGTAGCAGAGCCGGTTCCAAGCGGTGGCGATGGCTTCTGCGTAGCGCAGGGAGACCAGCGCAACGGTCAGGCCGAGAGCCCAGCCGAGAAGAATGTCCTCGCAGTAATGCACTCCGAGATAGGGTCGCGACACTCCGATAAGAAGAATTGCGGCGACGGCGATCACGCGCACAACCCGGTTACGTACCAAGCCATAGAGATAAGCGTAGAACGAGGATGCCGCTGTGGCGTGGCCGGAGGGGGTAGAGAACTGCGTGGCAAGTTCGCGGGCGCCGGGTTCCGGCACGGCCCATTTCTTCTGCCAGGTTCCCTGGGCGACGAAAGGTCGGGGATTGCGGAGCAGCATCTTGAAGAGATCGTTGAGCGACAAGGCCACAAGCACTACAACCGCAAGCCGGATGGCCAGGCGCTTGTTCCATGCCACGTAGAGGAGCATGACCAGGAGGATGTATCCCTCCACTCCGCCAAAAAAAGCGGCGGCGAGAGAGAATTTGGTAAGAAAAACATTTCTGTGGTCCGCCAGCAATTGCACGAGACCCAAATTGAATGGCAGCGGAGCCACGAATTCTATCCTCCCGATGAAGCCACAAGGGCAGCAGGTTCATTGCAAGGATAAAGCATCGACGCACCCCGGGCGCTGATCAGGCGCAGAAAAGGAGTAGTAGGCGGGGCGCCCGGATTTGCGGCGGATCAACACTGTATGCTCAAATCAGTTCGTTTTTCTTTGCCCACAATATGCGCTATACGACACAATTTCTGCTTTCGGCCATGGCGCCGGCACAGTTTCCTGAGCCGGACACGCCGGAAATCGCCTTTTTGGGCCGCTCGAATGTCGGCAAATCGAGCCTGCTGAACACGCTGGTAGGCGAGAAGGCGGCCAAAGTCTCGCAAACGCCGGGGCGCACGCGGGCCATCAACTTTTTTGCCTTATTGGACGCCAGCCGGCGGCGAAAGCTGGTCTTTGCCGACCTTCCGGGCTACGGCTACGCGAAGATATCAAAGTCGATTTCGGCAGGCTGGCCGGCGTTCATCGAGCCCTATCTGGCGATCCGCTCCACGCTGAAGCTGTGCGTGTGCCTGGTGGATTCAAACGTGGCCGCGCAAGAGAGCGACCGGCAGTTGATTGATTGGCTGCGGGCTGCGGGCAGCGAGTTTGCCGTAGTGGCCACCAAGATCGACCGCCTGAGCGGCAATGAGCGCACGCGCAATCTGCTGGCCCTGAGGCAGGGGCTGGGGCTGGACGAACTGCTGCCCGTCTCGGCCAAGACCGGCTACGGAGTGAAGGAACTCTGGGCCCGGATCGAAGCGGCTGGGGGCTACACAGCCAGTTAGCGCGTTCGCGCGGTTGGCGGCGCGAAGCAGTACTGCTCCGACTGCCCTTTGCGGCTGATCCTGAGGTTGACGGTAACTCCGATCTCCGCGCTCTCGACCTGTTCGCGCACCCGTTCGAGGAAATTTGCGGCCGAGCTTTCGCCGCAGCGGAGCAGGCGCAGTCCTTGCGCCATCCGGCCCAGGAAGCGCGGTGCCAGGCGGAGCCATCGGCGCGCGGCCCCAGCGGCTGGATTCGGATCAGAGTTGAGGCAGTCCTGACTTAGGCACTGCATGGCGAGGGCGTCGAGCTTGGGCAGCCATTGGGCCGGCGCAGAGGCCACGCTCCAGCCAAGGAGCACCTGGTTTGCATCCGGATTCACTGCCTCGACCCGCCGCGCACCCCGGCTGAGGAAGGCGGCGGAAGGCCCGTTCGCGGCACCCTGTCCCAGAAGGTTGGGGAGCACGCCGCGCTCAAGCAACTGGCGGGCGAAATCAGCTTCCAGGGCCTGTGGCGCCAGGGCAACGCAGACGGCGACCGCCTGGCGCTTGCGAATCTCGTTCTTCAGGATGCGCAGTGCCTCGTCGAGTGAGGTCACAAGGAAGTCCACGACCCCATCGCGGATGGCCTGCTTGCGAGCGGCGGCATCAGCCGATGCGGCCAGCGAGGCGGCGCCTGCAATGTTGGCCGCCACCAGCAGGGCGCTTGCTTGCGGGTCAAGGTTCCCGGCGTAAAGTAGTTTGCCGCCCAGGCTGGGTTCTGAGTCCGGTCCGGCGTCCGAGCCCGCGGCGGATGCCAGAGAGGCATAGAAGCGCTCAACCTGAAAGATAAACTCTAAGGCGGCAGACGGATTGGGATGGGTTGCCATGGAGAGTTCGTAGAGAAAATCAGCGGGATGCGAGACCTGGGGGCACGCAGCTTTAGTGCGCTGAAAAATCCTGCATCTGTTCGAGCCAGTTTTGCTTGCGGACAAAGAAGACGAATTCTCCGGGCTTGGCTGAGAGATGCAATTTTTCAGACAGTTTTTTCCCGGCGCAGTCATTGGGAGCCACGACTCCCTGTGCCAGGATCTCTGAGATCTTGTACCAGCGATCCAGAGCCTGCCCATGATCCGATGCCCCATGATCCTTATTGGCATCGCAGTTCAGATAGCAAGAAATGGCGCTGTCGTATGTGGCTTGAATCGCCAGGTCAGTAGCGCCTGATGGCACGGTTAGCTTGCCTGTTCCGTTTTCGTTCTGCACCACCCAATTGGCATGGATCGTTTGCTCATGATCGACGCGAACCAGGTAATTCGAGGGCGTGATGAGCTTTCCGGTTTTTCCATCCAGCATCCGGATCGTGATGGTCTTTCCGGTTTGCGAACACAAGGAACCGCAGAGCGCGGCCATGCACACGAAAAGGGCGAAGACGCGATGAGTGATTCGAAACATACTTGCCTCTGCGGTTACCAAGTGGAATAGGGCTGGCCGTTGGAACTCAGTTCCTGCGAGCCGGAGTGGACGTCGTCAATGCCGGGGTCGGTCTGGTCCAGCGAGTAGAGCGCTCCATTGGAGTCGGTGACCCATGAGTCTTTGGTGCGGGTAAACGGATCCTCGGGAATGGACTTCAGGTAGCCGTCCTGGATCAGGTCGTCGAGCGACTGCGGCGCCTTCTGCTTGTCCATGGTATAGGAGTCGATAGCCGCGCGCATCACGTGCAGGTCTTCCTTGAGCACAGCTTCCCTGGCCATCTTGATGGCCGCGGAATATTTGGGAACAGCCACCACGGCCAGCACCCCGATGATGGCCATGACGATCATCAGTTCGAGGAGCGTAAAGCCCGCGTCTTGTTTTCGAATCCTGCGCACTGAATCCTCTATTGCCAGAGTTCCTGGCCTACCAGTCAGAATACTTGGTTCCGTCCAGAGCGGTTCCGGTGGACTTGGAATATACGTCGAAGACGCTCTGCCCGCCGTAGGAGTCCGATTTCGGATCGTCCTGCATGGAGCGCAATCCCCACTCGGCCTTGCCGGTCATGGGGTCCACGGGAATGTGACGCAGAAACTTCACCTTTTTCCCCTGCACCTCGACGCCGTTGACCAAGGTCTCCAGGTCGGGCGGATAGCCCTGGCTGTCGAGCTTGACCTGGAAGGCGTTCTTGTCGGCCGCGTCCTTGTAGTGGTCGATGGCGTCGCGCATCATCCACAGATCGTAGCGGAGGTAGCGCTCGTTCTGGCGCTTGACCTGGAAGCGGGCAACGGGAATAGCGGCCGAGGCGAGAATGGAGAGAATCGCCACGGTCACAATCAATTCGACCAAGGTTAGCCCCCGCTCTCGAGGGCGGCCGGTCCGGGTTGGCCAGGCTTCATTCATTGATATGAGCTTCATCAGCCTACTTCACCTGGATGCTGACCTGTGCGCCCTTGGCCGGCAACTGCTGTTGGGCGCTGTTGACCGCCCCCGGACGGGTGATGGCGATAACGCTGTCTCCAGCGGCCTTGGCCTGGAAACTCAGGACGCAGAGCACTCCGGTTCCACTTATCCCGGCCGCTCCCGGCGGACGCGAGGTGCTGAGGATGACCGTGCCTGGCCCGTCGTCGCGGTGAACCAGCGCCACGGGCTGCCCATCCCGGCCCAGGAAGTCTCCAAGGTCCACATTGAGCAGGGAAAGCTTGGCCGGGTCGTACTGTATCTGCATGGGAACAGCAGCGATGCTCGTTCCCCCGTTCAGCACCACCGGAACCTGGAAAGTGGCGCCCACGGCCACCGGGCCGGATTGCGGAGCGAACGTGAAGCTCAGGACCGCCGGTTGCGGGGGAGCGGATGGCGGGTTGGCTGAGGCGGAGTTTCCGTTGGTTTCCGCGGCCTGGCGCAACTGGGCCATTGCCGCCGGGACTGCCGCTACGGCGCTTTGGCCGGGAACCGTGCCCACGGTGGGCCGCGCGATGGCTGGCGGGCGCACCTGGCTTGAGGCTGGATTCGGTTCTGGATTTGAGGCGGCGCCTTCGGCCGGCGTGTGGCGCAATTCGATTGACGTGCCGGCGCCAGTATCGACGGTGCGCAGATTCACCTGTTCCAGAGATTGGGAGCGAACGACGTGCGGCACCACCAGAAAGACCAGTTCGTCGTCGTTGATGGTGTGATCTCTGGAGCCGAAGATGTACTTGAGAAGGGGAATCGAACTCAATCCGGGGATGCCGCTCGAGACGGCTGTGTCCTGCGTGTCCTGAATGCCGCCCAGGATGCTGGCTTCGCCCTCGCGCAGGCGGATCACCTGGTCAACGACGCGCTGCGAAATGATGGGCTCGGTGACGCCGCTGATGGTTACCGAGCCACTCTGCGAAGTGACTTCAATCTTGATTTTGAGCGTCACGTCGCGGTCGAAGTGGACGGTTGGCGTCATTTCGATATTTACGCCCACGTCCTGGTACTGGAACTGGGTGTTTACCAGCGAACTGACCATGGCGGTGGCCGCGCCGGTCTGGTAAGAACCGGTGGCGATGGGGATCTTGGAACCGATCTTCATGGTCGCCTTTTGCGCGTCGGTGGCCCGGATGCGGGGATTCTGCAGAATTTTGGTATTGGTGTCGGTGAGCAGCAGGTTGGCCGTGACCGAACCGACGGTCACGGCAAAATTGGAAGCCTTGAGGTGAGCCAGTTGATAGAGCGTCGGCGTCGAGGTTGTGGACGAGCTGCTTGAAGAAGAAGAAGTGGTGGTGGTGGTAGTCCCTTGCAGCGCAACTCCCACGCTGGAGGGCCAGGCAATGCCCAGGGTTTTCTCCCAGTTCTTGCTCACCTCCAGGATCGCGATGTCCACCACCACCTCGGGACGCGCCTTGTCCAGATCGTTGATCAGCTTATCCGCCAGCAGAAGCTCGTCGGGCGTACCGCGCATGACGATGGCGTTCTGGCTGGCCACAGCGTAGACCTTGGCATTGGGCAGGACGTTGCGAATGGCGGTCTGCACGTCGGTCAAGTCATTCTGCTGCCATGCGTTGGACAGGTAGAAGGTTTCGACCGCCTGCTCATCGAGCTCGGTGTGCCGGGCGCGGGTGTTGGCGGCGACGAAGATCGTGTTGTCGGTGATCGGCCGCCAGAAGGTGTTGGAGATGGTGCCCACAATGCGCAGCGCGTCGAGCAGCGAGACGTTGTTCAGGTCCACTTGAATGCGTTTGGAGGCGAATTCCGGGTCGAAGAGCACGTTGACTCCGGCGGCTTTGCCGACAGCCTGGTAGACGACCTTGGTGTCCTCCTGCATGTGCATGGTGAGCGGCTCGTTGGAGACCGGACGGAGGGTGGCCGGGGCGCCCATCGAGTCGAGGTTCTCCTGTTTGCCCTCGACCTGAGGAAGGCTGGTCTCAGTGGCCGGCGCCAGCTCGCCGTTCTTCTTCCGCACCCTGGCGATGGCCTGCTGCGCGGCCTCATTGCTGGGGTCGATCTCGGCGGCGTGCAAAAACTCCGCCAGCGCCCCTTGTTCGTTGCCCGTATCCATCAGCTTCTGGCCCTTGGTAACATGCACAGCCGAAGCTGTAATCCGCACGCGATAAAGGGCTGCCCGGAAGCGCAGGTCCTTGGGTTCCTTCTTGTAGGCCTTCTGGTAGTTGTCGAAGGCGGCGTCGTAGTCCTCGCGGGCCTCGGCGGTTTGGCCGCGCTTGAAGAAGGTGTTGGCCGACTCGGCGCGCAGCGGAACGCTGGACAAGCCGAAGACGGCCAGGACGGCAAGAAGCGCAATCCAGAAAGCGGCTCCAGAAACGCTAAATCTGGAGGTAGCCGGAGCTTGAACGCGGCTTTTCATCGAACTCCCCGGCGTCTTTGCCGGCCCGTACTGCTGATCGGGCTCTTGCGGGCTGCCTTGGCCGCCCCAGACGCGCATCTTGACGCAATTCCTATGGGTGAAAATTTCCATCCTAATGATGCCTCATTTTAGCAAAGCTCCGCGCCGGAGCCGCTGAAACCCGCGCCGATGCTAGGATTGAGATTCGAGGAGGCTTCCTGATGGCTCGCCAAACCAGTCACGTGATTGTTCAGCCGACGGCTCCCGGCCCGCAGAAGCCGGCCCGGCCCCGCGACCCGGTGGCCAGCGGCGAGCGGGATGCCGCGCACAATCGTGCCGCCAGCCACAACTACTTTCTTTTGGATAAGTTTGAAGCCGGCGTGGCCCTGCGCGGGACCGAGGTCAAGTCCATCCGTGAGGGCAAAGCCAACCTCAAAGACTCCTACGGCCTCATCCAGAATGGCGAAGCGTTTTTGCTCAACCTGCATATCGGTCCCTACTCCCACGGCAACATAGCCAACCACGACGCCACGCGAACCCGCAAGCTGCTGCTGCATCGGGAGGAAGTTCGCAAGCTACTATCGAAGACGCAGATCAAGGGCCACACGCTCATCCCCACCCGGCTCTACTTTCGCAACGGGCGGGTGAAGTGCGAACTGGCCGTGGCCAAGGGCAAGCAGGACTGGGACAAGCGCGAGACCGAGCGCAGCCGCGAGGCCGACCGCGAAGCCCGCGCCGCCGTCAACGCCAGCAAAAGCCGCAAAGGGCGCTGACCGCTGTTCCACGACATAATCGCGCGAAAAACTCTCATCTCGAAGAAAGCGCGCCTTTAATTCCGTAACAGATCGGGCTGGCCGGACGGTCAGAGGATTCGTGCTGCCTGTAACGACCATTCCGTTCCCATATTGTCGTCGGTGATCAGCCGTGCGCCCTGCAAGCGATGCAGCAAGCTGGCTCTCGACTCCAGATTCCCGTTGGGAACGTCCAGCTCATCAGCCAGATGCAGAACCTCCTCAAGCCGTGCCCGTTGCAGCGGATTGGCAAGATCGAAGACCGGTCGCCCATCGATTTGATAGTTGGATAGAGCTTTTCTCCAGAGATTCTTGTCGAGCGTGAACGGGCTGTCGCTGACGGCCAAAAAGCTGTTAATGCGAAGCGCGTAAGGAAACGCAGTTGCGCCTGTGGCCAGCGCATCTGCGGACCACGTCGTGTTGTAGTACGCGATTCCGCCGCGATTCAAATGTGCCCGCAGCAGGCCCATGAACTCCGTTGACAGGAGGTTGGAGATATTTGCGCGCCAATTGAATGTAGTGTTCATCAGAATGAAATCGAAACGGCGATCCGGATGGCCTACCAGCCAGCGCCGCCCATCGTCGATGACGATATGCACCTTGGGATTGCGCAGCAGGCTCTCAACCTCCGAATGTTGACGGATCAGCGGCAGAAAGCCGGGATTGATTTCGACGATGGTGACTTGCTCGACTTCAGGATCGTTCGCGACCACTTGCGCCCACGCCCCGGTGGCAAGACCGATGATAAGAACGTTCTTCGGCTTCGGGTGAAGGCCGCAGATCACGAAGGCGCGAAAGAGCATATTTGAATCGTGCATGATATCGGTGTTGATCTGCCCATCGTAGGCGCCGCCGCTGAATACGATCCTGTTCAGATTGCCAGACTGCGAATTTTCCGGGTAGATGCCGATCACGCCGTTCCGGTCTTCCGCTACCTCGGAAAAGTTCATGCCGGGTTTGTACAAGTTCTTGAAGAGCAGCCGTTCGTAGATGCCTGAGAAGAGCGGACCCGATCCCAGGATGAGAGCCACGCAGGCAAGGCTGCCGGCAACGAAGATGCCCTTGTGCGCTTTTGGCCCAGAAAGGACCGCAAGCACGGAAGCGACGAGGAAGCCCAGGCCGAGCAGAAGCAGCGATGTGGCGCGTGTGGACCAATGATCGAGGACCACAAAGCCTACCAGGAAGCTCCCCAGGGTTGAACCGACGATGTTGCTCACATAGATAAAGCTGATGGATTTGCCGGAGTTTTGCGCCGGATCGATGGCCGCATGGCTTAGCAGCGGGAATGCCGATCCCAGCAATGCGGCCGCGATGAACACGAAGATATAGCTCAAGCTGTTGAAGTGGACGATCCAGAGGGCCAATGCGGGTCCAACGAGAAAGGCGGTAATCGCTCCCAGCAGGACGACACTGGAAGTGGCTCCAAGCGTACTCCGGAGATTATTGCCAAGCTTCTGCCTGCAAGCGTCGCGCACTGCTAGCGAACCGTAGCCAATCCCGAGCAGGTAGAAGCCAAGCAAATAGGCAAAAGACGGCGCCAACCCACCGGAGGCAAAGGAGTAGAGGCGGTACCAGACGATTTCGTAGGCCAGCGCGATAAACCCGGTGACTCCGGCGAGGAGCATTCCGATCCAGAGTGGAATGGTCTCCTGCCGTGTTCGAGACTGAGGCTCATGCTTCTGTAAAGCTGGCGCGGGATCTCTGACCTGGAGGAACAATGCCGTGGTGCCGACAAACAGGTTGAAGCAGACCGCGAGCCTTATTGACCCTGCTTCGCCGAGCAGCCGCATGAGCAGTAATGCGGCTGCAAAACAAGCCACGGCGGAGCCAAAGGTGTTGACCGAGTAAAGTAAACCAACCGACTCTCCTATATTGCCTGTGCGGCGGACGAAATGCTCGACCAGCAGAGGTAGTGTGCTTCCCATGAGCATCGTAGGAACGAGCAACAGAGCAAATGCAATGCAGCCGGTAGCGGTGGTCGAAGCTCCCGCTGTGAAAGAGCCAATACGATGGAATATCCAGAGTGAAGCCGCACCAAAGGTTCCCACCGAGAACTCGATAAGGCCGAAGGCGAGAAGCAGACGGACTCCCTTGCGAGCCGAAAGCCAGCCGCCAGCCAGACTGCCCATCCCCAGGCCAAGCATAAATATGGTAACGATCATGGTTACCGATTCAATATTGACTCCATACAGCGTGAATAGGGTCCGCTGCCAGACGATTTGGTAGAGAAGCGCCGGGAATCCAGACAAAAAGAAAAGTAAGTAATAGAACCGAGTCTTGTTTGGCTTCGCAAAACTGCTTGTGGATTCTTGCATTTGTGATACTCTACCACGCTGGTTGCGAGAGTGAGAAGACTGGCCAGATTTCTATCTACGGCTGTCGGGTACGCCATCTCTCCGGCTGCGCTTAGGCTAGGCTCCTGGGGGCGGTTTGATCGCGCCTCGGGTGGGAAACCGCGAAACTCACCCTGCCGCACTTTCCCCCTATTTCTCTCGCAGCAGTGAAATAATGAGCAATATGCGGACCCAACTGTCTTTTGCAAATCTCTCCGGAATTGAAACTGAACTGCTTGCCGTCGCGGCGGTTGATGCTCAAACCGACAAAAGCCCCGACGCCAAGCCCCAGCCCGTGCTGCTGACAGCCGATGTTGCCGTCCAGGCAGTTGCTGCCGCCGTACTCGCCAGCGGCGAATTCAAGGCCGGCGCCAATGAGACGGTGCTGCTGCACGCTCCAGCCGGCCTCAAGGCGCGGCGCCTCTTGCTGGTCGGTCTGGGCAAGCCGGCCAAAGCCACGGCGAACTCCGTGCGCTACGCAGCCGGAACCGCCATCCGCTTCACCAAGCCCCGCGGTATTCGCGAACTGGTTCTCGCGTTGCCAGATTCACCGCTCCTAGCAGCCGCAGGCTGCACTCGTGCGGCTGTCGAGGGCGCGCTTGTGGGCGACTACGACTCCGACACCTATCGCAGCGACCGCACGGACCAGAGCGTGGAGTCGTTTACTCTGGCCGCGCCTGCTGGTGCAGAGAAAGCCGCGCTTCAGGCTGCCTTTGCCGAGGGCGTCATCCTGGGCGAGAGCCAGAACTTCGCCCGTGCGCTGGTCAACGAGCCGGGCAACAAGCTCACCCCGACCATCCTCGGTCAGCGCGCCGTGCAGATGGCTTCGGAAGTCGGCCTCGGCTGGGAGGTCCACTCCAGCGAAAAGCTGCACGAGCTCAAGATGGGAGCCTTCTGGAGCGTCGCGCAAGGCTCCGCGGAGCCGCCTGCGCTGATTGTGTTGCGCTATGAACCCGAAGGAGTGAAGGACGGGCCAATTCTCGGCCTGGTCGGCAAGGGCATCACCTTCGACTCCGGCGGCATCTCCATCAAGCCGTCCAGCAATATGGACGAGATGAAGACCGACATGGCCGGTGGCGCTGCCATGCTCGGCGCCATGCGGGCCATCGCCCTGCTCAAGCCCAGAGTGCGCGTCCTTTGTATTGTCTGCGCAACGGAAAACATGCCCGACGGAAAGGCGCAGAAGCCCGGCGACGTGCAGACAGCAATGCCCATCACTCCAGACAAGCCCGGCAAGACCATTGAGATTATCAGCACCGACGCCGAAGGCCGGCTGGTTTTGGCCGACGGGCTCACCTATGCCCGCCAGTTGGGCGCAACCCACCTGATCGACGCCGCCACGCTGACCGGCGCCTGCGTCGTTGCCCTTGGAATGGTCAATGCCGGCGCCTTCTCAAACGACGACGCCACCTACGACAAGTTCAACGCGGCGCTTGCTCTCTCCGGCGAAAAATTCTGGCGGCTTCCGCTCGGGGACGAGTACGCCGAGATGATCAAGAGCGACATCGGTGACATCAAGAACACCGGCGGACGCTGGGGAGGCGCCATCACGGCAGCCGAGTTCCTGAAAGTCTTCGTCGAAGACACCCCCTGGATTCACCTCGACATCGCCGGGCTGGCTTGGCTTGAAGAGGGGAAGCCCTACATCGCCAAAGGACCGAGCGGCGTTGGTGTGCGCTCGATTCTGGAGTGGGTGCGGAGTTACTAACTTCCAGTTCCCAGCTTTTTGAAAACTGGCTCCGGTAACACAAGGGTGCCCCATCTTCGCCGCAAAGTCGCGGTGAAGATGGGGCACCCAGTTTGTGTACAGACTTACCTTTTTACATCGCCTCCGGGCTTTCGATTCCCAGCCAGCTCAGCGCCAGCACTAACTCGCGCAGCGCAACGGCGGCTGTCGCCAGAAGGAAGGTTTTGCGCGCCGGGTCTTCTTCATTGAGGATGTGGTGACGATGATAGAAATTATTGAACTCCTGGGCTAACTGGAAGGCGTGCTTGGCCAGAAAAGCCGGCTCGGAGGTCGTAATGCATTGTTCCAGTACCGATGTGCGGCGCGCTGCGCGCAGCCACAGCGCCCAAATGTCTTCGCCAGCTTCGCCTTCGAGATAAGTTCCTAACTCCGCTATTCCTGCTAGCTTCGCTAACTCCGCTTCCGGCGTCGTTTCCCCCTTGCGGAAGATGTTGCGAGCGCGGACCACGGCGTACTGAATGTAGGGGCCGGTCTCGCCCTCGAAGCTCAGCGCGTCCTTGAAGTCGAAGGCGATGACCGAGTTGCGCGTGAACTTGAGCATGAAGTAGCGCAGCGCGCCGATGGCGATCTGCACGGCAATCTTCTGGCGTTCAGCTTCGTCGCGGCCGGTTTGGCGCGCGTCGACTTCGGCCCGCGTGGCGACGATGAGCTTGTCGATCAGGTCGTCAGCCTTGACGCCGAAGCCTTTGCGGCCACTGACCTCAATGTACGGCCGCGCCAGGTCTTCCTCAGAGACGTCGTAACCCAGCTCGACAGCGCAGCGCGGCGTCAGCGCCACCATCTCGTAACTGAAATGCGTATAGCGATCAGCCTGATCGGTGTGTCCCATGCCGCGCAGGGCCTGGATAACATTGGCTTGCGGATCGGACTGGCGCGCATCGATGACGTTATAAATCGCCTGCGCCCCGCCAAAGTGCGGATGGGGCTCGTCGCCCTTTTCCGCTGAAATCCAGCACTCATGGTCGGGATAAGTAAAGAACGGCTTGTAGCCGAAGTCCTTGCCCAGCAGACCAAACTTCCATAAGTGATAGGCGATGTCCTTGCCGACATAAGTTACGGTGCCGTTGGAGCGAACAATCACCTTGGCATCTTCGTCAGTCTCACCCTCGGTGGTATCCGCGCCGGGCCGCGTCATCACCCAGCAGCCCTTGTTCTTGCCCTCGTTCTCGAAGTAGAGGACGCCGGTTTGTTTGAGCTGCTCGAAGGCCGATTCCCAGAACTTGAGGTGCAGAATCTCGCTTTCGCGGGGCAGAAAATCATACTCGATGTCCAAGCGCAGCATGGTTTCCAGGTGCCGCCGCAAGACCGCGGTAGAGATTAACTCAGCAACTTCGGAGGTTTCATTGCCGCCGCGTTCAAGCTCGTGCAGCGTGGCGTAGCGCAGCTTCTTCCGCGCTTCATTCTCCTGGTCAGTGCCGCTGGTGTACCACTGCGAAGTCTTCGCATAGAGGTCCCAGCAGTGGTAATCGATCCGTTCGCCTTTGCTCTTGAGTTCATCGAGCAGTAGTCGAACCTGGGCCAGCGACAGGCCCTCCAGATGCAGGAAGCCCACCACCACATCGGCCACTTGCACGCCGGTGTTGTCGATGTAGTTCTGCACGTCCACCTTTTGCCCAGCGGCGCGCAGCAGGCGGACGAAGGTGTCGCCCAGAATGGCGTTGCGCAGGTGGCCAATGTGCGCGGCCTTGTTGGGATTGATGCTGGTGTGTTCGACCAGAGAGTGGATGCCCGTTGTAGTCTGGGAGCCGGCTTCAGTGTCGGCCGTCTTACGCACTCCGGCAGCGCGGTCCAGCCGCGCATTGATGTACCCTGCACCAGCAATCTCAAAAGAGGAAAAACCGCGGAGTGGGCCCAGAGCGGTCACAATCTCCTGCGCAATGATCTTGGGCGCTTTGCGCAGCTTGCGGGCCAGCTCATATGCGATAGGCGTGGCAAGTTCGCCAAACTTCAGATCCGGCGGAATTTCCATAGGGATGGTTTCAATCTGAAGGTCGTACTTGGCCGCCAAAACCGCGCGAAGATGCTGTGTGAACCGTTTCTGCAATTCCAGATACACGTCGTTTCGCCTCAAAAATCCTTGATTTTCTAGGTGATTTTAACAGAAATGCGCCTGCGAACGGGTTTCTCTCGGCGAGCGATGGCCGGTTGGGGTTCGTGGCTCTTCCACACTTACGATAGATAGAAATCGCATGGATGGGCTCGGAGCCTGATGGGCCAGCCCGCCACGCGTCCTCTGAAAATGCCGTAAGATGAAGAGTAGGTTGCCTTTCGATTTTCGCCCGCGTGACGGGCAGAATGCGAAGCAACGCCCCACCTATGACAAATTCTGCATCCAGTCCAGCACGTTTTTTCCTGACTACGCCCATCTACTACGTGAATGCGCGGCCGCATCTGGGCCACGCCTACTCGACCATCGTCTGCGACACGATTGCCAGGCGCAAGAGAGCGCTGGGCATTGACACCTGGTTCCTCACCGGCACTGACGAGCACGGGCAGAAGATCGAGCGCTCCGCCGAGCTGGCCGGGCGCACGCCGCAGGAATTCGCCACCTCCATTTCGGGCGAGTTTCGCGGTCTGTGGGACCGGCTGGGCCTGAGCTACGACGACTTCATCCGCACCACCGAGGAGCGCCACAAGCGCGGCACACAGCGGTTCTTTGCGACGCTGCGCGACAAAGGCTTCATCTACAAAGGCTCCTACACCGGTCAGTATTGCGTGAGCGATGAATTGTATGTGGACGGCCCCGCCGGCACGGTTTGTCCGGACTGTGGCCGCGTGACGGAGACGGTGAGCGAGGAGAATTATTTCTTCAAGCTCTCGGCCTTCGAGCGCAAGCTGCTGGAGTTCTACGAGGCGAACCCAGGCTTCATGGGCCCCGAGTCCACGCGGCGCGAGGTGATCTCGTTTGTGCGTGGCGGCCTCAAGGACCTGTCAGTCAGCCGCACCAGTTTTTCCTGGGGCATTCCTGTTCCCGGCGACGAGAAGCACGTGATCTACGTGTGGCTCGACGCCTTGGTAAACTACCTCACCGCGCTGGGTTACGGCTCCGACGATCCGGTCGACAAGGCGCGTTTTGAGAAGTTTTGGCCGGCGGATATGCACCTGATCGGCAAGGAGATCAGCCGCTTCCATTGCGTTTACTGGCCAGCGTTTTTGATGGCCGCTGGGATCGCGCTGCCGCGCTCGATCCGGGCCAACGGCTGGCTGCTCTTCGACCAGGGCAAGATGTCCAAGTCGCGGGGCAACATCGTGCGCGCGGAGACTGTGCAGGAAGTCCTGGGCGCGGACGCTTTGCGCTACTTTCTGCTGCGTGAGATTCCCTTCGGGCAGGACGGCAGCTTCAGCTTTGATGCCCTGGTGCAGCGCTATAACGGTGATCTGGCCAACGGCTACGGCAATCTGGTGAGCCGCGTGGTCAACATGGTGCACAAGTACTTCGGCGGGATTGTGCCGGAGACCTGTGCTGAGACTGCGGCTGAAATCACCCTGCGGGAGAGCGCGGCAAGAACCATTGCCGCCTTCGGCCCGGCCTTCGACGAGCTGAATTTCTCTGAAGCCCTGAAGAGCCTGTGGCTCCTGGTGGCGGAGACGGACGGCTATCTCACCGCCAACGCGCCCTGGAAGCGGCCGGCAGACCGTTCAGAGGCGGAGCACGTCGCGCTTCAGGCGCGGGTTCTGGCTACGGCCGCCGAGGCAATTCGCATCATCACCGCGCTGGTTTATCCCATTTTGCCGGAGTCGGCCGCGAAGGTGTGGCGGCAGCTCGGGCAGGGCGAAATCACGGATGCGGCGAAGAAATCATTTTTGACAGAGATTGTGTGGGGCGGATTGAAGGCCGGGACAAAGTTTGGCGATCCCGCGCCGCTGTTTCCCCGCGCGGAAAAGGACGCAGTCGAACGTATGCAGAAGATCGAAGATCAAAACAGCTCAAGCGCCGTGGAAGCCGCCAGCAACGGTGGTTCCGCAGAAAAAACGGCTAGCTCGGCCCCTGTGAAGGCGCCAGAGACCAAGGCTCCGGCATCTCCCGCGGCTGCCCCAGTCGTACACGCAGCCGCACCTGCCCCGGTTGCTGCCGCTCCCGCCGCGCCAGTTGCCAACCAGGTTCCCGCCGCGACTCCAGCGCCAGTCCCGCCGCAGGTGGCGCAGGTGCCGTAGCACATCACCATTGACGATTTCGCCAAGGTGGAGCTGCGCGTGGCACAAATCCTCGTAGCTGAGCGCATCCCCAAGGCGGACAAGCTGCTGCGCCTGGAGGTGGATCTGGGTTACGAGAAGCGGCAGATTCTGGCGGGCATCGCGCAGTACTACGAGCCGGAAAAGCTCGTTGGCCGGAAGATTGTCATCGTGGCCAATCTCGCTCCGCGCAAGATGCGCGGCCTGGAGTCGAACGGAATGTTGCTGGCTGCCTCGCTGCCCGACGGCGCGCCCGTGCTGGCCGGATTCCTGGAAGAGGTTCCGCTGGGGGCACGGCTGAAGTAGTGCGCTGACTACACTCTCAGCGCCGAAGCCAGCTCGTTGCCGATACACATAAATCGTGCCATACTTACACATCGGGAGGCGCGGCTTATGCGGACGAACATCGAGATTGACGACAAGTTGATGAAGCAGGCAATGGCAGCCACCGGAGCGGTCACCAAGAAGGCGGCTGTCGAGGCCTGTATGCGGCAGACTGTACAGCTTAAGGAGCAGGCAAAGATTCGGGAGTTGTTCGGTAAGGTCCAGTGGGAAGGCGATTTGGATGCGATGCGGGAAGGCCGCTTCCTCAACTGGGAAGAGAAATTCGAGAAAGAGAAACTGAAGGACTCTGCCGCGTAGGATCACGAAGCAGTCCCGGAGAAAGCGCAAGCCGCATGGTGATCGTCGACAGCAGTGTCTGGATCGATGCGTTAAACGGAAAGATCAACCCGCAGACGATCTGGCTCAGATTGGCGCTGGGTCGTGAACGAGTCGGCCTTACCAGCCTGATCCTGTGTGAAGTTCTCCAAGGCATTCGCTTTGACCAGCGCTTTCGTGAGACCGAAGAACGTCTGCGTGCCTTCCCGGTCTTTTCAGCAGTGACCGATGAACTGGCAGTCAGCGCTGCTCAGAATTTTCGTACACTGCGGCGCCGAGGCATCACGGTGCGGAAGACGATCGACTGTATCATCGCCACCTTCTGCATCAAGGAAGGCCATCAGTTGCTTCACCGCGACAGCGACTTCGACCACTTCGAGAAACACTTGGGACTGCGTGTCGTTCATCCACCATCTATCCCATTGAACTGAACCCTGAGAGAAATGTCTTCATGCAACCCCGATTGAGGTCTCTATGCTGATCGATTCCCACGCGCACCTGGACAGCGAACGCTACGCGGACGACCGCGCGGCGATGCTGCGGCGCGCCTGGGAGGCGGGCGTAGGGACGGTGCTTGCCATTGGGATTGGCGAGCAGGCCGCGGGGATGGACGGGGCGCTCGGTGTTTGTCGTCAGTTCAATGGTCAACCGGAGAGTGGCGTCAGCATTCCCCGGCTTTACGCCAGCGCGGGCGTCTATCCGCACAACACCCCCGAAATCGACGATGGCATTCTCGCCAAGCTGGACAGCCTTCTGGCTGAGCCGGAGGTGATTGCCTGCGGGGAGATCGGCCTGGACTACTATCACGAGGGCGCGGAGCAGGCGGTGCAGCGCGAAGGGCTGATTCGCCAGTTGGAAGTTGCCGCGGCGCGGAAGCGGCCCATCCTCATCCATTGCCGGCCAATAGACAGCACCACCGACGCCTGGGACGATCTGCTTGAGATTCTGGAAGCACACTGGCGTCCAACCGGCCTGGGGGGCGTAATGCACTGCTTCGGGGCCGGCTGGGAGCAGGCGCGGCGCTCGCTCGACCTCGGGTTTCTGCTCTCGTTTGCTGGCAATTTGACCTATCCCAAAGCCCAACCGCTGCGCGACGTGGCTGCCCGGCTGCCACTCGACGGGCTTCTGGTCGAGACCGACGCTCCCTGGCTGGCTCCCGTGCCCAACCGCGGCAAGCGCAATGAACCGGCCTGGGTTTTGCAGACGGCCTTGGTTTTGGCCGGACTGTTGGGAGTTGACGAGCAGGAAATCGCCTCCGCAACCACGAAAAACTTCTTCCGGTTGTTTCGTCTCGATCCGGACGTGGGAAACTGATAGAGTTGCAGCGGCGGAGTCGTCCGGCGGTTCAGGCCGGCGAAGGCACGCCGGCAGATGGAGGATGGGAATAGCTATGGCCCAGGAGAATTCGTTCGACATCGTCAGCAAGGTGGACCTCCAGGAGGTCCGCAATGCCATTGACCAGGCGCTGAAGGAGATTCGCCAGCGCTTTGATCTGAAGGATTCCCACTCGGATGTGACCCTGGAGGGCAACGACGCCATTCTGCTTGTCTCCAATGGGGAGTACCATCTGGAAGCGGTGAAGGAAATTTTGGCGCAGAAACTGGTGAAGCGCGGCGTCTCACTGAAGAATCTGACCTACGAAAAGATGGAGGAGGCTTCCGGCAAGAGCGTGCGGCAGAAGATCAATCTGCAACAAGGCATTCCCATCGAAAAGGCGAAGGAGATTGTGCGCCTGGTCAAGGACTCAAAAAAGAAGGCGCAGGTCAGCATCCAAGGCGATACAGTCAGAGTATCGAGCAAGGACCGCGATGAGCTGCAGGGGATCATTGCTTTGCTGCGCGGCAAGGAGATGGGCCTGGAATTGCAGTTCACCAACTACCGCACGAATTGAGCGGACGGGCGGCGGCAGGCAGCCTGCTGCTGAACCATCGAGCCGGCTGGCGAAGCGGCACTGTAGGATAAAGCACGGGAACCGGAGAGCTTTGAGCACATTGGCGATAGGGACGGCAAAAGAGGTTTTCGATCTGCTGCGGGACGACCTTGTGGCAATCGAGCAGGAGCTGGGCCGCGATGCCGCCTCCGGCGTAAGCACCATCACGGAGATCGCCGAATACCTGCGCGGGGGCGGCGGCAAGCGCATCCGGCCTACGCTGCTTTTGCTGTCGGCGCACACGCTGGGCTATACGGGGCCGGGCTCCATCCGCTTGGGCGCCGTTGTCGAGATGGTGCACACCGCAACTCTGGTCCACGACGACATCATCGACGGCGCGGATATGCGCCGCGGACGCCCTTCCGCAAATACTACCTGGGGAAACGAAAAATGCGTGCTGGCCGGCGACTGGCTGTACATGCAGGCCTTCAAGGTGGCGCTGGAAGAGAAGAGTCTGCGTGTGCTGGAACTGCTGATCAGCCTGACTCAGCAGATGGTCGAGGGCGAGCTGCTGCAAATCCAGAAGCTGGGCCGCGCCGTCTCTGAGGCCGAGTACTATGACCTGATCTACCGCAAGACGGCCTGCCTGTTCTCGGTTTCCATGCGCCTGGGCGCGGTGCTGGCCGGGGCCACGGAGGCTCAGGAAGCGAGCCTGGCCGCCTATGGACGCGCGATTGGTCTGGCCTTCCAGATCGTCGATGACGTGCTCGACCTGACGGCGACTGAGGAAGTCTTGGGCAAGCCCGTGGCCAGCGATCTGCGCGAAGGCAAGGCGACCCTCTCGGTGATTCACTCCATCGACCATGGCACGGCCGCTGACCGCCAGGCCATCCAGCGGGTTCTGGATGACCGCAGCTTCGAGCGCGTGAGCCGCGAAAAGATTCAGGAGATTCTGGTGCGCAACGGTTCAGTCGAGTACGCCATGAGCGTGGCCGACCGCTACGCCGAGCAGAGCCGCCAGGCCCTGGCCGGGTTGCCGGACTCCGAGTACAAGCGCGCCCTTCTGTGGGTCCCTGATTTTGTGGTGGCGCGGGAGAAGTAACCTGCGCGCGAAGGCAGGGTGCGGCGGTTTGGGTTGTGAAGGTAGGATGTAGTGCGAGATGAATAAACGCTTCGAGATGATTCGTCAGCTTCTGAGCGAACTGGAAGTTGGGGAGAACGCGGAGACGGCAAATGCGGGAGATGGTGATTTCTCCGCTTTGGAGTTGCCGCTCATCATTCAAGAGATTGTCGACGATCTACAGCCCCTGCTGGAACCTTACGACGCCGCATTTTATTGGTTTCTATTCCGGCACTCAATCTCGAAAGACGGAGATCCTCATCTTCGCGTCAGCACGCGCAACCTCCGCAGAGCGGTCGTCAAGTCTGCCTACAGTCAGGATGACGAGAAAACGATCTCGTTGGGGAAGGTGCAAGAGACGCTTCGGGCGCTTGAAAACATTGGGGCGATACGGAAAGAGGGGGAGCCAAACCGGGAAGGCACGCTCTATAGGGTTCTGATTCCAGAGGAAATTGAAGCGTGCCGAAAATTCCGCTCTGAACGGATGGCATCGGAACCAGGGTTGTTCATCGATACCTCTGATATAGACCATTACAACAATCGACAGAACAGGATTAAGGCGTTCGAGCGGGATGGCTATTTATGCCACTACTGCCAGAAGCAGCTCACGCGCTTTACCGCTACGCTGGACCACGTGATACCGGTTGCGGAAGGCGGGGACAACAGCCTAGAGAATCTTGTCACTACTTGCCTTGACTGCAACTCCCGAAAGAACAAGCACGCCGCGGGGGATTTTCCAGCGGAGCAATGACGGCACACTGCGGGTGAGCCACGCGGCACGGGAACGGCAGGCGCATCCGGTTCTTACTCTTCCTGCTTTGACGCCATCATTCCCCGCAGGGCGGCGGCATACTTTTCCGGGAAGGGTTTCTTGTTCATCTGGGCGTCGCAGACGATATGCGTCGTCTCGCCCTCGGCCAGAAGCGCGGGTTCGGCGCCGTCTTCAGCCTTGCGCAGGACGCGGTAAGCGAACCGAACCACGGAGCCGCGCACCATCACGGGCCGGGTTTCAATGAGGATCTGTTCGTCGTAGCGAGCCGAAGAGCGGTAGCGGCACCGGGCCTCGACCACCGGCAGAATGCAATGGAATTCGCTCTCCAACACCCTGTAAGAAAAACCGAGAGCGCGGAAGAGTTCGACGCGGCCAACCTCAAACCAGATCAGGTAGTTGGCGTAGTAAACAACGCCCATCTGGTCTGTTTCGGCGTAGCGGACTCGAATTTCGGTGGTCACGGGCATGAAGCGATCTCTCCCAGTGTCTGATAATGAATGAATTTCGTCCCCGGATTTCCACGTGGAACGCTGACTTTTCCACATGCTTTCGCGTTCCGCCGGGTTTTCTCCGCGAGCAGCTTCTCACGGCTTCAAATGCGTGAAGATCGGCAGCTTGGCGAAGTCGTTGAAGACGATGAAGGCGAAGAAGGCCACGATCATGACAAAGGCCGCCTGGTAGATGCGCTCCTTCACGTTGATGCTGATGTCGCGGCGGATAACGCTTTCGATCAGCAGGAAGAAAATCATACCGCCGTCCAGGATCGGGAAGGGCATCAGGTTGAGGATGCCCAGATTCAGGCTGATCATTCCCGCCAGCCCAATCTTGGGCGCCCAGCCCTTCATCTCCGCCGCATCTCCGGCCATGCGAGCGATGCCGACCGGCCCGGCAAGCTGAGAGACGGCAACCTTGTGCGTAAAGATTCCTCTCAACACATCGAAGATCAGAAACGACTTGTCGGCGCAGAAGGCGGAGGATTTGGAAACGGCCCTGGTTAAGGAGAGAGGGTCATTGCGAAAGGGAATCTGCACGGGCGCGAAGCCCAGCTTCCAGCCGCCTTCGAGCTTGGCCGGATGCGCCACGATGGGCGGCAGAGCTGCGCCGTTGCGTACCACGACCAGCGAAAGCGGCTGGCCTTTTCCGGTCTGCATATAGGCCAGCAGCGAGGTAACCGTATGGAAGGGGTGTCCATCCACGGACTGGATGGCGTCGCCGGCGCGCAGGCCTGCCCGCTCCGCTGGCGTTCCCGGCTGCACTTCCTGAACGCCGATTGGGCCGAGCAGATATTGGGGCAGAAGGCCCTCGTCGCTCAGGTCAAAGTCATCGGCTTTGGCCGCTGCTGGCACATGGAGGCTCAGATGCACGGTCTTGCCGTCGCGCTCGACCGTGACCGGCACGGTCTGGTTGGGGTTCAGCTTGGTGCGCTCGTAGATATTTTCCCAGTCGGGATTGTCCACCGTGTCGAAGTGGCGGATGATGTCGCTGGACTGGATACCAGCCTGGGCCGCCGCCGAATCTGGAGTCACCCATTCGACGGTCGTGGTCTTGACTTCAACTGCGGGGACCTCATTGATCCAGCCGAAGTAGAAGACCATCAGCACAAAGGCCAGAACGAAGTTGGCGAAGGGTCCGGCAAAGCCGATCAACATGCGCTGCCAGCGGGGATGCGAGGTGAGTGCGCCGGGGTCGTCCGCTAGCGGAATGGCGACTGAGCCGGGCGCCTCGAAATTCTGCTCGGCGCTCTCGCCGGTCATTTTCACAAAGCCGCCCAGGGGCAGCAGGCAGATCTTGTAGTCGGTGTCGCCGTACGTGACGCCAAACAGACGCGGCCCGAAGCCGAAGGAAAAGGCTTCGACGCGGACTCCGCAGAGCTTGGCAACGGCAAAATGGCCGAACTCGTGGACCACGACCATGACGCCGATCAGGACGACAAAGGCGGCGGCAGAAACCAGAAATTCATACATAAATGTGCGGTTCTTCCCTCGATAAAAGCTCTGCGCAGGTCAATTCTTCAAATCAGTTGAAGCCCGGCTATCTTGCCGGGGTGATAACCCCGAGCTGCCAACTCGAACCCTTCACCTGAAAGCAAAGTGACTGGACAGGCGCTCAGGCTTTGGCCAACAGCGAACGAGCCATTTGACGCGCCTCCCGGTCGTGGGCGAGCACCTCAGCGATGGTGGCCGGGTGCGCCTCAGGCGTGGATGCGAGCACCCTTTCAATTGTACGCGGGATTCCGGTGAAGGGGATGCGGCGGTCGAGGAAGGCCTCGACCGCGACCTCGTCAGCCGCGTTGAGGGCGATGCAATGCGCGCCGCCCTTTTCGGCTGCTTCAAAGCCCAGCCGCAGGCAAGGGAAGCGCTCCAGGTCGGGCTGCTCGAACTCCAGGTGGCTGAGCGCGGCCATGTCGAAGGTGAGCGTGGAGGCCGGCCGCTCCGGGTAGGCCAGCGCATAGAGGATGGGCAGCCGCATGTCGGTGACCGAGATTTGCGCCAGGATGGAGCCGTCCACGTACTCCACCAGCGAGTGCACCGTGGACTGCGGGTGAACCGTAACCCGGACCTGACCGGGCGCCACGTCGAAGAGGCGGCAAGCCTCGATGATTTCCAGGGCTTTGTTGAGCATGGACGCCGAGTCGATGGTGATGCGGCGGCCCATAACCCAGGTGGGGTGCTTGAGGGCCTGCTCGGGGGTGATGGAGGCGAACTGGTCGAGCGGCAGCTTGCGGAAGGGGCCTCCGGAGGCCGTCAGCCAGATGGTCTTCACCTCAGCGTGCGCGCCGACTCTCAAACATTGATGAACCGCATTGTGCTCGCTGTCGATGGGCAGGATCGGGACGTTGCGCTCGCGGGCGGCACGGGTGAGAATCTCGCCGGCTGCGACCATGCACTCCTTGTTGGCCAGGCCGATGGGTTTTCTGGCCAGGATAGCGGCATGGGTGGCTTCAAGGCCCGCCACGCCGACAATCGCCGAGACCACAAAGTCCGCTTCCGGCAGGGTGGAGCAGGCAACCGTGCCCGCGGTTCCATAGACAACTTCGATGCCGCTGACGCCGTTCTCTTTTAGCCGTTTGGCCAGTTCGGCGGCCAGCTCTTCGGTGGCCAGCGAGACCAGCTTGGGGCGCCAGCGCAGAGCCTGCGCAAAGACTTCGTCGAGATTGCGCCCAGCGGCCAGCGCGGCTACGGAGTAACGCTCGGGAAACTGCTCGACGATGGAAAGGGTGCTTTTGCCGATGGAGCCGGTGGAACCGAGAATGGCGAGTCGTTTCAAAACGTTGATTCTCCTCTTGCTTTAATTATCGCTCGCCCGATGCGTCAGGACGAACAGGCCACGGCCTGCGGAAAACTGAAGGGTGCGGGCTTCAGTCCTGGTGCCGACGGGATCTCACAGCAGATTCCGGGTAAACAGGATGCAACGAAGATTTCGCGAGGTGTCTATTTCTTCCGCCTCAGCGGCTGAACATGCTGCGGAAAACCTCGTCGTTTTTTTGAAAGGGCACGACTTCAGTCGTGCCATAAGTGTTGCAAAATCAACGCGGGCTTTACATGCTGCGGAAAAACTCGTGGAATGTGTTTCGAAAGGCGCTTTGTATCAGGGCACGACTTTAGTCGTGCCGTAAAGTCAACAGAATCAACGCGGGCTTTAGCCCCTGAGGGATGCTCTTCCCGAGTTCGGATAAAATCCAGGCCTTTTCCCGCAACCTGTGAAGCCGTGCCCTCTCAAAGCCGCGAATTCAGGCGATACCCATTAGAATGGCTGGTGAATCAGCAGAGCGTACCACAGCACCGGAGAGGCGATAAGCAGAGCGTCGATGCGGTCCAGGACGCCGCCATGACCGGGCAGTAGGGTGCCGGAGTCTTTCACGCCGGCCGAGCGCTTGAGCGCCGACTCGACCAGATCACCCACCTGGGCGGCCACGTTCACCACTACGGAGAGGCGCATCCAGTACCAGATGTCCTCGGGGTAGGAGAGCCAGGCGGAGTCGAACCGGGCCTTCAGCAGATGTTCCAGGCCCAACAGGAAGCCGGTGACCAGCAGGCCGCCAGCCACCGAGCCCAGCGCGCCCTCCCAGCTTTTGTTGGGGCTGATCGTGGGCGCCAGCTTGTGCCGGCCCCAACGGCGGCCGGCGTAGAGGGCGGCGGTATCTCCAGCCCAAACCACACACAGCAGAAAGGCTACCAGCGAAGGCCCATTGGTCTGCTCGCGCAGAATGGGCAGGGAAATCAGCGTGAATCCGATGTAAAGCAGGCCGAAGATGGAGGACGAGACGTCGGCGATTACCTGCTCAACGGGCCGGGAAAAGGTGCAGTAAATCAGCAGGCCCAGGCTCAGGATGCCGAGCGTGGCCGCCGTCTGGTCGGGCCACTCGAAGTTGCCGGCAAAGAGCGCCAGAATGGCCGCCAGCACCGCGATGCGCGGCGGCTTGGCCCCGGCCTTCTGCGCCAGACCCAGAAATTCCCATGCGGCCAGCGCGGCCACCGCCGCAACGGCCATCGTGAAGAGCCACTGCCACCGCGGCCCCAGGAAGACCAGGACCAGAGCTATGGGAATCAAAATGAGAGCGGTCAGTACTCGTTTCATTCAGGGTTGAGAATACACCGCCGGGGCGGGGTTTGTGTTGCCATGCGGACCACCGCCCCGCTGATTGCGACGGGAATGAGCCGGATTTGCTCCGAACAGACCAGGTTCATCTGTTGAAGTTCAGTGGGCGCCTCTCTCCCGCAGCAGCTTCACAACCTCGGCATTGCCCGCGGTGGTCGCCAGCTTCAACGCCGTGTCGCCGTTTTTGTCTTGGGCCGCGACATTTGCGCCCTTTTTCAGCAGCAGCTTCACAACCGGGACCGGGTTGATGTCAGAGATAGCCGCCATCATCAGCGCCGTGCTGCCCTTGCTGTCCGTGGCCTCGACGCTCGCTCCCTTCGCCAGAAGCAGATTCACAACCTCCGCACTACCGTAGCGGGCCGCCATCATCAGCGCCGTGTCGCCGAGGTTGTTCCTGGCTTCAAGATGGGCGCCCTTCTCCAGGAGCAGCTTCGCAATCTCGGCATCACCCCGGATGGCTGCCTTGATCAGCGCCGTGGTACCGTCGTTGGCCGGGACCTCAGTGTTGGCGCCCCTCTTCAGCAGCAGCTTTACCACCTCATTGTTGCCCCTGTAGATCGACGATATGAGAGCCGTCCAGCCGTCCTCGTCCATCGTCTTGGCATCGATATGGGCGCCCTTGTCCAGCGCTTGCCGCACAGCGTCCAGGTCGTTGCTCGTGGCGGCTTGAATGAGTTGATCATCCATGCTGTTGGGGCCGGCCTGGCCTGCCGCCGGATGACTGAATGACAAAGCAATGGCGAAACAAAAGATGCTGATCAAAACTTTCTTCATCGCTTTCTCCTTGGGAATAGGGCTGAGGCTATTTTTCACGCTGTATCCTTCCAAAGCACAGGGTTGGCGAGCGGACAGGCGCGATCCGCAGGCGGCGGCATCGAGTGGTTTCCAGCGCACCATCTTATGCCAGACGCGGCGTCAGTGTAAATGCCTCATTTCTCATGCGGGAAGCACGAAAGCAGAAGCTCGTGTAATTTCTATCGGCGGCAAGGGGAAGACGCGGGAGTAAAAAGACTTCAGCCTACCGCGATCTTGATTCGCTCGGGGTTCTCTTCCACCTCGCCGCAGCCCACGCCCAAGCCGCCGAAGCGGCGCTCGCGGTGCTGGAAGTCGGCAATGGCTTCGAGCAGATGGATGCCGCGGAAGTCGGGCCACAGGCGCTCGGTGACGAAGATCTCGGTGTAAGCGATCTGCCACAGGAGGAAGTTGGAGAGGCGCATCTCGCCCGAGGTGCGGATCAGCAGGTCGGGGTCGGGCATATCCGCGATGTAGAGATGGCGATGAATATCTTCTTCGCTGATGCACTCCGCGTCCAGGCGCTTTTCTTTCATCTCGGCGGTCAGACTGCGGAAGGCGTCCACCATCTCCGAGCGCCCGCTGTAGTTGAGGGCCAGGGTGAGGGTGGTGCCGGTGTTGCTGGCCGTGGTCTCTTCGGCCCAGAGCATCTTCTCCTGGACTTCCGTGGGCAGTTCGTGAGTGCGGCCGATGTACCTCATGCGGATGTTGTTGTCCATCATGCGCTGCACGTTGTTATCCAGATAGGCCTTGAGTAGGCGCATGAGGAAGTTGACCTCGGCGCGGGGGCGGCGCAGGTTGTTTTCCAGAGAGAAGGCGTAGAGGGTGAGCCAGGGAAGACCGATGCGCGCGGCCGTCTCCGTGACCAGTTGCACGCTGTTGGCGCCCTGCTGGTGGCCCAGGAAGCGCTTGAGGGAGCGGTGGCCGGCCCAGCGGCCGTTGCCGTCCATGATGATGGCGACATTCTTGGGCATGCGTTCCGGCTTGAGGGTCGCGTAGACAGCGCGCTCCTCAGCGGTCAGTTCATCAATGCGCAGTGTGCCAACAGGAACCAAAGAACTCGCCTCTTCAGTTGTTTTCAAGCTTCCGGACTGGCGCCCAGCGGCCGTCGAATGGGTGCGGTCTTTCTGGCGCCGAGAGCGAGGCGTTGCATCCTCGACCGTAGCACAAGCGCCTGTGTGCCGCAATTGTTGTTCCTCCAACCTGGCCTGAAGGCGCCAAGACGCGGAGGCGTCCCGGCGTAGGGTGCGGCGGCCATCCGTTGAACAACCGGGAACGAAATCTTCCCGGCCTTGTGGCCTTTATGCAATGCGCCGGCGGCCCATGGCCATGTCGTGCGCCGCGCCGTTGATGAGCGAGCGATGCAGGGGGTCCAGGAAAGGCAGCAAAGCCGCAATTTCAGCCAGCAGGGGATCGGCCAAGATCGACGCCACCTCCTCGTCGCGGAGGCTGCGGGCGTCGCGGACCAGTTGGCGCATATCCACGCCCAGGGCAGCGGCCAGCCGTTCAAGAGAGCTGAGGGTGGGGATGGCCTTGCCATTTTCAATCTTCGAGATGTAGGTGCGGGGCACCTGCATGCGCCCCGCCAGTTGGCGCTGGCTGAGGTGACGCGCGCGGCGGATTTCCTTGACCTGGCCCGCCACCTTCAGTCCGGCTTCGGCCGAAGGATCCACGGTGTGATGGCTAACCGGGATTGGCCCAGGCCGGACGGGCTCCTCGATATCCAGGGGCCTGTGGCACCTTCTGCAAAGGCTGTTGCTTGGTTTGAACTGAACCAGCTTGCAATCAGAAAAATTGCAGCGGACGACTTCACGTGTTTCCACGTTCGCCAGGTTGGTTGCCATGTGTCGTGCGCGGAGCGCCAGAGCAAGGCCTCCGCAGTGCATCGCTGCACCACGATGTGTGTTACTTTCGTGGAAGTGAACCATAATTGTCAAGTGAAAAGATGGATACAAACCTAAGTCTCCCGTACCATATCCAGAAAAGGCCGGGAGAAACCGGAAGAAGCGCGAACCAGAGTGCGCAACAAGGAGACCAGGTAAAAATGAATAACTGCACCAGGAACGATGCAACGGACGCTGCTTCCCGCTATGGGCGCGAACAGGCTTGGCAACTGCTGACTGAGTGGACCCAGAGCGAAAACCTGCGCAAACACGCGTTGGGGGTTGAGACCTGCGTCACAGCCATGGGCGAAGCCGAAGCCGGCCGTCTGGGGTTGGCAGGGGAAGAAAGGGCGGCGTTCATCGAGCTTTATACCACGACGGCCCTGCTGCACGACTTCGATTACGAGCGTCACCCCACGGCCCAGGAGCATCCGTTTGTTGGAGTCCGCGAGCTGGAGCGGCTGGGTTGGCCCGAAGAGCTGCGCACCGCTATTCTGGGCCACGCGGAGTACAGCGGCGTACCGCGCGTTACGCATCTGGCAAAGTCCTTGTTCGCCTGTGACGAACTGGCCGGCTTTCTGACGGCCTGTGCGCTGGTCAAGCCGACCAAAGCGATTGCGGATGTGGAAGTGAAGAGCGTGCGCAAAAAGATGAAGGACAAGGCCTTTGCCCGGGGCGTGAACCGGGCGGATATCCTTCAGGGCGCTGCGGAACTGGGCGTCGAGCTGGATGCGCATATCGCCTTTTGCCTGGAGGCGATGAAGCGGCGGGCCGGGGAACTGGGGCTGTGAAAAGCAGCTTCTGGTTGCCGGTTTTCAGCTCCCGGATGCGAACGGCGCTTCTCACTGTGTTGTGATTAGTGACCGGCGGGCACTGCGGGGTGAATACAGCTCTTCCCAGTTTGCGATCCAGTGACTGGAATCACCGGCTTTCGATAGGAAATTTGCGCTACGATAGCTCTTCGGCTGCGGAATTGCGCTCACAGCCAACTGCTGGAGGTTATCGCCATGGCCCGCTTCGAGCACATCCTGATCCAGTCCGCCAACGGGGTGAAGACCATCACCCTGAACCACCCCGAGAAGCGCAACGCGCTCTCGCCGGCGCTGATGGAGGAGATAACCGTGGCTCTGGCCGAGGCTGAGAGCTGCGGGTGCGGCGTGGTGATCCTGACCGGGGCCGGTTCGGCATTCTGCGCCGGCCTTGACATGGACTACCTGGAGAGCCTGCGCGCCCACACACCCAAGGAACACCGCCGCGATTCGGAGAGCATGGCCCGTGTCCTGCGCACCCTCTACGACTTTCCCAAGCCGGTGATCGCCGCGGTCAACGGGCCGGCCATCGCCTGCGGCATGAGCCTGGCCACCATTGCCGACTTTACGCTGGCCACGCCGGAGTCCAAATTCGGCTTCAACGAAGTGCGGGTGGGTTTTGTACCTGCGATTGCGGCTACGTACCTGCGGCGCCAGGTGGGCGAAAAGCGCACCCGCGAATTGCTGTTGACGGGCAGGCTGCTGAAGGCGCAGGAAGCGCTGCAATTGGGCCTGGTCACCGAGGTTGTGGCCGCCGAGGAGCTGATGAAAACCGCCCATGCGCTGGCCCAGACGCTGCTGCTGAACAGCCCTTTGGCCATGCAGGCGCTCAAGCGGCTGCTGGCCACTCACTGCCGTTGCCAACTGGACGAGGGGATTGAGGCCGCCATCGAGGTCAACGCGCAGCAGCGTACCACTGCGGACTTCAAGGAAGGCGTCAGTGCCTTCCTTGAGCATCGCCGCGCCGAGTGGCCGAGCATGAAAGCCAAAGCGTAGGAACCGATCCAGAAATTGGTTGCTGAAGGGCGCAGGCTTTCACGCTGCGGAAAAAGGCCTGATTCCGATCAAGCTTATGCTCTCAGCGCCTCCGCTCGTTTCCGCGTCTCGCTCACGAAGGCTTCGTCCTCGGGCGAATCCGGCTTGATTGAATCCAGATTGATCGCAACATTTGCCAGCGCCCCCTCAAGAGCGGCTTTTGCCAGAGCGACCGCGGTCGTCAGGTCGGACTTCATGTTGGGGTTGGTGATGGGCTTCAAGCTGTTGGCAATCTGCGCCACTTCGGCGACTTTTTCCGCCACGCCTAAAGGCACGCTGGTTGCCTGTTGGAGCGCGGCGTTGATCATCCGGCCACCGTCAGAAGATTCCTTTGCAGCCTTGTAGGCCTTCATGACGACGTTGTAGGACTCGGAGTCGGCATCAATCGCGGACTTGAGCTCCTCGCGCAGCGGAGTGAGCCGGCTAATGGCTTGGCTGAGCTGGCTTTCGTACTGCAGGTAGGCTTTCTTGCCGCGCGACATGGAGGCAACCATGCCCGCGAGTCCGGCGGCCATGGCTCCGCTGGCGGCGGCGGCGCTGCCTCCTCCGGGAGTCGCGGTGGGAGCGGCCAATTGTTCGATGAACGGCTCAACTCCCGCGCGCAGGCCGCCGACAGCCATCTTTCCGCCCATGACCGCGGCGAGGCGGTTTTCCAGGATAAGCGAGGAGTTGAAGTTCTCCACTTGCAGAAACCACTCCGCGGTCTGTTCCAAAGCTAATTTGGGAATCAGTCCGATGATCTCGCTGGAAACCGGAACGGCGCCGTATCGCTGCGCCTCGCGCTTCACGAATTCGAAGACGCGGTGGACCGGAGTCTGCTCAAAGTCGGTCAGGTTCATGGAAACCTGGGCCGTGCCGCGCACCAGGAATCCCGCTGCCTTGACGAAACGCAGGCCGCCGGTGGAAAAGCGCACGGCTTTGGCAATCTTCTTGGCGATGGCGACGTCGGCCGTATTCAGGAAGACGTTATAGGCAACCAGAAACTTGCGCGCGCCCACCACGGTTGCTCCGGCCGTCGGATGCACGCGCGGCTCGCCGAAATCGGGCTTGCGCGCCGGATTGGTGGCAATCTCGTCGCGAATTCCCTCGAACTGGCCGCGGCGGATATTTTCCAGGTTTTGCCGTTCGGGCGTGGTCGCGGCAGCTTCGTAAAGGTAGACCGGGATCTGGAAGCGCCTGTAGATTTCAGCTCCGACGTAACGGGCCATGGCGACGCAGTCTTCGAGGGTGACGCCGTCGATGGGGATGAAGGGAATCACGTCGGCCGCTCCCATGCGCGGGTGCGCGCCCTGATGGTGAGTGAGGTCGATCAACTCAGCGGCCTTCCCCACGCCGCGAAGAACGGCTTCCTGAATGGCTTCACGCTCGCCAACCAGCGTGATGACGCAGCGGTTGTGGTCGGCGTCCATCTCCCGGTCGAGAAGATACACGCCGGGGATCTTCATGGCTTCGACAATGGCATCGACCTTGGCTGGATCGCGGCCCTCGGAAAAATTAGGAACACATTCAACAAGAGTGCTAGGCATGCCCAAAAGGATAACGATCAGCGGCTCGATCCGGCAAACGGCGCATGAGCCGGCAGCGAAATAGAGCATTTCTAGAGATCGTGTAAGGTCCCGGGTGCCCATCCTTGCCGCGTTCTTGTTCTTGCGGCAAGGATGGGATACCACGACTCTGGCATTACAGAAAGCAGAGTGCGCAGCCTGACATAGGCTTCTGCGAAGGGCGAGCTTGCGTTACGACGGTGCTCTCAACTTTGGCGCTACGGCCTGGTTTCTCGGTGGCCAGACGAAAGCCTCAGCTCATTGGGTTCGTGGCCCTCAGTTCAGCCACAATCTCGGCTGCGGCTGCGCGTGCCTGGTCCGCCTGGTCGGGCGGGAAGCTGATGGCGCCCACGCGGGCATGGCCGCCGCCGCCGTAACGCTCGCAGACCTTTGCGAGGTTCACCATTTTTTCCGGGTCGGCCGTGGTCCATGGGTTCGAGCCCACTGAGACCTTGGTGCGGAAGCTGGATCTCGAAAGGCCAATCGAGTAGATGGCCTGGGGATGCAGATAGTAGGGGATGAACTTGTTGAAGCCTTCGAGCGGCTGGTCGGTGATGTCGAAGAAGATGGTGCCGTTGCGCTCCTCTGCGCGGCTGCGGATCAGTTCGATGGATTGTTGATGCCGTTCCAGCAGGGGCGGCAGCAGTTTGGCCACAAAGGGCTGGCTCAGCACATCGGCCAGCGGCATCTCGGTGAACAGCGGAATGAGCCGCGGAATGAAAGCCGGGTCCTGGCTGGCCTCGATGATGAGGGTGAGCTTCATGGCCGGAGCGGGCATCTCCACGGCTGACTCGGGGCTCTCATACTTCGCGCCGTCCACAATGTTGGCCCAGTGAATCAGCTCGGCGAGCGGCGCAATGTCGAAGCCGAAGCGGGTGGAGGCGATGTGAGCGATAAAGCTGGTGCAGGAGGTGTAATTGGGATCGAAGAACTTGCGTCCCGGAGGGACCGCGCTCTGCTGATAGTCCAGGAAGCTCTGGTGGTCCTGGGGGGTGAGAAACGCTGACAGGTGGTGGTCGAACCACCATGTAATCCGTGGCGAGGCCGAGTACTTGAAGTCAACAATGGCGTTTTCGTCGCCGGTAAACTCACTCTCGTCAAAGAGGGCGCCAGCGCGATGGACAAGGCCGTGGTACTCGTAGGTGGCCCCGCCGGAGATGCGCTCGCGATGGAAGCGCGTGAAGAGCGAAGCCGAGCAGGCTCCGTCAAAGCATTTGTCGTGATAAAAGACGCGAACCCGCAAAATCGGAAGCCCCCGTGTGTTGAAAAATTGAATTGCCGGAACTGTCTAGCATCAAGGGAGAAGCCGTTTGTGTCAAGGCGGGGGCCGAACGATGCGGGGCAAACTGGCTCCAAAACCGGATTCATTCCAGAGGCGTCCAAGGTTTCCGCGCAACCATCAAGACACCAGAAATCCGGTTCGGCGCCCGCCAGCAGCCCGCATTCTTGTATCGACGGAACCGCCCAAGCGGCGCTTTCGTAGAGTATCTTTCCATTAGTACAATCCAGCGCGCACAAATTTTTCTTGAAGGAGGCTCAATGGAGCCGAAGATTCAACCGCCATTGACGGAAGGTCCGCCAGCGGAAGCCGCCCTCACGCCTGAAACCTCGGTCCCAGAGGTGGAGTATCGCGGCTTGCGCTGGGCCTTTATCGGCAGCCAGGGCTTGCGCGCCGGCTGGTCGGTGACGGTTTTTCTCATGCTGACTCTTCTTTTCATGTTTGCGCTGGGATCGGCCGCCACCGTCATCATCAAAAAAGTTCTTCACGCAACGACGGGCAATTCAACGCCCGCAACGGCGCTCATTGGCGAGGTGATTCTCGTCCTGTCGATTCTGGGGGCAGGCGCGTTGGTCGCATTCCTTGAGGGCCGCAGCATTCTGGACTACAACCTGACCGGCCCCCGGCGTTTTGTCCATTTCCTCAGCGGCCTGTTGGGGGGCTTTGCCGCGCTTTCGGCGCTGGTGGGAGTACTGGCCTGCGGCGGCTGGCTCCATTTCGGGCCGGTGGCGCTCTCCGGCGGGCAGATTTTCAGTTATGCCGCAGCCTGGGGTGCGGTCTTTCTGCTCACGGGCTTCTTTGAAGAGGGCGCCTTCCGCTGCTACCTGCAATTTACCCTCACTCGCGGCATCAATTTCTGGTGGGCGCTGGGAATCATCGGCACAATCTGTCTCAGCCTGTTGTTGTTTGTTAAGGGAAATGGAGTCTGGGGCGTCTATGCAATGGCTTTGCTGGGGCTTTTTCCCTGCCTGATGCTGCACATTCGCAAAACCCCACAGAGTGGCTTCTGGCAGGCGGCCTGGGTCACCTCGACGCTCTTCGGCTTCATCCACATCAGCAACAACGGCGAAAACTGGATTGGCATCTTTGCCGCGGCGTTGATTGGCTTTGTCTTCTGCGTCAGCGTGTGGGTGACCGGCTCGGCCTGGTGGGCCATCGGATGCCACGCCGCGTGGGACTGGGCTGAGACTTACTTCTACGGCACCGCCGACAGCGGCATGGTGGCCAAGGGCCACTACCTGACCACCAGCCCGGCGGGCAACACGCTGTGGAGCGGCGGCGCGGACGGCCCCGAAGGCAGTTTGCTGGTGTTAGGGGTCATCCTGCTGCTGCTGGTGGCGTTGCTGGTGATCTACGGGCGCAAGAGGGCTGTGGCGCTGGCCGCGCCGGTTGTGGAGCGGGCTGCCGGATAGTCCCGCATGAGGCCCAAACGTCGTTTTCATTTCAGGAAAAAGCCATGAATAAAGCCATGCTGTTCGTTCTTGTATTGTGTGGCCTGCAATGGGCTGGATGCGCTCTCTCACAGCCAGCCTCTCAACCTAAGGACCAGCGAAGGACACTCCAGTCACCCACCGAGATACAGGGCTACCCTTGCGCCAAAGGGTACGCCTGGTTCTATGCCGATGGCCGCCTGAACCGATGCACAGTTACGCGGGAGATTCCGTTTGGCGAAGTGCGCATCCCGGCCGGATCGTACATCGCTCTAAGTCGCGACGGCACTCCGAATTTCGTTCAGATGAGCCACGACGCGCCGGTTATAGGCTTGACATGCACGGGCGGCAGTTGGCTGGGTCCGGGCGAAGGTTCGGTGGTGGCCTTTTACCCCAGCGGCAAGCTCAAGCAGTGTTACCTTGCGGGAGACCAGATTGTGCAGGGAGTTCCCTGCATGAGTGGGGGCTTTTCCGGCGACGGCCGCGGGGGCGGAGCCAAGTTTCACGAGAACGGAAAGCTCGCGTCCTGCAAGCTGACAAAGGATTTTGGCTCACAGCGGCGGGGAGATCGCTTCGTCCAGGCACGATGAATCCAGGCTGATTTCCCAAACCCCAAGAGCGGAACCTGGGGCATTTCTAGAGATCGTGTAAGGTCTTGGGTGCCCCGTCCTTGCCGCGTTTTTGTTCTTGCGGCAAGGGTGGGATACCACGACTCTGGCATTACAGAAACATTAAAAATTCTCTAAGGCGCCCGGAGTTTCATTTCTTGCGCGCCTCGACGTCGAAGATGGCAGGGTCGGGGTCCTGGAAGAAGGCGGCGTGGAGTGAGCGTACCGCCTCGTCGGCGTCGTCCTCTTCGATCATGAAACTCATATTGATCTCACTGGCGCCCTGCGAAATCATTCTCATGTTGATGTGGCGAATGGCATTGAAGACCTGGGCTGCGATGCCGCTTTGCCCACGGATGTCGTCGCCGACCATGCAGACCAGTGCCTTGCCGCCTTCATATTTCACGTCGGCCAGTTGTCCGAGGTCGGCTGCGATGGCGGGAAGCTTTTGGTTGGAGTCGACGGTGAGCGAAACCGAGACTTCGCTGGTGGAGACCATATCGACCGGGCACTGGTGCTTGTCGAAGATGTCGAAGATCGACTTCATATAGCCGTGGGTCATCAACATGCGGCTGGCCACCACGTCGATGATGCTGAGCTTCTTTTTCACGGCGATGGATTTGAAGGGGCTTTTGCAGTGGGGTGCGAGCGAGGTGATGCGCGTGCCTTCGCAAGAGGGGTTGCGGCTGTTGAGCACCAGGACCGGAATATTCTTCCTGACGGCCGGCAGAATTGTGGCCGGATGGAGAACCTTGGCGCCGAAGTAGGCCAGCTCGGCGGCTTCTTCAAAGCTGATGACTTTGACGCGCAAGGCATCGGGGCAGACGCGGGGGTCGGCGGACATGATGCCGTCCACGTCGGTCCAGATTTCGATGGCCTCGGCCTGAAGCGCGCCGCCAACCAGGGCTGCGGTGAAGTCGGAGCCGCCGCGGCCGAGAGTGGTGGAGATGCCGGCTTCGTTGGAGGCGATAAAGCCGCCCATTATCGGGACCTTGCCCTGCGCGATGAGCGGGAGAAGCTTTTCAGGGGCGCGTTTTTCAATGACGATGTCCTGGGGAACGGCCTTCTGGAATTGCGAATCGGTGACGATGATCTTCCGCGCGTCAGCGTGGACGGCGTCGATGCCCAGTTCACGGAATGCGGCGGCGACGATGCGGCTGGAAAGGAGCTCGCCGTTGCTTGCGACGAGGTCGGAGATGCGGGGAGTGAGTTCGAGGATGGCCGCCAGTCCGCGCAGAATCTCATCGAGCGAGTCGAACTTCTCGTCGATCCGGTTGATCAGAGCCGCGGAGTCCTTCACCAGGGCGGCGGCGGTGTCGCGATGGCGCGAGCGCAGGCGCGAACTGATGGCCAGCGCGCCGATCCGATCGCCCTGCACGGCAATGGCGGCGGCGCGCAGCAACTGGTCGGTGACTTTGGCCATGGCGCTGACGACAACTACGGGCTGCTTGCCCAGGGCTACGCGCCCCGCGACAATGGCCGCGGTACGGCGGATGGCCGCCGGATCTTCGACCGAGGTGCCGCCAAACTTCATGACTAGCAAACTCATGCGCGTCTCCCTAACTGGAATTCTTTGTTGTCAAAGGGCTCTAAAGCCGCACCCAAATTTGATACTCCTACGGCACAGCTAAACAGGTTGCGGAAAAATTCGTCGTTTTTGAAAAGGCACGACTTCAGTCGTGCCGCACTGCAACAAAATCAACGCGGGCTCTTCAGGCTGCGGAAAAAACTCGTCGTTTTGAAAGGGCACGACTTCAGTCGTGCCATAAATACAGCAAAATCAACGTGGGCTTTAGCCCCTGAGGGATGCTTCTCGGGCGTTTTGCTCGGAATTCATCCTTTTTCCGCAGCCGATAAAGCCGTGCTCTTTCAAAGCTGCTGGTTTTCCGCAGCCTGTAAAACTCTGTCTGCCAGCCGTGCCTCTTCAGAACCGTTCAGGCGCTACCCTTCAGACGTTCCCGGTTCCAGCTTCCCCAGGCTTGCCAACAGTTCAGCGTTGAGGATAGCGGCCCCGGCGGCTCCGCGAATGGTGTTGTGCGAGAGCGCGGTGAACTTCCAGTCAAGCACGCCGCAGGGGCGCAGGCGGCCCACGGTCACGGCCATGCCATTGCCGCGACTGCGGTCCAGGCGAGGTTGCGGGCGATCCTCTTGCGGAGCCCACTCAATGGGCTGATCCGGAGCGGTGGGCAATCCCTGTCCGGCGAGGGGACGAAACTCAGCCCAGGCAGCCAGAATCTCTTCGCGCGTGGCCGGCTTGGCCAGCTTGATGCTGACGCTCTCCGTGTGGCCGTCCTCGACCGGAACGCGATTGCAATTGGCGCTGATGCGCGCAGCCAAAGGAATCACCGCGTGGCCTTCGAGCTTGCCCAGCAGCTTGAGAGTCTCTTCCTCCATCTTCTCTTCTTCGCTGCCGATGTAGGGGACGACGTTGCCCAGGATGTCGAGCGAGGGCACGCCAGGGTAGCCGGCGCCGGAGACAGCCTGCATGGTGGTGACGACAATCTGCTCGATCCCGAAGCGCTCCTCAATGGGTTTGAGAGCCATCACCAGGCCGATGGTCGAGCAATTCGGATTGGTGACCATGTAGCCGCCCGACAGCTTGCGCGAGGGCTGCTCCTCGATCAGGTGCAGGTGTTCGGCGTTGATCTCGGGAATGACCAGGGGGACGTTGGGAGCCATGCGGTAAGCGCTGGAGTTGGAGACCACGGCGCAGCCGGCGGCGGCAAAGCGAGGCTCGAGTTCGCGGGCGATGGCGGCGTCCAGAGCGGCAAAGATGATTTTGGGTGCGCCTTCGGGCTCCGCCGGCGCCACAGTCATGCGGGCGACGCGCTCAGGCAGCGGTGTGTCGAGGCGCCACTTTGCTGCCTCGCCATACGTCTTGCCACTCGACCGGTCGCTGGCCGCCAGCCACGTGACCTGGAACCACGGATGGTGCTCAAGAAGTTGGATGAAGCGCTGCCCCACCATTCCGGTTGCGCCCAGGATGCCGATTGGATATTTGTTTTTCATGGCCTTGAACACTCAGTGTACAGGAGGATGGGTGCGGCGCTGCAAAATCCCCGCGGGCGAAGCGAGGTCAGTTTCCGAGAGAGGTGTGTAGGGGGAGGAGATGTGGGCCTAGCTCGCGGCCACTCAATCTGCTGCGAAGGAGCCCGTGCCGCCGGTCAGCAATTTATCCAGAGTCGGGATATTCGCGCGTTGCGTTTCCACAAAGTCCACGCCTTCCGCCGTGAGTGTGAAAGCTGAGTTGTCCGCGCGGGTGATGTATCCCTTTTTCAATAGATACCACGAGGTGAATTCCAAATAATCGCGGGGAAAACCCATGCGGCCTTCAACCTCTGCCAATGAAACTTCCGGTGTGTGGGGGTTTGTCCGGCGCTGAAAATAGAGCAGCGCCAGCACCGCCAACCGCCGGTTCAACTCTCCCTCGATGCTATCCATAAAATCAATCGAAGCGGATAGGGGGGGGGCCTGGGGCGTATCCGTTTCGCAAGCCGCATCGTATTTGGCGCGGAGCGCTGGATTGGACAACACGTCATAGGCTTGCTTCAACAGGAAGAACTTCTCAGGATCGCCTGTCTCCTGGTTGTCCGGGTGAAAGCGGACCGCCAGAAATCTATATACGCGGTGAATTGTGTCGGACTCGGCATGGGGGCTGATTTGGAGAAATTCGTAGTAATTGGGAATTTCCATGATCATCTCTCCGGAGCGACGCTTCTCTCTTTCTTGAAGAGAGTGGGGGGATGTCCCAAAATATACACGCAATCATGGTATTTGGAGTCGTAATGTCAACTATGGGTGCTAACCTCTTCATTCCAAAACCCCGTCCTTAACCGACAAAAATGGAAATCGAGCCGGGGGGCGGGCAAGCCGGAAACGGACTCACTCCCTGCCTGCGTCAGAATCGAGCCGGCAGGGTGGAGAATGTAAGGTCATAGCGGTTCTCCAATTGGCTTAGGAACTTGTTGAAAAAGCCTGGTTTTGTGTCAGGGCACGACTTCAGTCGTGCCGTAAATGGCGCAAAATCAATGCGGGCTTTAGCCCCTGAGGGCAATACTCTCCACTCCAAGTTACTATTTCAACAAGTTCTTTGAGAGGAAGCACAATTGCTGAGTGGCTTTTTCCTTAAGAAAAAGCCACTCAGCACTACACCGAAAACGCCACAGAAATTGGAGAACCGCTCAGGTCTACTCCATGGCCGCCAGCACGGCGTCGGCGAACTGGCTGGTGCCGGCGGTGCCGCCCACGTCGCGGGTGAGGGTTTTGCGTTCCGCATAAACGGTCTCCAAGGCCCTCTGCACCTTGTCGGCCGCAGCCTCTTCGTCCAGGTGGCGGAGCATCAGCACTGCCGACTGCAACAGCGCCGTAGGGTTGGCGATATCCTTGCCGGCGATGTCCGGGGCCGAGCCATGCACCGCTTCGAAGATGGCGCAATTCAGGCCCAGGTTGGCTCCGGGAACCAGTCCCAGCCCGCCCACCAAGCCAGCGCACAGGTCGCTGACGATGTCGCCATAAAGGTTTTCAAGCAGCAGTGTGTCGTACTGGTAGGGGTTCATCACCAACTGCATGCAGGTGTTGTCGATGATGTGCTCGCCGTAAATGATGTCAGGAAATCCCTCAGCCACTTGGCGCGCGCAACGCAGAAACAAGCCATCCGATAGCTTCATGATGTTGGCTTTGTGGATGGAGTGAATCTTCTTGCGCCCATGCTTGCGGGCATACTCGAAGGCGAATTTGGCGATGCGTGTCGAGCCCTTCTCGGTGATGACCTTGATGGCCTCAACCACGCCGGGAACCACCTCGTGCTCCAGCCCCACGTACTCGCCCTCGGTGTTTTCGCGGACGATGATCAGGTCCACGCCGGGCCAATGCGTTGCCAGGCCGGGAAGATTCTTGATGGGGCGAAAATTGGCGAAGAGGTCGAAGCGCTTGCGCAGCGTTACATTGATGCTCTTGAAGCCGCCGCCGATCGGCGTAGTGACCGGCCCCTTCAAGGCCACGCCGTTGCGCTCAATGGACTGACAAAGCGCGGTGGGAATGTACTCGCCGGAGATCTCGAAGGCCTCGGCGCCGGCGGCAAAGCGCTCCCACTCAAATTGGACGCCGGTGGCTTCGAGGATGCGGACGACGGCCTGCGTCACCTCCGGGCCAATGCCGTCGCCCGGAATCAGAGTAACCTTGTGGGTCTTTTGCTCTGCCATCTGTCACCTCTTCAGTGGTTTGTCGTTGTGACTCTCAGCATCACCCGGTCAAGCGCTTCCGTCAGCGCTCCATAAGTGTTGCGCTCCTCCAGGTGACAGAGAAGTTGTTCGTTGAGCCCGCCCGCGGTCGCGTGGCCGGCGGCCATTGCTCTGAAGCTGCTGGTCGGTGCTTTCGCCGCACTTTCCTCGAGACTGGGAAGAATCTGCGCCATGTAATCCCGCGCAACGGCTGGCGGAATTCCGCGTTTCGCGAGCCAGGTCGCAACGGTGTCGGCAAATACGAAATACGATGCGACTGCCGCGGTCGCCGCGCACAGCGCGTCAAACTCTTGCTCAGTATCCACCGCGAAGGGGGCGCCGATTAAGGAGAAAAACTCCAGGGCCTCCGGGTCGCGCGGATAGATTGCCGTCGGGCTCTCGCATTTGGCGGCCGAGAGCAAGGGCACAGCCCGCTGCACATTGGTTGCGGGAGACATCAACTCGTGCAGCCTGCGCACGCTGAAGGTCGCAACGATGCTGATGATGTGGTGATCCGCGCGAAACCGGAGGCTCGATAAAACGCTCTCGGCAATCTGCGGCCTCACTGCGAGGATAACGGTGTCGCAGTTATCGAGCACATCTTGATTCGACGCGGCAACGGTGACGCGCGGATAGCGGCTGGCAAGCTCTGCTGCGACCTCCGGATTACGCGGTGACAGCATAATCGCACGAGAGCCAGCGCCCACCGCATTCAACCCAGTGACAATCGCTGCTGTCATCGTGCCCGTGCCGATAAATCCCAGTGTCATTTCCTTACGACCCTTTCTCGTAGAAGTTCAAATCAGCTTGTAACTGCGCCTCTTAAGATTCGCAAGCATTGGAATCCCGCGAAATCGATCCATCCCGGGAACTTGTTGAAAAGCTCTTGAACTGTGCCAGGGCACGACTGGTAGGTCAGGGCTTCAGCCCTGACCGCCGAAAATGCCGCAAAATCAGCCAGGGCTTTAGCCCCTGAGGAATGATTTTCTGGTCCGGGTTAGATTTTCAACAAGTTCCTAGAAATGCTTCTTCCCCTTGCTGTTAACGCGTCCACCCAGCAGCCCTTCCAGTTCTTCCTTGAACTCGCGCACGTCCTTGAAGTCGCGGTAGACCGACGCGAAGCGGATGTAGGCTACGGTGTCCAGCACCTTGAGGCGTTCCATGATCAGTTCGCCGATCTCGGCTGTGGTCCGCTCGCGCTCCGGGGCGTCGATCAAAAAGGCCTCGGCGGCGTCCACAATTGCCTCCAGGTTTTTCGAAGGCACGGGCCGCTTCTCGCAGGCGCGCAACAGGCCGTTCAAGACCTTCTGGCGGTCAAAGCGCTCGCGTCGGCCGTCTTTCTTGACCATCATGTAAGGGATTTCGTCGATTCGCTCATAGGTGGTGAAGCGGCGATTGCACCGCTCGCACTCACGCCGCCGCCGGATGGAGTCAGCCTCTTTGCTTTCGCGCGAGTCGACAACCCGGTCTTGCCCGAAACCGCAGTAAGGACACTTCATGCTATGTGGCATTCTACGGCATTGCGCAGATGTCTGGCGCAGGGCAGAAAACAGGAAATCGAGAGCAGGGAGCCGGGATCGCGGCACAATGGAGAGTCAAAGCGGGCGCACTGAAACCGTTTGGCCGACAAGTTGTGCGAAAGCAGGATTGGCGTGTAATTTGTCGAAGGCCGGTTCCACGCCAATGTAAACCAGCCATCCGCTGCGCCGGGTGCGTGCCTGCCCAAGAAGCGTCATTGCCTTACCCGTGTCGCCGAGCATCGCATGGAGTTTGGCTTTTTCGTAGTCGGAATAATATGGACCCGCATCGATTTTTTCCGTCTCCGCAACGATGGTGCGCAATACTCCGGGGTAACCGTCCCGCGCATAGGCGTCGCTCAGCGCCTGCGCAATCTCCGGATGTCCGGCTGAGAGGTAAAAGCTGCGCCTTGCGTCGAGCGCCTTCTGCCACATACCCTTCTGCTCGTAGGCCCACGCCAGCTTCATCCGGGCGGTCAGGAATCCGCTGTCCAGTTTGAGGGCCTCCTGATAGCAAAGAATAGCGGCATCATAATCGCGGGCATAGTAATTCACCCAGCCGCTGTTTGTAATGACGATAAGCGACAGCGGATCGAGCGTCCGCGCCTTCCGCAACTCGTTGCGCGCTTCGTCGAAGCGCCCGCGCGATGCCAGGAACATCCCATACCAATGGTGCGCTGTGGCATCGTTGGGGCTGAGGTCCAGAGCCTTGCGGAATTCCGACTCCGCTTCAGGAAACTTCCACTCGTAGCGCCAGAGATTGAAAGCTAGCGAGGCGTGGGCCTCCGAGAGGTTGGGGTCAAGAGTCAGAGCCTTGAAGGCGGCGTCTTTGCCCGACTCGGCCATTGCGCTGCTCGAACGGCCTTCATAATACTCGCGCGACAGGTTGTACGAATCGGCCAGGCCGGCCCAGGCCTCGGCGTACGCTGGGTCCAGCGTAACCGCACTCTTGAAATACCCGGTGGACTTGAGAAAGCCATTTTCGTTGCGCTTGTTCCATTCCAGCCGGCCTTTGAGGAAGGCTTCGTAGGCGGCCTGGCTGGTTGTCGTGCTGTGCGGCGTGTGAACTTCAGGCAGCACCAGGGAGAGTGACTGGGCAACACGGCCGGCCACCGATTGCTGGAAGGCGAGGATGCGTTCCGCGTTGACCTCGCCATCGTAGGTATCGGCCCACAGTTCCGCCTGATCGTCCGATCGAACCAACTGAGCGGCGATTCGAATCGTCTGCCCGGAACTTTTCACCGTCCCTTCAAGCAGATATTTGACCCCCAGCTCGCGGCCGATTTGGGCAAGAAGCTTTCCTGAATGTTTGTAATTCATGGCCGAGGTACGCGCGATCACGCCGAGGCGGCTGGGACTGACCCTGCCCAGATGCACAATCAACTCGTCGGTTATGCCATCGCTCAGGTAATCCCGATCGGGGTCGCCGGTCAGGTTTTCAAAGGGCAATACAGCCACCATCAGCCGAGAAGACGGTTGCTCCGGGCGTGCTTCGCGCCACTGCCGAAGAGAGAGAAAGAGAGCGGCCAATGCCAGGGTGGCGATTGCCGCAGCCAGAAAGAACCAACGCCGCCTCCCCTGAGCAATACCTTTTTCTGCTGCCTTGCCGTCTGCCGGGTGACGGAGATCATCGGGCGGCCCATGCGAGGATTCGGCGCCTGTCGGCTCCAGGGGGAGCATCGAAACGGGCGCGACAAAACGATAGCCGATCCTGGGGATTGTCTCAATGTAGCTTGGGGCGCCGGCATCGTCGCCCAGCACGGCGCGAATCTGGCGGATGCAGTGGTTCAGGCCGCGCTCAAAGTCAACAAAGGTATCCGGCCCCCACAGCGCTTGCTGGATTTCCTCGCGAGTGACGACTTCGCCGTGCCGCGACGCCAGCAGCACGAGAAGTCTGAATGGTTGCGATGAGAGTCGAAGGGCCGTGCCAAACCTTTTCAGTTGGCCCTTTTGGGCGTCGAGATGAAAGACGCCAAAGGTGATCACAACTGAACCAGGGGTCTCCGTGATCTTCGATCCAGCATCCATAATCGGCCATGTCTGGGGCAAGATTTGATGCACAGTATACTGAGATATTTCTGCTTATGCCATCAAATTCAGAGGCTGGCGCTGCCGCTCCAGATTGGCGTTTCCCGGCATCTCTCGGCAGCAGAGCGCAAAGCCACGCTCATGGGACGGAGTAACTTGTTTCAGTTCTATAAGTTGAACATACATAACTTTTCCGCAAAAAATCACTTTACAACCATTGCTTTTATTTACGGCGCAGTAGAGAGTTGGGCGAAATCCGCTTTGGAGGCCCTGGGCCTGAAAGGACAAAACTGTGATGTGCAAGCTTCGCGCTCTATTCCTGATTTGCGGTCTGGCGGTCCTTGGCGTGGGAGCCGGCTACGCCGATTCGCTGACGGAATACTTCACCTACGGAGTCGGAATTGTTAGCTCCGCCTGGCAAATCGTCCCGGTGGCGTCTGAAGGGACGATCACGCTCACCACCAACCCCGGTGGAACCATTACCGTAGTCCTCACGGACAATAACGCCACGATCAATGAAGTCGGCTTTAACTCCGTATGGGGCTTGGTTGAATACTATGTTGACTCTACATCGACCATTAACCCGCTCCTTCAATATGGTTTTGGAGACCAATTCGGCCAACAGTATTTGGGCTATTCGTGTTCAGATGGGTCGGGGAATATGGCCAGTTGCGGAGTGGACAGCATCACCTTCACACTCAGCGCATCCGTTCCCTTAACGTCGGTGTATCAGTTGATTGGGGGGACTAATCAGTTGCTTCCTGGGGGTAAGCCTGCTTATTCCGACTTTTATCTGAACGATAACAACAATGGCGACACCAATGGCGACTATCTGGGGCAGTATGGCGCCGGCATGCCGCCTTACACGCCCTCCAGTAGCACCACGCCGGAGCCGGGGACCTTCCTTCTTCTGGCTACCGGACTGGCCGGAACGCTGGGCGCGATCAGACGCAAACTGAAGGCGTAACGCGTCTCTTCCATGCAGCATTAAAGGGCGCAGATCTTATATGCCGCGGCTTCCCCAAGAGCCAGTGGCCCGCATCTCGTTGCTGAGATGCGGGCCGCATCCTGCGCGATAATGGGGCCGTCTTTCAGGGCCTCAAGGACATAGATAGAATGGCTGGTCGCTCGAATCAACTTGCCGCTGTTCACGCAGGCAGCGTGACAGGGCTGGCCGCGGTTTAACGTCCGAAGCGGAAAAAAGCGCCGGGGCAATTTTCGCCCCGGCGCTGCGCGTGCAACGCAAGAATTTTTCTTGAAGCCCAGAGGCCGAGCGAATCAGGCGGCGGCGTCGGCGCGGGCTTGCTGCGGAGAGTTCAACTGCTGGCGGAGGTTGCCCGCCAGATCGGCCACCAGGCGCAGCCTTTCGGCAACTGGAGGAGGCATCTCTGCGCCGGTGAGAGCCAACTGGGATTGAAGGAGCAGGCCGGCGACCGTGGATTTAAGCTCGGATTCGATGGCCGCGGTGGCGGCGCGGCGAGCCAGCATCTGTTCGCGCTCGCGGCGGTGCAGGGCGGCGCGAATCTCGCGGATCAGCCGGGCGGCTCCGGAGAGGGCGAAGTTGATCTGCAAGGGGATGGCCAGGCCAGAGTGTTCCCAGACGGCTTCGGCGGCCGCCGGATCGCACTCGGCCATGGTCTCGTCCACCGCGACGGCGGCAAACTCGCGGCGGCGCAGCGCGGCCAGCGCGGCCTTCCGTCCCTCGGCCACTTCCACATCCATGCCCAGTTGCGCCGCCACCACAGCCGCGCAATTGCGAGCGCCTTCAACTCCAGTCACCATCAGAATGCTCATTCCAAACTCCTCGTAACAGTGATCAGTGAACAGTGGTCAGTGATCAGTTGTCAGTTCTAAGTCGCGAGTTCTCGGTTTCCAGCTCTAAGTTGCGAGTTCTCAGTTGCCAGTTCTAAGTCGCGAGTTCTCAGTTGTCAGTTCTGAGGAACCTCTGATTCGGTTAATGTTTTTGAAAGGGCACGACTTTAGTCGTGCCGCAAAGCCTGCAAAAACAACGTGGGCTTTAGCCCCTGAGGGAATGCGCCTTCACAAATGGCACTTATTCAGAGCTTCCCTAAGCTGTCAGTTCGCAGCCGTCAGTTCTCAGTTCATGGCGCAGTGATCCAGGGCTTTGTGCTTCGTCCGGTTGATTCAAGCCTGAATTTGGAGGCAATTCGTGAAAGGCCGGAAGCGGAAAACTGACCACTGATCGCTGACCACTGATCACTGACCACTGATCACTGTCCACTGTTCCTTACTCTTCCCGAAGCGGGTCGGCGATGCCGTATTCCTTCAGCTTGCGGTAAAGGGTGGTCTTGCCGATGCCCAACAGTTTGGCGGCCTGGAGCTTATCGCCGTTGAGGGCGCGAATGGCTCCCAGAATGGCTTGGCGTTCCAGATCGGCCAGCGTGGTCAACTGCGGTTGGCCGCCCTCGGCTGCTGGTTCGCCGACCAAAGCGGCCGAGCGCCGGGCCTCCAGCCCTTGCTGTTGAAGCTGCGTGGGCAGGTCGCCCAGGTGAAGGACCGGCCCGGAGGAGAGGGCGCAGGCCCGTTCCACGGAATTCTCCAGCTCCCTCACATTGCCCGGCCAGTCGTGGCGCATCATGGTGCGCAGAGCCTCGTCGCTCAAGGTGAACTTGACGCCGTGCTCGCGGCTGAGGCGGTCCAGGAAATGCGCCGCCAGAAGCGGAATGTCCTCGCGCCGGTCGCGCAGCGGAGGCAGGCGCAGGTTAACCACATTCAGCCGGTAGAAGAGGTCTTTGCGGAAAGCGCCTTTTTCCACCATCTCCGCCAGATTCCGGTTGGTGGCGGCCACAATGCGCGCTTTGATGGGGACGCGGTGGGTGGCGCCGACCGGGCGAACCTCTTTTTCCTGCAAGGCTCGCAACAGCTTGGCTTGCAGGTCGAGCGAAAGCTCGCCGATCTCGTCGAGGAAAACCGTGCCCCCCTCGGCCGAAACCAGCAACCCATCCTTGGAACGGTTGGCCCCGGTGAAAGCGCCCTTCACGTAGCCGAAGAGCTCGCTCTCGATCAGCGTGGGGACCAGCGAGCCGCAATCGACCGGCAGAAACGGCTTTTGAGAGTTGGGGCCGTAAGCGTGGATGGTCCTCGCCACCAGCTCCTTGCCGGTGCCGCTTTCGCCCAGGATCAGAACGGGGTGGGAGCTTTGGGCGACCTTGGAGAGGATGCGGTAGAGTTTTTCCATCTCCCCGGAGCGGCCGATCATGGCGCCCAGCCCCTGCGAAAGCCTGAGCCGCTCACGCAACTGGCGCGTAGCGGTGTCCGTGACCAGGCTGGCCGAGGCGCGGTCGAGCACCGTCGAGAGTTCGTCCATGGCGAAGGGTTTTGCCAGGTAGTCGCTGGCTCCGCAGCGCATGGCCTCGACGGCGGCGTTGACCGATCCCGAGGCGGTCATGGCGATGACTGCGGTCTGAGGGTAGAGGAGCTTGACCTCGGAGATCAGTTCGAGGCCCTGGTTCGAGCCTGAAGGCAGGTTAACCAGCAGAATATCGGCGGCGTTGCCGCGCAGCATGCTCCGCGCCTGGCCCAGGTCGCCGGTACTCTCGGCCGCGTAGCCCAGGCTGGCGGCAATCTCGACGCAGGCCGAGCGCATCGCGGTGTCGGCGTCAACGACCAGCAGGTGCAGGCGCACCGGCGGCTCCGCGAGTTGGGGGATAAACTCCATGGCTCTTGTATTTAGAACTGTTTCAAGCATTGTATTCGCCTCACGCGCAAATGGGTGAACTGGATTTTCTGTTGCCGCTGCCGGGAGGTGTTTCCTCTAACGTGCAGCGTTTCTTGGGTTTTAGCCTCAGCGGGAGCGGACGGGCAGTTCGATCTCGAAGCGGGCTCCTGCCGTGGCGCCGTTGGCGGCATGAATGTGGCCGCCCGCGGCCTCGACGATGGAACGGGTGATGGACAGGCCCAGCCCGCGATGGGAGGCTGGCCAGCCTCCGTGTCTGAGCGCGCCGCTGCGCCGGGTGGTGTAGCCGGACTCGAAGATCTTGCCCAGCGCCTCTGGAGGGATGCCCGGCCCGTTGTCTTCCACCGTGAGCACGAGCCACTGCGTGGGGCTGGCCGCGGCGTGGTACTCGTGCAGCCTCAACTGGATGCGGCCACCCTCCGGCATGGCCTCGGCGGCGTTCTTCACCAGGTTGACCAGGATGCGGGTCAGATCCTCGCCGGTCAGCCTCACTGGCTGCGCGCCACCCTCGGCGTCCACGCTGAGGGTGATGGAGGGCCCGGCCAGGGCCGCCAGCAGATTGCGGTTGGACAGCAGTTCCCCGGCCAGGGTGTCGATTGGCTCGGCGGGCATCAGGTCCCAGTGGCGAGAGCGCTCCGGCCGGTCGGTTCCTCGCCGTTCGGCTCCCGTCCAGGCCGCGCTGGTTACCCCGGAGAGGCCATCGGCCGGCTCCGTGTGAGCATCGAGAGTCACCAGCTTCTCCACCAGCCGGCGGCTGGCCGTGGCCACCAGCCTCAGCTCGTTGCCGTAGTGTTGAAACGAAGGATAGAGCACCCCCGGCTCCTCCAATAAATCGCAGTAGAGCCCCAGCGCCGTGACCATGTTCCGGGCATCATGCGCCACCTCTGCCAGGCTCTCCCCCTTGCCGCGCAGGTTGGCCAGGGTTTCGACCACCGCCTCAACCCGCTTGCGCTCGGTTCCGGTTCCGGCACGCCTCGCTTCCGTCAGGCCCACCCCTGCGAGTGCTGTTTCGGTCAGGCCCGTTGCCGCCATCCCGGTTTCTTTGAATCCCGCCGCCTGTTCTCCCTGTTGCATAACCCGCTTCCTTCCCTGGCTCCTGTTTCCTGATCCCTGATCCCTAACCCCTAACCCCTGATCCCTAACCCCTAACCCCTGACCCCTGATCCCTGTTTCCGCCCTTCCCATTTCTGTCCCTAGCGTGGGTGGCTGTTCCCTTCTATTACACGTGGTGTGCCAAACAAGGACGGTCTGTGTAAGTTCCTGATAAGGGAAGGGGTTAGTGTCCAGTTTCAGGACAGCCTCTTTCGGCAATAAAGCGGGAAATCTTCCCGAAATGGAACAAGCGGACCGAGCGCGATTGAAGCAAAGTACGCAGTTTCAGTGAGTTAGCGATGGATTCCTGTTATGGGCCAGGAAATCAGCGCATTCCCGTACTGGAACCGGAAGCCGTCGAGGGCTGCTGCGCTTCTCCCAAGCGCCCTATCCCGTACAATCTGGTTATGAACGGCACAGGCAATTCTTCCTTCTTTCGTCCCGGCGGCAGGACTCCGGTCCAGCTTCGCCCGCTCACACTCACGCCGGATTTTGTCCAGACCGCGGAAGGCTCGGTTCTTGTTTCCCTGGGTAACACGCGGGTGCTGACCTGCGCCACCATCGAGCAGGGCGTTCCGGGCTGGCTGCGGAACACGGGCCGCGGCTGGGTGACGGCGGAGTACTCCATGCTGCCCCGCGCGACGGTGACCCGCACCCCGCGGGAGAGCGAACGGGGCAAGATCGGCGGCCGCACGCACGAGATTCAGCGGCTGATCGGCCGGAGCTTGCGCTCTGTTGTCGATATGAAGGCGCTGGGCGAGCGAACCGTGATTCTGGACTGCGACGTGATCCAGGCCGACGGCGGGACGCGCACGGCGGCCATCACCGGCGCGGCGGTGGCCTTGGCGCTGGCCTTGAAGGCGCTGGTCGATGCCGGAACGCTCAAAGCATCGCCTCTGAAGCAACTGGTGGCGGCGACCTCGGTGGGCATCGTCGGCGGCGCGGAGCTGCTCGACCTCTGCTATGAGGAGGACTCGCAGGCCGAGGTGGACATGAACGTGGTGATGACCGCCGACGGCGGCCTGATCGAGACCCAGGCGACGGCCGAGAAGGGAAGTTTTTCCCGGACTCAACTCAACGAACTGGTCGATCTGGCGGAAGTTGGCTTGAAGGAGATCTTCGCCGCGCAGCGGGCGGTGCTGGGGCTGTAGGGCGCCGCTCGGAAGTCCTTCATTCCTTCGGAGTTATTAAGTTTTTCTAAAATCGAGTCAGTCTCCCGCGACCCGCCATGGCAGCGCCCGTGCCGCTATGCGGGAGACCGCGAGAGACTATAATAGAGAAGGAATCTTTCATATACGCATTCCTACGAAAGAAAAGATGAGAAGCAGGTTTTTTGTTTTGTTTTTGTTTTTAGGTTGGGTTAGTACCAGCTTTGCCGATGAGGCCGTTACTCACTACAATCCGACAACTTATGTCTATATTGCCCGCACGGGCGAACAGTTTCAGGCGCCGCACGTCTGGACTTATCACCTGCTGGAGTACGCGCAGGTGCGCGGCCGGTGGATTGTCCCCGATTTCGGCGTGTACGATTGCGGCCATGGCAACTATCGCGAGTTGTTTATCGGCGGCGGCCCGGTGTTTTACCACGGCAAGATAGCCACGCTGACCCAGGAGTTATTTTTTGCCCAGGATACCGGCCCTGCGGCCCACGGCGCGCGCTATCTCTGGATATGGCCGGTGGCCGACTTTCAGTTCACGCCCAAGCTGACCGGCGAGGCTGTTGTTGTTCCCTGCCTACCGTTGAACCGCGCCGCGCGCATTCAATACGACTTCGATCGCGCCAAGGTCGAATATGCCCTCAGCCCGAAATTTCTGCTGGGAGGCGGCTACAGCGCGTCCAAGTACGCCAGCGACGCCTGGCTGAGCAAGCCATTTTTGACCACCACGGTTTCAACCCGGGAGGGAGCCTTCGAGTTCTGGTTGCAGAAGACACCCGGCGGCGGCCAGATCCAGATGCGCTACCAACTGGTCCACGTAGGGCGCTGATTGGGGCGAAACCGGATCGGGAGGCGCTCATCCTGAATCGGGCGGCGTGAACGGCAAGGGCTGCCTGTGCTCAAGAGCACGTTTTTCGCTTGCGCGTTTCTGCTACCATCAGGATGATTGCAGTTCCTGCCGCCCGACAGGCCGATTGCCTGTTTTGAAGGCCCGAGCGAGGAGGCAGATGGACCCAACCTCAAAGGAGAAACTTCAATGCCTCTAGTCTCCACGCGGCAACTCCTCGACGAGGCCGCCAAAGGCGGTTACGGCGTAGGCGCATTCAACGTCAACAATATGGAACAGATTCAGGCCATCATGGAGGCCGCGAAGGAAACCAATTCGCCGGTCATCATTCAGGCCAGCCGTGGCGCGCGCGCCTATGCGCAGGACAAGTATCTCTATCACCTGATGCTGGCCGCCGCCGAACTCTATCCTGAGATTCCGCTGGCCATGCACCTGGATCACGGCAACAGCTACGAGACCTGTGTGAGCGCCATCGAGCTGGGATTCACCAGCGTCATGATGGACGGCTCGCTCAATGCCGACGGCAAGACCCCGGCAACCTTTGAAGAGAACGTCGCCGTCACCCGCAAGGTGGTTGATTACGCGCATCCCCGCGGCATCGCGGTCGAAGGCGAAATCGGCGTCCTGGGTGGTGTTGAAGACGGCCACGGAGCCGGCGGCTCAGGCCTGGAGCACCTCACCGACCCCGACCAGGCGGTCGAATTTGCTGAGCGCACCGGCGTTGATTCGCTGGCCGTCGCCATCGGCACCAGCCACGGCGCCTACAAGTTCACCAAGAAGCCGGATGGTTCGGTCCTCAAGATGGAGCTGGTCGTCGCCATTCACAAGCGCCTGCCCAAGACCCATCTGGTCATGCACGGCAGTTCCTCGGTTCCTCAGGACCTGCAAGACATCGTCAACCAGTACGGCGGCAAGCTGAAGCAGACCTGGGGCGTGCCGGTTGAAGAGATTCAACTGGGCATCCGCAACGGCGTCCGCAAGGTCAACGTCGATACCGATAGCCGCTTGGCCATTACCGGCGCCATCCGCAAGGTTTTTGTGGAGCAGCCGGAGAAGTTCGATCCTCGCGACTACCTGAAGCCGGCCCGCGCGGCCATGCAGAAGGTCGTTGCCCAGCGCATGGTTCAGTTCGGCCAGGCCGGGCACGCCGGCGACTACAAAGCCATCTCGATTGCCGACATGGCCAAGGGCTACAAGGACGGCACTCTCAGCACCAAGCCCGAAGTTGCCAAAAAGTAACTTCGGCGGTCAGCCGTCAACGCGCCAAATCCAAAGGGCCACTCCGTATCAGCGGAGTGGCCCTTTGCCGTCTATAGCAGTTCTCCAATTGCTGTACACCGAAGCCACTGCGGCCGAGTGGATTTTTCCTCAAGAAAAAGCCACCTTGCACGGTCTCAAAAGGGCTACATCTATTGGAGGACTGCTCTAAACGCCCCACAAATCATTGAGTACAGTTTGCCAGTTCGCTCTGCAAATCGGACAGCCTCTGACGATTCTGGCTGAGGGTTCCCTGGACTCCGGCGTTCCAGGCGGAGCCGCTCGTGGCGCCCATAGCGCGATTGTTCAAGTCGATGTCATGCTCAACCCGATTGATCTGGTCCCGCACAACAGAACATGGACGAGCGAAACCGCCGCCCCCGGACGAGATGCCCATGTCACGCTGGAATTGTTGCTGGAAGGCACTCCTTCCTTGAGGAGAGACTTCCCAGTCGCATAAAGCCGTAAGTCGCTGAACATAGCCCGCCCATTGCTCTCCGGTCCAGTTCCTGCCAATTTGATAAGCAAAACGGCCGCCATTCCATTCCATGTCCAGAGTGTCCCCTTTATAAACGGGCACAGATTCCGATTCATACCCCAGGAAAGAGGAAGTAACATTCAGGGGAATGAAGTGCATGTTTCTAAGCAGGTATGCTTGTACGTGTGTAATAGAAGGTCCAAACAGAGTCGAATTGACTGAGATAGCACAATTCACCGTCTTATGATCGGCCGGTACATTGCAATATACCTGGTGAATAATACTCTCGTTTACCGAAGAAACATCCAATAAATGTGCGTTTTGTCCCACGGCTTGCATGGACAGTGATAACAGGACAGCAACCACACACAGAGATACCTGCTTCATCGTTCCCTCTTTCGTTTCTCGCCAGTTAGGGCTCGAATTGTGATTTCAAAAGTTCCAAAAATTGTAGCACTTCCCCGCCTTCGCAGTGCATTTGTCGCGATATGGAAACGACGAGGGTGTCCCAAATCTGGACGTTCAGATTCGGGACTCTACAAATTTCTCACTTACTTATTGGAAATTGAAACTCCAGTTATCTCATCTCTAACAATCGAGACACGGGGCGCCCGGCTTTACAGGTAGGCAGGTGGCCCGCACATCAACCCCGAAGAATCCCTATGGGCCACAGCCTTCAACCTCGGCTAATGATCGAAGGAGACAAAATCAATGCCTGGGCCGCCGGCCACCGGCCAGCAGTTCGAGAATGCCACGCCCGGAAATTGTTGTTACTTGCCTGCCGGGGCCGCTTTCTTGTGCTCCACAAAGGTGTGTGCTTGATGACAGCTCACACACGTCTTGCCTTTCATGAATGGATCAGACTTCAGTTGTGGCACCTGATCGGAGTGACAGGATTCGCATGTGCTTAACGCCGGCGTGCCCGCGAAGTCCCGTGCTGTTGTCTCGCCATGGCACACGGTGCATTCGATCCCGCTGGCGCCATGCGGGCTGGCTTTCCATTGGTCATACACCACCTTGTGGCAGGTGGAACAGGTATCCCCGGCTGGAATCAGCCGGTGGTACACATGCTTGGCTTGATCCTGCTGAGCAATGGCAGGATGGACGGCAATAGCCAAAGCGAGAAAAACGAACAGAGTGAGGCCGAACATGCGCGCGCAGAAAATATTCACGGACAGACCTCCTGAGTACGGTCTTAGAGTATTGAACCGGCGATGGCTGCAATCAGTGATACACATCACATCTCACCGGAATGCGATCTGCGGCAGGTGGCCCGCCCTTTTCTTGTCTTTTCCCACCTCAACCACAAACTCTGGGTGGCAGGTGGCCCGCTCATCAACCCCGAAGAATCTCTATGAGCCATGAGAAGCTGTGCATGAGAAGCTGTGCCCCGTTCATCGCAGTTTTATCGCGATGAGCGGGCGGGCGGGTGGCTTGAGGTCAGATCGTGGCCTGACTATGATGGAGCCATGCCGTACGGTCTGAAACGGTTCCAGAAAGCAGAAGCTCTCGACTTCATCACTTTCAGTTGCTTCCACCGTCTCCCCCTTCTCGATGTGCCGGACCCCAAAAACACTGTTGAGGCCATACTGGAACTGACTCGTGCACGACATCAGGCGAGGGTCTACGCCTACGTCCTGATGCCCGAGCACGTCCATTTACTCATGAACGAGCCACCATCGATTCTCGTGGCCCAGTTTCTCAAGGCCGTAAAGCAGATCACTTCGCGCAAACTGAGAGGGCAGCATGAGAAGTTCTGGCAGGAACGCTACTTTGACCGTAACGTCCGTGGTGAGGATGCCCGCTCTGAAGTGATACGTTACATTCATCGCAATCCGGTGAAGCGTGGATTGGTTGCATCTCCCGGCGACTACCAATGGAGCAGCTTCAATCACTACGCAACCGGTGTTCGAGGAGCGGTTGAAATCGAATCGGAGTGGATAGCAAGGCTTCGCGGCCCACTCATCGCGATAAAGCCGCGATGAATGGGGCACAGCCTTC
>Ga0181529_10000194_pt1 | contig 89501 bp, 66 predicted proteins | sample PEATcosm2014_Bin_36_FD_119763 | JGI IMG/M metagenome (GOLD analysis project Ga0181529, IMG submission 119763) | Peatland microbial communities from MTU Mesocosm Facility, Houghton, MI, USA - PEATcosm2014_Bin10_30_metaG | ecosystem: Environmental > Terrestrial > Soil > Wetlands > Peat | place...
GTTTGGTAACGGGTTACCAGGGGCAGACTGTTGCAAAAACTAATGAGGTTATTAATAAGTCTATTGGCGGCACTCTTTTTATTGATGAAGCTTATATGCTGACAAGAGGCATATCCGAGGCCGGGCAGGAGGCTATTGAGACAATATTAAAAAGAATGGTTACAGACCAGGGGAAATTTATAATTGTTCTTTCCGGTTATAAAAATGAGATGAAGGATTTTTTAGATTCTAATCCCGGGCTTAAGGCGGAATTTCCGAATATTTTTAACTTCGAAGATTATAACCCGCGTCAGTTAATTGATATCGCTAATACTATTTGTGAAAAAAGCGGGTACAAACTGGATGAAGGAGCCTGGCAGCTTCTTTTGGATATTTTCACCAAATTATTTAATTCAAGAAATAATAATTTCGGTAATGCAAGAACTGTAAAAAATATATTGTATAAAGCGATTGACAACCAGGAAGAACGTATCCTTACTCTTAGTGAACCCGATGATAATGATTTAACTACCATAACATACGAGGATGTAAAGAGCATAGAATGGGATGAGTGATTAATTATTTTTTATTTCATGCGATGTTTACTTCCTGATTTATTATTCCGTTTTACCTTCATCACTAAAAGCAGAGGGAGTTGTACCCCCTCCGCTTACTTAATAAAAATATATTTCGGAGAAAAATATACTTTAATTCACAATCGAATAATTCATAAAATTTTTCAGTTGTGATTTTATAAACATAGTTTGTAATTATTTTTTCTTTTCATAAGAATTTATAACTTCAATACTAATCAATTATAATAGTTATTGTATAAATTTGTCCGGGGTTTAATAAATTAAATTATAAAGTTGAAAGTGTTAAGTTGATATATACAATACCTTTATTGAGGCGCGAAGGGATATACTATTTTTATTTTAAGATAAGAAATTAACAAAAGAAGCTCAACTTCAATAGTGAGCTTCATTTAAATACGAATAGAATTTATTTTACTGATTCCCTTTATCTGGGGGCCTGTTGCTGTCGCGTTGTCTGTTCTGCATGCGGCTTCTTTGATCAGCCAGCATTTGTTCGTATTTTGTTTTTTGATCCGGAGTTAAAACACTTTCAACCTGAATATTTACTTCATCCATTATCTTTCGGATTGCATCCCTTCTCTCTTGTCCTTCCAAATCTATATTTTTTATTTTTTCACCCGCACCGGTAAAGAGAGAGTCAATTATTGCTGTTTGGCTGTCGGACAAAGCAAGGCTGTCTTTCATTTGCTTTAACCTGTCTTTTGAAGAAAATCGAGCTTGGGCATTTACTCCGGCTATAAAAGCAAATGCAATTATTGCTGTTAATATTAAGTTTTTCATTAAACACCTTATTTTTGTGAAAAAATAAATAGATTTCGATATACTAACACTATTGCCATTAGACATGCAAGAAACAACCGTGGTTTAATATCGATAATGCCCATTGATATTTGAGCAAAATTCAAAAAAAATTTATCCGGTGTAAAACAAAAAAAAAGGCGGGATTAAAATCCCGCCTTTTTTTAAGATCAAGTTTAGACGAACTATTAATACATATCACCCATTCCGCCGCCGCCCGGCATAGGTGGCATAGGAGATTCTTTTTCTTTCTTCTCAAAAACCACTGCTTCAGTTGTAAGAAGCAGCGCAGCTACGGATGCTGCATTTTCTAAAGCAGTTCTTGTAACCTTTGTAGGATCGATAACTCCGGATTTAATAAGATCTTCATATTTCTCGGTAGCAGCATTAAAACCTTCATTATCTTTTCTCTTTATTACTTCTTGCAGAACTACTGAACCTTCTAATCCTGCGTTATTGACAATTTGTCTTAAAGGTTCTTCAAGAGCTTTTTGAATTATCTTAATACCGGTTGTCTGGTCAAGGTTGTCGCCCTGTAATTTATCAAGGATAGCAATTGCTCTTACTAAAGCAACACCACCTCCTGCAACAATACCTTCTTCAACGGCAGCACGTGTGGCATGAAGAGCATCTTCAACGCGTGCTTTCTTTTCTTTCATTTCAATTTCGGTGGATGCACCTATTTTAAGCACTGCAACACCGCCGGAGAGTTTTGCTAATCTTTCCTGTAATTTTTCTTTATCATAATCGGATGTTGTTTTTTCGATCTGGGCCTTTATTTCATTGATCCTTTTCTTAATATCATCAGATTTGCCTGCTCCTTCAACAATGGTAGTATTATCTTTGTCGATAACGATTTTCTTAGCTGTTCCTAAATAAGATATCGTTGCATTTTCCAGTTTGTAACCCTGTTCTTCGGAAATAACCGTACCGCCGGTTAATACTGCAATATCTTCAAGCATTGCTTTTCTTCTGTCGCCGAATCCTGGTGCTTTAACTGCAGCAACTCTTAGCGTTCCGCGGATCTTGTTAACTACTAAAGTAGCTAAAGCTTCGCCTTCAAGGTCTTCTGCAATTATAAGCATTGATTTACCTTGCTGCGCTATCTTTTCAAGAATAGGTAAAAGGTCCTTCATTGCTGAGATTTTTTTATCATGAATTAAGATAAAAGGATCTTCTAAAGATGCTTCCATTGTTTCTGTATTTGTAACAAAGTAAGGTGATAGATAACCGCGGTCAAACTGCATGCCTTCAACTACTTCCAAACCTGTTTCTGTTCCTTTAGCTTCTTCAACCGTGATTACACCGTCTTTGCCAACTTTTTCCATTGCGTCTGCAATCAATTCACCGATAGATTTATCATTATTAGCAGAAATAGACCCAACCTGTGCAATTTCATTTCTTCCTTCAACATCACGGCTGACTTTTTTCAAGTATTCAACAACTTTAGTTACTGCAAGGTCAATGCCTCTTTTCAGATCCATAGGGTTAGCGCCTGCTGTAACGTTTTTCAGTCCTTCTCTGTATATTGCCTGAGCCAATACGGTTGCGGTTGTGGTTCCGTCTCCTGCCACGTCGCTTGTTTTTGAAGCTACTTCACGAACCATCTGCGCGCCCATATTCTCAACTGCATCTTCAAGTTCAATTTCTTTAGCTACTGAAACACCGTCTTTGGTAACTGTAGGTGCGCCGAATTTCTTTTCAAGAATAACGTTGCGTCCTTTAGGGCCTAATGTTACTTTTACAGCGTTAGCTAATTTATCAACGCCGTTTTTCAATTTGGTTCGCGCTTCAGCATTATATTCTATTATTTTAGAAGCCATTTTAATCCTCCATTAAATTAATTTTCAATTTTTATTATATCCGGTTGGTCCCGGAATGATGTGATTAACCTATTATAGCGAAAATATCACTTTCTCTCATTATCAAATACTCATCGCCTTCAACCGTAACTTCAGTTCCGCTATATTTACCATATAATACTTTATCGCCGACTTTAACTTCAGGTTTTACAGGTTTTCCGTCCTCAGATACTTTTCCAGGTCCAACTGCTACTACTGTTCCTTCAATTGGTTTTTCTTTTGCTGTATCTGGTAAAATGATCCCACCCTTTGTTTTTTCTTCAGCTTCACTTGGCTTTATGATTACTCTGTCAGCCAACGGCTTTAAATTAAGTTTTGCCATGTTTTAACCTCCTAAGATTTATTATGGTTATATATTTATTAGCACTCTATATTAACGAGTGCTAATATAATAAAACATAGAAATTTTGTCAAGAAAATAAACAAAGGTGTGATTATTGAACTTTGTTAAATGGTAAATTTTTTGTTTTTTACCTTTATTAGCGCAACGCTATATAATATAACTTTTTAGTTCTAACATTACATTATGCGAATTTACACGAATTAAGATGAATTTGCTCGAAAATATTTAAAAAAAAGAATACATAATATTTTATACTGCCGTCTTATGCTATCTCTCTGGGATTCAGGAGAGGGTTTGTTGGGGGGGAATTGTTTTGCTATAAACCTGCCTGCCGGCAAGCAGGCATTTCATCCCGATGAATATGGATTTGGATATAGTTCATTCAGGATGTTGATATAATATTATAAATAATTATCAATACTACTTTTAAGTCTGAGTCTGCTCAACGATAGAAAAGAATTTACAGGTTTGTGATGTTTTAAGCCAGAGGCTTACACATAAGCCAGAGGCTTACACATAAGCCAAAGGCTTACACATAAGCCAAAGGCTTACACATAAGCCAAAGGCTTACACATAAGCCAAAGGCTTACGAATTTATTTTTTATAAAAGTTCTTCTTTTATTGGAGCCTTCCAATAATTCCAGGATTATCATATATTTGAATTTATCAAAGCAGTCCAGTTACAAAACTTTGATACAATATTCTATTTCTCATCATAACAAAGTGATTAAAATGAAAAATTTCAAACTAGCGCTGTTTTTTTTAGTTTCTTTAGTAACCAAATTATATTCACAATCTGCGGACAGCACTACACTGGCAAATTTTTTAAATAAGCATAATGCATCGCTTGTAATATATAATCAAAACAAAGACATATATATAAGATTTAATCCTGAGCGCTGCAAACAAAGATTTCAGCCTGCTTCCACTTACAAAATACTTAATGCTTTAATCGGACTTGAAACCGGCGTTATCCAGGATTCGGATTATGTTATTAAATGGGACGGGACACCACAGCCTATGAAAGTGTGGGAAAGGGACCATACACTTAAGTCTGCAATATATTACTCCGTTGTTCCGTATTTCAGGGAACTGGCTCGCAGAGTAGGCAGGGATAGGATGCAGTACTGGCTTAATAAAATTAATTATGGAAATAATTCAATAGGGGATAAAGAAGATTACTTCTGGCTTGATAACAGCTTAAAGATATCTGCCGATGAACAGATTGAATTTCTAAAAAAATTTTATTCAGGTAAGCTTCCTTTTTCTAAACGGTCGTTGGATATTGTGAAAAATATTCTACCGGAGGAAGATTTCCAAAATGCAATTTTAAGATATAAAACCGGAACCAATGACACTTTTTCAATTGCATGGCTTGTAGGATATGTCGAGAAAAAGAATGTTTCTTCCGGGAATGGAAAGGATGTATATATTTTTGCTTTTAATCTCAGAGCAAAAACTTTTGATGAATTAGGTGAGTTGAGAACTAATATTAAAAATAAAATGCTGAAATATTTAAGAGTAGAAGAGTAAATTAAAAATGATTAACAATCTTTATTCTACATTGTAATTAAATCCCTATAAAAATAATAATTTTAAAAAAATGAATAAATACTTGATAATACAGGTAAGCCCTGACTCAAATGTAGCGTTGGAACTTACAATAAAACTACATGCTGACCTTGAAACTACTTCTCCTAAAAATACTCAGGAAGCTTTTATAGGGGAAAGCAAGTTAATAGATATATTTATAGTTGCTTTTTCTGAAAGCGGCAAGCCGGCTGCATCCGGTGCATTAAAATTTTATAGTCCCGGAGTAATTGAAGTTAAGCGTATGTTTGTGATAAAAGAATTTAGGGGACAGGGAATATCCAAACAAATCCTCCAGGAACTTGAGAGAATTGCAAAAGAATTAAATTATAAGCGGATAATACTTGAAACCGGTGTAAAACAACTAGAAGCAATCAGCTTGTATAAAAAATACGGATATAATAATACGGAATGCTACGGCAGGTATGAAAATGATCCGACAAGTGTTTGTTTTGAAAAAATTATTGGATGATATTACTATAATAAAAATTGCTAATTCCATTTATGCAAACCCGGTTTGTTCACTATTTTTTTAAAATATTTTAAACCGGGTCTTCTCTGCTAAATTTAATATTACATACTTACATCTTAGCAAATTTAAGATTCCTGACCCTGCTTCCTGTTAAAAGAAATCCTGATACATGGTTGCTTTTATCCCTCGTGAAAACTACCTTAGCGAACCACCATTGATCCCCGGTGAAAGAATCTTTTTTAGCAAAATTCAAATTAACATCGGGATTTCTCCTGTGGCTTACATGAAGTGCAGTGTCTATTATGGCTATGGTATAAAATGTCCCAAGTTCCTCGCTGTAATAATTGCCTTCATATTCTTTTAATTCGGCCGGATTTATTTTAACTAAATCGATCCGTTGTGCAGTTAAATTTTGACCGTTTTGATGTAGTATAATTTTAGAGTATCTGCCTTGATTAGGATTCTCGAAAGTAAGTTGTGCATCCACAACATTAACAAAGAATTCTGTATCGGATTCGGCCAATAACCTGGTTTTTCCCTGGCCGGTTGCTTCTACCATTAATTTATTATCTTCATCGGTTATATTGAGTATAAAGCCGGGGAAAATCTGATAACTTCCCGTATATTTATAATATTCTGAACTATCAATGACTATTTCCTTTCTTACAATCTTTTTTGTAACAGTATCCGGTTTAATCTTATCACTCAGGTAAATATCCGCAACCTTATTTGCAAGTGAAGAAGGATTGAATGAATCAAGATTACTTAAAAGAATCACGCCCAAATGCTGATCTGGAAAACGGCAAATGTAGGATCGGTATCCTGCATCGGCGCCTCCATGACCAATTGTTTTTAATCCTTTATAATCATTAATTGCCAGGCCGAATCCATAGTCTATTTTTGTACCATTGTTTAATACACCTTGTTCATACATCTGCTGAATAATTTTTTTGTTGCCTGCTACAGGGTTATCAAAATTGTTTAACCATTTTGCAAGATCTTCAACTGTGGAAAAAAGCGAAGTAGCGCCGGCATTAGCGTAGCTTAGTACTGCATTCTTATAATGTGTACTGTCTACCTGGTAATAAGAATAAGTCCTGTTCTTTACAATTTCTTCGTGATCGTTATGAAAATGAGTATCCTTCATTCCAAGCGGGTCAAAAATATTCTCCTTTGTAAATTGAGTAAATGGTTTTCCGGAAACCCGGCTTACTATTTCTGCCAATAGCGTATAGCCGGTATTGCAGTATAAAAATTCATCCCCGGGATTAAAGTTCAACTCTTTCTGATGGGAAATCATTTTGAGTATCTGTTCTTTTGTAATAACATCATCAAGCCGCCAGCCTGCCATAGAAAGTAATTCCCATTGATCCCGCAGACCGCTTGTATGATATATCAAATTCTTAATAGAAATTTTTTCCCCAAAGTCGGGTATTTCAGGCAGATATTTTCTTATATCATCATCAAGAGATAATTTCCCCTGTTGCGCAAGCAGTGCAATTGAGAAAGCAGTAAATTGTTTTGATATTGATGCCAGATGAAAGATTGATTTCGGTGTTATAGGAATATCGTATTCCAGGTTTGAAAGGCCGTAATCTTTTTCATATATAAGTGTGCCGTCTTTAATAATTCCCAATGCACAGCCGGGCGAATAATTAGTATTCCAGAATGAGAATAGACTATCAACTCTAAGATTTAATAATTCCTGATTTGATTGTGCTAACGATTGTGAACCGGTGAATAATAGAATGATTAAAAGTTGTATTCCGAACAAAATTTTTAAATCTCTCATTTGTCCCTCTTTAAATTAAAAAATGCTTTATCAATCCCAAATAATTTACAATTTTTAACCGATAAGTAATTGAAAAAACGGTTAAACGGTAGTTATTCTTAATTACCGGCTGAATATTCCGGTCTATTTACCCTCTTACTCAATCATTTATTCATCCATTCAATCATTCATTCTCCTCCGTTTTTTCATTATACTAATCACTTTATCCGTTTAATATTGTGATTCTGCTACATAATAGCATATTTTATTAGGTTATCAACAATATTATATGTAATTTTAATTCTCCGGTATTAGACCGGCCCGGATATTCCGGGAATATTTAATTTAATTTTTTTGGAGTTACTAAGTGAGTTACAAGTTATTTGTTGGTTCTTTACCATGGTCAGTAGACGATAGGGGATTACAGTCTATTTTTGAAGCACACGGAACAGTTGTTTCGGCTAAAATTGTAAAAGACCGCGCAACCGGTAGATCGAAAGGATTTGGTTTCGTGGAAATGGAGAACCAGTCTGATGCAGATAATGCAATTAGTGCATTAAATGAATCTGAATACCAGGGCAGGAATATTGTGGTTAATAAAGCTAAACCGCGCGAATAGTCAATCCCAAAGTTTCTGAATGGCGCCCTCGAGGCGCCTTTTTTATTTATAGGAGAATTTAATAATGATATTTAAACATTATAAATAACTTTCAAACATTTTACCCATTCATAATTATAAAGCAAAAAAAACTTTTTCTGATTTTTCGTTGTAAATACGAACAATTAATGATTAATTTTGTTTTTAGGAATTATTCATGAGATATTGAGCGATAAAATGTTGCTTTTAAATCTTGCCCATAAAAATTTATTGAATGTTGATTCTATTATTTCTTATGCTGAGCTTGTAGCTATTGAAGATATAAATTTACAAAAAGGAATGAATTTTAATATTAAACCAGATTATTCAATATTATTAATGTCTGTTCGAATGAATGCTCCCTATGCTGATCAACTTGATAAAGATACAAATACGCTCATTTATGAAGGTCACGATTTACCAAGTAATTTAGCAGAATATCCCAAAAAAGTAGATCAACCATTACACACTCCGAAAGGTTCATTAACAGAAAATGGTAAGTTTTATACAGCCGCTCAAGCTTTTAAAATCAAACTTATTGATCATCCACATAAAGTAAAAGTATATGAAAAAATTAAAGATGGTATTTGGTGCTACAAAGGATTCTTTAGTTTAATTAACGCAAATTTTATCTTTAATGGTGTTAGAAGGGTTTTTAAATTTTATTTACAACCAATAGAATTGAAAACTCTAAGAAAAGAAATTATTATCCCTTATTCGAGATTAATACCAACTCATGTCAAAGTCGAAGTTTGGGCAAGGGATAAGGGGAAATGTGTTAGATGTGGCGCAACTGAAAATCTTCATTTTGATCATGATCTCCCTTTCTCAAAAGGTGGGACTAGTTTAACAGCTTCTAATGTTAAAATTTTGTGTATGAAATGTAATCTTAAAAAATCCAATAAATTATTAACCGTCCCACCATTTCTTTGTGTCTAAAAAATTATTATAAAATGTTTTCTATAATTTAGTCCTCCTCAGCATCAGAGAATTCGTTACCACGCTAACAGAGCTAAACGCCATTGCCGCGGCGGCAAAAATCGGGTTTAACAACCCAAGCGCTGCAATTGGAATACCTATTACATTGTATATGAAAGCCCAGAATAAATTCTGTTTTATCGTGCGCAGTGTCTTTTGCGATAATTTTATTGCTTTTCCTACTCCGGCTAAATCTCCGCTTATAATGGTTATATCCGAAGTTTCAATTGCAATATCTGTTCCTGTACCAATTGCAATTCCAACATCAGCCTGAGCAAGGGCAGGGGAATCATTAATTCCGTCTCCAACCATTGCAGTTACCCTGCCTTTCTCCTGAAGTTTTTTTATGTGTATGGCTTTGTCTTTAGGCAGAATACTTGCTAATACATTTTCTATCCCCGCTTTAAGGGCAATAGACTTTGCAGTTTTTTCATTATCACCGGTAATCATAATTACTTCAATTCCGCCGCCGGATTTTTTCAGTTCAAGAATAGTTTCTCTTGTGCCCTGCTTAATTGTATCTGCAACTGCTATTAAACCAGCAAGATTTCCGTTGATTGAAACAAAAATTATAGTTTTACCTTCGTCGGAAAATTTCAATGCATCTTCATCCGCTTCATTCGTCTCAATGAAGTACTTATTCATCATTAAGATATTTCCCGCAGTAACGGCCAAACCGTTAACAGATCCTTTAAGTCCCAGTCCGGTCACGGAATTGAACCCGCTTACATCCAGCAAAGGAATATTTTTCTCTTTTGCATAATCAACAATCGCCTGCCCGAGAGGATGTTCGGATTTATTTTCTATGGAAGCAATGATCCGGATAAGTTTCTGTTCATCAAATTCAGGCAGGAAAGTTTTTATATTAGTTACAATAGGTTTACCCGTAGTTATTGTCCCGGTTTTATCAAGTACAACAGTATCTATTTTATGGGCCCGCTCAAGGCTTTCAGCATTCTTTAGTAATATCCCATTTGAGGCCCCCAAACCGGTCCCCACCATTATGGCCGTGGGTGTTGCAAGCCCGAGTGCACAGGGACAGGCGATTACAAGCACTGCAATAAAATTTATCATAGCAGTTGTAAATAATGCACCGATCACAAAATACCAGATGAGAAAGGTTAACAGCGCAATACTTATAACAGCCGGAACAAAGACCGATGCAATTTTATCTGCAAGACTTTGGATAGGCGCTTTAGAACCCTGTGCCTGTTCAACAAGTTTTATAATTTGTGCAATCACAGTGCCTTTGCCTACGGCCGAAGCTCTGAATTCTATACTCCCGTTTTTATTTATTGTTCCGCCGGTAATTTTATCATTTACAATTTTATCAACGGGAATACTCTCACCCGTAACCATAGATTCATCAATTGATGAGCTGCCTTTTATTATCACGCCGTCAACAGGAACTTTTTCTCCCGGCCTTACAATTACAATATCGTTTATTTTTACTTCACTGATAAGTATATCCAGCTCATCATGGTTTCTAATCACTCTTGCTGTCCTAGGCTGCAGGCCCATAAGTTTTTTAATAGCTGATGAAGTCTTATCCTTCGCCCCGGCTTCAAGAAGCCTTCCCATTAAAATAAGAGTAATTATCGTTACGGCAGTATCAAAGTATAGATGATTGCCCTGTTCATTTATAGAAATCAATTTCGGGAAGAGTACAACAATAGTGCTGTATATATATGCTGTTCCCGTTCCTACGGCAACAAGTGTATTCATATCAACCGAAAAATGCTTTATCAGCTTCCACCCTGCAATAAAAAATCTTCTCCCGGAGATAAACATTACAAGTGATGATGCAAGGAATAATGATTTGTAAATGTAATCCATTGGAAGGGTGACAAGATTTTGGAACCAGCTTGTCATTTCAACCATACTTATAAACATTATTGGTATGGTCATAACCAATGCAAATATAAATTCCGATTTCAGCCGTTTATAATATTCTTTATGATGAAGGTCTTCAGAGTTACTTAATTCACTTCCGATCCCATCTGTTTTCTTTTCGGCTTCTCCCGGCAAAGGAGTTATAAGCTTATACCCGGCATCCTCAACAATGGCTGCAAGTTTAGGTATATCTGTTACGCTTTCATTATAAGAAAAAGTTACCTTCTCAGTAGCAAGATTAACTACAGCATTGTTCACTCCCTCGGACTTATTTAAAGTTTTTTCAATTCTTGCAACACAGCTTGCACATGTCATCCCTTCAACCGGGAGTGTTAATGTTTTCATGTCTATCTATTTCTGTTTTTATGTATTACACTACGCTCTCTTCACTCTTCGATATGCTCCATTCGCTTTGACCTCTGCTCTACAGTCCTTACTTGATTACCTTGTACCCGGCTTCTTCAATTGCATCCGCAATAGTTTTTTCAGCTATTTTATTTTCATCATACTGCACTTTGGCATTTCCAATTTTAACATCATCTACAATTATATCGGTAAGTTTATTTAATTCCTTTTTTACCGCCATTACACAATGCCCGCAGGACATACCTTCTATTTTAAATTCTTTTGATTTCATCTTTCACTCCTTTTCTTTTGTGCAATTATTACTCTGATATTTGATTCAAAATTAATCCATTAGATTCAATTCTTTTTTAATTGTCTTAATAAACCTGTTGTTTATTGTATAGTTTATAAGAAGTTCTGATATCTAAGCGTTTATTCCGGGTTTGTCATTCATATTTTTCTGATTATAACCCGGATTCTTCAGCCGATATTCTGTCTCCATGGCTTTTGGGATTAGAAATTACGATAAAATTCAACTCCTGGTTGGACTCATTAGATATCTTGTGAGCGATGAGAGGCGGAATCTCAATTCCATCGAAGGAATGTAAGCTAAATCTTTTATCTCGGACTTCCATAGATGCTTCACCGGAAAAGATAAAGAAAAATTGGCGTGATTTTTCATGATAGTGCTTTACTTCTGAAGTTCCCGGGGGCATTTTTTCACGAATTATACTTAGTTCCTCTCTTTTCAAAAGATGCCAGCCGTCGCACATATTGCCCCAGTTATAATGTTCGGCATTGCCGGTATTTATAATTTTTATATATTCTTCCATAGAATTTCTTATTAAAATAACCCGAATTAAGAATTTTAGATTACAAGAGATAAAAGACGTTCTTATTACAATGTACTGATACTACAACCTATCTCCATGCGGATAATAAATTATTTAGGAGATGTAGTTGGTGCAATACATAAATTTAATTTATTTACATTTCCCGTTTCTTATACGGCTTTTAGATTGAGAAAATTTATGAATTGATAATTTATATTTTTTCAACAACTACAGCGGTACCGTAACAAAGTACTTCACTTACGCTCTGCATCACTTCTGTTGTATCATATCTTATTCCTATAATTGCATTTCCTCCCATATCTGTGCCGTGTTGAAGCATAAGTTCAAATGATTCCTCACGCGTCTTCTCGCAAAGCTCGGTAAATAATGAAATATTACCTCCTACCAATGTCTGAAGTGATGCACCCAGGGTTCCTAATATTGATCTTGATCTTACGGTAATACCCCTGACTAATCCAAGATTTTTAGCAATCCTGTAACCATCAATTGTAAAGGCAGTTGTTACCATTGAACGATCCATAATTCTCCTTTTATATTTACTAAATAATTATTCTTATTGCATTAAATTTAAATGAAGTTTTTTCTTGCAAAATAATTAAAAGGACTTTAAAAAGCATGATTAAATTGATGGGAGGTAAACTCAGTTTTGATCCAGGGTAGCAGGAATTTGACTGTACGCCAAATCCCTGCCAATAGATTTATTTTAGAATAAATTATTCCATAAATTTTTTAAAAACTACAGTAGTATTATGCCCGCCGAATCCGAATGCATTACTCATAGCTATCTCAACTTCACGTTCCTGCGGTTGGTTGAATGTATAATTCAAATCGCATTCGGGATCGGGGTTTGCAAAATTAATAGTGGGCGGGACTATATTATTTTTAATTGCAAGGATGCTGGCAATCGCTTCAACGGCACCGGCCGCACCCAGTAAATGTCCGACCATGCTTTTTGTTGAAGATACATTCATTTTATATGCATAATCGCCGAAAACTTTTTTAATAGCTTTTGTTTCGGCAATATCTCCAGGAGGTGTTGAAGTCCCGTGCATATTAATATAGTCCACATCCTCTTTATTTATCCCTGCAGTTTTAATTGCCATTTCCAAAGCAAGTATAGCGCCCGTTCCTTCCGGGTGTGGCGCAGTGATATGATATGCATCTGCTGAAAGTCCGGCGCCTATAATCTCGGCATAAATTTTAGCTCCTCTTTTTTTAGCAATCTCTAATTCCTCTAAAACCAGGGCGCCGCTTCCTTCACCCATAACAAATCCGTCCCTTGTTATATCAAACGGCCTGCTTGCGGTTTTAGGGTCATCATTCCGGGTGGAAAGAGCTCTTGATGCATTAAATCCTGCCACACCAATTTCAAGAATTCCGGCCTCGCTTCCGCCAGTAAGCACCCTGTCCGTTAATCCGTTACTGATTAGTAAATAAGCATCAATCATATTATTGTTAGCGGTCGCACATGCAGTTACAATACAATGATTTGGACCCTGAAAGCCATATTCAATAGCAATCAAACCGCTTGCTATGTTTGGAATCATCATGGGAATAAAAAATGGTGAAACTCTGTTCGGCCCTTCATTATTATTAATTACAGCCTGCTTATAAAAAGTGGTAAACCCTCCAATACCGCTGCCGAAAATTACCCCGGTTCTCTGCTTATCTTCCAAACTCATTTTGTCGGGAACCAGTTCCGAATCCTCAATTGCCATTTTAGCTGCGCCCATCGCATATTGACAGAATGGATCGAGCTTTCTTGCACTTTTCTTATCCATGTAATTATTAGGATCAAATCCTTTTAATTCACAGGCAAATTTTGTTTCAACACGTGATGTATCAAAATGTTTTATAAAATCGCATCCGCTTACACTGTTTATCATACCATTCCAAAAATCATCCACAGTTAATCCTATTGGCGTCAAAGCACCCATTCCTGTTACAACTACTCTTCTTTTATTTTGAGACATAATTTTCCTTTATTTTTTTCAACTTTTTAATACTGTGGAATGCAATTAAATACTACAGAAATTTTACATAAGCCGTGAAAATTCACCGGCAAAAATAAGAAGAAATAACTAATTATAATAAAATTAAATTGGTGTTTTGAGGTTAAAATAATGCCAAAAATTAAAGAAATTCTAAGTGTTAATAATTAATATTGTAAACTTATTCATTTTTAAGGCTTAGCATTTACCGTTTTTTGGTTCTTGTTCTGAAATAACCGTAAATTTGTAGTCAGGATAAAATTGATTTTCACCGTGTGATAGGTAAAATTGTTAAAATTAAATGTTGCTGCTGAAGATAAGTATTCTAAAGCAAGAACCGGTTATTTTGAGACTGATCATGGAATCGTTGAAACACCTATTTTTATGCCGGTCGGCACGCAAGGTACTGTAAAAGCGGTTAATCAGAGCTATTTAGAATCTGATATTCATGCACAAATTGTTCTTTCTAATACGTATCATCTTTATCTTCGGCCCGGAACGGAAGTTCTGTCTGAAGCCGGCGGGCTGCACAGATTCATGAATTGGAATAAACCGATTTTAACCGATAGCGGCGGGTACCAGGTTTTCAGCCTTTCTGAGCTAAGGAAACTCAAACCGGATGGTGTTGAATTCCGTTCGCATATTGATGGCTCAAAACATTTTTTCACACCGGAGAAAGTAGTCGGAATTCAAAGAATAATCGGTTCAGATGTTATGATGCCGCTTGATGAGTGCACTCCTTTTCCATGCGAATATGATTATGCGGCTAATTCGGTAAAACTTACCTCTGCCTGGGCCCTTTTAAACAAGGTGGCTTTTGAGAATTCAACGCCTTTATACGGGCATAAGCAGTTCCTGTTTGGAATTATCCAGGGAAGCATTTATAAAGATTTGAGAGAAAAATCGGCAAATGACCTTTTGAGTATTGATTTCGACGGATATGCAATCGGCGGACTGGCGGTAGGGGAACCTGCTGAAGTTATGTACGATATTGTAGATTTTACTACCGGGTTTATGCCCAAAGACAGGCCGAGATACTTAATGGGTGTTGGAAGACCTGAAAATATTCTTGAAGCCGTCGAAAGAGGTATAGATATGTTTGATTGCGTTATGCCTACACGAAACGCCCGCAATTCAAATTTGTTTACTTCTGCCGGAGTTTTATCTATGCGTAATGCAAGATATAAAAATGATTTTACTGCTGTAGATGATAATTGTAATTGCTATACTTGTTTAAATTATACAAAAGCGTATTTAAGGCACTTGTTTATTTCGGGAGAAATTCTTGCTCTCGAACTTGCCAGCATTCACAATCTTCATTTTTACCTGAACCTTGTTGATGATGCAAGGCATCATATTAAATCGGGTGATTTCCCGGAATGGAAATTGGAAACTATTTCTAAAATATCATTAAACGTAAATAATAAATCGGAGGATTAATTGGAATCTTTATTAGCAATGGCACCGCCTCCTAATGGCGGCGGAGGCGGCGGAAGTATGTATAGTACCATAATTATGTTTGGCGCTATCTTTCTTATATTTTATTTTATGATTATCAGGCCCCAGCAAAAGAGAGCAAAAGAGCGAGAAAAATTGCTTTCAAATTTGCAGAAGGGTGATAAAGTTGTTACAAGTTCGGGATTGCATGGTACCATCGTCAATATTGATGAAAAAACAGTACTCTTACAGGTAAGCGATAATGTGAAGCTCAAGTATGAGCGTTCTGCTATTGCTACCATCATCCCTTCAGGAACTAAAGAAGTTAATTGATTTATTTCATATGATTTAAATCCTAAGATACTAAAATTAACATTTGGTGTTAATTAAGTTTGCGAATTAAAAAGGTAAAGATATAATGTTTTCTTCAGTTGACGATGCTATCGAAGAGTTTAAAAACGGCAGGCTTCTTATTATAATTGATGATGAGGACAGGGAAAATGAGGGGGATTTTGTTTGTGCAGCCGAGTTTATTACGCCTGAAATAGTTAATTTTATGGCTATGTACGGAAGGGGAATGATTTGTACTCCTGCTACAGGAAAAAGATTGGATGAGCTTGGAATTTCATTAATGGTGGATTCCAACTCAGCTTTGCATGGAACTCAATTTACCGTAACGATTGATGCTAAAGAGGGAACTACAACAGGTATATCTGCAAGCGACAGGGCTGTCACAATTAAAAAAATTGTTGATGAGAATTCTAAGGCAGATGATTTTGCCCGGCCGGGGCATATCTTTCCGCTTCGTGCTTTTGATGAAGGCGTCCTCAGGCGTGCAGGTCATACGGAAGCTGTTGTTGATCTCTGCAAATTATCAAATCTGAAACCCGTTGGTGTTCTCTGCGAAATTCTTAACGATGACGGTAAGATGGCCCGAACTCCCGACTTATTAAAAGTTGCGGAAAAATTTAAAATTAAAGTTCTTACGGTTAAAAGCCTTATTGAATACAGGCTAAGAAAAGAAAGATTGGTTGAAAAGATTTCCGAAGCTAAGCTGCCTACGGTTTACGGCGAGTTCATCATTAAAATCTATACCAACCAGATTGATCGTAAAGAACATGTTGCGCTTATCAAAGGTAAAGTAGATTCTGAAAAACCTGTCCTCGTAAGGATGCATTCGGAATGCCTTACAGGCGATGTATTCCACTCACTCAGGTGTGATTGCCATGATCAGTTACATATGTCTCTCAAAATGATCGGGGAACAAGATACCGGTGTTGTTGTATACATGCGTCAGGAAGGCAGGGGAATCGGCCTTCTTAATAAAATAAAAGCTTATCATCTTCAGGATGAAGGGAAAGATACTGTTGAAGCAAATGAAGCTCTGGGATTTAAACCCGATCTGCGTGATTATGGTATCGGAGCTCAGATTTTGCTGGACCTGGGTGTGCGTAAGATTAAGCTGCTTACGAATAATCCTAAAAAAATAATTGGTTTAAAAGGCTATGGACTTGAAATTATTGAACGGCTGCCTATAGAAATTCCGCCGAATGAAAACAATGTTAAGTACCTTAAGACTAAACGCGATAAGATGGGGCATTTTATTTTAAAGTAGAAATTTACTGCAGGCCGGGATCTTTCCCGGCTTGCACAATATTTTAATTTACAATAACTCTAATATATTTGAACTATTTATAGCCTCATTTATGGTCCCTTTTTGAATACCTCCCGTTGGTTTAGGCCCTTTTATCGAATATGATATATTAACCTGTGTTTTTACAGATGATTTCTGAATGTACCCTTTACTTATATTAAAATAAATTGTTCCGCTGGCAGAAGGCTGAGGCACCTTAAAATCTGCTTCAGTTCCCCGCTCTTTATTTATATACTTTGGATCACCGGTTACAACACTTTTCATCCCGGCATTAATGGATGCTAGTGTATCGCTGCCGTATTTTTCCAAACCCAGTACCTTAAATAAATTAGTACTTTGGAGATTAAAAATCAGGAATTTTGTTTCCGGCTGCTGAATTGCCCATGAAGAATCTTTCATCATGGTTTTGGAAGGCATATCCCTGAAAATTTGAGTGACTAACGGTCTTAACTCTTCCTGGATTAATTCAGTTCGTACTTCTTCTTTTTTCTCACTTGGTATAAATGGCTTTAATTGAAAAAATTTATTTACAATTTTATCTGCACGGAATATTTCAAGAATTCCGCCTTCTTTTCCAATACGGAGACTGAAGGGATTATCTATCAATGCCTCATATTCGGCTTTGGCTTGCAGCGCGGTAGAATCTTTAGTCTTTCCGGATTGATAATTAATTACCTGCCCGTTTGCAATTTCGTTGCAAAGAATGGAAGGAATGTTGCAGGTAAATTCCATAACCCCGTCTTTATCCACATTATCAAGAGTTATATTGACTAAATAAACAGTGCTTTGTTTTACAGATTGCACAAAAACGCTGTCGAACTTAAATGTTTTTATATCATCGCTGAATGATGCAAGCCTGTATAAATAAGTTTTTCCTTTTTGAAAATTAAAATGCATTGAGAAATTTACATTTGGATTATCAACAGGTACCGTTTTCATTTCTGTGGTATCTACTGTCAGCTTACTGCTTAAATCTTCAACTTTGTTCTCTGCTTTTTTGCTGCATCCCCATAGAAGAATACTAAGCGTAAATAGCACTAAGATTTTTTTCATTATCACATCCTTTTATAAAAAAAATATCATTTAATTATTAAAATAAGTTACCGGAATTTTCTAAAAGCTCTTTTCTTGAAAAGAAATGAGAAATTTCAATAGCCGCATTTTCATCTGAATCTGATCCATGAACTACATTTTCGGCCTTACTGGCTGCGTAAAGTTTTCTTATCGTTCCCGGGGCGGCTTCTGCAGGATCGGTAGCGCCGATAAGTTTTCTGAAATCTGAGACTGCATTTTCTTTTTCAAGAGCAATGGGTACGCAGGGGCCGGAAGTCATGTATTCAATCAGTCCGTTAAAAAATGGTTTTGCTTTGTGAATTTCATAAAATCCGCCGGCAGAATCTTTTGTAAGTTTTACCATTTTTAAAGCTTTAATTTTAAATCCGGCTTCCGTTATTTTAGTAATTATCTGCCCTATTAAGTTTTTACTTACTCCGTCAGGTTTAATAATTGCCAGTGTTCTGTTACTCAATTTTTTCTCCTTTTGCTATCTGATCTGTATTTATATAAAAATTACTTTTTCTTTTTTACAATTTTTTTAATTGGTGCCGGCTTTTTTATTCCCTTTTTTATTTGTGCCATTTCCGGTTTACTTAAAACTTTGCTTTTGATTTTTATAGAATTTTTTTTCAAATTTTCAATTGCCTTTAACATTGCAAGTCCAATTTCGGCAGGGCTTTCAACTACTTTTATACCGGCTTTTTTCATAGCTCCCATTTTTTCTGCTGCAGTTCCTTTACCGCCGGATATAATTGCACCTGCATGTCCCATTCTTCTTCCGGGAGGTGCTGTCCTTCCTGCAATAAATCCGACAACCGGCTTTTTTACATATTTCTTTATGAAGGCAGCAGCCTCTTCTTCTGCTGTTCCCCCGATCTCACCTATCATAACAATGCCTTCGGTTCCCGGATCTTCATTAAATAATTTAATTATATCAATAAACCTTGAACCGATTATAGGATCGCCGCCTATTCCAACACAAGTGGATTGGCCAAGGTTTACATCCGATAGTTGTTTAACCGCTTCATAAGTTAATGTGCCGCTGCGGGATACAACGCCTATTTTACCGGCTTTATGAATAAATCCGGGCATAATACCTATTTTAGCTTTACCCGGGGAAATAATACCGGGACAGTTTGGGCCAATAAGTACTACTTCTTTATTTTTTACGGAATTGTAAACCTTTACCATATCGGCTACCGGAATACCTTCTGTTATACAAACAATAACTTTAATTCCGGAACTTGCCGCTTCAAGTATGGCGTCAACTGCAAATGCAGGTGGTACAAAAATAACGGATGTATTCGCTTTCTGTTCTTTTACAGCCTGTTCAACTGTGTTGTAAACCGGGATACCCAAAAATTCCGTTCCGCCTTTTCCTGGGGTGACTCCTGCAACTACTTTAGTGCCGTACTCAATCATTTGCTGAGTATGAAAAGAACCCTCACCGCCGGTTATTCCCTGAACAACAAGGCGCGTCTTTTTGTCGATTAAGATACTCATGCTGGTTTTCCTATTATGTTTGGGTTAAACTAATCAGTAAAGATAAGGAAAATCATTTTTAAATTTTCACGGTAAATTCAATAATTTATTTTCGGCGGGTAATCCGTTTTTTACTGTTTAACCAAAATCTCTATAAGCGTCTCTAGAAATTCTTTAATATGCTGACAAAACTCGCTATCCTTTGTATATTATTTACCATTTACAGAAAACCATCAAAGCCTCTCTGTTCCTAAAAGTTTATATTAATTTGCTCATATGACTAATATTCACCATTCGTAATTTGTAAAGTTTTCCAACACCTTCTAAAATTCACTAAAAATCAATTTAAATATAGAATAAAAATTTTTTCGGGTGGTACACAAATTGAAATTTTTATTTAAAAATAGCTTGATATAATGAACAGGAATATTCATCTGATTATTTGTTGAAAAGGAAGTGATTTTATATGAAATGTACAATAGAAGGATCTGATATAAATTTTGAGCAGGAAGTACTAAACTCGGATGTTCCTGTTTTAGTGGATTTTTGGGCTCCGTGGTGCAGTTCATGCCGTTTGGTTGAATCAACTGTTGAAAGAATTGCTTTGGAATATCTGGGGCAGATTAAGGTTGTTAAAATAAATACGGATGATTACGAGGAAATTGCCGACCAATACGGAATAAGAAGCATTCCCGCATTCGGTATATTCATTAATGGCCGGGCTGTAGAAAGTTTTATAGGCGCTGTACCAAAGAACATTTTCGGAAATAGAATTAAGCCTTTTATACATGCAATAAACTAATTTTCATTTTCCGGTTCTTTAAGTTTATAAGGATAGTCGATATAGCGTAATATACTACATCGTAAGTTTAAGTCATTTTAAAATAAAACGCCATAATTCCCGCAGCCGCCAATAAGCAATAATAACCAAACCATTGCCAGCGTCCGTTTTCAAGCCAGCGTGACAGCAATTTCAAAGCGATTAACCCTGCCAGGAAACTGAAGATCATACCAATTATTCCAGGAGTAAAAAGATGCAGCGTTGAACCGGAGTTGTGCAGTGAATGGTCCTTAAGCAGGCGAAGGGCTTCTTTAGCATCCACAACCGGGGTTAGTACAACCGCTAATGCAAAACTGAATTCTTCAAGTTTCTGTTTGGGCAGTCCAAATAGCAAACCTGTGGAAATTGTGGAACCCGAACGTGAGAAACCGCGGAAGGGCAGGCATATACCCTGAATTATACCTATCCATATTGAATGTTTTACCTGAATATTTTCATTAACTTCTGCCTTCTTGCTGTGCATCCCGGAATAAATTATCAGTACTCCTACAACAGCAAGTGCTGCTCCTATCAGAGGCAGGTTGGAAAATAGATCTTCAATTTGCGCATTTGGCAATCCTCGCATAAACACTTTCTCGATGATCTCCTTTAAACCGAAGCCGATAATACCGGTGAATACGGTTGCAATTATGATTTGCTTTGCAAAATCGCCAAGTTTATTCTTTGACGTAAAATAATCTCTTTTCCATCCTTTCCAGAAATAAACAATTACGGAGAACATTGTGCCGGTGTGCAGCAATACAAGAATCATTGTCATTTCCGGTGCTGACGGCTGCAGCCCCATTATTTTTTCGGCAACAATTACATGAGCGGAACTTGATACAGGAAGCAGTTCACATAAACCCTGCACTATTGCTAAAATCAGGACTTGAATAAAATCCGGCATAAATGAATTTCCTTCGAAAAATGATGTTAAAAATATCTTTAAAAATATATAGCTAAAAATAACTCATGCTGAATTGGGTTACAACCATTTGTTCTCAATATTTATTCCGGCGTTAATAATATGTTATCTTATTAAATTTAATATTGATTTAGAATCTTTAGCATTGTAGATTTAATATAAGTCTGTTACGCAATTATTTATAAAGTGAAAATCCAAAGTAAATTTAATCTTATCTGAATTTTTATTTTCAGCAAGGGCCGATATGCTTTCGGCTTAAACGATCATAACAGGAGGAGGGAAATGTGGAAAAAAATTATCAGGGTAATTGAATCTTTGTGTATTACTTGTATGCTGTCGGGGTTTTTTATATCCTGTGCAGACACTTCTACAAATGTTGTACAATCCGTACAAGCAAATCTCTATCAGGACGGAGCCTGTCTGGGCAGTGCACTTAAATTATCATCGGCTGACAAGAACTTTTTCAAAATTTTTTCTGATGATACTTCTTTCTCGTATACTTTTACCGATACACTTATAGTGAATTTTTGGGCAATAGCTGATTGTTCATCAAAATCAAATCTGTTCTCTCTCACCTATAGTATAAGAAATGATACAATCTTTGTAGTGGTCGTTGATACTGCCAAAAGCAATGCCAATTGTGATTGCAAATATCCGATACAGGCTGAATTTGTAAACCTGCCTTTGAATCACTATGTGTTTTATGGAATTATTCCGGGTAATGAATATTTTTTGCCAAATTATATTGAAGATATATACAGGAATGGAGGGAATTGAAATAAAAATAAGTGGTAGGGAAATATAAACCATTCTGAAAATAAGATTTTTATTTAAAATATTTTAATCTTTCATTGACTTTTAACTTTTGGTAGTTTGGTTTAATTCGTCTAATGTTGAATAATAATGTATTTTCATTTTGATTTAAAATGAATCCAAATATCTAAAATACCGATTGCGAATGTGATTAGTAAAATAATTGCCGCCCAAGCTCCTTTTTGGTATTCTACAATTCTCCAAGAAATATATCGAAATATAAAAATTGCAGCATTGACGAGTAACAACAGTAATTCAAGGATTATCACAATTAGGCCGAGTGCTGTTAAGGTTTCCCAGAAAGTAACAATTGAAAATGCTAGAGCTTCAGCTATTGTAGAACCTACAATTGGGTTGGATGATTCGACCCTCATGACACCAATCAATATTATAGAAGTGAAAGATAAACTGTAACCTACAAGAAATGCAATAACGAATCTTGTAAAGAAACCGAAAAAATGTTCATGCAAAAAAAGCCAGTCACAGAATGGACCTAAGTAGATTTTGAATCCGATCCAAGTAAACAACATAAGCAACAGTGAACCAAGAATCGTTGCCCAATAATTCGAAAATACAAGGGTGCGGTGTTCTAGAAAAATCATTTTCATGCTTCCCATTATAATTATTAGTACAACGACAGATTCAATTGCCAATATGAAGAACTTGATATATTTCTTCATAGCTATATGTTTGTATAGATGCAGTGGTCTGAGGTAAGATAGATGAAGCGTCAATATCTCAAAGCGACTTTGAATCCAAACTTGTTGATGTGGTCTAAGAATAAAATCGCTTAATTTGATTATTTGGATAAGGATGCCAATAGCGAATAAAATATCAAGTTCTTTCATCGATATTTTTCATAATGTCGTTGGATTAACCATTCGGTAGTAAATCTAACTATATTAATAATTAATTTATAAACGTTTCTAAAATTAAGATGTTTTGCAAGAAAGCGAAAGTAGTGAAATTTGCATTGGTAATTCTTTTATAGGCAAAAAATGTTTCTAGACCTAATATATTATACCAACTAATTATAAGTAAAAAAAGAAAAACTTCTAAAATAGAGATTTAGGAAACTTTTAATAATTGTAATTATATAATATTTTTCTGAATATAGTAGCTCATCTTTAAGAGATCAGGTTCATTAAACTGGTTTGCAAGCAACTGCAATCCGATCGGCAGTCCTTCCGAACTCATTGCTGCGGGAACACTAATCCCGGGAATTCCTGCAAGGTTGGTTGAAGTAGTGTATATATCCATCAAATACATTTCCAGCGGGTCGCTTGTTTTTTCACCCAGCTTAAATGCAGGTGAGGGGGAAGTCGGGGTAAGAATAATATCGACTTTCTTAAATGCTTCATCAAAATCATTTTTAATAAATCTTCTTACCTTCTGTGCCTTGCGGTAGTATGCATCATAATACCCTGCGGAAAGCACATAAGTGCCGAGCATGATTCTTCTTTTCACTTCGGATCCAAATGCTTCCGACCGAGAAGATTTATACATCTCAAGTAATGAAGTACTGTTCTCTGATCTGTACCCGTATCGTGCGCCGTCATACCTGGCTAGGTTTGATGATGCCTCGGCGGTTGTAAGAATGTAATATGTTGCAATTGTGTATTCGGAATGGGGAAGGCTTATTTCTTCAATCTCAAATCCGTTCTTTTTTAACTTCTCCATTACGCCTTCAATTGCGCTCTTTACTTCGGGAGAGATTCCTTCGCTGAAATATTCTCTTGCAAAACCAAGCTTAAGTTTTTTATTATTTAGGGAAAGATTACCTGATAGATCGGGTACGCTGTTTTTGGATGATGTTGAATCATTTGCATCCCATCCTGCCATAATTTCAAGTACTGCCGCTATGTCTTCGGAATTTCGCGCAAAAGCTCCTATTGTATCGAATGAAGAAGCATATGCAGTAAGCCCGTATCTTGATACTCTGCTGTATGTAGGCTTCAGTCCGTATATACCGCAGAATGAAGCAGGCTGCCTGATGGAACCGCCTGTATCTGTACCTAATGCTGCATCGCATAAACCCGCCGCTACTGCTGCTGCAGAGCCGCCGCTTGATCCGCCTGGTACTCTTGAGTTGTCAACCGGGTTTAAGACATTGCCGAATGCTGAGTTCTCATTTGAAGATCCCATAGCAAATTCATCGCAGTTCGTTTTGCCGATAATGATAACATCTTCGTCAATTAATTTTTGTATTGCCGTAGCGTTGTAAATAGCTGTAAAATCTTTTAATATTTTTGATGAGCACGTTAATGGTTTGCCTTTGATTGAAAGAACATCTTTAACCGCTAATACAAGTCCGGCTAATTTACCGTGACTGCCTGATTTTATTTTCTCCTCTATTTTAACTGCCTGTTCCAGTGCATCATCCGGAAAAAGAAAATTAAATGCATTTAAATGCTTGTTCTTTTCTATCTCGCTTAGAAAATAAGTTACGTTCTCTTTGAGGGAAAGCTCTCCCTTTTTAATTTTTTTTAATTTCTCTTTATAATTTTTATAAGGCAGCAATTGTAATCCCGCAATTTTATTAAATAATAATTATAAGCAGCATAGGAAATGATTGATCGGAGTTAATTAATTTTTTTAGTGTCGGTTTTCTTTTCTGAATTTTTTGCAGTTTCGTCATCGCCTTTAAGGGCCTTCTTAAATTCACGTATTCCTTTACCCAGACCTTGTGCAAAATCCGGAATCTTCTTTGACCCGAAAAGGACAACAATAACGAGAAGAATAATCAGCAGTTTACCCATGCTTAGGTCTTCAAACATCTATATCCCTGAATTGTTTTATGATTTTGTAAAAAATGTTAAATCTTCCGGTGAAAATTATTTAGTTTCAGTCTTGTTATCAGATTTGGTATCATCTGCCGGTTTTTTAACTTCGTCTTCAACATCCTTAAGCGCTTTTTTAAACTCCCGGATGCCTTTACCAAGTCCTTGTGCTAAATCAGGTATTTTCTTGGAACCGAATAAGATTACAATAACAAGAAGGATAACCAGTAATTTACCCATACTTAGATCTTCAAACATAATTTCACCTTTATAAAAATTTTATTATCTGGTACTTCTTTACCGTTACCCCGGGTTAATTTACACTGCTTAATATAGAGCCAAAAATCATCTGACCGTCTGTGTTTCTAAGAACCGGATCGCAAACTCTTTCCGGGTGGGGCATCATTCCCAAAACGTTCCCGTTCTTATTAATTATTCCGGCAATGTCCAAAATAGAGCCATTCGGGTTAAATTCATCCCCAAACTTTCCATCTTTCGACGAATATTGAAAAACTATCTGGTTATTATCCTGCAGAGATTTCAACGTATCATCATCTGCAAAATAATTTCCTTCGCCGTGTGCAACGGGTATTTTAAGCGGCTGATCTGTATTTATTTCTTTCGTAAAAATTGTATTCTTATTTTTAACGGAAACGTAAATATCTTTACCGGCAAACTGCAGAGATTTATTTCTTATCATTACTCCGGGAAGCAGGCCTGCCTCAAGCAAAACCTGGAAGCCGTTGCAGATTCCGAATACAATACCGCCTTTGTTTGCAAATTCAATTACCGAATTCATAATAGGTGAAAACCTTGCAATAGCCCCGCAGCGCAGATAATCACCGTATGCAAATCCGCCGGGTAAAATTATTACTTTTGAATCCTGCAGGTCGCGGTCTTTATGCCATAAGAATGTTACGTCTGCTTTCATTATCTTTTTTAAAGAATAATATGCATCATGATCACAGTTTGAACCCGGGAAAACAACAACACCGAATTTAGATTTCATTTCGCGTTTTCCAGTGTAAATTCGTAATCTTCCATAATGGGGTTTGCAAGAAGTTTATTGCAATATTCATTTACTTCTTTTTCGGCTGATTCACGATCAGTGGTATCAACTGTAAATTCTATGTATTTACCTATTCTTGTATCCTTAATGTTTGTTAATCCGAGGTGAAATGCTCCTTTTTCAACGGCTTTTCCCTGCGGATCAAGAATAGATGGTCTGCGTTTAATTAGGACTTTAGCTTTAAACAAATTCTGTACCTTTGTTATTTAGATTTATTAAATAAAAAATTTAGATTTTTTTCGCAAGCATGTAAAAAATATGCCGAAAAATACCAAATAGTATAATGAAAACAAAGATAAAGAAGAGTGCCTTGCCCGATGTTATGATTATTAATATCGCAGCAATTATAAGAAATCCAAAATGATATGGTTTCTCTTTTATGCCGTTCAAAGTGAACTTGGGTAATGAATCATACTTTATAGTACTTACCATTAATAGTGAAAGGCCTATTACAAGAGGGATTGTAACGAATGACACTGGTGGTTGAAACCCGGATCCTTTTTGATAAAAATTGATTACAAATGCAGCAATGGTTATTGCTGAGGAGGGTATCGGCAATCCTTTGAAGTGTGATTTCTCAAAACCGATTAGCTGCACGTTGAATCTTGCCAGCCTGAAACCGCCTGAAACCATTAGAAAAGAACTGATAATAATACCGATAGAGTTGAGGCTGTATAGCTGCGTTTGATAAATTAAAAATGCGGGCGCCGTGCCGAAACTAACAAGGTCAGAAAGTGAATCAAGCTCTACTCCTAGCTCACTGCTGGAGTGTGTTAGTCGCGCCATCATTCCATCCAGTGCATCAAACAAGGCTGCTATTATAATTAAACTTGCGGCATAAAAGTACTGCCCCTGGCTTGCATTAATAATAGAAAGAAATCCGCAGAACATATTCATTGCGGTAAATAAATTTGGTATAACAGAAGGTGTTACTCTAAAACGGTTCATTATTATTCCTGCCTGCCCGGTTGGCAAGCGGTGCATTCAAATAAAATCGTTTCTCCTGCGGACACATGGTCTCCTTTTTTAACTTTTTCCGTCCATTCTTCGGGTACTACAATATCAACCCTGCTGCCGAATTTAATCATTCCGAATCTATCGCCTTTTTTTACGCTGTCGCCAACTTTAATTTTATATACAATTCTTCTTGCAATAAAACCCGCAACCTGTGTGAATAATATTTTCCCGTACTTAGTCTCAATTCCAAATTCGCATCTTTCATTATTTTCGGAAGCTTTATCCTCGAATGCCGCAACAAATTCACCTTTATGATATTTAAGATATTCCACCCTCCCGTCCGCCGGGATGCGGTTTACATGAACATCAAGAGGCGACATGAAGATTGAAATTTGTTTTGCTTTTCCGTTTATATATTTATTAGCATACACATTTTTAATCAGTAATACTCTTCCGTCCGCGGGAGAAACTGCAACATTTTCTGCCTTTGGAGCCGTTCTTTCCGGATCGCGGAAAAAATACATCGAAAATATAAGAAAAATTAAAGGCAGGATAATCAATAAAGTTTTTAAAAAAGTATTATTAACAAATAAACTAACAGAAAGAAAAATAAAAGTAATAACTGCTATTACTCCTAAAGTCGAATATCCGTATTTGGTAAACATTGTTCAGGTGCTCATTATATTAAATAGGTGTTCGGTATAATGCCTTATTTCGGCAGATGTTGTAAATTTATATGGGTCCGGTCCCTTGATGTCTTTATTTAAGGCAATAATTTTTAAACTACGGGGGGTAAAATCATCAACTACAAAAATTTTATCTTCAAACTTGCCGAAATCACATCTGGTTTCAGCCATTAAATATCCGCGTCTTTCAAAGAATGATTTTAGCACTGCATTGATTTTTGAACAGATTCTGTTAACTATTTTGAAATCTTCCATTGAACAAAGATCAAAGGCCAATAGATGACTTTCGGATATTAATGAATCTTTAGAATCTCCCAAATGAATTTCAAAAATCGGAAGGCCTAATAACTCACCTTCTTTCTTATTGAAAATTTTCGATGTCCTTTTATCAATAACATTCAAAATTTTTATTGAAAATGGAAATTTTTTGTATTTTATAAATTTTAACAATGACTTGTCATGACTTTTGACAAATGCTACAGGTATATGATACTCCTTAAGATATTCAAAGATGAATGAGTTTATAGATGCAAATTTCTCACCCAAACCCTTAATTTTAACTTTTTTATCACCATTAATAGACAAAAAGTCAAAATACTCTATCAGGAAATAGTCTTTTTCATCCAGTAATAGATCTTTTTTGGGCAGATCTTCTTCAAAGTTATTATAATTGTTGATTTTATTTAACCCCAAAATTTCCTTCTTTATTTTTACTGTTGAAATTATAAAAATTAGGTATAAAAAGTCAATCGAATATATTATATTTACCATAAAATTATAAATAATCATCAAAAAAAGTGTAGTATTAATTAGACAGGAGGCGTTAATGAAGGGCGGAATGCAAGGCATGCTGAAGCAGGTTCAGAAAATGCAGGAAGAGATGCAAAAAGTTCAGGAACAATTGGGAAATTTAACCGTTAGTGAAGAAGCCGGCGGTGGTATGATAAAAGCTACAGCAAGTGGCAATAAAGAATTGATTTCAATAGTAATTGACCCACAGGTCATAAACTCTGATGAAAAAGAAATTTTAGAAGATTTGCTGGTTGCCGCAGTAAATAAAGCTTTACATTCAGCAAATAAACTTGCGGAGGAAGAGATGGCCAAAGTTACTAAGGGAATGCTTCCGCCGGGCTTAAATATACCGGGCTTATAAATTGCAAATTGCCGAACCTTTAATTATTGCTATAGAAGAGCTAAGTAAGTTACCCGGCATTGGTAAAAAAACAGCTCAAAGACTTGCTCTTCATTTACTGAAAAGCGACAAAGAATCGGTGTATAGTTTTGTTAAGGCAATCCAAGAACTAAAAACTAAGCTGCGTTTCTGCTCCCGCTGCTTTAATCTTTCCGTTGATGAGTTGTGTGAGATTTGTAAAAATCAAAAACGGGATAAAAAGGTAATATGCATTGTTGAAGATGTTAACGATGTTATTGCAATTGAAAAGACGAACGAATATAACGGTTTGTATCATGTGCTTGGCGGAGTTCTTTCTCCTTTATCCGGTATCGGCGCTGATACTCTTAAAATAAAAGAATTGGTTCAAAGATTTGAGAGTGAAGAAATCCGTGAAGTTATTCTGGCTTTAAATCCCGATACTGAAGGGGAAGCTACTACCCTGTATCTTGCCAAACTTGTGAAACCTTTCGGTGTTAAGGTATCAAGAATTGCTCGCGGGCTGCCTATTGGCGGAGATATCGAATTCGCAGATGAGGCCACTATTGGAAGAGCCGTGATCGGAAGAATTGAATTATGACCTCTGAGTGGTTTAAGGATTGGTTCGATACAGATGAATATTTATACGTTTATCGTAAACGTAATGATGAAGATGCTAAAAAACTTGTAGAACTTATACTAAATAATGTTGAGATACGCCCGCATGACAATATTCTGGATTTAGCCTGTGGTACGGGAAGACACTCAATCTTATTTGCGGAAAAAGGTTATGATGTTACTGCCGTCGATCTCAGTAAAAATTTACTAGCAATTGCCCATAAATCTGCCGAAGAATCGCACGTCAAAGTGAATTTTATCCGCTCGGATTTAAGGCAATTTTCTATTTGTACAAAGTTCGCCCTTGTTATCAATTTGTTTACAAGCTTTGGTTATTTTGAAGATGACAAAGAAAATTTTAAAATAATTAATACCGCATATAACCAGTTAAATAATTCAGGTTATTTTGTCCTTGATTTTTTTAATCGACGGTATATTGAAAAAAATCTTGTGCCAGAATCTGTAAATACTTTTACCGATAAGGTTGTTATTCAGAAAAGGCATATTGAAGGAAATAGGGTTAATAAGAGTATAATAATCGAAAAAGACAAAATAAGGAAAGAATATTACGAATCTGTCCGGATGTTCGGCAGGGATGAATTATTAAATGCAGTCTCTTGTGCGGGATTCAGAATAAATAATTATTTTGGCGATTCTAATGGAAATAATTTTGACTTAGAAAATTCACCGAGAATCATTATTATTGCCCGGAAATGAAACAAATATATTTTATATTCTTTGCACTTCTTCTTACCGGTTGTGATTTGTTTTCTACAAGAAGTGCGGAAGCTCCAACTCAGGCCCGCTCTGATTACCAGCAGCCTACTTCTTATAATGAGGTAATTACAAATTTGATTAATTCATTGCAGGATCTCAACGTTCAGAATTATCTTTCCTGCCTTTCCGATTCTACATTTGCTCCTAAGAACTTTGCTTTTTCAGCCTCAAGCAGCGCACAATCTAAATATAATTTTGATAACTGGGATAAAAATGATGAGAAATCATATCTAAGTATTTTAGTCAATAAAATGGCTGCAAATTCTAATATAACCTTAACCTTGTCTAATACTTCATATACTTCTTATGGAGATAGCGTTGTTTATTCGGCATCATATACTTTAAATGTTCCTACCACTGATCAGACAATTCCGCAAACATACCAGGGCACTTTAATTTTTCATATGATTGTGAATTCACAGTCTGTCTGGAGCATTTATTATTGGCAGGATTCCAGAAGCAGTGCAACTCTGCCGTCCTGGAGCGAATTGAAAGGGATGACTTATTAATATTAAACTAATTATATTATTGTTTATTATTATGTCATTGGAAGCTTGTGAAAACCCCTTTGCTCCTGCATTGGCTCTCAGCCCTGCAGGATCTGCATCAGCGCTTTCGGATCAAAAAACCACAGACGGCGTTTTTCAGAATTTTCAGTATGCTTATACTTTTAGAGACACCTCTATTTACGGTAAATTAATTTCAAGCAACTTTGTATTTACTTATACCGATTATGATTTGGGATATAATGTTTCATGGGGCAGGGATGATGAAATGAAAACCACGTATGGATTATTTCAAAATGCACAGCAGTTGGCTTTAGTTTGGAATAGTGTCGTTTTATCAACTAGTGATTCTTCATCGGCAGAAATTGTCAGGGGCTTCAACCTGACGGTTACTTTTAGTGCAACAGATGTAATAAATCTTGAAGGCAGGGTGGATATGTCATTCATAAAAGATCCCAAGACCGGTATATGGCAGATTTCCGAATGGATAGACGAAACAAATTTCTGATTATCCTTTTCAAAATATTTTAGTTAAATTAGTAGCGGAATAATATTTATACTGATAATAAGAACTTAAATGATTTTTTTCTGGCTAAAAGAAGCATTAAAATTAATAGGGAGAGCAAAGTCATCATTTTTCCTTTCTCTTATCTCAATTAGCATTTCCGTATTTTTAATAATTGCCTCCCTAATCTCGATTCAGATCTCAAACGAATTCCAGCAAAGTTTAAAAAGGAATGTGGATATTAACATCTTTCTTAAAGATTCCATAACCGTGAAGGATACCGAACTGCTCCGCCTGCAATTGGAGAGTAAAAATTATATTAATACCATTAATTATATTAGTAAAGATGAAGCGGCAAGGAATTTCATAAAGGAAACCGGTGAAGATTTCAGAAAACAGCTTGACTATAATCCTTTGCCGGCATCATACCAGGTTACTTTAAAAGATATTTATGTTGAAAAGGATTCCCTGAATAAAATTATTGCTTCGTTAAATAAACTGACAGGTGTGGATGATGTGGTATTTCAACAGGAGTTTGTATATAGTATTTTATCACAAATCGATAAAATAAAAAATTATATTTTTGTTGTAACTGCTATTCTGTTTTTTATTGCGGTTTATATTATATATAGTACTATAAAATTGATTATTAAATCAAAATATGAAGAAATGGAAACTATGAAACTTGTCGGCGCTAAATTGTCAACAATAAAAATGCCGATTGTTCTTAACGGCATTATCATAGGCATTTTAGCAGGTTTCATTTCATTAGCTGTATTTTATTCTTTATTTTATTATTTCGGAAATTTAATTGAATTTAAAAAATTTTTTAATTTTAACGGCGGTCTTTACGTTATTGTTGCACTCTCTATTGGCCCGGTTCTCGGCTTTCTTATTAGCGTGATTTCATTACGCAAAATCACATTGAAGATTTAAACCGGTTGATTTTTTTAAAGCGTTTAATTTACTGAAAAATTTATTATCGCGATCCGGAAATATCAATTACGAATTTAAAGTAATTTTTGTATTATAAATTGTTCCTGCATTTAAATTCAGTTACTAATTTTTTCATTTAATATGTTTCCATTTTCCCTCTTGATGGGGCTTTTGAAATTATTCCGGATTGAAATAAAATCATTATAGCTTATAAAATAGAACTTATCAGCTTCAGGGTTTTGTTGAATAACCGAAAATATAATTAAATGACCCCGGCTTTAATAAAGCCTGCTTGCCCCGCAGAAGTCGGTGGCTGGTCCGGCTAACTAAGCCAGGCCGGCGGTCCAGGTTCGATCTGGAGATCTCGGGCCTGTCCCTATTGGAGGCTGGTCGAGGCGATAATGTTTAGATAACCTATGCGAGTGCTGATATCCGAAAATTGTAGAATATGTAATGGTAATAAAGGGAAATAAATTTTATTAAAAGAATGAAAGGAAAAATAATTTGGATAAGTACACTGTAGTTGTTACCGGCGGGGCCGGATTCTTAGGTTCGCATCTTTGTGATAAACTTCTGACTGAAAATTACAAGGTTATTTGTGTTGATAATCTTATTACAGGCAATGTGAACAATATAGCTCATCTCGCAGGGAATGAGAATTTTTCTTTTGTTAAACATGATATAACTAATTATATTTTTCTCCGCGGGCGTATAGATTATATCCTGCATTTTGCATCTCCTGCAAGCCCAATTGATTATTTAAAACTTCCTATTCAAACTCTTAAGGTTGGCTCCCTCGGTACGCATAAAGTGCTCGGACTTGCAAAAGAAAAGAAAGCCCGTGTTCTTATAGCCTCAACCTCTGAAGTTTATGGCGATCCTGTTGTCCATCCGCAGACTGAAGATTATTGGGGAAATGTAAACCCCATAGGGCCCCGTGGAGTTTATGATGAAGCAAAACGTTTTGCTGAAGCAATAACTATGGCATACCATCGATATCATGGAATTGAAACAAGAATAGTAAGGATATTTAATACATACGGTCCGCGTATGCGCCTTGATGACGGGCGTGCTCTTCCTGCATTCGTCGGTCAGGCTTTAAGAGGCGAAGATATCACAGTATTCGGGGACGGATCACAAACCAGGAGTTTCTGCTATGTATCGGATCTGGTCGACGGTATTTATAAATTGCTTTTGTCCGATGAATCTGATCCGGTAAACATTGGTAACCCAGATGAAATTACTATTAAGGAATTTGCCGAGGAGGTTATTAAAATTACTGGGACTAAAAGTAAAATTGTGTACAAAGATCTTCCTGTAGACGATCCTAAAGTAAGGCAGCCTAATATTGAAAAAGCAAATAGAATATTAGGCTGGGAGCCAAAAGTTAACCGGACCGAAGGATTGAAAATAACCATTGATTATTTTAAAGGGGTGATAGTTTAATAATTCGGAAAGAGATACTAATCATATTATTTTATAATAATTTTTAAGAGATGTGTAATCTTATATTTATTCTTTCAATTTCTTCAATTATATTACTATATAAATTACCTATAAATGAAATGAGGTTTAAATGTGCGGAATTATCGGTTACATCGGTGAAAAAAATTGTGTTCCGGTTTTAATCAACGGTTTGAAAAGATTGGAATACCGCGGGTATGATTCCGCCGGTATCGCAATTATTCAGGATGGCGGTTCTATAGTTGTCAAGAACAAAGGCAAAGTCTCCCTGCTTGAGGATAAAATCGAAAGTTTACATTTAGACGCTAAATTGGGAATAGGCCATACAAGATGGGCTACACATGGTGTTCCAAATGAAATAAATGCACATCCACATTTTAATACTGCAAAGAATCTTTTTGTTATTCATAACGGTATAATTGAAAACTTCAGGACGCTTAGAGCCGGGCTTGAAAATTTCGGATATAAATTTATTACTGAAACGGATTCAGAAGTTCTGCCACACTTGATTGACAGCTTTCTGCGCAAAGGGCATTCTCTTTTTAAATCTGTTCAATTGGCCTTAAGCGAAGTTGAAGGCACTTACGGTATTGCAGTTATCTATGAAAAAGAACCGGATAAAATAATAGCAGCCCGGAAAGGTTCTCCCCTGGTTGTTGGTATTGGTGACGGTGAAAATTTTGTCGCTTCCGATGTATCTGCAATATTAGCCTACACAAAACAGATAGTTTACCTTGAGGATGGGGAAGTTGTTGAGATTAGCAAAACTCATTTTACTACAAAATCGATTCTTGATAACGAAATTGAAAAAGAAGTACATGAAGTAACAATGAGTCTTGATGAAATAGACAGGGGAGGATACGCTCATTTCATGCTGAAAGAAATTATGGAACAGTCTGAATCTGTCTTTAATTCAATGCGCGGAAGACTGCTTATAGATAAAGGTACGTCAAAACTTGGCGGGCTCGAATCTGTAGCAGAACAATTGGCAAATGCCAAAAGAATTATTATTTCCGCCTGCGGTACTTCCTGGCATGCCGGGCTTGTAGGTGAGTATATGCTTGAACAATTTGCGCGTATACCAACTGAAGTTGAATATGCTTCCGAATTCCGTTACCGGAATCCTGTTATAAATAAAGATGATGCAATATTCTTTATTTCCCAAAGCGGTGAAACCGCTGATACTCTTGCTGCATTAAGAGAAGCAAAAATTCGCGGCGCAATGGTGCTGGGAATTTGCAACGGGGTTGGCAGCTCTATTGCACGTGAAAGTTTAGCGGGCGTATATACGCATGCGGGCCCTGAAATCGGTGTCGCTTCCACTAAGGCTTTTACGTCGCAGCTTGTTGTATTGGCATTGATAACATTGCTTATCGCCAGAAAAAAGGATATGAGTCTTGTGGATGGTAAAGCAATTGCTGAAGAACTTCAATTACTGCCGGAAAAAATTTCTGCAATTTTAAAGTTGAATGATCAGATAGAACAGATAGCAAGTGAGTTTAAAGACACAAAAAATTTCTTATATCTTGGCCGGGGTTATAACTTTCCGGTTGCGCTGGAAGGCGCCCTTAAGCTTAAAGAAATATCCTACATCCACGCAGAGGGTTATCCCGCTGCTGAAATGAAACACGGGCCGATTGCTTTAATTGACGATGACATGCCTGTAGTTTTTATTGCCCCTAAGGATTCTACTTATGATAAAATTCTTAGTAATATACAGGAAATTAAAGCACGTAACGGAAGAATTATTGCAATTGCAAGCGAGAATGATACGCAAATAGATAAGCTTGTAGATTACTCAATTAAAATCCCGGATACAATAAGAATGCTTATGCCTATTCTAACGGTAATACCTCTTCAATTGCTTGCATATCATATTGCAGTAAAGAAAGGATTAAATGTTGATCAGCCCAGGAACCTTGCAAAAAGCGTTACCGTAGAATAATTTAATTTGTAAGATTAATTTTTATTTAGTAAGGTTCACCTTTCAGGTGAGCCTCACATTTCCACGCCTTACATACTTATTCAATAAATTATTATTATTCTTTTTTTCTTAGTGTATCTCAGTGGTAAAATGTTTTTGTCCTGGTAATAAACAGTAAGACACCCAGATTACTATATCACGATAGGAATTCTTATTTCGTTAGGTTCAACTTGCAGGTGAGCCTCACATTTTTTTCACCCCTCACATTTTTTTTCACTACTCATAACTATTCCATTTTATACATAAATATTCATACATTTTTTCTTTTCCTTTTTAGAGACTTTTTCATTATAAATTTTTATCTTTTCCAGTATAATAATTCAATTATATTTGAATTATATACAGAAACGGACACCAAAATGTGTCCTGAATCAATAAATAAAATGAGCTGAAAGGCAAGGGTCGAAACATGTCCCGTAAGAATATCCTCATAATGGGTGCTGCAGGCAGAGATTTTCATAACTTCAACGTATACTTCAGGGATAAAAGTGAGTACAATGTGGTGGCTTTTACAGCCGCCCAAATACCGAACATTGATGGCCGGATTTATCCCCGGGAGTTAGCAGGTAAGCTTTATCCTGAAGGTATAAAAATTTACGATGAAAAAGATCTTGTACCATTGATTAAGAATTTAAAAGTAGATGAAGTAATTTTTTCTTATTCCGATCTTCAGTTTAATTATGTGATGACAAAAGCTTCCATTGTAAATGCGGCAGGTGTTTCATTCAGGCTTCTGGGTAATGATGAAACTATGATAAAAAGTTCTAAGCCTGTTGTTTCAGTAATTGCGGTCAGGACGGGTTCCGGAAAATCTCAGACTTCAAGAAAAGTGGTTCAGGTATTGCGGGAAGCGGGGAAAAAAGTTGTATCAATCCGTCATCCAATGCCCTATGGCGACCTGGTAAAACAAAAAGTTCAGCGGTACGCAGCGATAGAAGATCTTAAAAAGCATGAGTGCACTATAGAAGAGATGGAAGAATATGAGCCCCATATTGTAATGGGTAGTGTTATATACGCGGGCGTTGATTATGAAGCTATCTTAAGGGAAGCTGAGAAAGAAGCCGATATTATTATCTGGGACGGCGGCAATAATGATATTCCATTTTATAAATCCGATGTTGTATTTACTGTAGTTGATCCTCACAGGGCGGGGCATGAAATGTATTATTACCCCGGCAACACTTCATTGAGAATTGCCGATGCAGTTGTCATAAATAAAATCGATTCCGCTGAATTAAATAATATTAATATTGTACGTGAAAATATTAAAAAAGTTAATCCTAAAGCTGAAATTATAGAAGCTGCTTCCCCGGTTACGGTAGATCACCCTGAATTAATAAAAGGTAAAAGGGTTCTTGTAGTTGAGGATGGTCCTACTTTAACTCATGGTGAAATGGAGTACGGCGCGGGTACAATAGCAGCGCGGAATAACAGCGCATCTGAAATAATTGACCCCAGGCCATATACCGTCGCGAGTATATCTGAAACTTTCAAAAAATATCCGAAGATTGGTATTTTGCTTCCGGCAATGGGCTACGGCGATGATCAGATAAAAGACCTTGAGACTACGATAAATAAGACAGATTGCGATTCGGTAATAATTGGTACACCGGTTGATCTCGGCAGGATTTTAAAAATTAACAAACCTTCCGTAAGAGTTAATTATGACCTGAAGGAAACCGGAACAGTAACTATTAAAAGCGTTCTGCAGGCCAAAGGAATTATAGGCATTGATTAGACTGATCATAATCCGTGTCTGTTATTCATAGAACCAAAACTTTTATGAATAATATTACCCATAAATGTAAATTAATAATGATTTTATACGGTATTCCTTTGCAAGGTTCATAAAACTTTATAAATTTGTTCAATTGAAATTTTAACTTTTTATTAAAGGAATTTATGGCAATAAATATGAAGGGGGAGAGTCTCATTTCTATAAATGATCTTTCCCGGGAAAAAATTTTTCAGATATTTGATTTAAGTTCATCGCTTAAATATAAAGCAATGACAGGCGAGCCGCATGCACTGTTAGCGGGTAAAACGCTTGGAATGATCTTTTCAAAACCTTCTACGAGAACGCGCGTTTCATTTGAAGTAGGAATTTATCAGCTTGGCGGGGCGGGGATGTATTTTGGCCCCAATGATCTTCAGCTTAAGAGAAGCGAAAGTATTCCGGATACGGCAAAAGTTTTATCCCGGTATCTTGATGGTATAATGATAAGGACTTTTGATCACCAGGATGTAATTGATCTTGCAAAATATGCATCTATCCCGGTTATTAACGGTCTTACGGATTTATTACATCCTTGCCAGGTACTTACTGACCTGTTCACAATATTGGAAAAGAAACGTGTATTAAAAGGTCTAAAACTTGCATACATTGGTGATGGTAATAATATGGCGCACAGCCTTCTGCACGGATGCTCAAAAGTAGGCATGAACATTTCAATTGCCGCCCCTAAGGGATACAAGCCAAAGAAACAAATTGTGGAGAATGCAGTAATTAATGCAAAGTACACAGGCAGCAAAATAGAAATACTTGATGATCCTGTTGCGGCGGTAAAGGATGCTGATATTATATATACGGATGTTTGGGCAAGCATGGGACAGGAAGCCGAATCTGAGAAACGCAAGAAAATATTTAAAAAATACCAGGTTAATTCCCAGCTTGTAAAACACGCAAAAGAAGATTACCTGTTCATGCACTGTCTACCTGCACATAGGGGGGATGAAGTTACCGATGAAATTGCAGATTCGCCGAACTCAGTAATTTTTGATGAAGCTGAGAACCGTCTTCACGTTCAAAAAGCAATTATGGCTCTTGTAATGTAAATTAGTGCCTTTAAATTTTCATTTTATAAAGCTTAAAGTTTTGAATTTTGTGGCGATTTCTCTAAATTTGCTATCTAAATTTTGAAGGGCAGATAGCTCAGTCGGTAGAGCAAAGGACTGAAAATCCTTGTGTCGGCGGTTCGATTCCGTCTCTGCCCACGTTCGATAAGAGGACCTACCGAAGTCCTCTTTTTTATTTTAAAGGCAAACAATACTCATCCAGGCTGAAGGAGAGAACAGTAATTCATTCAATTTGTTACTGCATTTAAAGGAGATTTTAGTTAATCCAAAAGCTAAATTATCGACGGTTAATTTAAAATTACTTTCTTATATGATTTTGAAACCAAACCGGGAAGTGAAAATATTTTATCAGAATTGAAATAAAACCTGTAGAACAATTTGATAAAGAAATTAGGAGGACTTATAAAGAAAAACTTTCTGATTTAATATTTTTTATAACAGTTGAGAAGAAGATTAAATTAGTAACTAATGGAAATAATATTATGCGGTTAATTATTATTTATCCTTTTACAGCAATTATTCTTTTATGTTATACTTATAGTTTATTCGCTCAAAATCCGATTATCCGTGATCAGTTTTCAGCAAATCCTTCAGCACGGATTTTCGGAGACAGTGTTTATCTTTATTCTTTTCATTAGCGATAAATCAAAAGATATTTTTATTATCGGTGAGGTTGGTAAAAAAGAGTTTATAAAAAGTGAAGTTGATTTTTCTATGCCATTGAAAATAACAATAAACTCCTATGGTGGACTTGTTATCAAAACTTTATCAGCATGAGACAAAACAAGTACCAAATAAATTTCAAACTTTGTTGATATTATTAATAGGAATCGATATGAAAAAAAAATTACTTTTTGTGTATTGTTTTTTATTCACAATTGAAATGTGTGCGCAAATAATGCCCTATCGGAATCCTGATTTATGTCCGGAAGATAGAGCTAAAGATTTGATTTCCCGTCTTACCCTGGAAGAAAAAGCTGTTTTAATGTGTGACGTATCTGAAGCGATTCCGCGCCTGGGAATAAAAAAATTCAATTGGTGGAGTGAAGCTTTGCATGGCTTGGCAAATAACGATAGTGTAACTGTTTTTCCCGAACCAATTGGAATGGCGGCTTCATTTGATGATAAGTTGGTTTATAACATCTTTAATGCTGTTTCTGATGAAGTGCGGGCCAAATATAACGAATCTAAAAAGAATGGAAACGAAAATCGACGTTTCTTAAGCCTTTCCGTTTGGACTCCCAACATCAACATTTTTCGCGACCCGCGCTGGGGCAGAGGGCAGGAAACTTATGGTGAAGATCCCTATCTAACTTCGCGTATGGGTATTTCTGTTGTAGAAGGATTGCAGGGGCCTTCAGATTCAAAGTATAAAAAGCTTTTATCCTGCGCTAAACATTTTGCTGTTCATTCCGGGCCTGAATGGAGCCGTCATAGTATCAATCTGAACAATATTGATTCTCGCGATTTGTGGGAAACATACCTTCCAGCATTCAAATCCCTGGTCATGGATGCAGATGTCCGTGAAGTAATGTGCGCTTATCAGCGTTTAGATGATGAACCATGCTGCGGTAATTCACGATTACTACGGAATATTTTACGCGACGATTGGGGCTTTAAATATCTTATTGTTTCCGACTGCGGGGCTATAACGGATTTTTATCAAAGCCATAAAATTTCTTCCGATGCCGTACATGCAGCCGCCAAAGGTGTTTTGGCAGGAACCGATGTGGAGTGCGGATTTAATTATGCCTTTAGAGAATTACCCGAAGCAGTGAAAAAAGGTTTGGTTAGCGAAGACGAGATAAACAAACATTTAATGCGTGTGTTAATTGGCCGTTTTGATCTTGGAGAAATGGATGATGATTCATTAGTAGAATGGTCAAAAATTCCAATATCGACAGTTAATTCTAAGGAACATCAGAAATTAGCATTGGAAATTGCGTGCGAATCAATGACACTTCTACAGAACAAAAACAATATCTTGCCTTTAACCGAACATGATAAAAAAATAGCTATAATAGGTCCTAACGCTGATGATAAACCTCTTATGTGGGGAAGTTATAACGGTACTCCTTTTAACACTATCACTATTTTGGACGGAATAAAATCAAAATTACCTGCAGATAAGATAGTTTATGACAAGGGATGCGACATTGTGGAAAATACAGTTACTGAATCCGCTTTTGGAGAATGTTCCATACAAGGTAAACCCGGATTTAAAGCCACATATTGGAATAACCGTGAGTTTAAGGGTGATATTGCAGCTACAGAACAAATCATTAACCCAATCAAACTAACTACTTTCGGACAGCATGAATTCAGTACGGGTGTCCATCTTCAGAATTTTTCTGCCAAGTATGAAACCATTTACAGGCCTTCGCAGTCGGGCGAATTAGTATTTAAACTAGAAGCCTGTGGAGCATTCGAACTTATAGTAAACGGCGATACACTTTCTAAGGTATTTATGTGGAGGCCGCTTCCGAAGCAAGTTCCATTAAAAGTTGAAAAAGGCAAAGAATATAAAATCGAAGCTTGTTTCAGACAGGTTGAAAACTGGACAGCCAGCCTTGGCATGAATTTCGGAAAGGAAGTTCCTGTTAAATATGATGCGCTCATCGAAAAATTGAAAGGTATTGATGTGGTTATTTTTGCAGGCGGTATTTCTTCCCAATTGGAAGGGGAAGAGATGCCTATACAATTACCGGGTTTCAAGCAGGGCGACCGGACTGACATCGAACTTCCTGCAGTACAGCGTAACTGCCTAAAAGCCTTGAAACAAGCAGGGAAGAAAGTTATTTTTATTAACTGTTCAGGCTCTGCCATGGGTTTAGTACCGGAGACGGAAAGCTGCGGCGCAATTCTTCAGGCATGGTATGCCGGGGAATCAGGCGGCCAGGCAATTGCCGATGTATTGTTTGGTGATTTTAATCCTTCGGGTAAACTGCCAATTACTTTCTACAAGAATATACAACAATTACCCGATTTTGAAGATTATTCTATGAAAGGCCGTACATACCGTTATATGTCTGATCCATTATTTCCGTTCGGCTATGGTTTGAGTTATACTACATTCTCTATCGGTAGTGCCAAAACCAATAAAACTGAGATAAAAGTAAATGATGGAATTGACCTGAAAATTCCTGTTTCCAATACAGGTAAACGCGATGGTATTGAAGTTGTTCAGGTTTATATGCGCAAACTAAATGATGCAGGCGGCCCGCTCAAATCATTAAGAGCTTTTAAGCGTGTAGAAGTAAAAGCAGGTGAAACACAGAATGTAACATTAGAACTTCCGTCAAAAACTTTTGAATGCTTCGACCCGGCTAATAATACAATGAATGTGTCGGCAGGAGAATATGAATTACTGTACGGAAATAGTTCAGACAATAAAGATTTGAAGTCGATTAAGGTTACAATAGAATAGAAAACCGCACAATTGTTTTTGTGGCGCCCGGTGAACTACAACTGGAAATTGATCATGCAATGCAAAGTTCAAATTCAAAAACAGATATTTTTTTAGATCAATTCTGGCGTAATGCAAGCAACGGCAGTTATTTTAGTTATAGGCTTGAGACAAAAGGTGAAACTGATTTATCGTTAATGGTGCGTTATTGGGGATTGAAATGGGGCAGCAGTAGATTTGACATTTACATTTATGATCGTTCATATATTGTGTAATTAATTAAAAATAGTACTGAGGCACCAACAATGGGAAAATTAATTTCGATAACTATAGTAGTTATTTTTATTATTTTATCTGATGAATACGGTCAATCAAATAATATTGCCGGACAAACAACTATATGCAATCCGCTTAATCTTAATTACAGATTTTGCCTTGACAAACCATCCAGACGTGAAGCCGCCGACCCGACATTAGTTTTATTTAATAATGAATACTATTTGTTTGCATCCAAATCCGGTGGATACTGGCATTCCACAGATTTAATTAATTGGGATTTAATAACAACAGAAGATCTTCCAATTGAGGATTATGCCCCAACTGCCGTTGAAATGAATGATACTTTATATTTCCTGGCTTCTTCTGATAAGCCGGTAATTTATAAAACTGCCGATCCTAAATCCGGTAAATGGCAAATAGTTAATCCGGCATTCCCGATAGGAATGACTGATCCGTGTTTGTTTTTTGACGATGATGGTCGCTTATATCTTTACTACGGATGTTCAAATATAAATCCTATTTATGGGGTTGAATTAGACACCAAATCTTTTAACCCCATCGGTAAACCAAAAGAGCTTTTCAACAGCCACAAAGACATTTACGGATGGGAACGGACAGGAGACTACAATGATAAGACGGCCAGTCCATGGATAGAAGGCTCATGGATGACAAAGCATAATGGCAAGTATTATTTGCAGTATGCAGCCCCGGGCACCGAATTTAAAAGTTATTGCGACGGCCTTTATGTATCCGGCAAAGCCCTGGGATATTATTCGCTTGCACCAAATAATCCTTGTTCATCGAAACCGGAAGGATTTATTGCAGGTGCGGGACACAGCAGTACATTTCAGGATAAGTACGGCAACTACTGGCATATTTCAACTATGACCATATCCCAGAAACATATGTTTGAAAGGCGGCTAGGATTATTCCCAATGTTTTTCGATAAGGATGGGGAATTATATACATATACCGGTTTTGGTGATTTCCCTTTCAAAGTACCGAATAAAAAAATATCTGGTAAGGATGAATTATTTCCTCATTGGATGCTGCTTTCTTATAACAAACCGGTTGAGGTTTCTTCCGAATTATCCGGCCATCCAAAACAATACGCGTCAGATGAAAATATCCGTTCATACTGGAGCGCTAAAACCGGCAACAAAGGTGAGTGGATATCAATTGATTTGCAGAGGAAATGTACAATAAATGCCGTTCAGATTAATTTTGCTGAAAACGAAACACAATTATACGGCCGTAATTCAGATATCTACTATCAATATCTTTTGGAATATTCATCAGATAATAAAATTTGGCATACTCTCGCTGATAAAACTGAAAATAAGACGGATGTACCCTATGATTACCTGGAGCTTAAGACTCCCATACATGCCCGGTTTATCAGACTAACGAATTATCATGTACCGGGGGGTACTTTTGCTATCGCCGGACTGCGTGTTTTTGGTAACGGTGGAGGAAATATCCCGGCAAGAATTAAGGAGTTTAATATTGACCGTTCATCTACAGACAGGTGTATAGTAAACCTAAAGTGGAATAAGAACCCGGATGCAGTTGGTTTCAATATTAGTTATGGAACTTCAAAAGATAAGTTATATCAGAATTACCAGGTATTGGGAGATGATACAATAACAATTAGAAATTTAAACAGTTTGTCCGGGTACTATTTCACAATTAACGCTTTTAATGAAAATGGTATCAGCAAGATAAGCAAAATTGTAAGAGTTGAATGAGCGAACTACATAAAGTCCGGGCTTAATTATTCTCTGAATTTCACATAGTGATGGCTGTGCCAAAAACCCGGGGCAACTTAATAAAATTATTAATATCTGAGCAACTTCAGTTAATAAATTGCTTAATATTTTTTATGGAATTAAAAAGTTATAAAAATATGTTATTCTATTATAAAATGGGAAATAAAATGAAAAAGACAAAGATATTTTTAAGTTTTCTAATATTGCTAATCGGGCAAACATTCGGGCAGCAATATACAAAAACTGACTACGGAATTAAAACAAAATTTCAATCTGTGGATGTAAACATAGAGTTTTATTCACCTGCTATTGTAAGGTTAATTAAAACCCCAGCGGGCAGCAGCGAAAAAAAAATAAGCCTTTCAGTAACTAAAACTCCCGGAAAAACCGACCTGACAATAACCGATGCAAATAATATTGTTACACTCAGCAGTAAATTATTAAATGTGATGTATAATTTGCAGACCGGCAAAATTATTTTTTCCGATTCGAAAGGTAATATTTTACTAAACGAAAAAGATAATGGTACTGAACTTACTCCAACAATGGATGCAACAGAGCAAAGTTTTAAGGTACGCCAGGCTTTTCTTCTTGACAAAACGGAAGCCATCTATGGTTTGGGGCAGCAGCAAAGAGGAAAAATGATACAACGCAATCTGGAAATGTACATGCTGCAAAATAATACGGAAGACTTTGTCCCTTTTTTCCAATCGGCCAAAGGATACGGAGTATTTTGGGATAATTATTCGCCAACCACTTTTATTGATAATGCGGAAGAAACATCTTTTAATTCTGAAGTGGGTGATTGCATCGATTATTATTTTATTTATGGCGGCGGTACTGCTGATGGGGTAATTGCTCAAATGCGTGATCTTACCGGGCAAGTTCCTATGTTTCCTCTTTGGACATATGGTTATTGGCAAAGCAGGGAACGATATAAAAGCCAGAATGAAACAATTGATGTGGTAAAGAAATACCGTGAGTTAGGCGTTCCTTTGGATGGTATTATTCAGGACTGGCAGTATTGGGGCGACAACTTTCATTGGAATGCAATGGAGTTTCTTAACCCTCAATTCCCAGACCCCAGGAAAATGATCAGCGATATACATTCGATGAATGCACATATCATCATTTCAGCATGGGCATCGTTTGGGCCCAAAACTGATCAATATAAAATATTAGATGAAAAGGGTATGCTGCTTCATTTCAAAACATGGCCATTGAGCAGTACAGATGCCTGGCCTCCTGATCCCAAGTATCCGTCAGGAGTAAAAGTATATGATGCATTTAATCCTGAAGCCCGCAACATCTACTGGGATTACCTTAATAAAGGTATATTTTCGCTTGGCATGGACGGGTGGTGGCTTGATTCATCAGAACCGGATCATCTTGAATCGAAACCTTCCGATTTCGATGAAAGAACTTATTTAGGACCGTATCGAAAAGTTTGCAACGCTTTTCCTCTGATGACTGTAGGCGGTGTTTACGATCATCAACGTTCCGTAACATCCGACAAGCGTGTGTTTATACTAACCCGTTCAATGTTTGCAGGGCAGCAGCGTTACGGAGCCAATACATGGTCAGGTGATATTGTTGCATCCTGGGATGCATTAAGGAATTCAATTTCCGCCGGGCTTAATTATTCACTTTGCGCAATACCATATTGGAACACAGATATCGGCGGATTTTTCCTTTGGAATTTCCGTCACAGGCTTAATGATGCAAATTACCGGGAACTGTATGTTCGCTGGCTTCAATTCGGCGCATTCTGCCCGATGATGCGTTCACACGGTACAGATGCCCCGCGTGAAATTTACCAGTTCGGTAAGAAAGGTGATAAGATATATGATGCCATTGAAAAATATATAAGGCTTCGTTATAATTTGTTACCCTATATTTATTCTACCTCATGGGACGTTACTGCCAATCAATCATCTATGATGCGGGCGTTGATGATGGATTTTGTAAAAGATAAACAAGTACTTGATATTAATAACCAGTATATGTTCGGCAAATCAATACTCGTTTGCCCGGTAACCGAACCGATGTATTCAAAAATTAGTGTACATGGAAAGGATACCACCCGGATTGAAGATTTCAGCACAACAAAAAATGAAAATGTTTATCTACCAAAGGGCACAGAGTGGATTGATTTCTGGACAGGCAAAAAATACCCCGGCGGACAAACAGTAAAAAAAGAAACACCTGTCGACATCATTCCATTGTATCTAAAGGCAGGTTCAATACTTCCAATTGGGCCTAATGTACAATATGCTACGGAGAAGAAATGGGATAATCTTGAAATACGAATCTATCCCGGCGCTCACGGTGAGTTTACATTATACGAAGACGAAAACGATAATTACAATTATGAGAAAGGAGCTTATTCTACAATAACTTTTACCTGGGATAATATGAAAAAAGTTTTGATTATCGGTGATAGAAAAGGAGAATTTCCAGGAATGCTTAGTGAACGTAAATTCAAAATAGTACTTGTGGACAAAAACAAAGGTACCGGAATAGATTTAGCGCAAAAATATGATAAAGAGGTAATATACACGGGATTGGAAAAATTGATTAAGTTATAAAAATATTCTCCAATTTATCTAATGTAAATTAATATAGATAACTAACAAGGTCGATTAATATGAAGATCAGAAAAGTTTTATTAGTATTACCTCCAAAACCATATATAGCGCTAAGAATTGTGAAACTGAAGTAAAGAACTGAAAAAGCTATGATAGAAAAGTTCGATAAAGAAGCAATTTGTAAAACCTGAAAGTTTGTGGTTAAACTATAAATTATTACTGCACTTTTAATTATGTAAGGGTTTGATATGGAAGCCGGAATTCTATTTTGCTTTAAGTATTGCAATTCTGTTGCTTCAGGATAGCATTACAAATGAAATGCTTATTGGTATTAGCGTTTTGTGAATCATTTGAAAATCGTATTAAAACAACCAAATAAAAAATCTAATGAAAAAAAACTAAAACATATAATATACAAGCAGGTAACTCAATTGGAATTATCGGAGAACTTTAATTAACAGAAGGTACATAATTGTTAGGCCGAACCATAAAACTATTGCAAGATAACTATAATAATTAATAAAAATAAAGGAAACAAAAATGTTATCAATAGTCCTTTTTAGAAATTTGAATTATAATATCATGTTGAAATATTTAAAACTTTTGTCAATGGCAATAGTAATTTTAATGGGCAGCATTATAAGCGTCAAAGCACAGGAAATCATGCAGCCTAAACAGCTTTTCGATAACAATTGGAAATTCTATTTGGGAGATGCCAAAGGTGCCGAGAACCCTTCGTTTAATGATAGTTCGTGGAGAGATATAGATTTGCCTCACGACTGGAGTGTGGAAAATCTACCCGGACAGGTACCCGGGCAAGTAATCGGTCCATTTTCCAGAGAAAGTCCGGGAACAACCGCAACAGGTTATGTTTTGGGCGGTACAGCTTGGTATCGTAAAACATTTACGTTGAACTCTCATGAAAAATATACCAATTCGATTATCAATTTTGACGGGGTGTATATGGATTGCGATGTTTGGATAAATGGAAAGTTGGCGAGCACACATCCCTATGGTTATACTGCTTTTGATTTTGATATCACCGGTTTTCTTAAACCGTCAGGTCAGGCGAATGTTATTGCTGTTAAAGTCCGGAACGAAGGTCAAAATTCCCGCTGGTATAGTGGGTCAGGGATTTACAGGCATGTTTGGCTGATTCAAAAACAAGCGGTTCACATTTTACACAATGGAGTTTTTATAACCACAAAGGATATATCCTCCAATAATGCTGTTGTAAAAGTAGCATCTGTAATCAGGAATAATGCTGCCAAAGCCTCAGATATAAAACTTTTAATCAAGGTTATTGGTCCGGATGAAAATGTTTCACAAACTGCCGAATCGCCTTTAAGCACAATTTCAGCGGGCAGCCGGGAAATCATTCAGGACATAACCATTTCTAAGCCCAGATTGTGGTCGGTTGAAGAACCTAATCTTTATACAGCGGAAATACAGGTTGTAACTGATGGTATTATTACCGACAAAGTCAGTACAACTTTTGGGATAAGGACAATCCACTTCAGTGCACAAACCGGATTTACCTTGAATGGTAAAAAGGTTTTGCTGAAAGGCGGATGCATGCACCACGATAATGGTTTTCTGGGTTCGGCCGCTATAGACCGCGCCGAGGAACGACGGGTGGAACTGATGAAGGCATACGGTTTCAATGCCATACGAACCAGTCATAACCCTCCTTCGGAACAATTTCTCGATGCTTGCGATCGAAATGGCATTCTGGTAATCGATGAGGCATTCGATATGTGGGAGAAGCCAAAAAACCCACAGGATTATCATCTCTATTTTAAAGATTGGTGGCAGAAAGATATTGAATCCATGGTTTTTCGCGACAGGAATCATCCTTCGGTGATCTTCTGGAGTATCGGAAATGAGATAAACGAACGGGCAGATTCCGTGGGTTACATCATCACAAAAAGGCTGGCTGATGAAATTCGCCGTCTTGACCCAACCCGGCCAGTAACAGAAGCGATATGCGGTTTCTGGGATCATAATGGTCAAGACTGGTCAACTACAGCTCCGGCATTTTCAAATCTTGACATAGCTGGATACAATTACCTCTGGACAAAATACGAATCTGATCATGCTCAATTTCCGGAAAGAATAATGATGGGGACGGAATCGTTCCCTGGAGATGCCTACAGCAACTGGAAACAAGTTGAAAAGAATTCATGGGTGATAGGCGATTTTGTATGGACTGCTATGGATTACCTTGGGGAAACAGGTGTCGGCAACACCCACTTTAACGACAATCCCATGAGGGTTGGTTTAGTACCATGGCCCTGGTTTAACGCCTTTTGCGGAGATATTGATCTTTGTGGTTATAAAAAACCACAATCGCTATACAGGGATATAATCTGGAATAACAGCAGGCTGGAAATGGTTGTTCACGCACCCGTTCCTGAAGGGAAAAAAGAAGTTGTCAGTTACTGGGGATGGCCGGACGAATTTCAGAGCTGGAACTGGCCCGGTAACGAAGGCAAAATGCTAGATGTAAGGGTTTTTTCCAATTACCCGGTTATCCGGCTCGAATTGAATGGTAAAATCATTGCCGAGCAACCAATCGGCGACAGTAACAAATTCATTGCAAACTTTAGAGTACCTTACGAACCGGGAGTATTAAAAGCAATAGCAATGGAGAATGGAATCGAAGCGGCTTCGAAAGTGCTTAGAACAACCGGGCCTCCGGCTAAAATAAAACTTACTGCCGACAGAACTAAAATAAGAGCTGACCGCAACGATCTTTCGTATGTAAAGGTAGAAATAACAGATGCTCAGGGCGATGTTGTTCCAAATGCAGGCATTCCGGTTACATTAGCAGTATCAGGTAACGGGGAACTGGCAGGTTCGGGAAATTCCTGCCCGTACGATATGGAAAGCTTTAACAACCCGGTTTGCAAAACGTATCACGGTCAGGCTCTTGCCATCCTCCGACCTTTTAAAGAGAAAAATACCGGAACGATTATTCTCCGGGCAGAAGCAAATGGCCTGGCCCCGCAGGAGATAATAATAACTGTACAAGAAAGTTTATTCCTTTTGCCATTGAATCCAAATAACAGGTATAAATAAGAATGTTATCAAGAGTCCTATTACTAATCTAAATATACAAGAACAGGAAATATTTTGTGAAATTATTATTACAATAAAATATTAAGAAATAGCTTTGTGTTGCAGCAACAAATTTAATTACTACGGCGCATCCTGTCAACAATTGCCATATTAAAATCCTATTTTAACTTCCGAAGGACGAGCGAAAGATTTAATATCCTGTTGACTTTGAAAGAGAAAGCTGCCTTGATCTGTGATATATTTGGGGCTGTCCCCTATCTTGGAATTAAATCCTTTAACTGGTGTAGTGAAGCATTGCATCGCCTCGCAAATAATAATAATGTTACTATTTTCCCTAAACTTATCGGAATGGCTGTCCCATTCTTCGACCAATTGGTATACCTTATTTTTACTGCGGCTTCAGATGAAACGTGCGCCAAGTACAATGAGGCAATACAAAAAGGGCAAGAAATTTACGGCGAAGATCCTTTCCTTATGTTTGGTTATGGTTTAAGTTATGCCACTTTGTCAATTGGTAACGCATAAGCCAGTAAAAATCGAAATAAATGTAAATAATAAAATTGAACTGACCATTCCTGTTTCGAATATAGGTAAAGTTGATGGTGTTGAAATTGTCCAGTACTATATGCGCAAGCTTAATGATGCAGGCGGTCTGTTCAAATCATTAAGAGCTTTTAAGCGTACGGCTGTAAAAGCCGGTACAGCACAGGATGTAAAAATAGAACTTCCGTCGAAAACTTTTGAATGTTTTGACACCACCAACTATGCAATGAACGAGTCCGCAGGAGAATATAAATTCTTATAAGGAACCAGTTCCGATAACAAAGATTTGAAGATGATCAGGATTAAAATAGATTAGACAAAATAATTAAGTATTATTGTAACAAGAAATTAATAGATTTTTAATAAAGGCGCTCAACAGCACATGCTTCTATCAATTTTAATTTAATGAACTTTATTCATAGATTGAATTGAGTATTTGGATTTGTAACGACGGTGAGATTCCACCGGGCATTTGGGTGAGTATGACGACAAATTTTTTTAGCTCAAAATATTTTAAAAACATAGTTTAACATTCAAGAGGTTGTATGAAAAAAAAAGATTCGGAAAACTCAAATGAGATAAATCCATCACGCCGAAACTTTTTAAAAACACTTGGTACTGCTGCGGCAGGCGTTATTGCTGCACCATATTTGAAGCCCTCAGGAATTTTTGGCTATAACCATAATCAGATTTTTTCGTACCTGGCGATGGTTGCGATTACTAATACAACAAATACTCCCGCCGATAGCTATATTTATGATGATGCTAACGGCGGTGTCAAACAATTAGTCAATTCCATTCTCAGTTTGCTTGACCAGAATCAATCCGGCAAAGTTTCGGCATTGTTCAGTAAAAGCAAGAAGGTTGCTATAAAAATAAATCTTACAGGCGGTTCGGGAAATGCTTCAAGTTCGAAGCTCGGTTCATATACAGTAACCCAGGCAATGTGGACCAATCCATTAGTACTGCAGGCTGTTGGCCAGTATATCCTTGATTGCGGTGTTAACCCAACAGATCTTTATATTGTGGATTCCTTCTGGGATACAAACTGGCAGACTGCCGGATCTACCGCGCCTTTCGGATCTAATGACGTCTACGGATATCTCAACGTTTGGAAAGCACTGGGCTGCAATGTTGTTGATTTAAATGATACTACTGCCGCCAATATTACAACCGTATCCACCGGAAATAATTACTTTAATTTTCCTTCGTTCACAATGAACAAAATTTTACAGGAAGTTGATGTTTATGTATCAATTCCGAAAATGAAACAGCATTCTGCTGCCGGTCTCACATGTTCACTCAAGAACCAGATTGGTACGGTTCCCATGACATTATATACAATCAATAATGATAATGGGCGCAGGGGAAGGCTTCACCATGTTGTCAGTACTAACTCGGAATGGAATTATTTACCTGAAACCATATGCGATTTGAACGCGGCCCGCCCTGTCCATCTTGCCGTGGTTGATGGAATTATGTGTTCCACAGGGGGTGAGGGAGTTTGGTGCGCTAATTTTGCCCCGGTTACGAAACATGCCTTATTCGCAGGGTTGGATCCGGTAGCAACCGATAGTATAGCAGCCAACATAATGGGACTAAATCCGGAGGCATCATCCTTACCATTGCCCGGACCTCTGACCGATGGTGCAACAACTTCCTCGATAACAGATAATTATCTTTACCTGCTCAACAAAAAGGGCATCGGAACAAATCAGCTAAGTGAAATTCAACTTGTCGGTAATGGATCTAATTTGGTAACTGCTGTAAAACAATCTCCTAAATCGGAAGTGCCTTCCGGATTTAAGTTGTGTGCGAATTTTCCAAACCCCTTCAATCCTTCCACTATAATAGTTTTCTATATGGCAATGATTGAATATGTGACATTAAAAATTTATAACATTAATGGCCGTTTGATTGAAACGCTTATCGAAGGTGAAGTTCCTGCAGGGGAACACCGCCTGCAATGGAGCGCACAGGGACTGGCAAGTGGAGTATACTTATGCAGGATGCAAACTAATAAATTCTCCGAAACAATTAAAATGATTTATCAGAAATAAGGAATATTAATTTATAATAATAAAGGTGTTGAATGAAAAAATTTTTTGTTTTACTCTTTATCGTATTTCCCTATTTCACTCTTGCCCAGACGGCGAGAATTTCAATAAATCCTAACCGCGTTATCAGCGAAATAGATCCTCATATTTACGGCGTTTTTATGGAACCTATCCAATTTAGCGGCAAGAGATTGGGTTTGCCGGACACAATATACTTTAATACCCTTTATGGAAATTTGTACGATCCTTCCTCACCGCTTGTAGACGAATACGGATTCAGGAAAGATTACATTGATGCGATGAAAGAACTTAAAATAACCAACATGCGCTGGCCGGGAGGTAATTTTGCAATGGGATATAACTGGGAGGATGGCATTGGACCTAAAGACCAGCGTCCAGCTCGAATAAATCTGGCATGGGGCGGGGTAGATAGTAATCAAGTAGGCACGGATGAGTGGGTTAAATTAAATATGGCAATAGGAAGTGAAAATGTTGTATGTGTAAATCTTGGATTGGGTACAATAATCGAGGCATGCCGGTGGGTAGAATACTGCAATTATACGAAAGGAACATACTATTCGGATTTACGCGCTAAATATGGTAATGAAAAGCCTTATAACATAAAATTATGGGATTTGGGCAATGAAGTTGACGGTGCGCCATGGGAACTTGGCCATAAAGATGTCGAAGATTATGTGAAGATTGCTAGAGAAGCTGCTAAGGCAATGAGATCTGTAGACAATACAATAAAATTTGTAGCTTCCGGATCATCGTACTACGAAAGTACAGGTCAGTGGTTCGAGTGGAATCGTAAAGTGCTTGAAGGGCTGGGAGCTATGATAGATTATATTTCCATTCACCGCTACTGGGAAAATTCATCAGACTATTATTCTTTCATGGGACAAAGCGCAATGGATTTTGAAGAAAAGATCAGAGCAACCTCCGATGAAATCGATGCTGTAAAAATAATGAAAGACTTTAAGAACCCGATCTATATTTCAGTTGATGAGTGGGGTTCTTTCGGTAGAAACTTTTTATCGGTATTGCCTATAGCACAATGCCTGAATTCATTTATACGTCATGCTGATATAGTTAAGATGGCAAACTTCACAATGATGACTTCTTTGCTATCGGGTGAACGGGAAAAAGGAAGCTTTAAAGCGCCTCTATTCTATATATTCAAATTATTCTCAAACTACTGCCGAGGCAGGTCGGTTGATACTTATGTTGAGTGTGATACTTTTAATACAGATAAGTTTAAAGGTATCCCTTACCTTGATGTCACTACGGTATACAATAATGAGACAAATACTATTATATTAAATGTTGTTAACAGAGATAAAGATAAAACAATTACAGCAGAAGTAATTAATAACTCCGGGGCTTTTGCCGGAAAAGCTGAAGCAATATTAGTAGACAGCGACTCGCTTAACGTTCCATTTACATTTGATAAACAGCAGCAGTATATGCCTGTAACCAATGAGATTAAAACTGAAGAGAATAAAATAACTTATTCATTTCCGGCACATTCGTTTACGCAGATAATTGTAAAGGTTAATAATTAACTAAATAGCTATAATAAATTGGAAAGAAAATTAATTGCAATAATAATGCTCTTAATAATTAACAGCACTTGTATAACAAAGGGCAATGACTTATACGTGAATTCAAAACCGGCTTCAACAAATATCCAGTGACTGGAATTTCCAAAAGTAGATTCTTAATCAAGAGTTATTTTACGTTTTGAAGCCAAAAATGCTCAGAAAGTTCAGTTTGATCTTAGAGAAGTCTGTAATAGGGTAAAGGGAGAAGATAGTATCCGGACGCTAACGACCAAACCATTAGATTCCGGTTTCCACTATTATTACCTGATGCTTGACGTTTACCCTTTTACAGATACTGCCAGTGAATCTTTTTTTTGTGTCGGGAGAATGATGAGTGGAATTAAAATTCCTGCACCCTGATTATTTATCCGGTTTATTTTCAAACAAAGTTAAATCAACTGCCTCAGCTATCATCCGGTGCCCGGTTTCACTTGGGTGCAGATGGTCGCCGGAGTCATAAGCGGGCAGGAGTTTTGTTACGTTCTCCGGATCATGCATCGCCGAATCCAGATCAATAACCGCATCAAAACGCCCGCTATGACGTATCCAGTCATTGACCGTCTGCCACGCTTTTTGATGATCTGGTGAATCATAAAATGAACTGCCAAAGGGAAGTAAAGTAGCTCCATACACTCTTATATTTTTGGCATGAGCCTTGTCTATTAACTGTCCGTAAGCGGCAATTAAATCTTGCGCCACTTTTACCGAACCCTGTGGGCCAAACGCTCCGCCGATATCATTTATTCCTTCAAAGATAATTATCCACTTTACTCCATTCTGTTTAAGAACATCACGTTCAAATCTGTTTAATGCAGATGGTCCTAAACAAGCATGAAGTACACAGTTTCCTCCGATCCCTTCATTCAGAACCGCTACTTGTTTTGTATTGTTATTTGCCTGAAGGCGGATGGCTAGTTCATCCGGCCAGCGGTCTTGTTTATTAGTTCCCGAGCCGCGGCCGTCGGTAATTGAGTTCCCGATTATAGCCAATGCATTTGTTGATCCAGGTGCCAATACTTCAATTGTGTTGATAATATACCAATGGTCTGCCTTGACTGCAGTAGAAAAATCCGCTGTATTAATATTATTACCCGCTAATATATATGATGTAGTCCTCGATCCGGGATGGCCGGTTATATCCGGCGACGTATTTCCAAAATAAATAGTGATTGCAACATCTGTTAATGGCGGTAATGCAAATTGAAAAGTATCCGACATAATTGCAGAATCAGGCCCTATTGTAATCTCCGGCGCCCCGTTGAAATATATAACTTTATCTGTTGTAGAATCAATTGTCCCATTTCCTTTGGAAATTGCAATATGGACGGAATTCATTACTACAGGACTTTTACTAAACTCATTTGTAAATTTTATCCGCAAACTGTCGCCGCCGATTGAAACATGAACAACTTGTCTGATCGTGTTACTACTTAAACCGGGTGATGGAGGATTGTTGCCTTTTTCAACTAGTTGCGGCGCTGTACTCCAGGTTCCAACCCATTTATTAGTAGAAGAGAAATTTCCCAGCGGTTGGGCAAAACAAAAGGATATAAAACAAAATGTTATAAATACTGTGGTTGCTATGGATAGGGAATGAAATAAATAAGTTAAAGAACGAAAAAATCCGTTAATAAAAATAATATGGAAAAGGAATTTATATTTCATCATTAAATTTTTCCTATTTGTAATATTGCTGAAATTGCAAATTGAATGTCATTAGTTTACTTACCAAATGAAAAATATCTTTCATTTGGTTAAAAGTCAAACTTATTTGAATATGCTTAAAAATGATATATAAAATTATTTATAGCTAATATAATTCCAATTTATTTTAACAAAATCATTTTTTTAGTTTGACTAAAGCTGTCTGAAATAATCCTGTAATAATAAACTCCGCTTGCAAGTGAAGCTGCATTAAAATTAATTGAATAATTGCCCGCCTGGTACTCTTTATTTGTAACTAAAGCCACTTGTTGTCCTAGCTGATTATAAATAGTTATTCTTACTTTTCCGGCTTTTTGGATTGAAAAACTTATTATGGTAGACGGGTTAAACGGGTTTGGATAATTCTGCAAAAGTGAAAATCGATTTTGAATATTAACTGCTTTCTCATTGATAACAGTGGTTATGCCGTTATCAAACAATGTCAGGTCAACTGTCTCAGCCATCCTCTGGTGCCCGGTTTCACTTGGGTGCAGGTGGTCGCCGGAATCATAGATGGACAATAGTTTTGTTGTGTCAGTCGGATCATGCATTGTAGAATCAAAATCAATAACTGCATCAAAACGGCGGCTATGTCTTATCCAATCATTTACTGTTTGCCATGCAGTTTGATGATCGGGTGAATCGTAAGAGGAACCGCCAAATGGAAGTAAGGTAGCTCCATAAACAAGAATCTTTGCGACATGAGCTTCATCTATAAACTGTCCGTAAGCTGCAATTAAATTTTGTGCTGTCTGTGTTGAGCCTTGTGAGCCGTATGCTCCGCCTATATCATTTATTCCCTCAAGTATAATTAACCACTTTACTCCATTCTGATTAAGAACATCACGTTGAAACCGGTTTAATGCAGAAGGCCCCAGACAAAAACCAAGTACGCAGTTTCCCCCGATCCCTTCGTTCAGAACCGCTGTTTCACGTGTATTATTATTTGCTTGAAGACGGATTGCCAATTCATCCGGCCAGCGATCTTGTTTGTCCGTATCAGAACCGCGTCCGTCGGTAATTGAGTCTCCAAGTATGGCTACTGCATTTGCAGAATCTGAAGTCAATACTTCAATTGTGTTGATAACATACCAATGCTGCGTTGTTACAGCCGTAGAAAAATCAGCGGTACTAACATTATTACCCGTTAATATATATGATGTAGTTCTCGATCCCGGGTGACCGGTTATATCCGGTGACGTACTCCCAAAATAAATAGTGATTGCAACATCTGTTAATGGCGGTAATGCAAATTGAAAAGGATCTGACATAACTGCGGAATCCGGTTCCATTGTAATTTTCTGCAGCCCTCCGAAGTATATAACTTTATCTGTGGTTGTATCAATTGTCCCGTTGCCTTTTGAAATTGCAATATGGACGGAATTCATTACTACGGGACTCTTACTAAATTCATTTGAAAATCTTATCCGCAAACTATCTCCGCCTATTGAAGGGTGAACAATTTGCCTGATTGTGTTATTACTTAAACCGGGTGATGGAGGATTATTGGCTGTCTCAACTAGTTGTGGTGCAGAACTCCAGGTTCCAACCCATTTTTTGGAAAAAGTGGATTTCTCTTGCGGTTCAGCTAAACAAAGAGAAATAAAACTTAGTGATATAAAAAATAGAGTTGCAATAAATGATGTATGAAATAAATAAGTTAATGGACGAAAAAATCCGTTCTCAAAAAGTGTAAGGGAAAAAGACTTGTATGGCATTATTAAATTTGCTCCTTTTTGAAGTATAGATGAATTTGCAAACTATTTATCATTGATATACTTACCGGGTTAAAAAGTATTCTTTGCTCTTTCATTAGATTATTTTTGCAGCATTATTTTTTTTACCTGTTTATATTTCCCCGCTTCAATACTACAGAAGTATACACCGTTTGTTAGTTTGGATTCATCAAAGTGAAACTGGTAGGTACCCGCTTTTTGTTCTTTATTAACCAGGGTCTCTACTTTTTGACCCGACACGTTTAACACATTTAATATCACAAAATTTGATTCCGGCAGTCTGTAATTTATAATTGCTGATGGTCTAAGCGAACCTGGATCTTTTTGTCTTATATCGAGTATTATTAACTCCGGTATATTCTTTTTATAAATACTTGTAATTTCCCTTTTTGAAATCACAATTTCACCGTTATCGGGAACAGCATCAAACTCAATATATTTAAGCGAATTTGTGTTTACTATTCTTGAATTAATCATTCCATTATTTTGAAGAACAGTGGCCGACGGCCAGTCATTCGGTATCTGCCGCCTGATTGTAATAGGGTAATTGAATATTGAATCAGTTAAGGTGCCTGCTGCAAATAGAGTAATGCTGCTATCGGTAACTGATGTTTCAAGTACTGAAGTATCATTCCGTTCCTTTATATATCTTACGATATTACTAAATGTGGATACCCAGAATTTTTTATTATTTACCTGAAGGTAATTGAGTGCTCCCCTAAGATTTGCGGATGTAATGGGAGAATAACCTCCGTCATTATCAATACCATGGATAAGGAAAACAACAAAGCCGTTTGATTCTGCGGCAGTGTCAGCTTCATTATTAAAGTCCCCGGCAGTTTTCACGGAGCCAAGCGTACCGCAGACTATTGAACTGATATTCATAAAATCAGATGGAGTATTAGACTCTATTCCTCCGGAGCATCCCCGGCCGGCAATATAATATTTCTCGCAGATAGACTTATTATCTTCAATACAATACGGATATGCTATAGTTAAACACCTCTGCCCTTTAACTTGTGCATTTATTGAATCTTGCGAATTCTTTAATTGGGTTATTTCCTGCACATAATTTAATGTATCTAACCTTGGATGGGAAATTGTATGGCTTGCAATTTCATGGCCTTCATTTGCAGCGATTTGCAGTGCGCTCCAGTCAGGTTTCCAATTAATAACCGTAAAGAAAGTCATCTTAAAGCCATAATGATCGAATAAAGGTAGTGCTTTTGCAAGCTGATTCGGACAGTTGTCATCAAATGTAAAACACACTGCTGCAGTTCTGGATCCCTGCCATTTGGTTATCTCATAAGGTGAACCTGAATTTTGTGAAAAGCTAAGGTTTCTTGATAATAAAAATAAAATTATTAAAAATACTTTACTGGATTCTTTCATAATCCTCCATTTATAATTCCTATAATATACGTTTCTGAAAGTTTTACTCCAAACTGTGTATTTATTAGGCCTGCATTCATTCATTGAACCACTCATTCAATCATTCGGCTCCATTAAAACATTTATCGTTCTGATTTAAATTATTTCAGGTAGGTACCCATAACTGATTCTTTGCGTAGTTTTGTAATTACTTTAATTACTTGGGAGCTTATAATTATATACACTAAAGAAACATACATCTGGAATAAACGACTCCCGTCAAATAAATACAGAAATGAAAAAGATAGAGCAATTGCAAAATTATATAAAGTATTTGCATGTTTTCTTAATGGATGGAGGGGCACAATTTCATAAAATTTGTTCCTGGATTTTTCGTGAATTAAAAAAGCCTTAATGTAATATGCCGCAAGGGTTGATGTGCAAAATCCAATGGGAAATAAATGGCACGGATCAGGCTTAAAGATGCCGTAACGCTCTTAAGCAATATTATATTGACATATCTTTTGTAAAAAAAACGGGGAAATTGGCAAATTCTGCTTAAAAATTAATAAAACGACTAACAATTGTTAACTATTAACTGTAAAATACGATAATAGATTGGGTTAACTCGGTTTCCCTGTAAAAGTTGTGCTTTTTGTACATCAGTGGTAGTAAAATTTTTAGTTTAAAAATATTTAAAGAATTATAGCACAATTTAATTGGTAATATTAATTGATCATTATGATACATAAATTTATAACACAACCGGCTTATTCAGAATTCGATAAAGTTCATCAGGCGGAAACATTTTTCAAATTGATAATCGGTTCAACAATTATTGTTACTTTTTCTTCAGCTATTTTATCCATTACACTTCCGCAAAATTTTCATCGCTGGTTTTATGGGCTGTGCTTGTTTGATTTGGCGATATTAGTCCTGCTTTTCCTTAACAGCAAAGGGCTTAAGCGATTTGCTTCAATTCTGTTGGTTAACATATTCATGTTAATGATTTTCTGGTTGGTGTGGACCGGCGGAGGTATTAGATCAAATGCAATCTATGACTGGCTTTCTCTTGTCCTGTTCGTGGGATTGCTAATAGGATGGAGAGAAAGCCTTTTGACAGCTTTAATCATAACATTCATTAGCCTGGGTCTGGTTATAGCGGATTACTACGGGCTTGTACCTGTAAGTACTGTTGCGCCCACTCCTTTTAGTATATGGTCAATTTTTATTTTACAATTAGGTCTGCTTATTCTGCTTCAATATTTGATAGTAAGAAATTTAGACCGGGCATTCCGCCAAACGCAGCATGAATTGATCCTGCGTAAGTCAACAGAATCCCGTTTACAAACGATAAGTAATAATTTTACAGAGGGAATGATATACCAGGCTGTTGTAAGTCCTGATGGCTCCAGAAAATTTACTTATTTAAGTGACTCTGTTAAAAAACTTCATGGTATAGCTCCCGAAGAAGGTATGGCCGATCCTAATTTGATATATGCTTCAACTCATCCGGACGATATCGCATTATTGAGAGCTATTGAAACTGAATCCTTAAAGACATGTTCAACTTTCAGAGCTGAGATCAGGGTAAAGGGACCTGATGGAAAATACAGGTGGTCATCTTTGTCGTCAACTCCCAGTAAATTGGAGGATGGCTCATATTGTTATGATGGAATTGAACTAATTATAACCCAGCGAAAACAAGCTGAAGAAGCTCTCCGGCAAAGCGAAGAGCGTTACCGCCAGCTCTATGAAAATTCTCCGCTGGGTATATACAGGACAACCCCGGATGGAAAAATATTGCTTGCAAACCCTGCTTTATTAAAAATGCTCGGTTACTCCTCATTTGAAGAAATTTCGGAAAGAAACCTGGAGAAAACCGGTTTTGAACCTTCATATGAACGAAAACAGTTTGTACAATTTATCGAAACATATGAAGAAGTTAAAGGATTGGAATCAGCCTGGATCTGTAAAAACGGCTCAACTGTTTATGTAAGAGAGAACGCACGTATTGTGCGTGATCCCGGTGGTAAGCCACTTTATTATCATGGAATTGTTGAAGATATTACCGAACGCAAACTTGCCGAAGAAAAATTAGAAAAATATTCTCAGAAATTAAAAGAACTTAATGCAGATAAAGATAAGCTGTTTTCTATTATAGCCCATGATTTAAAAAGCCCTTTTAACCCGCTTCTAGGCTTTTCCGAAATATTAGTGAATGATTTTGACTCATTATCCACCGAGGAAATAAAAAAATATAACAAGGCGATATTTAATTCTTTGAAAAATGAATACACACTTCTCGAAAATTTACTTAACTGGTCAAGATTGGAAACGGGGCAGATGGAATTTGAACCTGAAAAGATAAATCTTTATGAGAAAGCAGAGACGGTATTAAATCTTCTCTCAGGGAATGCTAAATTAAAGGAAATTACACTTCTTAACGAAACAGAAAAAAATATTTTTGTTCTAGCCGATTATAATATGCTTCATTCCGTAATGCAAAATTTAATCTCAAATGCTATAAAGTTTACGGATAAAGACGGGTTAATAAAAATATCGACGGATAGAGTTGGTAATGAATTTATTCAAGTAACCGTTGCTGATAACGGCGTTGGAATGACAAGTAATCAAATTAAAGATTTATTTGGTTTAACTGTAAAATCTACAAGAGGGACCAAGCAGGAAGAAGGCACTGGTTTAGGACTGATGATCTGCAGGGAAATGCTTGAACAGCAGGGAGGAACAATATCGGTTAAAAGTGAATTTGGAAAAGGTACGGATATTATATTCACACTTCCTGAAGCGGTATAAATTATTATTAATAATATAGCTGCAAAATAAAACTTAAAATAACCTGCTTATATTAGCCGGTAAATAATCCGGCGGTATCAAATAAAATCCCACCGGATTGTTAAACAGGATCTGTTCTTGCTTAAGGCAGTCAATAATTATAATAAACATTCTTCTGCAAATTATTCTTTCGATATGAAGGTGTACCGGCCCGGACGGTTAACGTCTCGCGAAGTGCCGGGGAGAGTTATATGTGCCCTCATACCGGCGGGCAGCTTAACTTTCACTGTGAGGCTTCTTTTTTGGCGAAACGCTTTCACATAAATTATTCCATGCGGAGTTGGTATGTTGCCTTCCACCCATTTTAAGTCGCACATGTTTGGCTGTATGTTTACATCGTCATAACCGGCTGAAGTTGGATGTACTCCCAGTATGTGTTCGGTTAAAAATGATGTCGGTCCCGACGACCAGCCGTGGCTCAAACTTACATAATTCAACCTGTCAATTACCCATTTAAAGTCCCGCGGCCAGGAGGGGTCAAACATTTCCCACAATGCAGATGTACCTCGTGAAAGCATATTGCCCCAATAATTCCGCAGGAGGTCAAGGGCATCCTGATACTTATGGAGTTTATCCATAGCTGAAAGGACAAAGTAACCATAGTAGGGAGACATTACTTCGTTGTCAGCCAGTGATGTTCCTTTAGGCACAATCCACGCGGGACTTCCCGGCTTTATGATACGGGAGTATATAATGGAATCTTGCTCCTGCGTTGCTGCATCGGAGAGTATTGCCATCACGTTTTCCTGAAGACGACCGCTAAAGGAGCCTATTTGTGCATTATAAAGATTAGATCTGGCTGCCTGTATGAGTTGACCTTCCCATTGTGTGAAACGCTCAGAATTTGTTTTGTCCCCTAATTGATCAAGGAGGTAAATAGCTTGTCGTACTCCAAGAATAATATAAAGATCGGTTGTGGCGCGCGAAAGCGGGCCGTCTATTATAAAATCCGGAGACCAGTCACAATAATCCCAAATTTTATGGGGATTATTGAAAAGATTATTGTTATCGAAATCGGTCTGTAAATACTCAAGAAGCGAGATAATCTTTGCGTGCTGTCGTGATAAAAAGGCCTTATCTCCCTGATGAAGGTAATAATCTAAAAGGGTGCAGAACCACGCTGCGGAGTAACCGGGGATGGTGTTAACTTCACTAACGGGAAGTGCCGTATCAGGGCGTCCTCCTTGTGCCTGGTCCCGTACCCGTTCAATTGAACGTTCCATTAAAAAGCGATCGCCAAATGCAACGTTTATCGTCTGGCCGCTAACCTGCATGTCCCCTATCCAGAGGCCACGGTCACGTTTCGGTGCATCCCAGATATCTTCTTGCATGCATAGATGAGCAGTGTATGCGCCTGTATACCAAATCCGTGTAAGAAGTGAATCGGAACAGTTGAAAGATCCCTTGTACTGAACCGGATAATATTTAAAGTCGCAAATAACCTTTGTTATATTCAGAGGCGTTGGCCCGTTATATTGAATCGTGGCATAACGAAAAGCTGTATATGGAGTTGATGCCGGCCGGGTTCCATGTAGTGTAAGTGAAAATGGGCCGTGATTATCCAGAGAAGGTTCCTCATGATTACATTCCTGGACGGATTCACCTGTTGTTACAATAACGTTTACTCCTTGTGTTCCACAAACCTGTAAGCGTCCTGATAATTCCTGTCCGAAATCAAAAAGTAAAACATGTTTGGTGCTGTCCGGTTCAGAACGGGGATAAATTACTGCATGTCCATTGTTGCGGTCAGCCAAAGTTTCAGCCCCGGTGATTTGATGTTTACCGGTCAAGACAGTGACTTTCTTTGGGGTGATGGGAATATGTGCAAGATACTCCTGGTCAATCCCTTTTCCCGGCCAGTCTGCCAGCCTGTCTCCCCAGGAACCGGAACCATAAGGTGCAATCACGGTTACATTCTTCCATGAGGAATCATTGAACGTAATAGTATTCCACAGTTCAGGAGGAACCGGCTGATCCAGGACTTTCCAGGATTCGTCGGTATTAAACAAAACGGATTTATTAACCTTAAGCATTGCCAGAATGCCCGCAGCGTCTTTTTTATTTTCTGCCTTGATGGAAATTACGTTTCTGCCTTTATGTAAATATGTGCTTATACTGAATTGTTGAACATGAGTCCATACTAGATCGCCGGACGTATCGGTTGTGGCACCAATAATATGCCCGTTGACCCAGGTAGTAAACCGGTCGTCTGCTGTAGCATATAGATCAGCAGAATGCGGCTTCAACTTTAAGCTGAATGTTTTCCGCACGTAAACGGATTGTGTATCGTAAGTATGTGCAGCCCAGATCCATTTTGCGATCGGCTCCGGGCTGTGTCTGATCGCCGGCTTTGTCATACCATATGTCGGGTCCACTGTTGGAGGACGGGTCGAAAAATTTTTGGCCTGATTTGATTGTGCAATAATATTTGAATTCCAGAAGCTGGCGCCAATAATTGCAGAAAGAAAAATGTATCTGGATAATTTAACAAACCGGTGTCTATATTTCATTTTTTTCCCATTTATTTATTTCAAGTTAATCAATTCCTATCTGTTATTAAAAGCGGCCATAGGTTGCAATCATTTATCGCATAATAAAATTATGCAAAAAAAATCCATTTCTATCCCCGATCCTTTGAATACTGTCAATATTTTTAATGTTGGAACTTAAAATTATTGCTTGTCCGTTGTTAAAATTTCCTTTATTACATTGTAATAAATAAAAGGCTGATCGCCCGGATACTTATTGCATTTTACATCTGTATTCTTGGTATCGGCAATTCCCCAATGAATTCCATCGCAGCAATCATCATAAGAACCATAAATGCTGTAATGCTCTGCATGGCTAGCCCATTTAACTCTTCTTCTCCATTCAGCTTCGCTTACACGGTACCAGTCGCTTGGGGGAACACCGCCGTTCGGACAGGCAAACCTTATATCCCCGTTAACGTTTTGAGAGTAATTACGGTATCCCCAACCGTCAGATGTTTCCGGAATGATGGGGTCATTCACCTGCGTGGTACCAATATAAAATTTTGAAAGATATGTCTTTACACTGTCGGGGGCTTTATCATACCGTTCCCAATACATATCTGCAGGCTGAAACGCAACAATCATCGGTCGATTGCGTTCTTCACCGCGGCCTTTACCGTCGAATCCATACTTCCTGTATATTGTATCCTGGGCCCACTTATTCCAAATACGTTCAGCTTTCTCATTCCAAAACGAAAATTCTCCTGCCGCACCTATAAGAATAAAGTATTGCATATTTTTATCCCGGCAAATTTTTTGTATGTTTTCAAGCATTGGTTTAAACTCGTTCCAATAGTTTGTCCATTGTGCATCATTACTCATATCTACAATAATTGTTTTAATTCCCGCATCTTTGATTTTCTGCATTATGTCTGATACCTGGTTTATATCTTTATAATCATGCGCCTCATTCCATTTACCGTTAACTAAAAACGTCATACCTTTGTTAGCGCTTCTGCAGCAAATGAGAACGTAGCAGCAAGGATGGCCAGCTTTAATTTCAGGCGTATAAACCAATAACATAATCATTATAGCAAGTACAGTTTGAATCAATAAAGTTTTCATTCTGCTTTTCATTTTATTTTTAATGATTCGCGGAAGTCGAACATTTAAGTCTATGTCCCTTTATTAAATCCAAATATAATGAATGATCTTATTATAATCGACCGCCGGAATTAAAATATACCTTTGCTTACTGCAATAAATACCTGAAGGAAAAAGAAGAGATAAATGCTGGAGAAATAGATACATCCCTTAACTCCGGGTATGATTAGTGTATTTCGGGTTTAATGTTTTAATTGCTTTGTTGATAGCGTAATGTAAGTATTCAAATACATGTTTTTATATCACCTGTAGGTATGTTACTGCATTACAAACAATATAGTAATTGATTTTAATAAAGCTCGAAACACTTAATAAAAATAGTTAAATTATAGATATACACTCAAGAAATTAAAAGCTTGTGCCCGGTGTAATATTTATTTTAATGTTAAAATGATGTAATAACTGCACACATCAGGCATTTTTTACAAGTCCGAAATTTTTTAGGAGTCGAATATTTTCCAATGCGTGCACAATAACCTTGTTAACCATTAGAATAATACTTATTATAATTATACTGAAAAATAATTGGCTGATAACCAGGACTTTGACAGGGCATTCCGGAATTTGTTGGTTTGTCCGGTTTCTGGCATTATTGTCCCGTTAACGCTTAAAGTTATAGATAACAAGGAATTTGATTTGAATCTTAAATTGGCATCAGGAGCAGGGCTTGCTATTGCTGCATTATCACTGATAATCCTGATCTTTCAGGAATCAATGCTGGCAGTTGGATTTGTTGGAATTCTCGTGCAGTTTCTTTCAGTAATGCTTATGATCTGGGCACGGCTTACTTTCGGTCAACGGAGTTTTCATGCAATTGCCGATCCTACGGAAGGCGGCCTGATAACAACAGGCCCGTATCATTTTCTCAGGCATCCGATCTATGCCGCTTTAATGTATTTCTTTTGGTCCGGGATATTTAGTCATTTGTCATTGTTAAATTTACTCCTGGGAATAGTTGCAACGGTCGGTTTAATTATTCGTATTTTTGCAGAGGAGCGGCTTGTTACTGAACGGTATCCGGATTACGTCAATTATGCTGAAAGAACTAAAAGAGTAATTTCCTTTATATTATGAATTAATTACCAGGTTATATACCTCATCGATGATACAGAAAATATTCCCAATATCTAATTCAAACTTGTATAAATCCGCTCTTGACAATTAAACTTTACAATTAAATCATTTATTATTTTGACTATATAATTATCTTTCAGGACTATATCTTTTTTGCATATCGGGCAGTAAATTTTTTTATTTGCTGGAATTTCGACAAAAGGCGCTTTTATCTCTGTTTTACAGCCTGAACATTCAATACTTAAATTTCCCTGTATTTTCATTTATATACTCCCACAGTAGATTAATTAATTCAAAAGTATCCACAATGTCAAATCTAAAAAAAATATAATTAATAATCTAATATAATTTTAATCATTTCATTTATCTATTTCGTTCAAACTGTGATATGTTTCTTTATAAGATTCAAAAGGGTTCTTCATCAGTTCAACATGTTTATTCTAAAAACAATAGGAATCTATTTACGATAGACATTATAAATTCGGAATACAGCTTTTGATAACCATTTTCCGCCTTAGACGGATAAGCCATCAACTAATCGCTCTGCGCCAGGCTCTATGCGCTCTGTGCCAAGTCTTCTGTCCTTTACCTTTTGCGCTCAGCCCTCTGCTCTTTGCGCTCTGCGCTTTACAGTTCAGGCATTAAATTCTTAAAATATCTCTTCGATAATTAATGTAGTTAGTCGATTGATGTGATTATTCTTTTGCGGATTTATTGTGTTTCATATAGCTTTATAACACAATATTTATAATATTGGGAATTATAATTAAACATAATAATTATGTCAATGATATATTTGCTAAAACCGGAAACTGATGCCCGTTTGAAAATACTCTTTAATTGTAAACTTTTTTTATTTATTACTATAGTCTCTTTTACCTACATTCCGGGATTATTTGCACAAGCTGACGATATAATATTTAGTCATCTTACAAGCGCTGACGGTTTATCAATGAATACCGTCAACTGTATGATTCAGGATAGCCGTGGTTTTATATGGATTGGAACTCCCAATGGTTTGAACAGATATGATGGATATACTTTTAAAATCTTTACTCCGGATCCCAAAGATCCTAATTGTATTTCCGATTTTATTATAACCTGTCTTGCTGAAGATAGCCAGGGAAATATTTGGGTCGGAACTCCTGACGGCCTGAATAAATATGATTGGAAATCGGAAAAATTCTTCGTTTATAAAAATGACCCGCAGGACAAGAATAGTTTAAGCAATAATTATATCTTTTCACTGTTAAATGACAAGTCCGGTACATTATGGGTTGGGACTTTAGATGGATTAAATAAATATAATGTCAGTCTTAATAATTTCACCGTTAACAAACTGATCAGCGATAAGCTTAATCCTGACAAGCTAAATAGTGTTACCGGGGTGATTGAAAATTACCGGGGTGATTTTTGGCTTAGTACATGGAACGGTCTTACTTGTATACAAAAAGACGGGAAAGTTTTAAAAGTTCTTTTTCCAACTCCCAAAATTAATAACATAATAACATACAGGTTCAGTTCATTGGTCTTTGAGGACCATTATAAAAATTTATGGATTGGAACGAACGGTAAAGGGTTGATTAGATATAATCAGCGGACCGGAGAATTAACAAATTTTAGTTCCTCGCCGGGTAATCCCGCTTCAATATCAAATAATTATATAACTTCAATACTTGAAGATGCTTCGGAAAATTTATGGGTTGCTACTTCTTTCGGCCTGAATAAATTTAATAATGCGAAGAATAATTTCACCAGGATTTTGAATAATTACCAAATTTCTTCAAGTTTAATTAATAACTCAATTAACTCATTAATGCAGGATCACGACAGGCTTATTTGGGTGGGTACTCATGCCGGTATCAGTAAATTTTTTCAATCCGATAATAAATTTATTCACTTAAATCAGTATGATAAAAAAACAGGCCAGCCCCTCTTAAGCGATAGGGTGATATCGGCTTTTATAGATAATAACAACAACATTTGGGTGGGTACAATTGACGGATTATTTGAGGTTACCGGTAAAACCTACCGGATTGTAAATTTTAAAAATGGGATTGGAAATGGTAACCGGATAAAAGGTGACTTTATAAGATCCGTCTTCGTTGATTCTAAAGGAATTATTTGGATTGGTACAAATGACAGCGGCTTGAATATGTATGACCCTAAAACAGGAAAATTTAAATTATTTACATATAACAGCGCTGATGACAATACCATAAGCAATAATGGAATAACATCAATTTGTGAAGATAATAATGAAAATCTTTGGTTGGGAACCTGGTGGGGGCTTGACTGCTATAACCGGAAGACCGGGCATTTTAAACGATATTTTACAAGGATGTCTCAATCAGATTCATCTACGATATCGAACAGTTTTATCTGGGATGTGTTCAAAGATTCGAAAGGATTTATCTGGGTTGGTACTAACGGCGGCGGGGTTTGCAGGATAAATACAAGTACTAACAAAATCACCGTTTTCTCCAGCGATAATAAAAATAAATACTATATCAGCAATAATAATGTTAGTACTATTTTCGAATCTAAAGACGGGATGTTATGGTTCGGCACTATCAATGGACTCAATAGTTTTAATCCCTTAACAGGAAAAACAACTGTCTATACAAAGAAAGATGGTTTGCCGGGTTATGTAATAAACGGTATCCAGGAGGATGATAAAAAGTTTTTATGGATAGGCACAGATAAAGGTTTATCTAAATTTGACAGAAAATCCGGGATCTTTTATAATTACAATAAGAAAGAGGGTTTAAGCGCATTAGAATTTGTTCAGAATGTTGCCCAAAAATCCAAAGACGGCACATTGTATTTTGGTTTAAACGGACTAATGTGCTTTAACCCTGATAGTATAAAAGATGAGTATTTAAATACGCCTGTAGTCTTAACTGATTTAAAAATATATAATAAATCGGTGGAAATATCCCCGAATAGTATATTGAAGGAATCTATTACAGCATCAAAAACTATCACTATCCCGCCCGGTAATGATGATATTACAATCGAATTTGCTCTCCTGGATTATTTTAACCCGAAGGGAAATTCATTTAAGTATAAACTGGAAGGATTTGACCGTGATTGGAATCTTATTGGAAACAGGAACACCGCCACTTACACAAACCTTCCGGCAGGTAGTTATACATTTATTGTTAATGCTTCCAACGGCGATTTCCAAAATAACAACGATGAAGCTTCCTTAAATATAATTGTTGTCCCTGTATTTTATCAAACGTGGTGGTTTAGAATTGTATTCGCATTTGGAATTTTAATGGCGACATTTCTGTTCATTCATGAAAGAACGCGAAGTATAAGAAAACAGAATAAAGTTCTGGAAAATCGTGTTGCTGAACGGACAAAAGACCTGGATAAAACTATAACCGAATTGAACCAGGAAATATCCGAGCGTAAAAAAGCCGAAGAAAAAGTTCAGACTTCACTGGATGAAAAAGAAGTCCTTTTAAAAGAAATTCATCACCGGGTAAAAAACAATCTGCAGATGATATCCAGTTTGCTTTACTTGCAGTCAAGAACCATTAATGATAAATCTCTGTTAAATTTATTCCAGGATAGTCAAAACAGAATAAAATCGATGGCTTTAATTCATGAAAAATTATACTTATCGAAGGACTTCGCACGGGTTAATTTTTATGAATATGTAAAAAGTTTATTGGATCATTTGATTCAGTCTTATAAAAAAAATGATTTTAATATGAATGTTCATATTAAAATAAACAAAGATCTTAATCTTGATTTGGATACTGCTATTTGCTGTGGGATGATTATTAATGAATTAATTACTAATGCGTTTAAATATGCATTCCCATATGATTGGGCAAAGCAAAAATCATTAAGTGATGAACTGTATTTGGAAATAAGTTCAACTAAGATAGACGAAAATTATTATACGATGTCTGTTAAAGACAACGGTATCGGGATTCCCGAAGGTGTGGATATCCAACATTCAATTTCGTTAGGCTTAAAAATAGTTAATTCGATGGTTAGTCAATTGGATGGTTCCATTGAAATATTAAGGAATGACGGAACTCAATTCTTAATTAAATTTTATGATACTAAGTAAATTAATAAAACGATTTTAAACACCCGTTATTAATGGAATTTGTCTCCAATCCGTCTTACGAATATATTCTGTGTATGTTACAATTAAATAACAAAGTAAATGTTTGGGAAACATAAAATGAAAACACCTGTTAAAAATCTTCAATTGCATACAGCTTTTATTTTAACATTTGTCCTGATGTTGAGTTTATTTATTTCAAATACAAATGCACAGATCTACCACCCATGGCTTACTGAAACAGGACAGCAGATTAAAGGTCCTGATGATACAACTGAAATACCTGCCTGGCGGGCTGAACTTGAGCATTACAGGACAGTTGAAAAGGCTAAATTGGACTACAGGGAAACTTATTATAATTACAAGGAAATTCAGTGGGTAAGAAATAACTTTGTTCAGACCCAGATGATGGCGCAGGAACGCTCTTTTTTTGATGCGGTAAAAAATGAATATACTGTCGATAAATATCTTAATGAAATAACGGCTAAGTACGGAGGATTAAACAGCGTCCTTATCTGGCCGACATATCCCAATATTGGAATAGATAACAGGAATGAATTTGACTGGATCAGATGTATGCCCGGCGGACTGGCCGGCGTAAAGAAGATGGTTTCGCAATTCCATAAGCACGGAATTAAAGTGCTGTTTCCCTACAACCCCTGGGACATTGGAACCAGGAGAGAGCCTGAAAGCGATGCTCTAGCCTATGCTAAAATATTAAAATATGTTGCTGGTGATGGAATAAACGGCGATGTTACTTTAGGACTGGGTGAACACTGGAGAAAGATTTTTGATAATGCTAAAAAAGGCATAGTAATAGAGCCTGAACTTGATTACGACAACAAATACCTGGAATATGATCAAATGGGCTGGGGTTATTGGGAGTTCCCGTTTATTCCTTCAATCAGTAAATTGAAATGGATTGAACCAAGCCATATGATTCACATTAGTGACCGGTGGGCGCGTGACCATACAAATAACCTGCAGTATGCATTTTTCAACGGTGTGGGTTTTGTGGCATGGGAAAATATTTGGAGTATTTATAATGAGATGACTCCCCGTGCCTCTGAAACATTAAAGAGAATTGCTAAAATTGAAAGATACTTTTATAAATTACTTTCTGGAAACGGCTGGGAGCCTCATTACCCTATGTTAAATTACGGCGTTTTCTCCAGTAAGTGGGCTGGCTCTGACTGCACCTTGTGGACAATTGTCAATAGGAATGATTTTGCTGTTAACGGCAATCAAATGAAAATACCAATCAGGCAGGGAGTATCTTATTACGATGTATGGAATGGCTGTAAGCTCGATCCTGTTTCGGAAGGTAAGGATAAAGCATTGTCATTTGAATTGGAACCTAACGGATACGGCGCTGTTTTGGAAATAGACAATCTTTCAGTCGGCAGTAGCCTTCAGGATTTGTTATCTCAAATGCACAATTTAGCAAAAACAAGATTATCGGATTTCAGTAATGAATGGAAACCTGTTCCGCAGGAAATGGTAAAAATTGATTCTACTGCACGTGCAGAAAAAGTTCCCGCAGGAATGATTGAAATCCCGACGGCAAATTACGTTATGAATGTCAGCGGGATTGAAGTAGAGGGGGGAGAAAATACGGGAGTTGATGTTCAGATGCCGGGTGAGGCAATGGCAAGAAGGCATCATCATTTTGTTGTAAACATTTCTAAATTCTATATTGATAAGTATCCTGTTACAAATGCAGAATTTAAAAAGTTTATGAATGCTACTTATTATTCACCTGTTGATAAAATAAATTTTCTTAAGGACTGGAAGAAAGGCAATTATCCTGCAGGGTGGGGGAATAGACCTGTTACCTGGGTGGATATTGAGGATGCAAGAGCCTATGCAAAATGGGCGGGTAAACGGCTGCCGCATGAATGGGAATGGCAGTATGCCGCTCAGGGCACTGACGGACGGTTATATCCTTGGGGAAATGAGTGGAGAGATACTGTTGTACCCGTTGCAGATACCGGCTATGAACTACGGGGCCCTGATAGCGTAAATGCGCATCCCGATGGTAAAAGTTACTTCGGAGTGGAAGATATGGTTGGCAATATTTGGCAGTGGACGGATGAGTACGAAGATGTACATACAAAAACTGCAATATTAAGAGGCGGTTCTTATTACAGGCCGCAGGGGTCATACTGGTATTTCCCGAATACATGCAAACTGAATGAACATGGAAAATACTTGTTAATGTCTCCCGGCCAGAATCGTTCGGGTACATTAGGATTCAGATGCGTAAAGGATGCCGTCTTATAAGCTGATAGCAAAATTTAATGTCCAATTTATTATGGTTGATTTATGAAAAAATTTAATTTATTAATCTTAACCTTACTTTTTTTATTTGTTTTCAATTCCCAATCATTCAATCAAACTTACTGCCCTGTTGTTGATCCTGATCCGGTCCAGGCGGTATACAATTTACTCAACAGGCTAATTCCGGAATACGTTAAAGATTTTCATTTTAAATTAAATGACAACAGCAATAACAAAGATGAATTCCAAGTTGAAGCTTCTGACGGGAAAGTTAATATAATCGGCAACTCGCTCATAGCTTTAACAAGCGGGATTTATTTCTATTTGCAGCATGCATGCAACTGCATGATTACATGGAACGGAACGCATATTGACCTTCCAAAAGTCCTGCCTGATTTTCCCAAAACTAAAATTGCTACTCCCTATGAATTCAGGCTTTACTATAATGTCTGCACTTATGGATATACTACAGCTTTTTGGGATTGGCATCAATGGGAAAAAGAAATTGACTGGATGGCATTGCACGGAATAAATATGCCCGTTGCTATGATAGGGCAGGAAGCGGTTTGGCAGAGGGTCTGGAAAAGTCTTGGAATAACCGACCGGGAGCTTGCAGATTATTTTGCCGGCCCGGCATTTTTACCGTGGCACAGGATGGGCAATATAAATAATTACGGTGGGCCGCTGCCTCAAAGTTTTATTGATAAAAGTGCTGAGCTTCAAAAGAAAATATTATGCCGCATGCAGGAGCTTGGAATGCATCCTGTTGTCCCGGCTTTTTCCGGGTATGTGCCGGGCTCGCTTAAAAGAATTTATCCCGGTGATAATATTATAACAATGCAGCCATGGGCAGGATTCCCCGCAGGGGACGGGACATATATGCTGTCGCCTTTATCAAATCATTTTTCCGAAATAGGAAAAAAGTTTATTGAAGAGTATCATAAAATGTACGGAAATACTCACTACTATCTTGCTGATTCTTTCAATGAAATGACCGTACCCGTAAGTAAGGAAAACCGATACCAGGAACTTACTGATTTTGGCAAAGCGATTTTTAATTCGGTAAACAGCGGCGACCCAAATGGCGTTTGGGTTATGCAGGGCTGGCTTTTTAACAGCGATGCCGGGTTCTGGGATAAACCATCCGTTCAGGCATTGCTGAAGGATGTCCCTGATAAAAGGATGATAATTATAGATCTTGCTAATGAAGGTTTTCAGGGCTGGAAAAAGTTTGACGGATTTTTTAGTAAGAAATGGATATACAGCGTTATTCATAATTTCGGAGGGCATAACCAGTTGTTCGGCAACCTGCCCTTTGATGCAAAAGAACCTGCCGAAATGCTTTCTGATTCTTCTCATGGAGATATGGTTGGCTTTGGTATTTCACCCGAAGGCATAGAAAACAACGAGGTTGTCTATGAGTTTTTAACCAGCCTTGCATGGACGGATAAGCCTGTTAATTTGGATAAATGGATAAAAGATTATTGCCTTGCAAGGTACGGCTCATATCCCATTCAAATGCAGGAAGCATGGAAATATTTAATTGAATCTGCTTACTCAACAAATGACGGATTCCCGCACAACCTGTTCCAGTACAGGCCCCGAACAGGATTAAAAAGCAGTTTCATGCCTGATACTGAATTTGATAAAGCCGCCGAGCTGTTTTTATCATGCCCTGAATCTTTGAAGAATAATAAATTATACCGCTCAGATGCAATACAAATTGCCGTTCAGTTTGCATCAATTAAAATAGATCAGTTATTAAACGAAGCAATTGATTTTCATAATAATAAAGAATTTAAGAAAAGAGACATAGCATTTCAGAGTGCATTCAGCCTGTTAAAGAAAACAGATAAACTGCTGGGCGCTCATCCTTTATATCGTTTAAAAAGATGGATTGATTTTGCAAGAAGATGGGGCAATAATCTTAAGGAAGCAAATTATTATGAAGAAAACGCCAAAAGGCAGATTACAACCTGGGGCGGGCCTGATCTATCGGAGTATGCCGCTAAAGTTTGGAACTGTTTGATAAAAGATTATTATCTGCCGCGCTGGGAAAAATTTGCAGACAGCCTGAAATCAGGTTCAAAAATGAACCTGATTAATTGGGAAGAAAAATGGATTTCAACTCCTGTTAAGAATTTTAATGAAACAAAAATTAAAGACCCGGTTAAGTTTGCAAAAGACCTCGTTGCAGATGCTAAGAAAGCGTGTAAATAAGTTTCTCAATTTGGGCTAAAGCCCAATGTTGAGTTGGAATTATTTAACCCCCGGCATGTTCCATAGGAATGGCCATGCCAAAAGCCGGGGATACTTTAAAAATAATTTGAGCTTGAGCCGAAGGCTCATCCGCCTCGGGCGGAAAAGCCGAGGATGTTTTGTAATTTAGCGATCTCCCAATCGAATCGCATAGACGTAAACTTAACAATGTTCGAATAGCCGTTATTTTTTTTGAATATAATAGATAGGTTACAGCATTAAATAATTTTGATAAATTATATGCATAGTTCTATGTCACCGCTCTGCGGCTTTGAGATTTTTTCCATATTGACCTAACTACTACTATGCCGCTGCTCTGCAGCTACAAGCATTCCACCTTACTACAAGCATATCGCTTGCTACAAGCATGTCGCTGCTCTGCTGCTCAAGGCACCATGTCACCGCTCTGCGCTCAAACTGATTGATCGACGACAAATTTGCTACAAGCATGCCGCTGCTCTGCAGCTAGAAGACACCATGTCACCACTCTATTAGTCGGGACAGGCTCTAAAAGCCGGGGCTATTTTGGTACTTCGTTTAGAATGGGTGTATCAATTGAACTTATTTGTGCCTGCGTATTAAACTGCTCGAAGACAACAATTTTATTTTCTCCTTTTTTAAGCCAGCATGCAGGTACATATATAGTCTGCTGCGGCCCGATATTCCAGTATCTGCCCAGGTTATGTCCGTTTATCCACACATGCCCTTTGCCCCATTTCCTCAAATCAAGGTAAGTGTCTCCAACATCGGTAAGCATAAAATTACCCTGATTGATAGTCGGATAATCTGAAATCTTTTTTGCAAATTGAGAAATATTTGGTTCTTTATTAAACGGAAATCCGTAAATATCCCAGCCTTTAATTTCTTTGTCGTTGATAAAAACTCCCTGTGTAATTCCCTTAAAATTATCATTTAAATATTTGCCGTAATTTATTCTGCCCAGGTTTTCCACGAATATATCAAGTGTATTATTGCCGTTATTTAAATTTATGAAACATGAATCTTCCTTCAATCTTCTGTCGATGCAGGCAGATTTCTTTCCGTTAACATAAATAATAGCATAGTCGCTTAAATGTGGAATTTTAATCAGCGCCTTGCCCTGTCCGGTAACTTTAGTGCGGTATAAAATATAGCCGTATGCTTGTTTCATTTGCTCAAAAGTTAACGGAGTATCGGAATGAATTGCTTTTGGAAGTAGCCGTGTAATATCTGCTGATCTGTCCAATTTGATTGTTGGGATTGATATAGATTTTTTCTTTTCAGGTACATCCGGTAGTTTGGTACCCGAAGGAAGGTATTTCTCAATTACCTTTCTGAATGCGTAAAACTTAGGCGTTGCATTTCCGGCTTCGTCAATAGGGGCATCATAATCATAACTGCTTATCTGCGGTGAGTATGGATTTTCGTCATTATAATTTGCCCCGTTCATAAATCCTCTCGTCGTACCGCCATGCTCCATATAAATATTAATTGAAATTCCGTGTGCAAGTACCGAATCATACTTGGGAGTATATTCTTCTGCAGGAACCGTATGATGCGGCTCTCCCCATACATCAAACCAGGCCGGGTACCACTCGGCTATAAAGTAAGGCCCCTTGCCTGAATTGTTTTTATTGATAACATCTCTTACCTCTTTAACATTATCCAGGCCGTTCACGGCAGGAAGCGCGCCGTTAAGGCAGCCGTCGGCCATTTTATCGACGCCGTCGCAGGTATAAAAGGGTACACTAAATCCGGAATTGCGCATTATTCTCTCGTTCATTTCCAGGTATTTTTTATCATCGCCGTAAGAGCCATACTCATTTTCTATCTGTACCATTAATATTGGTCCACCGTTGGTAACCAGGAGCGGTGCCAATTGTCTCCCGAGCTCTTTAAAATAATTTTTCATTAAATTTATAAACTTAGGGTCAAGGCTTCTTACTTTAAGTCCTTTTTCATTTAACAGCCAGTAAGGGTAACCGCCGAATTCCCATTCGGCGCATGCGTATACGCTTGGGCGAAGCAAAACCCACATACCTTCCTGCTTTGCAATGCGTACAAATTCAGCCACGTCCGCATTGTCCTTAAAATTGTATTTGCCCTTTTCAGGTTCATGGTAGTTCCAGAATACATAAGTCGCTATGGTATTCAGGCCCATAGCTTTTGCCATTCTTATTCTGTCGCGCCAGTATTCCCTTGGTATGCGTGCGAAATGCATCTCACCGCTTATAATTTGGAACGGTTTCCCATCAAGTAAAAAGTTATCGCGTCCCAAAGTAAATGTATGTTTTTTTGTTTGAGCAGAAAGAACACTTATTAGTATACAAATAAGCGCTATAATTTTTTTCATAACTACCTTCCGGCGATTTTAATTTACTGAAATTTCATCTGCAAAGATCCATGCCTTATCTCCCGCTCCTTTATGCCATCGCGGGCAAACACCTATATTAACAGCCCTGATATGAATATACCTTCCTGAAATATTTTGCGGTTCATTTCCAAATGCTTTAATATAAACACTATTCCCCAGGCTGTCAGGGTCGTCATTAGTTATTTCTTTAAAATAACTGAAATCTTTACCATTGTCCGATATAGAGTATTCAACAGACTTCGGTAAAAATATATAGGAATTAATATCTCTGAGAAAACTGATGGATATATTGTTTATCTTTTTTATTTCTTTTAAATCAATAATAACATCAAGATCGGATCCATGAAAACCCTGCCATTTCCCGTCATTAAAATTTAAACTCCCTATAACTCCGTCTACCAATGTGTACCTTCCGCTCCCCGGGTATTTTTCATCATAGTTGGACTTGTATTCAATTCCATACCGGGCTTTGTTAAATTCTGCTTCAACGGGCAGGCTCTTTTTACCTTCGTCCGATACGGCAAATGCAGTTACTTTAGTTGATTTGGCTATATGGACTTCACCGGAATACCGAAGGGATTTTTCATCCGGAACGCAGCCGTCGAGTGTATAGTATATTTTTGCATTCCTTATATCAGTCGATATTTTAAAGGTGGAACTATCTGCAAATGATCTGCTGCCCGGCTCAAACTCAACTTCAGGAGGAGCCTGGTATAGTCCGAATGACGTTATAGTGGGATTAGTCCGGCAACTGTCAATCACTAATCTAACTTTATCAGTAGTAACCGCTGGAAATCTGAGCAGCCTTTTATACCCCACCGTTGTACCTCCCGTAAATGTATTCCATTCTTTCCCGTTCCAACATTCTAAATGAAATTTTTCAATTCTTTGTCCGGCTAAAATGTTTTCCTGTAGCATCGCGCGGTTGAATTCCTGTCGTTTATTTAATTTTATTTCGATCGATGCAGAGCTGACGTTTCGTTTTGTAGTCCAGTATGTTTTTAAATCATTATCAAGAATATTTTTTGCTTCATGACCTTTTATTTCATTTGAGGCTGTTGCAGTAGCATTATAAACGAGATTTACCTTGAATGTTTCATCAAGGATAAACCGCATGCCTCTAAGGCTTTTAATATCATTTTCGTTAATTAAACCGTTGGTATCGGGAGGTACGTTTAACAATAAAACATCATTCAGGCCGTCAGAATTATAATAAATATCAACAAGATTATATGGCGTTTTTACAAGCTCATTATCGCCTACATTATAAAACCAGCGGGGACGTATGGAAACATCTACTTCTGCCGGATACCACACTAAAGTTGAGGCATTTCTAATTTTTTCTCTGCTTCCTAAATCTTCCTTGGAAAGATCTAGTTGAATAAATACACTGTCTGATGATTGCTGTTGTGAATGTGCGGCCAGCGCTTCCTGATTCATAGTTCTGCCCGGCAAAACGCTCCACTCCGTCTGTCTGCCGTAACCCGATTCTGTTCCCACCCATCTTACATCCGGTCCCATGTTTGCTATAGCTGCATGCGGCTGTAGTTTGCGAATTAATTCATAATATGAACGCCAGTCATAAACTTGTTTTTTTCCGTTCGGCCCTTCTCCGTTTGCACCGTCAAACCAGACTTCGGATATTTCTCCATAATTGGTCAATAATTCAGTTAGCAGGTTTTTAAAAAAAATGTTGTACTCCGGAGTACCGTAAGTTTTTTCATGCATATCCCAGGGCGACAAATAAAAACCGAATTTTAACCCTGCTTCCCGGCAGGCATTTGAAAGATCTTTTACGATGTCTCCTTTACCGTCCTGGAAAGGAGTGTTGGATATATTAAGCTTTGTATACTTTGTGGGCCAAAGGCAAAAACCGTCGTGATGCTTTGCTGTAATTATTACCATCGTTATCCCGGCATCTTTAAACGTTTTTACCCATTGCTTAACATTTATTTTTTTAGGGTTGAATTTTGATATATCTATAATTTTCTTTCCCCATTCAACCTGGTCGAAGGTATTTATACCGAAATGGACAAATGCATTAAATTCTGATTTTTGCCATTCATATTGCAGTTTTGAAGGTGTAACATTTGCTGCCTTTAAAATAATCTGTTCCGGAGTATCTCCCGGTTTTATTACAATGTAATTACCCCCGGGCACATTTTGCATCCCCTGACAACGGACGGCTAAATTAATACTTAAGATTACAAGGAGGATTAAATGGAGAGTTTTGCAAAACTTTTTAAGTTGAACTTTCATCTTTAACTCCTTTTGAAATCTTTAATGTCCATGCATACTTATTCGGCGGAATTGATCCAGCCAAATAAATTTCACAGCCTTCATTTTTTCTTTCCCATTTTAGTTTTGTTTTTGTCCCTAACATTTCTATTCCTGCTTCAGGCGCCGGGCAGAATTTTGAAAGACTTAATTTCTGAGGTAATGAATTTTCATTTTCATCTGAAAGATATATTGCATAAACAGTATTGTTTTTTAACTGTGTGAAACAAACTTTCCCTTCCTTGTACGGAAGCACCGGGCGGGAACTATATATCGCTTCACCATTGATTTCCATCCAGGTCCCGATCTCCTTAAGCCGGTAGTAAGCTTCATCTTCAAAATCTCCGTTGAATGCCGGGGCAGCGTTTAATAAAAAGTTTCCGCCTTTGGAAACAATATCAATAAGTAAATGAATTAATTTTCTTGCAGGTTTATATTCAAGCCCGGGTTCATATGACCAGCTTTGGGTCATTGGCATACATGTCTCCCATGGGTAGGGAAGAGTTTCTGCCGGAACCTGGTTTTCAGGCGTAAGATAATTTTGATGCGGTCCGGGTACTGCACGGTCAACAACAATTAACCCGGGTTGTTTTTCCCGTGAGTTTTTTGCTATCAACGGCATGTTTATATCGTGAGCCTGAACCCGGTAAATATTGTAATTTACTTTCTTTTTTTCTTCAATTAAATCAGCATCTGAATATTTCCGTACCCAGCATCCGTCTAACCATAAAATATCAATTTTGCCGTATTTTGTCATTAACTCATCAATTTGATTATGCGTGAATTCTACAAATTTCTGCCAGCGTCCGGGATATTTATTTATATCATAATTTGCATTGCGGTCCGGTGTTGCAAATTTTTCCCACCAGAAATAATCTGAATGCCAATCGGGTTTGGAAAAATAAGCGCCGGTCATAAAGCCCTTTTTTCTAAACTCATCAAAAATTTCTTTTGCAATATTGGCTCTGGAATTGATATGAAAAGGACAATCCTTAGAGGTTATTTTATAATCGGTATAATTGGAGTCGTACATGCAAAAACCGTCATGGTGTTTGGTTGTGAAAATAACATATTTCATCCCTGCTTCTGCTGCAGCATTTGCCCATTTATCCGGATTAAACTTTGAGGGGTTAAATGTTTTCTTCAGATTTTCATACTGAAGCTTATATTCGGAATAATTTTCAATTTTCCTTTTACACCATTCCTCATCTTCAGAACAAAGTGACCATGATTCTACAATTCCCCATTGGCTGGAAGGCGCCCAATGCATTAGTAAACCGAATTTCAGGTTCTGCCATTCTTCCAGCTTGTTTAATACCAAAGGATCGGTTTCGGGATAATATTCTTTTAAGGCTGTTTCAATTCCAACGGCTCCTGCATGCAACGGCTCTTTTTTTTCTATTTCACTCATAAGTAATATTATTCTACTTCTATTTCATCAATGAATAACCATGCATTTTGTCCTGCTCCCGTATGCCAGGGGGGGCATTTTTTAATGCTTTCAGCTTTAACTTTTATATACCTTACTGTTTGGGGACTAAAGTCTGCAGTAAAATCCTTTAATATTATATCCATATCCTTCTCAGGAATATCGTTTTTAATAACTTTCTTATCTATATAATTAATGCCGTCTTTTGATAATGAGATTTCCACATTTAACGGGAGAAATATCCATGAGTTTGCATCCAGCAGAAATCCTGGTTTAACTGTTGATATTTCTTTCTGTTCTCCCAAATCAATAACTCCTTCAAAATCAACACCATCATAACCCTGCCATAATCCATCATGGCAATTAGTAGTCCCGCGAATTCCATCGATTAACCCGTTATCGCCGCCTGCAGTATACTTCGGGCTGTAATTATTTACAAGTGTAATTTTAGCATTTAATGCTTTGTGAAAATCAAATGATAAAGAATATTTTTTGCCGGCAGGATGGTTACTTCTGAATGCAGTTATTTTGAGATCTGTTGTTTTATTAATAATTATCGGTGCGGTATAAATTGCCGAACTTGTATCGGGTTCGATCCCATTTACCGTATAACGAATAATTAAATCTTTCTGACCGGGTGTAATATTAACTTTAAAGTCTTTATTTATTTCATCATAAGAAGTCGAATATGATATTGCTTTTGATTCCGGCCCGTATTGAATTCCCAGCGCTGTTAAATCATCATAGGTGTTTCTGACGCGGGAAAGAAATTCATCATAATTTTTAATAAGAGGATTACTCCAGAAAACTTCCGATAATGCAAGCAGCCTTGGAAAAAGTTTTTCATCAACCAGTTCCTGTGGTGCCCGTTCAGTCCATAAGTTCGCTTCACTGCCAAGTACAAATATCTTCTCATCAGGCTGTAATCCTGCCGGTATAGGATTAAAAAAATAGGCAGTTTGTAAATCCAGGTCTTCAGGATCGGTATCCAGATAGGTATTTGAAGTCGGCGAATAAATTGTATAATGCCCTTGATTTGTAGCATCAATGGCACCCTGATAGCCTTGCCAGGATTGAACTATCGCTCCGGGTGCTAACCCTCCCTGTAGTATCTCATCCCAGCCGATTACATTCTTTCCTTTTGAATAAATATAATTCGAAATACGTTTTATAAAATAACTTTGAAGTTCATCTTCGTTTTTCAGGTGCTCTGTTTTAATCCTCGCCTGGCATTTTGGGCATTCTCTCCATCTGAATTTAGGCACTTCATCGCCGCCTATATGTATATAATTCCCTGGAAATAATGCTGTTACTTCATCAAGAATATTCTCCAGGAAATTAAAAGTTGAATCATTTCCTGCACAATAAACATCTTTTATAACGCCCCATGTAGTCCCGACTTCAAAAGGGCCGCCGGTACAAGAGTTTTCAGGGTAAGATGCAAGCGATGCAAGACAATGCCCCGGCATTTCAATTTCAGGAACTATAGTAATGAACCTGCTTTGTGCATAAGCAACTATCTCTTTTATATCTTCCTGAGAATAATATCCCCCGTAAATCGAACCGTCGGCTTCTTTACGCCACGCTCCGACTTTAGTCAATAGCGGATATTTTTTTATTTCAATTCTCCAACCCTGATCATCAGTCAAATGCCAGTGTAATGTATTGAATTTAAAGTAAGCAAGTATATCAATATACCGTTTAATAAAATCTTTAGACATAAAATGCCTGGCACAATCAATATTTAATCCTCTCCAAATAAATGCCGGGCTGTCCGATATATTGCAGCACGCAATACTAATATTTTGTTTATCTTTATTAGTCTTGTCTTCCGGCCGGATAAGTTGGAATATAGTTTGCATCCCCCTGAATAATCCTTCTTCAGTTGATGCTCTAATCTTTAATATATTGGTTGAGATTGAAATTTCATAAGATTCTTTCCCGTCGTTTGACGCTAAACTATCTAATGAAAATATTATTTTACTTACAACGCCATTTTTAGGTGTTGATTTAATACTCAATCCCGTAAGTGTCTTTATACGTTCTACAAAATAATTTTGTAGTTGCCCGGAAGAACAAATTATTGTAGACGAATCGGTAAGTAAAAATTTCCCTTTTAGCCACTCAACTTTTCTCGGATATGGAATTAACGCCGAAGGTTTTTCTTGTGCAAACAGCCCTGGTATATTTGAAATTAAAGAAAGGCAAAATATTAAACGTAAGATTGAATTCATAGACTTCATCTCTTATTTCTTAATTTTTTAATACTTTATTAAAAATACTATTATACTCAAATATCGGCAATAAATAGAAAAGTAATAAAACAAGCGAAAATTTTCTTAAAAAATATTCATTGTTTGCTTTATCCAAAATAATAGTTATTTTTACAAAAAGATAGCTAACATATCATAACATTTTGATAAAATATTTATTTTTTTCAATAATTAAGTTGTGTTTATTTTAGTAAAATAAAAACGTATTTAATTCCCGGGATAATAAAAATTATAAAAATTTAAAGAATTAGAGTCTGAACAAGTATATAAGGTCTAATATTCAATTCTACTTTTTCAAAGTGCAGAATTAACAACAGTACAATAGTCTATTCATCTAACAGTATAAAGGATTAACATGAATTTAACCCTTATCGACTGGTTAATAGTAGTTATCTGTATATCAGTCCTGTTTTTTTGTGTACAATTAAGTAAAAAATTTGTTAAAAGTGTAGTAGATTTTCTTTCTGCAGGGAGAGCTGCAGGTAGATATATGATAACAGTCTCTCAGGGAATGGCTTTTATTGGAGCTATTACTATTGTAGGCCAGTGGGAGATGAATTATATAGCAGGCTTTGCATTGCGCTGGTGGGAATTCATAATGGGCGGGGTACTCTTAGTTATGACGGTTTCTGGATGGGTAATTTACAGATTCAGACAAACAAGAGCACTAACTATTGCTCAATTTCTTGAAATTAGATATAGTAGGAATTTTAGAGTTTTTGCAGGCATACTTGCTTTTATATCCGGTTTATTAAATTTTGGAATATTTCCTGCAGTAAGTGCAAGATTTATAATTTACTTCTGCGGGTTTCCGCTTACTTTTAAACTTCTGGGAATGAATATTTACTCTTTTCCGGTTGTTATGGCTTCATTTTTACTGATTTCACTCTATTTCGTTTTTACAGGCGGTCAAATAGCAGTTATTATTACTGAATTTCTGCAGGGTGTGTTCTCTAACTTTACTTTCCTTGTTATCATACTAATTTGTTTGTTGTTTGTTAATTGGGATCAAATTTTTAATGCAGTCATTACCGCACCTAAAGCTGCATCATTAATTAATCCTTTTAAAACAAGCCAGGTGCCTGATTTTAATTTTTGGTATTTTTTAATAAATGTAGTTGGCGTTGTATATGTAAAGTTATCCTGGCAGGGTACTTCCGGTTATAACTCGTCGGCTAAAAGTGCGCATGAAGCTAAAATGGGAGAAGTGCTCGGAAATTTAAGAGATATTCCCAAATGGCTGTTTCTTATCGTCATTCCGGTAGTTGCTTATACTATTATGCACCATCCCGGTTTTGCAGGTATTGCAGGTAATGTGAATCATGTTTTAAGCTCTGTAGGCAATGATAAAATTCAAAGCCAGCTTAGAATTCCCCTTGTACTTACTCATATTTTACCCGTTGGTGTTATGGGCGCTTTTTTAGCTGTGATGTTAATGGCTACTATAGGAACACATAATTCATACATGCATTCTTGGGGTAGTATTTTTATTCAGGATGTTATAATGCCGTTCAGAAAGAAACCATTTGAACCCGGGCAGCATCTTAAAATGCTTAGACTTTCAATTTTGGGTGTTTGCATATTCATTTTCTCATTCAGTCTTGTATTCCCAATGACTGACTATATTTTTCTTTATTTTGCATTGACAGCCGCTATTTTTGTTGGAGGCTCGGGTGCAGTAATTATCGGCGGATTGTACTGGAAGCGGGGTAGTACGGCTGCCGCATGGAGCGCGCTGATTATCGGCTCCGTTGTCTCGGTTACAGGTATTATCCTTCAGCAGATTTATCCTCATTTCCCAATTAATGGGCAGAATTTTTGGGGAATATCCATGGGGTTGTCATTGTTGGTGTATATACTTGTTTCTTTGCTTGGTAAGCGTCAGAATTTTAATATGGATAAAATGCTTCACCGCGGCGAGTATATTATCAAAGAGGAAAACATTGTGGTAGAAGAAGTACCGCTGCGAGGATGGAAAATGCTCGGTATGGGAAAAGAATTTACAAAAGGAGATAAGGTAATTTATATTATAGCCTATTCGTGGACTCTTTTGTGGATCAGTGTTTTTATAATTGGAACCATTTTTAATCTTTCGGGGAATGTTCCGGATTCGTCATGGATGTCGTTTTGGAAAACTTTCATCCTAATAAATTTTGCGGCTTCAAGTATAATTGTTTTATGGTTTACAATCGGCGGAATTAAAGATTTTAAAGATTTGCTGCGAAGATTGACAACAATGATACGTGACCATAAGGATGACGGAAGTGTTAGAAAAGAAAATAATGATAAGTAAGGATAATATATGGCAGATTGCTCATTAAAATTTGTTTATCGGATTCAAGTCCTTTTTTCAATAATGTTTGGTATCATGGTATCAGTTCAATCTAAACCGGCAGATTATGTCAATCCTCTCATTGGGACTGCCGGGCACGGCCATACTTTTCCAGGGCCTACTGTGCCGTTCGGAATGGTTCAGTTAGGGCCGGATACTGATACTGAAGGCTGGGACTGGTGTTCCGGTTATAACTATGCGGATAGTTCAATTATGGGTTTTAGCCATACTCATCTCAGCGGAACCGGCTGTGCGGACTATGGGGATATCCTTTTTATGCCTACAACAGGAGTACTTAAATCCGAACCGGGCGCTAAAGATAAACCTGGTTCCGGGTACCGTTCAAAATTCAGCCATAATAATGAAACTGCTAAGCCGGGTTATTATTCCGTGATTCTTGATGATCATAATATTAAAGCAGAATTGACTGCAACCAGGCGCGCCGGCTTTCAGAAATATACTTTCCCTAAAACAGACAGCGCTAATATTATTATTGATCTTGTCCATGGAATCCAAAACAAAACAACAGATTCTAAAATTACAATAATAAATAATAACATAATTAAAGGTTACAGACGCGTAACAGGGTGGGCAAAAGATCGATGCATATATTTTTATGCCGTCTTCTCAAAGCCATTTAAATCCTTTGGCATAATAGAAAACAAAAACATCTATAAAGGCAAATCCAATGCAGAGGGAAATGATCTTAAAGCGTTCGTAAAGTATAAAACTTCAAAAAAGGAAGTAATATTAATTAAAGTTGGTATTTCATCAGTCAGCCTTAAAGGAGCCGAAAAAAACCTGGGAGCCGAAATTCCCGGTTGGAATTTTAATAATATTGTAAAACTTGCAGACAATGAATGGAATAAGGCATTAAGTTCAATTTCTGTTGAAACAGAAAATAATGATAATAAAAAGACGTTCTATACCGCTTTATATCATGCCTTATTAGCTCCCAATACTTTTTCGGATATTGACGGCAGTTATATTGGTATGGATAAAAAGATTCATACTATAAAAAACCGCGATATGTATACTGTCTTTTCATTATGGGATACCTTCAGGGCAGAAAATCCATTACTTACAATAATTGATAAAAAGAGAGCCCAGGATATGGTCGAGGCCCTCATATTAAAGTATAAAGAAAACGGCTTATTGCCTGTCTGGGAACTGGCATCCAATGAAACCGGAACAATGATTGGCTATCATGCTGTGCCTGTAATTGCCGATGCATATTTTAAAGGTCTCAGGAATTTTGATATTAAAGACGCTTTTGATGCAATGAAAAAAAGTGCAATGCAGGATGATCATGGATTAAAATATTATAAAGAAATGGGATATATTCCTGCCGATCTTGAGGATGAAAGCGTTTCAAAAACTTTGGAATATTCATACGACGACTGGTGCATTGCAATGATGGCTAAAGATCTCGGGAAAACTGCCGACTATAATTATTTCATCCAAAGAGCAAAATTTTATTCGAATGTATTCGATCCTTCTACTACCTTTATGAGAGGCAAAAAAAACGGTAAATGGAGAGAGCCATTTGATCCGCTTGCGGTTAATGGAGATTATACTGAAGCTAATGCCTGGCAGTACAGTTTTTTTGTCCTTCAGGATATAAATGCTTTAATAAATTTGATGGGAGGCTGCGATAAATTCAATTCTAAACTTGATACTTTGTTTACCACAAATTCTAATCTTACGGGAAACATTGAACCGGACATTACAGGTATGATCGGACAATATTCTCAGGGTGATGAACCCAGCCATCATATGGCTTACCTTTATAATTATTCCGGTGAACCATGGAAAACAGAGGAAAAGGTTCATCAATTAGTTACTACCTTATATACTGATAAACTTGACGGGCTCTGCGGCAATGATGATTGTGGACAAATGTCTGCATGGTATGTGCTCAGTTCTGTGGGATTTTATCCTGTATGCCCCGGCGATAATAAATATATTATCGGCACACCGTTGTTTAATAAGGTTGTGATAAATACCGGCGGAGGAAAAAGATTTTCTATTGTAGCACATAATCTGTCCGATAAAAATTTTTATATTGAATCGGCTTCCCTCAATGGTAAAGAATATAATTATTCATTTATAGATTATGCCGACATAGCCGGAGGCGGGAATCTGGTATTTGAAATGGGTTCAACTCCGGGTAAATGGGGCACCGGTATAAAATCAAGGCCTGAATCGTTAATCAATATTCCCTTTGTTACTGTTCCATTTTTAACTTCGGGCAATAAAGTTTTTGCAGATTCCACGGTTGCGGAATTGTCCTCAACTGATTCTCAAGCAAAAATTTATTATACTATAGATGGTTCTGACCCTATGATAAGTAGGCAATTATATTCAGCGCCGGTTAAAATTAATAATACGACTATTCTAAAAGCGGTCGCTTTCGAAAATGGTAACTATAGTAAAATGCTGGTTTCAAATTTTAATAAAGTGCCTGCCGGAAGATCAATAAAACTTTATTCAAAATATAGTGACTTATACAGTGGCGGCGGCCCTCTTGGCCTTATTGATGGTATTAAAGGCACATCAAACTTTCATACTGAAGCCTGGCAGGGTTATGAAGGTAACGATTTAGATGCAGTTGTTGATCTTGGCAAAGTACAGAAAATATCTTTAATCAGCACATCTTTTCTGCAAAACACAACTTCATGGATTTTCTACCCGCAATTAATTGAATATTCTATTTCCAGTGATGGAGTAAATTATATTAAAGTTTATGAGATGAGGAATATCGCCGACGAGAAAAACAGCGGCGCCGGTGTAAAGAATTTCGATAGAACTTTTGACGGGATTGAAGCACGTTATGTAAAAGTGTTTGCTAAAAATGTGGGTTTATGCCCTGACTGGCATGTTGCTGCCGGAAATAAAGCGTGGCTTTTTGTTGACGAAATTTCAATTAAATAAGTTTTTAATAAAAAATGATAATATATAATTTTATAAATTGAATTAAAGAGACAATGTTATAATATGAACGAGAAAAAATTAATCTCATTTCATGCAAGTGTGGTTAAGGATATTAATGAGCAGTTAGTTCTGAAACTTATCCAGGAACATGAAATAATTTCCAGTTCGGATTTGGTTAAGATAACGGGAATGCGGCCTTCTACAATATTTAATATCCTTAAAGAATTATCCTCAAAATCTTTTGTTACGTTTTACGGCAAGGGTGAATCTACAAAAAAAGGAGGGAAGAAACCTTATGTCTGGACGTTAAATAAGGATGCTGCTTATGTTATAGGCCTTGATATTGAGGTTGGTGAGATAACTTCAGTAGTGCTTGATTTTAGCGGCGGTATTATTGCAAAGAAAATTGTAAAATTTGATACAGGCAGGACCGTGGATGAACTGGCTGAAAATATTATTAAAGTTGTAAATGATATAATAGCTTTAAATAATATTGACACGGATAGGATTCTTGGAATCGGTGTTGCTTTTGCAGGTATCGTGGATTATCAAAATGGTATAGTTATTATGTCCAGTGTTTTACCTCAAATGAATTTTCCCCTCCTTGAAAAATTGAATGATTTACCATTTCACATCTTAATTGAAAATAATGCTAATGCAGCGGCAGTAGGCTTGAAGTGGAACGGTAATGATAAATCAAAAACCAACTACCTGACTATTTTAGTTGAAATAGATAAAAATGTCAGCGGGCTTGGGATCGGAATTGTTATTGATGATGAACTTTATCGCGGCGCATCTTACAGTGCCGGTGAATTGTATCCTCACATGCCCACTTTAAAAGAAATTTTATCTTCTATTCGTAGCAGGTTTGTTGAAAGTGACATCCTGGTAAATTATTCTTCGAGTTTAGAAGCAGTTGATATTGATTTGCTGCTTGATGCGGCAAGAAAAGGTGATAAAATAGCCAGGCTTGTATTTTCAATGATA